>Ga0255346_1004067_pt1 | contig 16473 bp, 9 predicted proteins | sample wastewater_treat_FD_194410 | JGI IMG/M metagenome (GOLD analysis project Ga0255346, IMG submission 194410) | Wastewater microbial communities from Lulu Island WWTP, Vancouver, Canada - plant22 | ecosystem: Engineered > WWTP > Wastewater > Unclassified | place: Canada: Vancouver, British Columbia... | reverse complement strand
AAACTGAAAAATCAACGACCGCTCTTGGAGATGATGCTCAACGCTTTTTTTAATATATCTCGTTCTATTTCTGCCTCATTGAGACGTTTTTCCAACTCCGTGATTCTCCTGGTATCTTCATTTATTGTCTGGATTCCTGGCCCCGGAAAACTTGAAGCCCCCTTTTCTTTATACTCCTTTCGCCATCGATACAATAGAAAAGGCGCTATACCCAATTCCTGGGCAAGTTCAGATACGTTCTTGCGCTCTAAACTTAATTTGACCGCATTCTCTTTGAATGCTTTGCCGTAATGTGTTCTTTGTTTTCTCATGTTACACAAAATTAAACTTTTATGCTTAACTCCGTGTCCCAACTAAGTTAGTAACTCCAAAGTGTCTTTTAAAATAATAGAAATTGAAAGTAGGGATCTCGTAATTGATATTCTTGAATATTATCTAAAGTATTATTCGTTTTAAACGACTCAATAAAAATCTGTTTACATATAGTAAATGAAATCTGAAAATCAGAGTTACGTTGATATACGCCTTTTGTAGGTTTTTTTATCAAGCTTGCCTCTATAAACATTGGGATTACACTGTCAATCGCATTGTCAGTAGCACGATTCCCACCATAAACACTTGCCAGGGATTTCTTGATGGTTTCCCTACTTACTATATCCTGTACAGAAAGGTATTTACCTAAGAATCGAAGTGTATCAAAGGAAAAAGAAAATGAACTGTTAAGTAGTGCAATCAAGATCATATTCCTGTCATTTTTTTTCTTAATTGCCAGCTTGATTTGTTCTTTGTTTTCTTCAATGAATTTATTCAGTGGGTTTCTTAGAATAATCTTGTTAACAATTCGCAACGATTTCTTTAATCTATTCTCTCCTCTAAATTCGAGTTTTAGCTGCTCCAATATATAGTCGTCGCTGTAAGTGCCGTTTAAATAGCTCACTAACGCTACATATAATGTCTCCAATGGGATACGCTGATTTATGTCTATTAATTTATGATTCATTTTTTATTTCAATAAATGGGACTAATACTTCAAGCAGATGTGCTCCGCCATGCGTCACAAGTAATTCATTGCTTGAAAAGCTAAGGTCGTTTTTAAAATATAGGGCTTGCTCTTCCTTGACAACAGAATTTTCTAAATCCGGATTATTCTCCATGAATTCATCAAACAACCATTTTTCCGAATATTCGATATGTCTTTGGCTTCTGCTACCTGATTTGTTGGTTCCTAATTTTTCGCGGCCTTGCAGACCTCTCCAGCCTTTTGCCTGAATGTTGCCGTGATCGGAGGTGAGAAAAACAGTAAATCTCTTCGATAACAAATCCTCAATGACTTGAGCTATTTTACTCCGATCCATCCAGTTTTTGGTTAGCATCAGCAAATCGGCATAGTCTGTCGAACCATGCATTTTATTATCAAGATCCTTAAAGACAATAGCTAATTTTGAAACGGTAACAATGTTCGAAAGATCAATTTTTTCGTGTTGATAGGCCACTTCAAATGCATGACATCCTTTCTCTGTCCAATACATTTTCCAGAGCCTTTCTTCACTCGTAGGACCTTGCCTGTATTCAGTTTGTGGTATATCACCACGGAAAATGGCCTGGCGTGAAAGCTGTGTTATAGATGGCAACCAAGAATAAATTATTTCCTCATGTTTGGTGCCTGGTAACCGGTTTTTCAATAATTCATATTGCCATAAAGCCATCCCGTCAACCACGATAAGAGCAATTTTCTTTTCTCGATAGTTAAAGTTGATATAATCCAGAATTTTAGAAACAATTCGGGGCTTTTTTACAGCGCTTGAGTTTTTGGTTTGAGGATAACTCGTTTGCAAAGTCTCTAGAAAAACTGTATTGGCTTTGTTTATTTGATCATACAATTCTTCAAATTTTGGAGTGCCAATAGTTTTCGAAATCCCTTCAGCAATTAACCGACTTACTACAGCCCAATTGATCTCCTCCTCATGGAGCAATACATGCAAGTCGTCAATAAATTCGGCCAAATTGTATTCTGGCTCAGAAGATGTGGCTTCATCCTTTAGTTTCTCAATAAATTCCTGAGTCTCTTTTCTGTTTAGACTAACTAAAGGTTGATTTCTAAACAGTTTGTCGAGAATCGAAAGGTCCAATTCAATAAGAGATGGTATGTGATATGATGGTACATAATTGGCCAGACAGAATTCAATCGCTACCGCTTCATTTTTTATGTCTTCGAGATAATTGTCATTGTCTTGGCTTAGCAAAACAAGTAACCCATCAGGTTCCCGCATTTCAAATATAATGCGCTGTTCCATGCTGGTGCCATGATTGATTTCAATACCCATTGCCCCAAAGGCATCCTGAACATCGCTTCGGTATAAAAAGCGATCATTATTCTCCACCAAAAACACTTTTGCCGGATAACTTTTCAGACTGTCTGTGATATGTTGAATAAGCCCCTTAGCCATTGATACGAATCATTAATAGTTGTTTAATGCCCGGAATGATTTTGCTCCCCGATTCAAATTCCTTGATCCATGCTTGATGCTCTTTTTCCAGTCTTTGAAGTTTGGCTTGGCGAATGTTGTCGATTCCGATCCTTTCAATTCTGGATTTCTGAAAACAAAAGGAATTCAACCTGTTTTCCTTTTTGGTGTTAATTCGAATCATTACATCTGCTTCAAGATTCTGGAATGAAAGAAACAAGGATTGATTCATCTCTTTTTGGAACGACTCCGGTTCATTGAACGCCTGTGAGCCATCTATGCTAAATTTTCCAGATCCGTTGATCAAACGATTCCAGATATCATGGGCATAAGCACTGTATTGCTTTCCATTATCGGCTAAAAAGTAGCATTGATACTGAATCTTACTTTCCAAGTTATTGCGGGCACTTATTTGCCACAAACTCCAATAGCCCGGAGTTTCTTCTCCGGTGCTTGACTTGATTACAGGAATTTTATTTGACAGATCAAATTCGCCCAGATCATTTAATAGTTTCCTGATCCAGTCGTGCTGCAGCGTAATATGCTCAACGCCAGGATTACCTAATGAAACCTCGGCATCAAAGGTGATCTTCCTGCTTTCGCCCTGTACTTTAATGTCAGCATACCCCAATAGATTTTTTGTCAAGGTGCCATGATGCACCATGGTGTACTGTTGCACCAAAGTTTCCAGCCAAAAAGGAAGCGGGCTGTGTTTTACCTCTGCCGCTTTTTTGTATTTAATTTCCGATTCTGCTACCTGTGGCAATATGCCCTCGGTGCTTTTATACTGACGCAACTTGCTCTTTATGTCATGCAACCATCGTTCCCCTGCAAATTCAAACCTTTCCGGATCTAACAAACTCTGCAGGTGTAGTTTGTTTACTTTCTTCATATCGATGGTAGAATCGAGCACATCCGAAGTTTTGTCAATGCCCAACTGCTCCAAAATGTTGTTGAGCTTTTCTTCAATCACCTCATATACACGCAAGTCAACACTATTGTTGGTGAGCATATTATGAGCCAGGACCGGATATTTTTGACCAATCCTATCAACCCGACCAATGCGTTGTTCAATCATCATGGGATTCCATGGCAAATCATAATTGAACACAATATGACAAAACTGCATGTTCAGGGATTCTCCTGCAGCATCGGTAGCAATCAGGATTTGCGATTCGTTTTTAAATTGTGTTAAGGCTCTTTTTCGCTCATCCAGATCTTGTCCACCATGAATAAAAGAGACTATGTACCCTTTGCCTTTAAAATAGTCCACCAACATTCTCTGCGTGGTTCTGAACTCTGTAAAGACCAGTATTTTCAATTCCTGATTAACCTGAACCTGCTTTAATTCCTCGATTTTCTTCAGCAGCGCATCGGCTTTGGCATCGGTTTCTGTTGCCAAACAATCTCTTGCCTGCGCTATAAGGCCTGACAGCAATTCTTCTTCATTGGCTAAGCCCGGTGCAATGCGCTGTACGATGTCTTCAAAATCGACTTCTTCATTCTCATCAAACTCATGATCTACTTCGTGCGCAAAATCGTCCAGAGTTGATTCTTCGCCTAATCGCAATCGTTCCAACCTGCCTTGCATGGCAGAGAGAATGGCGGCTGTGGAACTGCTCACCAAACGCTGAAACAAGATCATGATCAATCCTTTTGCAGGATTACCAGCCCTTTTAGCAGAGTTGAAGCCCCTTCGTACATAATCCGTAACGGCATCATACAAGGCCATTTGTTTTTGATGCTTGTTGATGTCTAAAAAAATATCAAAGCGATTGGTTCGCCTCTCGTTGAATAGTTTTTTGCCTTCATAATCTACCGCAAATCTTTTTTCGGTTCTGATGACATAAGGTTCCAATTCTTCTATGTCGGGCAATCCTTCACCGGCAAAAGCATCCGGGTCCAAAAGCTGTAATATCCTTCTGAAATGGTCTGATTTTCCTCTGTGGGGAGTAGCGGTAAGTAATAACACATTCGGAACGGAATTGCATAATTCCTGAGCCAAAATGTACCGCGAAACCGTTGAGGTTGCACCGCCCATTTTATGGGCTTCATCCATAATGACCAAGTCAAAATCTGCTTCCAACACTGCCTGCATGCGGTATTTGTTGTATTCATCCACCCGTTCATTTGACCAGCCTTGCCTTTTCTCCAAAGGCTTCAGCGCATCGGTAGAAACAATGATTTGGTTGTGCTGTGTCCAGAAATTGTATTCTTCATCGGCATTGATATTGGCAAATGTGCGTGCCATGGAGGTAATCATCTCCGAATCGTAGAGATGAAACACTTCATTGAAATGCTCTCTCAACTCCCCCTGCCATTGCAGCATAGCGGTCTTTGGGACTATACACAAAATGCGTTTAATATCGCCTCTGATTTTAAGTTCTTTCAGAATTAAACCGGTTTCAATGGTTTTCCCCATGCCCACCTCATCGGCCAACAGAAAACGATTTTGATTGGATTGCATCACTTTTTCCAGCACCAGTATCTGATGCGGTAATGGAATCAAACTGCTCTCATAAGGAGCCAATAGGTTCTTACGGGCTACTTCGTCTTTTATTTTTGCAGCAATGGATACGAAGCGTAAGTAAGGCATGGAGAAATCGGTAGTTGGTTTTTCCAACTCATCATAGGGAACTTCATGGAAGCTGCCGTCCACCATCAGGCGTATCCAGGCAATGCGTTGCCCGAACACTTCTTTATCTCCTACTATTTCACAAGCCTTGCCTTTGTATCTCATTTTACACTCTTGAACTGGCTATATCATAAAATTGCAACAACACCTCATCTTGCATAAGCAGGTTGTTTGGGATTCGGTCGCCGATTTGTACGATGGTTTTGAAATCCTTCTCCTGATAGCATTGTTTGAACCCGGCGCGCAGGGCTTCTACCCTGGCTTCTTTGATTTTACTTTTGGGTTTAGACGCTTCGGTTTTGTAGGTTTCGAATTGCTTGAGCAGGCGTTTGGTACGGAGTTTCTCCAAATCGGCTTCGTTTTCCGGATCGGGCAGATACCATTGGCCTTTGTCGTTTTTCAGGAAGTTTTCTTCCAGTATGGTACGCATTTCGGGCAAGGTATCACCTTTGCGCATATTGCCGGCCACTTCTTTCATCCATAATGGGTGTAGGTCTTGCTCTGTTTTGGGCTCTTTTTCTAAAATGCGGCGCAACCAATAAATGGCATCCTGCTCGTTGGCCACAAAAATGCTGAGCTGCACAAAATTGGGAACTGCGGCTTTTTTTCGATCGTACTCCTGCACCTGCTCGTTGGTAAAGAACATCCCATCTCGCTCTATAAACCGCTCCCGCAAGCCCTGTTGAAACTTTCCGGCATCTATGGGCACAGGCAAGCCTCTTTGTACATAAAAGGCAATCAGGCGGTCGAACAAAATTTTGGGGCTGCGTTCGATGATGGCGGTAGTGGAATTATTGTCAATAATGTGGATAGGGATACGTGATAAGTGCTCCTCTATAAACTGCCAAACACCTATCTCTGAGCTTTGATTTTGTTTAAACTTATCATCAAATTCTGAAGATGGTTTATAGCATGTTATAGCTAAATCTTGTTTTACTGCAGCGTTATAAGCATAAGCCCTGATTCCCCCATGAGTTTTATTAATATCAGTAATATCGCAAATGACAAAACCAGCTGTCTGCAGTGCCGTCCTAATACCATTCCAAACAGCAGCGCTTGTATTGCTGAATTCAACGGTCATCCATTTGCCGGGTTTTAATATTCTGTAGTATTCTTTAAAGCACTGAAGCATTAAAGATTGATAATCTAAAGTGGATTTTTTCTGAGTTTTATTTTCAATTGCCTCTGGTTTATTATCTGTAAAAACTTTTAGCCATGATTCCCAAATAAAATTTAACTCAGAATACATGATGTTAGCACCAAATGGCGGGTCAGTAAAGATGTAATCAATTGTATTTGCTTCGATATTTGTTTGTTGAGCAGGATTTGTGGATGTCAAAATACCATGATTATCCCAGGTTATTTGGGGAATTTTGGATAAGATTAAATCATATGGATTTTGTTCAACAAATTCACTTGGCATATAAAAAGTTCCGCTTAAAGGGCCATTTATTCTACCTTTTGGATTATGTTGATTAACAACATACCTATTTAGTTTAGTTAAATTTCTTGATAAAACACTTGTAGCGATGAACTTTTCCTGTATGTCAAGTGTACTCCAAATAGCAGATAAATAGACAATATTTCTTTTTGTGTAAAATTGATGAATATTGGTTATTCCGAATTTATCATTTCGCCTGCTTTCATCCCCTTCTGGTAGCCTATATGTTGGAATCCATTCAGTGAAATCTAAATGATTTATCTTTTCTATTACATCAAAATCGTGTTTAGAAGGTTTTTTGTAATAACGTTTTTTGCCAACAGAATAATTGATAAAAGCTGGTTGGTATTTTCTTGTTTTGACAATCTCTCCTAAGCCTTTGTCAAATTCTGAAACAAGCAAAGTATCGCAATCGCTCTTCTTAAGCTTACTTGAGCATAACTGACAATTAAACTCTTGTTTCATACTTCCATTATCTGTATCAGCACTAACATCCCATATCACAAATTCACCATGGCAATTAGGGCATTCGGCAACTTCACTCCAAACAACATAATTTATTGTTCCTTTTTTGCCATCATCATGCAGTGTTTCAAACATCCAACCAAATAGGTTATTGACACCATTTAATTTTGAAGCTATACTCTTACTAATTTTATCTGTTTCAAATTTTGAATTTAAATTTGCTGAAATAAAAGTAGCAGCTGGTGATAAATCAGAAACTATAGCGTGGCGTTCACCCCACATTGGTTTTTTATTATGATTAGATAAATATTCGTTTTCTAATCTTAGTTTCAGAATTGATTCCGCATTCCCACATTGTTTTGCAGCAACTCCTGTCATTCCTGTACCTCCAAATCCGTCAAAAACAATATCACCGGGCTGGGTATAATGAAGTAAATAACGCATAATTATAGGATGCGGAACTTTAGTATGATAACTATGCAAACTATATATTGCATGATTTTTACCTTCCTTTATATCTCTTGCATACGGTTCCGTTACTTCAAAATCCACTTTCCGCAAGCCCTGTTTTTCCAGTTCTTTTTTTTCTGCTTCCCATTCGGCAATAAAATCGTTGAGCCAGGGGTTAGGGCAGGCGGTGTAGTAAGGCGGGTCGCTCAGGTTCAGGATGTCTTCGTCTTCGCCTATGGGGAAGCCTTCCATCTTTTTGAGCTCGGGCAGTTTTTTACGCAGTTCTTCACGGAAGTAGGTTCTGCGTTCTTCTTCGGAGTGGAAGATTTTGCCTAAAACGGTGATTTTATTTTCGGTGCTCATATCAGCTTCTGTCTTTTATAATTTTATCAATATCGTGGCTTAGTGTGCCGCTTTCGTAAGTGGTAAGTAATTTGCCAGGGAAGTGTTTATCGTACCACTGCTTTTTCTTTTCCCAGTGGGCTTTATAATCAGGCAGGTCTAATCGTCCCACATGCTCCAGATAATATTCTTCACCCTGTAGCATTAACGTAAAATCGGGCAGGTAAAAAGAACCATCTGATGCAAACAAGGGCTTTTCGTACCAAAAGGGTACTTGCCGTTCGCTCAGCATATTGGCAATAATCACTTCCGATTTGGAGCGAACCATATATTCGGAAAGCGTTTGGTGTATTTTGCCTTCTTCGTACCATTCGTTCATAATCAGCCATTCCTTGGGCAAGGGCTTAAAATCAAACAGTGAAGCATTGATTTTAGAAAGCTTGTTGGCTTCCGGTCGGGTCAGTTGCAAAAAGGCAGAAATATCCTGCTCTGCAAAAACGGTCAGTTTGGTTTTTGCCCGGGTAACGGCTGTATAAATCAATTCCTTGGAAAGCAAAGACTTTTTATTTTTAGGCAATACCAAAAACACATGGTCAAACTCACTGCCCTGTGATTTGTGCACAGAGATGGCGTAAGCGAGTTCCAGGTTATTTTCAGGTTTTTCATTTGGCAAGTCATTCCAATAACCCTTTTTGTTTTTGTATTTGCCTAGTTTCTTACCAAAAGGTATATGTGCGTCCCTGCCTTGAAGGTTTACAATGAATTTTTCCAATCTAAAAAAAGGAGCTTTGTATCTAGGGTTATACCAAATGCCAGTGCTCTCATCTTTAATTGCTTTTTTGTCTTGGTCATGCCATCTGGTAAAACCAATTTCTCCATTGTAAATATTAATCTTAACTGTAGCGTTTTCCTCTTGAACAAAAGCAAATATTGGGTCAGATTTCGTTCGATTCCTGATTTGAATTACTTTGTCAAAAACGCTAATTCCATCAACAAAGAACTGATTTTCAAAATTTGCTTTATTTAGTTTACTTTGGAAAAATGAATTGAGGGCATCCGTTCCAAAAATTTCAGAACGATATGGGGATATAATTTGAAATTTACTAGCTCTTCTCTGACCATTTTCCTCAAAAACTTTATTTAAAAGTTCCCAATAGCGGTCTTCATTGTAAGTGATGCCATGTTCTTCTTCCAGGTTCTTAACGAGTGTATTGAACATTAATTCGTTTAGTCCTTTCTCGGTATCCCAAAAATGAACTTCTATGTCTTTCAGGTCACCTGAAAAGTCCAATTCCTGAATTTGTTTCAGTAAATCGGTTTGTTGGGCTTTTTTAGTGCCTGTTTCTTTCAGATCTTCGTCAGCAGCTTTGCTTTGAATAAAGACAGAAGCCAGATCGAGAATGCCTGTACCTCTGCCTTCTAGTTTATTCTCACGCTGCCGTAGGTTTTCTTTGAGTTCGCCTTTGTTTTCTTCCGGTAACCAATCAATCAAATCGGAAAAAACCTTCGCATAGCCAATAGGTGGCAACTGATTGGGGTCGCCTACAAAAATGATACGCTGCACGGTATTCCAATTGATGGCTCGGAAGAGTGTAGCCATCAGGGATTGGTCAATCATAGATGATTCATCAATGATGAAAATTCGCACATTTTCTTCCTGTTTGCCGCCTTCACGCTTGTAGGTGAAATTGTCGTTCATCCAACTGCGTTCTGCCAAAAAGGAGTGAATGGTTTTTGCTTCTTTACCTGAACGTTCACGCAGTCTGTCGGCTGCTTTTCCGGTAGGGGCTAAAAGCAAAAAGGAAGTGCCGACACCATGGGCTTTTTCAATGCCACTGATGATGGATTTTACCACAGTTGTTTTACCAGTGCCTGCTCCACCAGAAATTACAGATAAGCCTTTGTCGAATATGGATGCACAAACTGAAGCCTGAGCAGCCACCGCTTCTTTGTATTCAGTAGGATTAAGTTCGGCAATTTTAGAATTGCCATCGTATAAGAAGTTTTCCCAATTCTGTTGCGTTACGGGACTTTTGAAGCTGGAAATCTGTCTGTTGGCAAGTAGCCTTACTTTTTCTTCAATCAGTCGTTCGTCTTCAAATATTTCACGTAGGTATAGGTAAAGATTTTCGTCACTGTCTTTTCGTAAAACCAATGATTCTTTCAATGTATCGGCATAGGATTCAAAATTTTTCATTTTGAATTCAAACTGTCGCCAATCGCTTAGGTAAGAAACGTATTTGTTGACACCATTCAAGATAATTTCAGCAGCGGAGAATGTATGTGGAGCAATGGTTTTGAGTTTGTTCACACACAAAGCCCTGAATCGAATATTGCTTCCCTTGGTCGTTAGTGCAGCCAAACCCAAATCGGGTGAAGGTAACATGCCATGGTCAATTTTCGCAAAAGTGATTTGATCGTCCGGGCCATTCCCCACATACTTTTCACAAAGCAAATACGGATTGTCGCAAAGCTGTTGAATGGAAACGTTCAGTCCATTTTGCTGACGATCTTCTGACAATATCTGAGAGATTTGTTTCAGTCGGTCTGTTTCTTCAATTTCAAATCGGGGTAAAACTTCGATCAGTAATTTAAGTTCAGCATCATCTTTCGTGGCAAATTCATCGCGTACATTTCCAATCCGAATAGCATCTACTTGTAAGCCGGGAATATCTTTGCCATCTTTCAAAAAGGCTTTAATGCCATCATAAGCTTCTTCTTCATTGTCTTTAGCTGTTTGAGTCTTAAAATAGGTACTCACTTCTGGCAAATCCAGATAATACAGCACTTGCGGCAACCCGGGATATTTACCTCTGTTTTTCCAAAGCTCAGCTACCAATTCATGAAGCCATTTTCTGCGAGCACCCCAATCTTCGGAAGTATCCTGCAATTCATGCTGAAGCACATCAATAATTTCCAGGGCTCTCTCCACTATTTCTAATGCATCGTCATCGGAGATATGACGCATGGCATATTTGAAGTTTCTGGAATTTTCAGGATAGAATGCAATCTTTTCCAGAATCTCAGGCTGGTCTTTGTATTTATGATAGGGGATGCAAAATCCTTGTTCTGGATAATGTGAAGTGATGGGTATTTGCCAAACGAAAGCACCTGCATAGCGTTTCCGTTCTTCAGGTGTGGCTTGTAAGTATTCCATGTATTCATGGATTTGCTTCACCCTGCCAAACCCTACGATTACATACTTCCTGTCGTCTTCGTTGGATAATGGATTACTATAATTACTGTAGTAAAAAATAAGAGATGCATCTTCCTTCACCTCATTCATAAAAGCTTTTACATTGGCAATGCGATTGTCGTAGTTGAAAGTGCCATCTTCATTTTTATCATCCTCAAAGTACATTTCCTCATAAGGCCAAAGGCTTACCGTATTTGGTGGCATTTCCCATTGCCTGATTTCCTTGTTTTTATACCACGCAGGTGAATTTACTTGAGCTACGGTAGTATCTTTACCAAAAGCATTGTTACTAAAACAGCAGGGGGGCACATAATCATCTTTGATTTTACTGCAAGAGCAACCTGCAAACTTTTCTGCTTCTACTTTTTGCAAATGCTTTTTCTCGTACATCTCACCCGGATAGGAAAATTGGCCTGTGCAATACGTATTGGCTTCCGGGTCTTCACAGATTTTTCCGTTCCATCCGTCCGCATGCCAGGTCAATCTGGCTGATATGTGCTTTGGTTTATTCATTCGTACTACTTCAATATGATTCTAATTTTATCCCGCTCTTTGCCTTTGGCGATTTCGTCTATATATGTTTTGAAGGCTTCAATGGCTTCATCGGGTGTGAGTGGCTTATTGAAGGTGCTTTTCATGCTCTCGATACTCAGCTCCACTTTTTCTAAACCTTTGTGTAAATCCATAATGGCATTGCGGATGCGCAGGGCATTGTCTTTGGCCAGATCTATGGCTCCGGATTTAAAATTGGAAAGCATTATTTGGGTAGCGTCATCCAACAGGTTCATTTTCTTTTTCACCATGGGGTCATCCAGGGTGTCTTTGAGCGTATCGGTCCATTGGTCCAGCAGTTCTTCCAAGTCTGTTTTCAGCTGCTTTACATTCAGCACTTCGGCTCCTTCAAAATCAGCCGGGTTGAAATCCTGATAGGGAGCTGTCAGTATCAGGCTCTTGTTCACTTTGCTATCGGCCGGTTGCAGTTTGTTGATTTTTTGGAGCCATTGCATGAACTGACCCGAAGAAAGGAAATCGGCATCTTTCAAGATATCGCAAATGGCTTTTGCATCCGAGTCGAGCAGCGCTATTTTTTGGGTATGATCTTTTTGGCTGATGCGGTGCTTCAAGTACAAATCAAGGTACCAATCGGCATAGCGCTCTTTGAGTTGATGTAGCAGTTTTTTGAACTTTTCAAGTTCTGCTTCATCGTTTTTACCCAGCACCATAGCCAATTGATTAATGGCTTCCGACACCTCTTCTTTGAAGGCATTGTCGGTGATAAATTGCTTGCATTGCTGCAAATAGGAAATCTCTTCATTCAACAGATTTAGTTCAGCCAGTTGCTTTTCCAATTGTTCCACTTCGGCTTTAGCGGGCAGGATTCGGTTCAAGTCATCCACAGAAAAAGCAAAGTTTTTAATCTTGGACTCTGATGTATAATTGGCCAGCTTGTCGCAGAAACCGGAGAATGCCGTAAAATGTTGGCGGAATTTGCTTGCCTGCTCGGTGCTTACAATATCGATGCCTTTAAAAATGTACCCTCCCTGAATTTTGCTCAATAGGGTTACGGTACGTTTTGCCCAATCATTGGCAGCACCCACCAGGTGGGTATATGTAGAGGGGTCTTTAAGTTGATTGCTTAAATCCCGTCCCAACATGCCCATAAACATGGTTTTCAGCGCAGCCAGGTTTAGTCCTCTGGGTGGCTTGATGTGGGTGAAGGAGTAGAAGTCCTGTTTTTGAATATCCTTGAGCTCATTCAGATTTGTTGAATTGATAAATTTCCCGGAATTCAGGGTGATTTCAATTTCACCCAATGCAGCGAGCGTGGCCATTACCACAAATTCCAGTTCGGCTTCAATCTGAAAATCTTTGGTGAGCCAAAGATTGTCGCTTTTGTCAACATATTCAATGATTTCATCACGGTTCAATACTTTCCCTTCACCTTTATCTGTCAATCGTTTTAATAAACTTTTGGCGTAGGGCGAATGGCTGAAATCAAGCATACCTGGTACCCAACAGCCTAAACCAGTCAAGATGCCTTCCCCATCGCGATTTGCTTGCTCCGGGTTGGCCACTTTTATCAAGGCTTGTTTCACCAATCGGTCAAAATTATCTTTGGTTACCGAAGCGTTGAGTTGTGTGAATTTGGGATAATTGGGACGTTCGTCTTCAAACCAATTTTCAAACACAAGGGATGCCACAGTCGAGAAGATCTGTTCTTTGGTGGAGCCAGCTCCCGGCAATGGGTATCCGCTCAATGGAAGTTCTTTGCCCTGATAGTCCACCTGGGTTATTTGCACATATTCCTGGTCAAAAAGTGCTCTGGCTTTTTTATTCAGTTCCTCAATCTTCTGGCGGTAAATGGGTTTCTGTGAACTATCGGATCGCACTTCCAATGCTAGGGCAGCACCATAGAGTGTCACTGCTTCCTTGAACTCTTTGGACAAGCCATCAAAAACAAAATAGATTTCATCCTCTTCGTGATTACGCATTTTCTTGCTTTCATCGAAGATGGGCATGAAATACATGTAAAAGTGCTGCCGTGGGTGCGTGGTGGATTTTTCGTTGGGATTGCCGAAGAAGATATACCCGTCACGATAGGTTTTGTGCGATTTCCAGTCGATGCTATGTTCCCAAATACGAAAGCCTGTACGGTAGGTATCATGATCAAGTGGCAGGTTTACTTCCAAAAATTTAAAGAAGTATTCATCCTTTTGGGAGTCGGCCATGGTTGCCGCATAGTCCTTTATCTTTTGGTCGAAATTGACTCCGCCTTCAATGCGTAAGTGGTATTCGGCATTCTCCGCGTTTTTATCAAAGTACTGTCCGGATGTTGCAGTAATGATTTGCTGCGCTGCCGAATCTATGATGTCGATTAAGAAATCACGGTCGGTAGCCAGTTTATCGGTCAGGCATAAATCATCCACCAGATGTTCCGTATTCGTGCCATTTTGCTTTTGCAGTTCGTGTTGCAAGATTTTAATGGCACAGGCATTGAGAATGCGTTTGGCTACCGGCTTTTTTGAAGCCCTCACACCGGTGAAGTACGATTCAATTTTATCCTGAATGGTGTCGGTTATCTCCTTTACTTTTCGAATATCCGGGATGGCCATCAAGTCCTGACTTCTCTGGATATCTTCCCAATAGCGATCGTAGGTAAGTAATCCTGGATTCTCTTTGGGTACTTCTTGCTCTAATATTTCGGAGAACTGATTGGATAGCGTTTTAAGGATTTCACGTTGGCTTTTCCCGATTCTGATTTTTTCGAAATTTTCAAAATAGGTTGGATGAACCGGGTATAGGTCCACATAATCCTGTGTACGTCCGTGCATATCCGTGAACAAGCTCAAAAAAGGATCGAGGTGCGATTTGATTTTTTGCTTTTGATGTTCGTCTTTTCGTAGCAAACGGTTTTTTACGATAAAGGCTACATCTTCTTTGGTAATCATGATGTCCTTATAGCGGTCGTTCACTTTCTGCAGCATATCAGCCGCAAATTGGAATTCGGGCGAATGGTAAATCATTTCCTGAACACCAAAAATGAATTTAAACTTTGATTTGTCGCATGCCTGTCCCAATGCCTGTAGCACAGCTAAATCCTGATTCAGTTTATCGGCTGCACTACGGCCTTTCAGATAGGCAAGCATCTCATCAATGACGATAAGGAAGCCTTTGTCCGGGAATTTATCTTCGAACTCAGCCATCATTAAAAGCAGCTTGTCGAAATAGGGCTTCGGGCCGTGTCCGTCAAACGAGAAATTGATCCCCTGGTTTTTGAGGTAATTTTCTATTTGATACGTGATCACCTCCCAAAGACTTTCTGTATTACCCAATTCAAAACGCAATACCTTGAATTTTCCGGCAATAGCGTTTAAGTCCTTTTTAGGCTTTTCATCATGGACCAGCTCAATCAATGCGGCATCTTCTGCAAGCAAGGAAACCAATGACATCAAATGCGATTTACCCGTACCGTAATTACCTACAACCTGCAAACCGAATGATTCTCCGGAATAGTTAAAATCAAGGTTTCGAATCATCAAGGGTATGAGATGATTTTTAAAGGTGTCTGAGAACACAAAGGTCTTTATCAGTGATTTCTGATAGTCGGATTCGCCTGTTCGGCTAAATTTCACAACTTCTGTGATGGGTTCGAAATTCAACAGTTCTTTATATTTCATAAAGCAATATGGCTTACGTTCTTAATGTTTATTTTGATTCCATTTTCTTTCGTCAGGAAGTAGATACTCTCTGCATCTATTTCGCCATCCCATTTAACGAAAAGCGCGTTGTTTTGAGAATAGCTATCGAGCAGTCTGTTAAAATCAATTTTTAATTCCGGTTCGAACAGGACACCCAGATTTTCAATGGATAAATACTTCCCGAACAGATCGTGATTAGAGATCGCTGCATGAAGTATCCTGTCCAATTCTGAGGAAACCCTCATTGGAATTCTTCCCGGCTCTTTGAAATTATAGATACTCTCAGATATTCGCAATCCTACATTTACAGATATTAAATTGGAAATATCCTGTGAGTGAAAAATAACTTTGTTCCGTGCTTGAGACTGAATGTAATCCGTAATAGTGTTGATAATTGGGTAATTCATTTCTCTTTCTTTTTTTGTTCAGCCAATAAATCAGCAACTTCCACATCCAATATTTTTGCGATTTCAAAAAGCACTTCAAGTCTAGGTTGTTGTCTATTTTGCACATAGCTGTTGACCATGTTATAACTTTTTTTAAGTTGCTCAGCCAACCAAGTTTGCTTTATTCCTTTCTCGACTAACACTTCTTTAATTCTGTTCATATTTGTTTGAAGTATATTAGCTAAGATAGATTAAAAAAATTATTATATCTCATTTTTCAAGATAAAAAATGCTTGCAATTTTGTTTGTGAGTGCCGACTAACGTAAAAAAAAAGTATTTAACTCAATGTCCTCTTACAAATATAGCAAGTATGAAACACATTTTACTCTATAATGCATTCTTTTTTAAACGAATAACAGAAATAATGGACAAAAAAATATTGAACTGTGCAGTTCGTACAGAGTGAAATTTTTATGTTTTTCTTCTCGTTGTATAAGATTTGTGCCTTCCGGCGGGAGCCCGGTCGGTGGGTTCAGGGGAGGGTCTTTTTGTGGTTGATCAGGGTGATGAAGTCGGGGAGGGCGGTCTCGTCTTTGATGTCAAGGATCAGGGGGATGAGTTTCCCGACGGGCTTTGCCTCGGCAAAAAGGGTTTTGATTTCGGGGGAAAGGGGTAAGTCGAGCACCCCGGGGCGGGTCTTTTGGGTGAAATAGAAGCCGGCTTTGACTAGGTTTTCCCAGAGAGAGATCCAGACGACTGTTTTTTTCCTGTACGTGGCTTTCCCCAGCCAGGCATTTCCGTCTTTATAGTACCGCCATTCAAAGTCAATGCCTGCGGCAGTTAAGGATTGGAGTATCTTTTCCATGACCTGGCAAAGGTTTTGGTCCAGGATG
>Ga0255346_1004065_pt1 | contig 16475 bp, 10 predicted proteins | sample wastewater_treat_FD_194410 | JGI IMG/M metagenome (GOLD analysis project Ga0255346, IMG submission 194410) | Wastewater microbial communities from Lulu Island WWTP, Vancouver, Canada - plant22 | ecosystem: Engineered > WWTP > Wastewater > Unclassified | place: Canada: Vancouver, British Columbia... | reverse complement strand
ACCATCATGATTCCGAGCATCAGGATAAATCCTGCGTAGAGATCAAGTTCTACATTCATTCCCATACTCAGTGAGATTGCATATGCGCAGGCCACAATTTTAAGAATACTGCCGGCAAGGTGTATTGTTGCACACAGAGGTATAACAAAGCCTGCAACCTCTTCACGCACTCCGTTTTTGATTGTCTGTCCCAGCGTCACGGGTATGGTGGCAGCGGAGGATTGCGTACCGAGTGCGGTCACATAGGCGGGAAGCATCGTGAAAAGGGCTTTGAAAGGATTTTTTCGTGCAATGGATCCTGCCACAAGGAACTGCATCACAAGCAGCAATATGTGCATTATAAAGATAATCACGATGATTTTCAGGAACATTCCCATAACTGCACTCACTTTGCCTTCAGCTCCCATCTGGAGAAAAATGCCGAAGATAAAGAGCGGAAGAACAGGAATAATTACACGGCCGATAACTACGTATATAATATCCTTAAAATCGAGCATAAACTTGCGCATGGTGTCGCCCTTGACGGCAGTCACTCCAAGACCAATGACAAAAGCTGTAACAAGCGCAGTGGTTACACTCATTATAGGATCCATTTCAATGGTAAAATAGGGCAGCAGACCACCAGACATATCGATATTACCCAATGAGTTGAGAGAATTCCCTAATAATCGAGGGTAGCTCCAAGCACAGGTAAAGTAGGAGAAGAAACCTGATAATATTGTGGAAAAATAGGCAATACCCGCAGTTATAAGCAGCAGTTTGCCAGCTCCCTTCCCCAGTTCAAAGATGCCGGGAGCTATAAGTCCGATAATAAGCAATGGAATGATCAGTCCCAGAAAATTGCTGAATATGGAATTGACGGTAATAAAAATCCTAACAGCCCAGTCAGGAAAGAAAAGTGAGAAGAGGATTCCCAGTGCGATTGCTATCAGCACTTTTGGAAGGAGTCCCATTTTGAATCTTTTATTGGTCATATTCAAAGGGTGTGTCAGTTTTTTTATTCCGCAAAAGTAATATTTTTTTCCAACTCCCCATTCCATACCACTTACTACATACTTGCAGTACGAACTAAAAAGGGCTGGGATAACTCCCAGCCCCTAATCTATTAAAGATAATTCTATTGAACAGGTTTTATTGTAAACAAGCGTACAGTATATTGATTGGTATCCTTGTCGACATAATTGGAATATGCACTATCCTCCCCAAAGCTCATAAGGGATACCAGTCCCTTGCCGCTCGGTGTAGAAGAGAGGAAATAGCCATTAGTACCCATTTCTTTAACTTCACCGTCATTATAACCGCTAGCGGGGAAATAGCGGACCACATCGTTAGTATTGTTGTTGTTCCAAAACGTCGCCTCTGAAACATCATCAATGTAGGGAAGTGTTTGTCCGTAAAGATTACGTGAGGTGATCTTCAAGTGGGTATTGTTTCCATCACTGATATATTCGTACTTCCAGGCAGAGACCATACTTGTGCCCTTATATCGGATCGCATAAGAAGCACCGGCATCATAAGTTACGAAATCACTGATCATTGTAAGAGTTTTACCTTGTATCATCACGGTCTCGCTAACTCCGGGAGAGTTCATGAACTGTTTAAGGTTGACGTGATTGTTGTTATCCGGAACAATAGAACGCCACTCCTCTTCTTTAGGCAAATAGTATGGCGATATAAGGATATTCATCGTGTTTATAAACTCGTAGGCATCAGCATAGGTAAAGAAAGGACTTCCTGTACAAGCAGTAAAATCAGTGACGAAGCTGTAACCTGTAAATATAAAACCAAGGAAGTAATTAGCGGATAGCAAATTGTATTTAGCTACAAAACTAAGCGGATTGGGAGTGGTGCCACGGGTATAATGTTGACGCATCTGTTTACCTTCGTGAAGAAATTCAAGGATCAACCCGGTACTATCTAAGTTGGCGATGGTAAAGTTATCAATCTTGTACATTGTCCAATCTTCGTCAGTCCATGAAATTTGATTTTTAATCTTCAATTGATTTGGACCGACAAATGTGTAGCTAAAGGGTTGATAAAATTCAAATGGAGCCGATCCGTTGGAATCATCCATAAAATGCATCCAATAATTCTTCCAGATGGTTAGGTCTGTCCATCCGCCGGCGCCGTCCGATTCCTGAAGTTTATTCATATTCCATACACCGATCAGCTTCTCCATATCAAACAGAGGCTCTGATACACCACCTCCTCCTTTTGGAATGACAAAGACTGATCCGTTAAATGTAATGGTAACCGCTGTTTGGGTCTCCGTTATTTGTAAATCCGGAGTTACTCCGGCAGGACCTTGTTCACCGGCAGGACCTTGCTCACCAGGAGGACCCTGCTGGCCAGGAGTACCCTGTGGACCTGTTTTGCCGATAGCTCCCTGTTCCCCCGCAAGACCCTGTGGCCCTGTTGCGCCTTGCTCACCGGTAGGACCCTGAGGACCTTGAGCACCGGTATCACCTTTTTCTCCTTTAGGGCCAATAGCCTGAACCGGTTTTCCGCTTTTATCCTTAACCTCTTGCCATGTGATTCCCTTGTCAAGGCTTATTTCCCAATTGCCATAAGTATTTACACGCAAAACCGGGGCATAACCTGCATCACCTTTTTCGCCTTTATCACCTTTTGCCCCTGTAGCAGGTATTTTATTTCCGCCTGCATCTAAAATAAAATCACCATTGATAGTCCAGTAGAGACGATTGTCGGGACCGAAAGGTTTTGTTCCAATAACAACATTCTCGCCTTTATCGCCTTTATCACCCTTTTCGCCTTGTTCACCTTTCTCTCCTTGCTCTCCCTTATCACCCTTGGCACCATGCTTTAGGGTAATCTTACTGCCGTCACTCATCAATAGCTCGTATCCACTCTTGTCAATAAGTTCTTTATATGAAACTATGCTCACCTTTCTATTAAGGGCATCGATTAGCCCCCAGATAGCAGCAACTTCAGAGTTTGCAGTATTAGTCAACTGTTCCACCTTCTTCAACCACGACTCAAACTCTGCGAGCTTCTCCTTTTGTGCCTTCAACTCCTCCGTTTGCTCACTATTTTGGTTTTCCAGCTCAGTATTTTTCTTCTTAAGAAAATCAATCTCGTTCCAGAGATCATCCAGGTCGACACAGCCTCCCAGGGTAATCATCGCCACGAGCATAATCGCTGCAAAAATTTTTTTCATTTTGGATATATTTTTAATTTGTTATTCAAAAATCGGTGTAAATTTTATCCCAAATTTCTCTATTCAATAACTCTCCTATTGAATAGGCGCAGGGAGTATTTATGTGCCGCCTTGTCGACATAGTTTGTATATGCCGTACTTGGACCGAAGCTCATACCGGCAGCAAGGCCGTTTCCATGCGGTGTATAAGACCAATAGTAGCCATTGGTGCCCTGATTCTGTATCGCATCGCTCTCATTTTTATAGCCGCTCGCAGGGAAATAGCGAACAATATCCTCCTCTGTATTCTGTAACCAAAATTCATCTCTTCTGGCAATATCTGTCATGTCAATATCCGGTTTTCCAAAAAGGCTGCGTGAAGTTATCTTAAAATAATAGAATCCATCTTCATGCTCAAGATACTCATACCTCCAGGCTGAGACCATACTGGTACCAACATAGCGGAGTGCAGAAGTGCAACCCGGATAGTTATCAGGCGAGTGAACATAGTCGCTGGTCATAGTGATGCTCTTATTTTGCACTGTTACAGTTTCAGTAACTCTAAGATCTGTCATTGCAGAGAGATTACCGAATGGTATCTGATGATTGTTATCCGGTATTATCGCTCTCCACTCATCGACAGTCGGTATAAAGTAGCCTTCAAGAAGGAAAACGAATGGTTGCATGGGAACAATCTCTTCATATGTGAAGTAGCCACTCACATCGCAGGAGATGGAGTCCGTCACAAAGCCTAGTCCAGACGCGTTAATGTTGTACTGGGCAACAAAGCTTAAAGGATTGGGAACCTCACCGCGTGTGTAATGCTCACGCCTTGTACCGGCATTAGAAACCACCTCCAGGATCAAATTGTCGTTATCCAGATCGATGATGGTCATAGTATCAAAGCCAGAGAGTCTTATTAATTCAAATTTATTTGTGTCAGTCATTTTGTAGGTAAATGGTATATTAATCCAGGGAAGAGCAGAAATTGCACCATTTGCAGAGTCCATAAAATGCATACTGTAGCCATCTTCGGGATCTTCATCTGTCCATCCATCACCATCGGGGGTTTGTATCATATTCATATCCCATACACCGAGAAGTAGCTTCAGGTCAAACTGAGACTGAGGTATCCCTTTAATGATAGTATAGGAATTTCCATTAAAGGTAATTATAACTGCAGTAGCAGTTTCAGTGATTTGCAAATTGTCAACACTTCCGGAAGGACCTTGAGGACCTATTTCTCCCTGAGGTCCCTGCTCACCAACGGGTCCTTGAGGGCCTGTCGCACCTTTATCACCCTTATCCCCTTTAGGTCCAATAGCTGCCACAGACTTTCCTGTCTTATCCTTAACCTCTTGCCAGGTGGTGCCATTATCAAGACTCATCTCCCAGTTACCTGAAGTATTTACCCTCAAAATCGGAGTTAAGCCGATATCTCCCTTATCACCTTTAGAGCCTTCATCGCCCTTATCTCCGGTAGCCGGAACTTTGTTTCCATTCGCATCCAGCAGGAAATCACCATTAATAGTCCAATAAAGACGATCATAAGGGCCAAAAGGTTTTACGCCGATAACGACTCGATCTCCCTGTTCTCCCTTGGCACCCTCTTCACCTTGCTCACCTTTCTCCCCCTGGTCTCCCTTATCGCCTTTATCGCCTTTATCGCCTTTGTCGCCTTTATCACCTTTATCACCCTTTTCACCCTTTTCACCATTAGTTCCATGCTTCAGAGTGATAGTGCTACCGTCACTCATTAGTAACACGTAGCCACTCTTATCAAGCATTTCAGTGTAAGAAATAACGCCCAATTTTCTATTTTGGGCCTCCAGGAGTGCTCTGATGGCAGCAATGTCCGAGTTTGCAGTATTCGTCAAGTCCTCGACAGCTTTAAGTCTCTCTTTGTACTCTTGAAGCTCACTGGATTGCTCGCTCAACTTATCAGCTTGCTCCTTGTTTTGCTTTTTTAAGAAATCAATCTCACTCCACACTTCATCCAAGTCAACACAGCCAGCAACAAGGAAGAGTGCCACAAGTGTGATCATTGCAAAAAGTTTCTTCATGTTAGTTGATTTAAGTTAGTTTTTATTGATATGATTAAATTGAACTCGTTCAGGTTATACCGATTGATTGCGACAGGCTTAAATGATTTGGTTCATTTGACTTATTTTGAAGTTTGTCGCATATTATTCAAAACTTTTTATTTCTTAATGATAGAACAAAAAAAAACACAACCCACTACCCTAATGTAACTTATCATGTAAATTTACAATGGCCTGACAAGAAAAACAAGAGGGCAGGTGGTCTATTTTGTTATGTGAACAAAATAGACCAGTTAAATCTAATTATTTTTGAAAATTTACACAAAACTGAGTGATATTTGGGTCAGTTAGCGTCAGTGTAAAAACATACAAATAAGTGCCGAAAATTCTTTATGGAATCCAGAACTCATAAACTAAAAAAGGGTTGGGACTTATTTCCCAACCCTAATCAAAAGCCGCCAATGCAACTATTGACTACATAAATTAATATGTTTCAAACAAGCGGACAGTCATCTTTTTGTCAGGAGCCAGATAGAGTGTCGTAGCACCAATGTAATAAATAATCCAATGGTATGCATACTCATCAGCAGTGTACGATGACGATGACCAGTAGAAGCCTATTCCACCTACATCCTCTGCCTTATTCCCTGAGTAGTAACCACAGAGAGGGAAGTAGCGTACTACATCATTGTCATTGTTATGAACCCAATACTCAGGTGTCGTGATATGATCCAAAGTTACTCCGGCGGTCCCGTATAGACTACGCGAAGTTACCTTCATGTAATAACGTTTATAAGTTTTATCCATTACCAGATGGTATCTCCAGGCCGAAACCATATCCGTATTTTTATAACGGATTGCATAAGAGTCGGGAGTAAAAGAATGGTAGTCACAATAAATAGTATAATTTTGGCCTTTGACCCTGACGTATTCGTAAACATTCATACGGCGTGTTTCCTCAGCGACACCCGGTAACACACACCAATCATCTGGATTAAGGTCCGCAAACCTTGGCACAAGCGGAAAAACTGATCTCATCTCATCAGAGTTAGGCTGGTGATACTTTTTGCCGCCAAAAGTGACACTGCTGAACTTTTGCTTTGCATCATTGAAAGAGAAGTAACCGCTGCCAAGATGGGCGGTTAAGTTAGGAACAAAACCATCACCGGCGACATTTACGTTGTATTCTGCAACTTGACTAAGCGGGTTGAACGGAAGCACGGGATCCTCGGGATCCTTGGGTATAATATATGTAACATTCTTGTAGACAATAGTAATGGCTTTGTCAGTTTCAGTAATTGTGAGATTGGCATCACCGTCTTTACCTGCAGGACCTTGATCACCATCCTCACCATCCTTTCCATCCTTTCCATCCTTTCCATCCTTTCCATCCTTTCCATCCCTACCCGCAGGACCCTGAGGACCTCTGTCACCTTCTTCTCCCTGGACTCCTTGATCACCCTGAGGGCCTCTGGGACCCACAGGGCCCGTTGCACCACGATCACCTTGGCGACCCGGATCTCCCTTGTCCCCCTTATCTCCCTTATCTCCTTTATCGCCTTTTTCACCCTGCGGACCTTGTGCCGATAGCGGTTGCTCATCCCCACCCTTAATTAGTTGCCATGTTATACCACCGTCAATACTCATCTCCCAGAATAACTCCGTATTAATCCTTAAAATGGGAGTAAATCCGTTAGCACCGTCTTTACCATCTTTGCCGTCAGCACCGTCTTTACCTTGTGCCGGTATCTTATTACCGTCAGCATCAAGCAAGAACTCATCATTTAGAGTCCAATAGAGTACACCATCCGTATGTAACTTTACGCTGATGTTAGGTGTGACTCCATCTGCACCATCCTTGCCATCTTTGCCATCTTTGCCATCTTTACCATCTTTACCATCCTTACCATCGATACCGTGCTTTAAAGTGATCTTGCTGCCATCGCTCATAACAATCTCATAACCACTTTTATCGGTCAACTCCTTATATGACACCAAGGTTACTTTTTTATTTAAGGCATCTATAAGCCCCTTAATGGAGACAATCTCCGAGTTTGCATTCTTAGTCATACTTTCGAGGTTTTTAATCCTCTCTTCGTGGTCGTTTAACTTATCGGTTTGCTCCTGGTTTTGCCTTTTCAGAAAATCGATTTCATTCCAAAGTTCATCCAGGTCGACACAGCCGACAACAGCAATCATCGCCACAAGTGTGATAATTGTAAAAAATTTCTTCATGTTAGTTAATTTTAGTCGGTTAATATTGATATGATTATATTGAATTCATTCAGGTAATACCGGTTAATTCCGATAGACTAAACCGATTTTGTAGCTTTGAATTATTTTGAAGGTTGTCGCATCATTTTCAAAACTTTTTATTTCTTAATGATGGAACAAAAAATGCAAAACCCACTACCCTATTGTAAGCTATTATGTAAATTTACAATGACCTAACAAGAAAAACAAGAGGTCAGGTGGTCTATTTCAGATAGTTACGCAAAATAGACTGGTCTATTTTGTAAAAAAATAAAATAGACCAGCTCTAACCCATAGGATTGTTCGAAATAGCAATTTTGGGTTAAAATCCTCAATTGAATTTATTCGAATTAAAATAAAGTGAAATTAATTGCTATCTTTGATAAACATTTTACCTTTTGGACGATGAAAAGTAATTCTTTTAGACTTGGGGAAAGACAGTATATTACGGATTCCATTTATGCAACCTGAATCATCTATATCAGTATATCTAATTGCAAGCATAATTCTAGTTGTATTGGGCATTATGCTAATGGGCTTCCGCATTCGAGTGGAGCGTCTAACTTTTAACTTGCGTCTTTCGAGAGTATTTATGGTGTGTGCATATTTTATGCTGGCAATCGCACTTTTCCTTTCCCATGTCTATGAGGGTAGCGGCGATACAAAGCATAATGAGATTACTACCCCTGCGGTATCGGCCCTCCAATCTATGTTCTTCACCTTTACGCTGCTCTCTATCCTACTGCCTACTTATATTAGTCGTCGACAGCTCCTAATACATGCAACGATTGTATTGGGAGTTATTACCCTCTATTTAGTAGCGGCATTTTCAATAGAGAAATACCGGATCATTGTGAATATCGGAGTATTCGCTTATCTATGTCTGCTCGTTTTTTACACTCGTCTTTTCCTAAAGAAATATGCGCTGAGTGTCAGACAATTGGAGGATTATTACGATGAAGACGAACAGGGACGGCTCCATTGGGTGAAAATAAGTTTTTTTACTGCCCTTACAATAGGCATTTTTGCTTCTGTTTCCACCTATTTCCCTTTTTGGGTAGATTACTGGTTCGTAAGTTTTTACATTGTTTTTTATATCTGGTTTGTCATCCGCTTCTACAATTATGTTACAAAGATTGATTTCTACCTGGCAGCAACAACAAGACAAATGGAAGGTGTGGCAGATACAACACAAAAATCAGAACAAAATGAGACCGAAATATGCCCGAAACATGATTCCGTTAAAAAGAAAAAGTTTAAAAAAAAGCTTGAAGAATGGGTTTTGAATGAAGGATATATGAAAGGAGATGTCAGTACCGAAGAGATAGCCAGATTATTAGGGACAAATCTGCCCTACTTGCGCAGTTATTTCCATAACCATATGTCGTCTGATTTTCGCACTTGGCGCAATGAGTTGCGTATACACAAAGCCAAGGAGCTTATCACCGATCATCCCGATATGTCGCTCAACCAAATAGCTATACAGGTGGGATTTGTCACACGAAGCAACTTCTACCTGTACTTCAAGAAAATAACGGGACAATCTCCTGCTGATTACCGCGACCGGATAGCTTCCAACAGGAAATAATTGTTAAACAAAAAAGGGTCGTAACAAAAGTTCCAACCCTAATCGAATGCTATTAAATTTGGATAAGTGACAAATTAATTTACTGTCTCAAACAAGCGCACTGTCAGATTATCAGTGGCAATAAGACAGATTATATGGAATGAAATAATATTTATGCGAACGAATTTATTTTTCAATGGGCATACTTTTTTTTTATTACTTTTGTCTATTGAGGAAAGCTTAACGGCCGATTTGAATCACTCTGTTTTGTTTGATTTATGTTATTCTTGACGGTTACTATAATGCAACCTTATTTATATATTGCAGTAGTTTTTGCAGCGGCAACAGTACTCACCTTACTGGGCATTGTATTGCTTAGCATCAGCATCAGAATTGAGGAAAGAACTGTTAACTTGCGTCTTGCAAGGGGATTTCTCGCTCTGGCTTATTTTATGCTCGCATTACCCTCTTTTGTTTCATTCTTTTATGAGGGCAGAGAAAATCCAATGTATATTGAGATTATTACTCCTGCGGTTTCAACCATTCAATCAATGTTCTTTACATTTACGATACTTACTATCCTCTTACCTACTGATATCACTCGTCGACAGATATTATGGCATGCAGCGATTGTGATTGGAGCACTTATTCTCTATTTTGTAACAGCATTTAATCTTAATAACTACCGTTGTGTCGTAAATATTGGTGTAACAGCATACCTCTGTTTGCTGATTTTCTACACGTGGCTTTTCATAAAGAAATACGCTACAAGTCTCCGAAAATTGGAAGAATATTATGACGAAGATGAGCAGGGACGCCTCAAATGGGTAAAAAACAGTTTTTACGCAGCTCTTTCGATAGGTATCCTCGCCTCCGTCGTCACCTACTTTCCTTTATGGATGCGCGTTTGTTTCATATTTACATACCTCCTTTTTTACACCTGGTTTGTGATTCGTTTCTCAAATTATGTAACAAAAATCGACTTCTATCTCTCTGCGACAACCCGTAAAGCTGAACTGATTTCCACTACACCACGCAAACAGGAAGATATTACAACTGAAAGATCCACCGAAAAGGATCCTGTAAATGAGACGAAATTGAAAAAAGCTCTTGAAAAATGGGTTGTGGATGAAGGATATATGAAGGGTGATGTCAGCACTGAAGAGATAGCCAGGACATTGGGGACAAACCTGCTCAATTTGCGCAGCTATTTCCATGACTATATGTCGTCTGATTTTCGCACTTGGCGTAATGAGTTGCGTATTCGCAAAGCCCAGGAACTTATCGCCAATCATCCCGATATGTCGCTCAACCAAATAGCTATACAGGTGGGATTTGTCACACGAAGCAACTTCTACCTGTACTTCAAGAAAATAACGGGACAGTCTCCCGCCGATTACCGCGACCAAATAGCTGCCAATAAATGATGCGCTAAGCGCAATGAGTCACAACTCGGAACCAACTCGACTTCCCATACTTAAATTCATCGCACAACTCGCACCACGTACCACGTAACTCGTAACTCGGATTTTTTTAGTAATTTTGCTAGTCATGGGCAACACGATTACATTTTTGGGTACAGGCACGTCACAGGGTATCCCGATGATAGGATGCGGATGTGAGGTTTGCTCTTCTTCCGATACTAGAGACAAAAGACTTAGGACTTCAGCCCTTGTAATCTATGAGGGAGTTTCAATCCTCATAGATGCAGGACCGGATTTCAGACAGCAGATGCTTCGGGAAAAGATCTCCCATCTGGATGCAATCATTCTTACACACCAGCATAAAGATCATACAGGCGGTCTTGACGATGTGCGTGCACTCAACTACCTTGAGAAATGCGCTACCCCGATATATTGTGAAAAAAAAGTAGAGCAATCTCTTAGAATGGAGTACTCCTATGTTTTTGCCCAACAAAAATACCCCGGAGTCCCGGAATTCAACATAAAAATCATCGATGATACCCCGTTCACAATTACCGGATTCAACAGAACGGAAGTAACAATTATTCCGATCAGGGTGATGCACTATCGACTCCCTATATTGGGATTCCGCATAGGCGGTCTTACATATATCACCGATGCAAATTTTATCGCAGATGAAGAATATGAAAAACTCACCGATACATCAATATTTGTAATTAACACAGTCAAACGCACCAAACATATCTCCCATTACTCACTTCCCGAGGCGATAAAGGTCGCCAAAAGAGTCGGAGCTCAACGCACATTTATAACACATCTCTCCCATCAACTACCTCCACACAAACAACTGAAAAAAGAACTCTCAGCTCAACCATTCAGCATAGAGCCCGCATATGACGGACTCACAATTGAATTTTTATAACAGATTATGAAACGTACACTATTTACATTCGCACTTCTGCTCCTGACAATTACAGGATTTGCCTGCACCAACCTCATCATCACGAAAGGCGCCTCTACAGATGGTTCAGTAATGGTAACATACGCGGCTGACAGCCATACCCGATATGGTACGCTGGTCCACTATCCCGCTGCAAAATACAAGGCAGGTACAATGCTTCCGATATACGAATGGGGCAGGGACCGTTACCTCGGCACAATTCCTCAGGCTGAAAAGACATATAATGTCGTCGGAAATATGAATGAGCACCAGCTTATCATAGGTGAATCGACCTGGGGAGGTCTTGAAGAACTAAAGGATCCCGATGCTATACTCGATTACGGTTCACTTATATATATAACTCTGCAAAGGGCACGAACCGCACGCGAAGCAATTGCTCTGTACACCTCACTTGCCGATCAATATGGTTACGCCTCAGTTGGAGAATCTATCTCCATAGCTGATCCTAATGAGGCCTGGATATTGGAAATCATCGCACGCAAGCCAGAAGTCGTAAATGGCGTGAATATTCGTAAGGGTGCAGTATGGGTGGCCGTACGTATACCTGACGGCCATATCTCGGCTCATGCCAACTGCGCTCGTATCACTACATTCCCGCTTAACGATCCGGAAAACTGCCTCTATTCGCCGGATGTAATCTCACATGCCAGAGAACTGGGACTATATGAGGGCAAAGATGAGGATTTCAGCTTCGCTGACACCTATTGTCCGCTAGATTTTGGAGCAATGAGAGGTTGTGAAGCAAGAGTCTGGAGTTTTTTCCACAAACATGGTGCTGAAGACATGACTAAATATATCGACCACGCCTCAGGTCACAATCCTAAAAACAGACTACCGCTCTCTGTCAAGGCGAAACATAAGCTCTCCGTTACTATGGTTGCCGATATGATGAGGGATCATTTTGAAGATACACCATTTGATATGCGCAATGATATCGGTGCCGGAGGAAATACCCTTCCCTACCGCTGGAGACCGATGAGCTTTGAAATCGACGGTGAAGAATATATCAACGAAAGGGCAATTGCCACACAGCAGACAGGATTTTGGTTTGTAGGACAAGCCCGTAATTGGCTTCCGGATGCGATAGGTGGTATCTTTTGGTTTGCCGTGGATGATGCAGGTACTTCACCTCTTACGCCTGTATACTCCTCTTCTACCGGCATCTCAGAACATTATGCCCTAGGCAACGGCAGTATGATTGAATATTCACCTACTTCTATGTTCTGGCTCACCAATCGCATTGCGCAATTTGCCTATCTGCGATATGACGAAATTGGAGCTGAAGTTGTCGCCGTCGTTCGCGCTCACGAAAAAGAAATGGTGGCAAAAATAACCTCTGCAGATGAACAAGCCCTTATTCTCTATAATAAATCCCCTCGCAGAGCTATAAAGTATCTGACATCATTTTCAACCAACGAAGCCAATGCACTATTTGACAAGTGGAATAATCTTGACAAATATCTCCTGGTGAAATATATTGACGGCAATACCAAACGCCAGGACGAAAACGGCGCCTTTATTACCAACGGGCACTCCACCACAATCCCTCCCGGCCCAATTCAGAAGGGCTACAATGAGCGCTTCAAACGTGCGATAGTCAATGAGATAGGAGAAAAGATAAAAGTTGTGAAATAAATTTACCTAAGGTAGAGACTCAGAGCGTCACCTGCGAAATCCTGCCGATGAGCGCCGGATCGTAGGGACGCTCTACCTTTATATAATTGTCAGTATAACCTAACATCATCCCTCCTTTACGGGTACTCTCGAAAAGCACAGGTAGCGTACGGCCCCTGTTTGCAGCATAAAACTCCGCATTCAACCTGTCAGAAAGCTGTTTAAGACGTGCTGCACGCACTCTTTTTACGCTTTCCTGCACCTGATCAGGCATAGTTGCGGCAGGAGTTCCGACTCTCCTGGAATAGGGAAATATATGAAGAAATGCAGGTCTTATTCTCTCCAAAAATGAAAAAGTTTGCTCAAATTCTTCATCTGTCTCTCCGGGGAAACCTACTATAACATCGATTCCAAAAAACACCCTGCTGAAACGTTGCTCCGGCGACTCCATCTTCTCTCTGATCATCTCAATGCGAGATTCAAAAAGAGCAGTCGTATAGCGACGGCGCATCCTTTTCAGTACAGCATCACATCCCGATTGAATCGGAATATGGAAATGGGGGAGGAATTTAGAGCCTGAAGCTATCCACTCTACAATCTCTTCCGTGAAAAGATTGGGCTCAATGGAGGAAATCCTGTATCTGGCGATACCCTCTACCCTATCGAGCTGCCTAAGCAATTCGAGGAAGGACTCTCCGGTACTTTTGCCGAAATCACCTGTATTTACACCCGTGAGAACAATCTCAACTATGCCGTAAGAGGCAATTTCTTCGGCCTGTGATACCAGAGTAGAAATGGAAATATTACGACTCTCACCCCGAGCTAAGGGCACCGTACAGTAGGCACAATGATAGTCACAGCCATCCTGTACCTTAAGGAAAGAACGGGTCCTCTCCCCCGAAGAATAGGCCGGAAAAATTGATTTTACCCCCTCTATCGGAGAAATCAGGGAGTGTTTATCACTCTGACTATGCTCCGATTTCTGATTCTGATTCCGGTAGCGTTCCTGTAGCATACGGTGAAGAGTTTCAAAAACCTCCTCCTTGTGAGCATTACCGAAGAGTACCGTCACTTCCTCTATTTGCAACACCTCCTGGGGCTTTAGCTGTGCATAGCAACCTGTGACCCCTATCAGAGCATCCGGAGAGAGTTTGTGAAGTTTTCGTATAAGATTACGGCACTTTTTATCGGAATGTTCGGTAACAGAACAGGTATTGACTACATAGATATCGGCGGGACTATTTGCTCTCACCTGACGATATCCCGCATTTGCAAAAGACCTGGCGATAGTGGAGGTCTCTGCAAAGTTCAGTTTGCATCCAAGAGTGGCAAATGCCACTGTATGTCTGGCGGGATTATCCATCAGATATCAGAAATTCAAGGTGATGGAAGAGGCATGCACCTGACCGCCCACCGGAGGATGGTATTTAGCTACTGTTACACTGGCGTTTAGGATGAGAGGAAACTGATTGCGCACCGCATTAAGGATACGATATGCCACATTCTCAAGAAGATTGGAGGGTTGTGCCATTTCACGGTCGATCAGAGCATAGATCTGCGAATAGTCAGGTGCATCGTCGAGATTATCCGATTCAGCAGCAGCCATTATAGGGTAGGTGCATTCGAAATCCACTCTAAAGCGGTTGCCTACCTTGCGCTCATACTCGAGGCAGCCGTGGTAGGCGTAGAACTCCATATTCTCAAGTTTCAATTTTGCTTCCATAATTCTTCTATTTATGCCTGAAGTACAAATACACAAGGACGCTTACCGATGATTATCGGGGACTTTTTCCAGTCGGCCACGGTGCGGGTGCGAATGTACTGATCTGGCAGGGTTAAGTCAGCTGCAATGCAGATAGTGGTTGTATCCTTGCAGCAAATGAGCAAATCTTCCATCAAAGAGTCGTTGCGATAGGGTGTTTCAATGATAATCTGAGTCTGCTGAAGCTGACGTGAGATTTTTTCGAGTTGTTCAATTCCGGCTCGGCGTTCCTGCTTTTTTATCGGCAAATAACCGGTGAAAGCAAAGCACTGACCATTCATTCCTGAAGCCATCAATGCCATCATCAGCGAAGAGGGTCCCACATAGGGCACAACTTCGATATCATACTTATGTGCAAGTTCAACCAACATCGCACCGGGATCGGCAACTGCAGGAAGGCCCGCTTCCGAGATAAGTCCCGCATCTTGCTCTTTCAGGAGTCGTGCATATCCTTCGATTTGTTCGCGAGTTGTATGCTCGTTAAGCTCATAAAGCGTCAGATTGTCGATTTGTCCCTTCAAACCAGCCTTTGAGAGAAATCTTCGGGCAGTGCGGAACTCCTCTACAAAGAAAAGCTTCAACGAGCCGATGACCTCGAAAAGTGGAGCAGGCAGCACATCCCGCGGATCGTCTCCTCCAAGAGGAGCGGGTATCAGATGTAGTTTGAATTTCATTTGAGCAAAGGTAGTAAAAAGAGAGGTATTTGTTATATTTGTATAATTTTTAACTTAGAACAATATGATTTCCACAGGAAAAATGCGGATCGCCGCACTTCTTACAGCCATTATTGCGCTTTCGATACTCTCAATGAGTTTCACCCCCTCACAAAAACGTAACAATCCCAAAAAAGAGATTGTAATCCTCTACGACAACGATGTACACTGCTCGGTCGACGGGTATGCCGCAATGGCGGCACAAAAGTCCTCCGAACTCAAACGCACTCCTAACGTATTGGTTGTTTCAGCAGGAGATTATATTCAGGGAGGCAGTCTTGGTGCCGCCTCCAAAGGAGAATATATAGTAAGGTTGATCAATAGTGCCGGCTATGATTATGTCACCTTGGGAAATCACGAATTTGACTATGGAATAACACGTCTGGCTCAGCTTTCCGAAATGTTGGAGCCGGAAATATTATGTTGTAATCTTTATGACTTGCGAACCGAAGAATTGCTCTACAAGCCCTATGCAATCCATACTTTTGGCAAGACAAAAGTTGCAATCATCGGCATTGCCACACCATATAGTTTTATCTCCTCAACTCCCTCCTATTTTCAGAATGAAAAGGGAGAATATATCTATTCTCTCTGCTCCGACAACTTTTTCGAAACTGTCCAGAAAAATGTTGATCAGGCAAGGGCTGAAGGGGCCGATTTTGTAATAGTCATTTGCCATCTCGGCGACGATGTAGCTTTTGATGAAATCAATTCTCCGGGACTTGCAACATCGACACATGGGATTGACGTTATCCTGGATGGACATGCACATAGCATCATTCATGGCAAAGCCTATCTGAATGCGAAAAGAGAAGAGGTAATTTTGACCTCGACAGGTTCCAATTTTGAAAATATCGGTCGTCTGACTATCTCCAGAAGAGGCATTATTGACACAGAGCTTCTCCCAGTTGATAAAATCAAGGAGAGAGATGCCAATGTTACCGCACTCACGGAAGAGATTAAACAGGAATATAAAGAAATG
>Ga0255346_1004064_pt1 | contig 16481 bp, 15 predicted proteins | sample wastewater_treat_FD_194410 | JGI IMG/M metagenome (GOLD analysis project Ga0255346, IMG submission 194410) | Wastewater microbial communities from Lulu Island WWTP, Vancouver, Canada - plant22 | ecosystem: Engineered > WWTP > Wastewater > Unclassified | place: Canada: Vancouver, British Columbia... | reverse complement strand
CACCCCTCCATATAAGGCAAGCCCTCCAGAGTGGGCTGGAGTGCTTGGAGGAACCGGTCCAGCGTGGCTTCGAGGCCGTTTTGAGGGCAGATGACGACTTCGCCGGTTCGCCTGACTTTGAGTTCCACCTGCCCGGCTTTGAGCAGCTTCTGGCTGACCACCAGACGGAGAGGAAAACCCAGCAGGTCGGCATCTTTGAACTTCACTCCCGGAGACTCGTCCCGGTCGTCGTAGAGGACTTCGTAGCGGCGCTTCAGGTCCTGATAGAGCTTCTCGGCGCTGGCGAGCACCTCGGGACTCTTGCCGATGGCTACCAGGACCAGCTGAAAGGGGGCAATGGTGGGAGGGAAAATGATTCCCGCCTCATCGTGCCACCGTTCCACGACCGACGCCAGGAGGCGTTCCACGCCGATCCCGTAGCAGCCCATGATGACCCGTTGCTGTTCGCCGGCGGGGTCGAGATAGGTGACGTCCATGGTCTCGGGCGCTGTGTATTTAGTCCCCAGTTTGAAGGTGTGGCCGAGTTCGATGCCGCGCCCGAGACGCAGGGTACCCTGACGGCAGTTGAGACAGAGGTCCCCCTCCCGCACTTCCGCCAGATCGGTCTGTTCGCCCAGGGGAAAGTCGCGGCCGGCACAGACGTTCTTAAAATGCGCATCCTGCTCATTGGCCCCGGCAATGAAGACGTCCCCGGCGGCCACCGAGGTGTCCACAATGACACGCACCCTGCCAGCCTCCACGGGTGAGAGGAAACCGGGATGGAAGCCTTCGGCGGCCAAACGCTCTTCCGATGCCAGATCGACGTGAATGGCCTGCAAATGGTTGGTCAGCTTCGTTACGGAAACCGCGTAATCTCCGCGAATCACTGCCAGCACCAGGTCCCCGTCGGCCTCATAGGCGACGGTTTTCAGAAATCTGGCTTCGTCGGTATTGAAGAAGCGCATGAGGTCGGCAATGGTCTTGACCCCCGGGGTGGCGATCTTTTCTCTGGGGAGAGGCGGGACGGCGGGTTTTTCCAGCCTCGATTTCACCCCTTCCGCCTTCTCAGTGTTCGCGCGGTAGTCGCAGTGGGTGCAAACCACAAACCGGTCTTCCCCGTTGGGAGATTCGAGCATGAATTCATGGGATCCGCTGCCGCCCATGATCCCGGAATCAGCCTCGATGGGAATGCTCTCCACCCCGCACCGGGCAAAGATGCGCAGATAAGCGTTGAAAATGCGGGGGTAGTAGGCATCCAGATCGGCAAAATCCCGGTGGAAGCTGTAGGCATCCTTCATGAAAAATTCCCGAATGCGCAGCAACCCGCCCCGCGGGCGGGCTTCATCGCGAATCTTGGTCTGGATGTGGTAGAGCATCACCGGCAGGTCCCGGTAAGAGCGCAGGAAGTGTTTGGCAAGATCGGTCACCGTTTCTTCGTTGGTCATGGCCAGGACAAATTCGCGATCCTTCCGGTCTTTGATGCGGATCAGCTCGGCCCCGATATCGTAATACCGCTTGGTCTTCTTCCAGAGCTCGGCCGGGTTGAGGACCGGCATGGTGAGCTCGATTCCATCAATGCCATTCAGCTCTTCCCGAATGATGGTCTTGATTTTCTCGGCCACACGATGTCCCAGGGGCAGCAGGGAGTAGACTCCCGCCGCCACGGGATAGATATAACAACCTCTGAGGAGGAGAATGTGGGAGGGTGCTTCAGCCTCCTTGGGGACGTCAAACAGGGTGTGAATAAAATATGAAGAATAACGCATGAAGGTAACCTCCTGGGTCTGGTTGCAGAGAGTCAAGCGGGGGGTGTGCCAGGCTTCCGGCCGGCTCCCGATCAGGCTTCGCGGTGCCTTCCCCGCAAGTCGGGAAACAAAGCCCCATCAACCCGCTCAATGGTACTGCCGCAGGCTGGATAGTACCACGGCTCCTTCGCACATCTCAACCGCTTACGAACACCCCATCAACAGCTGCACCAGGAACTCCCCTCCCTCCAGATCCTTCCGGAATCGTGAGATAAATTCTATTTTCAACACTTGCTTTCAGCATCAGAAAATGTGATAGTGATCGCGAAGGGTGCCGGTTCCACCAATCGTTTGACGCTCGAAAGAGAACAGGTCAGAAAAGGTGCAAACGCTCACGCAAGCGGAATGCAATTTGCATAGGCGAAGCTGTGCGGCGGAAGGAAAGATCTGAACCAATCCGGGGCGTATTGAGAGAGAGGCGATGCCGAGGGCTTTCCGCACTTTCGTGAACGTGGTGTCGATCCTGCTGATCATCTCGCTGGTCAGAGTGAGCGCCATTGGTGCGGTCCCGATCACCATCCTCCCGGAAGCGCCGACAACCCCTGCCGGCTTTGATACCGCGATGGCCGAAAGGGGAGGAGTTCCGCCCACCCTCACCATCCCCCAGGGACCCGTCCACATGTTCCTCAAACGGGGTGAACAGAGCCGATTCGAACTGTTTTTCCTCGACGTCAAGTACGGTTTTGATCTGCGCGATTTCGAATTCTACAACGCCTGGTGCCTTGAAAAAGACAAGAAAATTCGGACCAACGCCCTTCATCAGGTGAGGCTCTACCACCACGATGATCCGGACCTCCCACCGAAATTCAAGGCCATGCCCTGGGATCAAATCCACTATCTCATCAATCACCGGGATGGCGCCAAGACCGTAATTCAGGATGCAATCTGGTATCTCGCCGATCATCAGCAACACCATCGCCCCCTCAGCCCTGAGGCCCGCCAGCTGATCGAGCAGGCCGCCCTGAGGGGCAGGGGCTTCCGGCCAGCCGAGGGCCAACTGGCAGCCATCATTTGCCTCGTAGCGGGACAGCAGACGGTGTTTATCGAAGTGGCCCTCCCTGAAGCGGCAGAGGTTGAGGCCTTCCCGGTTGGTTTCGCCCCCCCTCCACCAATTTCCGAACAATCGTTCCTGCCGCCCTGGCTGCCCCTGCTCGCCATTCCGATCCTTCCTCCGTTTGCCCTCCTCCTGCCGGATGGTTCTTCCGACGATTCCTCGAACGCGCCCCCGCGACCCATTTCCCAGCCATCCCCAACGATCCCTCCAGGGATATCGCCGGTCAACCCTCCGAGGGATTCTGAAAACCCACCCATGCCCATTCCCGAACCAGCCAGTGTTCTGCTGATCGGAAGCAGCCTGGCAAGCCTGTACGTGTGGGGCAGGATCAGGAAAAGAGGCTAGTCCCCCCCCCAGCCGGGCCATGCCTGACGCCGGGATCGACCCCGTCGCCGCCGGAAAGCGCTATCCCGTTGCCTTGACAGTTCTTTCCGGGTTGTTTAACATTGATCTGACCATGATCAACCATACAACCCAACCGGGGTAAGCCTTGACGTTGTCGAAACGACGGCACCGTCGGTAGCGAGGAGAGCGATGGCAGTAAAAACGGAGCAGATGCGGGATAATCCTGCGACAGGGACCGATTCCGATGCCATAACCGGCCAGCTTCATGCTATGAAGCAGCGCATGGAGTGGCTCTATGCCAGGAATTTCGACAACCGCCCGGATAAGTCCGCCGAACCCGAGGGAGCGGCTGGCGACATGCCATACCAGCCCCCGGTGGACATGTGGGAAACCGACAGCGAATGGTTCATCCTCGTCGATCTTCCGGGGGTGGGCGAGGAAGACTTCCAGGTGGAATTCGTCCGGGAGCACCTGATCATCCGAGGCCGGCGCCAACGCCCAACGATCCCGGAAGGCACCGCCGTGACCCCGTCCGAGTGCCCTCAGGGGGCTTTTGCCCGTAGCTTTCTGCTTCCGGCCGAAATCGAGGCTGAAGCGATTAAGGCCGAACTCAAGCACGGGGTCCTGACGGTGGCCATCACCAAAGATCGCAGGCTCCCGTCAGCCGGGCAGCAAGTCCGGGTAAAGACTGGCTGACCGGTGACAGGGTCCCTCCGACACTCATGTGGGTAGCGCTGTCATGATCCGTGGTTCACACCTCCCTCTGGGGCACCGGAAACGCATGAAAAGGATCGAGCTTAACAGCCAATCCGCAACTCGCAACTTAGGTAAGAGACAAACATCCCTGGTCTCGGACCACAACAAGATGGAGGTTATCCTCATATGAACAGCAGAATCCGTACTACCCTGTTGCTGACCCTGCTCACCCTTCTGATCGTCTGGATGGGCGCCCATTTCGGCGGTCAGAACGGCATGATCATAGCCTTTGCCTTTGCCGTCATCATGAATTTTGGCAGCTACTGGTACTCCGACAAGATCGTGTTGGCCATGTACCGTGCCCAGCCCCTGGAGGAAAGTCAGGCACCGGGGCTCTTTCAAATGGTGCGTGAGCTTTCGGCCCAGGCGCAGCTGCCCATGCCCCGCATCTACTTGCTCCCCGAAGAGACGCCCAATGCCTTTGCTACCGGGCGCAATCCGGAAAATGCAGTGGTCGCCGTGACCGAAGGCTTATGGCGGCTTTTGACCCCTGATGAGATGCGCGGCGTCCTGGCCCATGAAATTGCTCACATCAAGAACCGCGACATCCTGGTGAGCTCCATCGCTGCAACCCTTGCCGGGGTGGTCATGCTCCTCGCCAACATGGCGCGCTGGGGGGCGATCTTCGGGGGACTGGGCGGCCGCGATGATGAAGAAGGGGCGGGTGGCGGCCTTTTGGCCTTTGTCGTTACTGCCGTGCTTGCTCCCCTTGCCGCCATGCTCATCCAAATGGCCATTTCCAGGTCCCGCGAATACCTGGCCGACGAAACCGGGGCCCGGATTTCGCACCGTCCGGAATCCCTGGCGCGCGCCCTCGAAAAACTGCACCTGGCCTCCCAGCGGATTCCCATGGCGGACGCGCAGCCGGCAACCGCCCACCTGTTCATCGTCAATCCCCTGACGGGCCGGAGCCTGGCCAACCTCTTCAGCACCCATCCTCCCATCGAGGAGCGCATCCGGCGCTTGCGTGGCCACGCAGCCCGCTGAGCACCACTATCGAGGAAGGCGTCAAGGCTTTGGCGCCTTCCTGGCCTGAAGCCGCTCAAGAAGCCGGCCCTGGAGTCTTCCGGGGCAACCAGTTTCCCTTTGACATCAACCGGTTTTTTCATTACAGGTACCAGCGTATAGGAACCGCAACAGCTATTCCCATACGTGACGACTGGAGCTGATCCGGACCATTGGCGCACGCGAAGCTCGCCCTTGTTCACGGGCCGAAGCGGCTAGAAAGAGAACTTGATCATGGCGAACGTTGTTATTATCGGTACCCAGTGGGGAGATGAGGGCAAGGGCAAGGTGGTCGATCTCCTCACGGAAAAGGCTGACTGTGTGGTGCGTTTTCAGGGCGGCAACAACGCCGGCCACACGCTCGTGGTCAATGACCAGAAACATATCTTTCACCTCATCCCCTCGGGGATCCTTCATCCCGACAAAACCTGCCTCATCGGTAACGGGGTGGTGATCGACCCCGGCGTCCTCATCAAAGAGATCAATCACCTGCAGGAACAGGGCCTGGCGGTAACCCCGGAAAATCTCGTGGTCAGCGCCTCCGCCCATGTGATCATGCCCTATCACCGCGCTCTGGACGCGGCCCGCGAAAAGCGCAAGGGGAAGACCAAGATCGGCACCACCGGGCGTGGCATCGGCCCCTGCTACGAGGACAAGGTCGGCCGTGCCGGCATCCGCATCCACGACCTGCTCGACCGCACGGTCTTCACGGAAAAGTTGCACCGCACTCTCGAGGAAAAGAACTTCCTGTTGGAGCAGTTCTTCCACGAACCACCCCTCGACCCTGCCGCTATCGAGGACGAATACCTGGCCTACGGCGAGCGGCTCGCGCCTTATGTCGAAAGTGTTTCCGAATTCCTGTACAAGATGGATCGAGCCGGTCGGAACCTGCTCTTCGAGGGCGCCCAGGGAACCCATCTCGATATTGATCACGGCACCTATCCGTACGTTACCTCCTCCAATACCGTGGCCGGGAATGCCTGCTGTGGTGCGGGAATCGGTCCCACCCGCCTTCACCGCGTGTTTGGCGTGGCCAAGGCCTATACCACGCGCGTCGGGAGTGGTCCCTTCCCGACGGAACTGCTGGGTGACACCGGCATCCGGATCCGGGAAATCGGCGGTGAATTTGGCTCGACCACCGGCCGGCCTCGCCGCTGCGGCTGGCTCGATATGGTGGTCGTCAAGACCTCGATCCGCCTCAATGGGCTCTCAGGCCTGATCATCACCAAGCTGGACGTGCTCACCGGCATCCCCCGGCTGAAAATCGCCACCACCTATCGCTGCGGCTCAACCCAGCGGGAAACTCTGCCGCCGGCGCTCTCCGCCATCGAAACCTGCCAACCCGTGTTCGAAGAATTCCCCGGCTGGGAAGAAGACATCCGCCAGGTGCGCCGATGGGCCGATCTTCCCCGGAATACCAGGGACTACCTCCTGGCCCTTGAAGAGTTGACCGGAGTTCCGCTGGCGATCGTTTCGGTCGGACCGGGTCGCGAGGAGACGATCATTCTGAAGCATCCCTTCGAAACCCCCTGACGATAAGGCATTATGCTCGAGGTAGTCGTCTTTCTGTGCGGGGCCGTGGTCATGATCCTCGAGCTCGTGGGATCACGGCTCCTCGCACCCTATCTGGGATCATCCATCATTGTCTGGTCGAGCCTCATCGGTACCATCCTGGGGTGCCTGAGCCTGGGGTACTGGTGGGGCGGCCGCCGGCGCGGCCCTGATCAATCTTCTGGGCGCCATCGAGGATCGCGAAGGACGCTTCGTGCGCGCTGCCTACCGGACCTTCACGGCCGTCTTCCCCCAGGTCTATCTTCTTTCCCGTGGCCGCCCCCGACGACCCGCAGTGCTGGCAAAACATCATGCTCGTTGCCCTGAAGACCACCACCGAGCCCGCCTGGCGCAGCCCCGAGGCCACGCTCGAGAGGCTCCTGGCCCACCGCTGGCAGCGACCGGTGGCGGACGATGTTCCCGTGCTGACCGACGACTTCGCACCCACCGATCATTACACCACCATGCTGCAGTAAATCCCCTAGGTTGTTGAATCACGGATTTCGGAGAAGTTCCCGGGCGAGGATAAGCCCCGCCCCCACGATGCAAGACCACGATTGGTGCACGGGCGGGCTTCACGCCCGCCCGTCGGAAACAAATGATTGACACTATTCAAGCGTTTAATGTATTAACAATAACCGAAAAAAGCTTACCGTTGGCAACATGTCTTGGAATCCAGGCAATGAATCGGCAAAGGATGATGGTTTTCAGCAGTTAAGAGAACTTATTCACAAAGCCAGGGAGGTGACGAACGCGCGGTCGAGAGACCTCGCCAATTTGAGACGGTCGCTTTTCGATCAAACAGTTAAAGCCTAATCGAGCCAACCTTTTGAGGACAGAAAGATGAAGCTGACGCGACGAAATTTCCTCAAGGTCTCTGGTGCGGCTACCGCTGGTCTTGCATTGAACGGGCTGGGTTTCAACCTCACGCCCGTCCAGGCCTACACCGGTGCGTTGCGCATCAAGGATGCGAAAGAGACTCCAACCATTTGCTGTTATTGTTCGGTGGGGTGCGGCATCATCTGCCACACCGACGCGAAGACCGGTCAGGTAGTCTACACCGAGGGTGACGCCGACCATCCCATCAACCAGGGGTCGCTTTGCGCCAAGGGTGCCTCGCTCTACCAGCTGGCCCAGAATCCCAAGAGGGCGGCCAACGTCCTCTATCGCGCCCCGAACAGCACCAAATGGGAAACCAAGACCTGGGACTGGGCGCTGAAAGAAATCGCCAAGCGGATAAAGAAGACGCGGGATGCCACCTTCACCGCCAAGAATGCCAAAGGCCAGGTGGTCAACCGCTGCAACGGGATTGCCTCGGTGGGCAGCGCCGCCCTCGATAACGAGGAATGCTGGGTCTATCAGGCCATGCTCCGTGCCCTCGGACTGGTTTACATCGAACACCAGGCCCGGATCTGACACAGCGCCACGGTTGCGGCTCTGGCAGAGTCGTTCGGACGCGGCGCAATGACCAATCACTGGAATGATCTCGCCAACAGTGACTGTGTTCTGATGATGGGAAGCAACCCGGCGGAGAATCATCCCATCTCCTTCCGGTGGGTGATGAAAGCCAAGGACAACGGAGCCACGTTGATCCACGTCGACCCGCGCTACACGCGGACCTCGACCAAGGCGGACATCTATGTGCCCCTGCGGTCGGGCACCGATATTGCCTTTCTGGGTGGCATGATCAAGTACATTCTGGACAACAACAAGGTGTTCAAGGAATACGCCGTCAATTACACCAATATCGCCTTCATCGTCGGCGACAAGTACGATTTCAAAGACGGTCTCTTCTCCGGTTTTGACAAGGACAAGCGCGCCTACGACCCCTCCTTCTGGGCGTATGTGAAGGACGAGAAGGGGATTCCCAGGCGCGACCCGACGCTTCAGGACCCACGCTGCGTCTTTCAGCTCCTGAAGAAGCATTACGCCCGCTATGATCTGGATACGGTTTCCAGTGTCACCGGTACTTCCAAGGAAGACCTGGTGAAGGTTTATGAAGCCTACAGTGCGACGGGCGTCCCCGACAAGGCGGGCACCATGATGTACGCCATGGGATGGACGCAGCACACCGTCGGCGTGCAGAACATCCGGGCGGGGAGCATGATTCAGCTGCTGCTCGGCAACATCGGCATTGCCGGCGGCGGCGTCAACGCCCTGCGCGGGGAATCCAACGTCCAGGGGTCCACCGATGCCGGGCTGCTGTACCATATCTATCCCGGTTACCTGCCGGTACCGAGCGCCTCGGTGACCACGCTGGCCGAGTACCACAAGAAATTCACGCCCGCTACCAACGATCCGCAGAGCGCCAACTGGTGGCAGAACCGGCCGAAGTACATGGTGAGCTTCCTCAAGAGCATGTTCGGGGACGCCGCCACCCCGGAGAATGAATTCGGCTACGGCTGGCTGCCCAAGCCGGAGGACGGCAAGTCCTATTCCTGGCTGGATCTCTTCGACGCCATGTACAAGAAGGAGTTCAAAGGCTTCTTCGCCTGGGGCATGAACCCCGCCTGTAGCGGCGGCAATTCCAACAAGACGCGGCAGGCCCTCGCCAACCTCGACTGGATGGTGAATGTCAATGTCTTCGACAACGAGACCGCCTCCTTCTGGAAAGGCCCCGGCATGGATCCCAAGAAGATCAAGACCGAGGTCTTCTTTCTGCCCTGCGCCGCCTCCATGGAAAAGGAGGGCTCCATCAGCAACAGCGGGCGCTGGGCGCAATGGCGCTACCAGGCCCAGAAGCCGGTGGGCCAGAGCAAGCCGGACGGCGACATTGTGCTCGAGCTCTTCAATGAGATCCGAGCACTCTATAAAAAGCCGGGCGGGGCTTTACCCGACCCGATTCTGAAACTCAAGTGGGATTACATGACCAAGCACGCCTTTGATCCCCATCTGGTGGCCAAAGCCATCAACGGCTACTTTACCAGGGATGTGACCATCGGCGACAAGACTTTCAAGAAAGGTGACCCGGTTCCGGCCTTCGCCATGCTCAAGGAGGACGGTTCCACCTCGAGCGGCAACTGGCTCTACTGCCAGAGCTACAACCAGGATGGCAACAACATGGCCCGGCGCGACAAATCGGACCCCAGCGGCCTCATGTTGTATCCCAAGTGGAGCTGGGCCTGGCCGGTGAACCGCCGGATCATCTACAACCGCGCCTCGGTGGATCCCACCGGCAAACCCTGGAATCCGAAGAAGGTGGTGATTGAATTCGCCGGAGAGGTCAAAGACGGCAAATACACCACCCAGAAATGGACCGGGGATGTTCCCGACGGTCCCTGGTATCCCCTGAAAAACCCTGACGGCTCGGTGCGGGAGGACGGCAAGCTGCCCTTCATCATGAAACCCGACGGCTACGCCTCGGTGTACGGGCCGGGGCTCAAGGACGGACCCTTCCCCGAACACTATGAACCCATCGAGTGCCCGGTGGAAAAGAACGTGTTCGGTTCTCAGCTCACCAACCCGGTGGCCGCCATCTACGCCACCGACCGGGATATCATCAAGAGCTGCGACCCGCGCTTCCCCTTCATCTGCAGCACCTACCGGGTCACCGAACACTGGCAGACGGGAGTCCTGACTCGCTGGCTGCCGTGGCTGATCGAGGCGGAACCCCAGATGTTTGTCGAGATGAGCGAAGAGCTGGCGAAGCTCCGCAACCTCAGCAACGGCGAAAAGGTGGTGGTGGAGTCACCCCGCGGCACGCTCGAGGCGGTCGCCATCGTTACCAAGCGCATCAAACCCTTCACCATTCAGGGCAATGAAGTGCATGAAGTCGGCATTCCCTGGCATTTTGGCTGGGTGTGGCCAGCCGAAGGCGGTGACAGCGCCAATCTGCTCACTCCTTCGGTGGGCGACCCCAATACCCGGATTCCCGAAAGCAAGGCTTTCATGGTGAACGTCCGCAAGAAAGGTTAAGCCATGGCTGGAAAGAGCTTTTTCATCGACACCACACGTTGTACGGCCTGCCGCGGCTGCCAGATGGCCTGCAAGAACTGGAATCAGAACGGGGCCTCGGCAACCAAGAATACGGGAAGCCACCAGAATCCGCCGGATCTGGACGGCAATACCTTCAAACTGGTACGTTTCAGCGAACTGGAAAAGGACGGCAAGCCGGCCTGGTATTTTTTCGCCGATCAGTGCCGTCACTGCCTCGAACCTCCCTGCAAGGACGCCATCGAAGGCTATGTCGACGACGGCGTGGTCCTGGACGAGGCGACGGGGGCTATCTATTACACTCCCAAAGCCAAGGAAGCGCCGTTTGACGAGGTGCGCTCCTCCTGCCCCTATGACATTCCCCGGCAGGCGGCCGACGGCAGCTACGTCAAGTGCACCATGTGCATCGACCGGGTGAGCAACGGTCTGCTCCCGGCCTGCGTGAAGATTTGCCCTACCGGCGCCATGAACTTCGGCGACCGGGACGCCATGCTCGCGCTGGCCGCCGAACGGGTGGAGAAACTCAAAGCCACCCATCCCCAGGCTCAGCTGCTGGACGCCGAGCAGGTCCGCGTTATTTTCCTGGTAGTGGACGAACCGACCAGGTATCATAAGAACGCCATCGCCGGGCTCAAGCCGGGATTCATGCACAAGCTGGCCCAGCGCTTCACCAGGCGCGCGGCGGCAAGCTAGGACAGCGCGGCGAAGGCTCGGCACCCTTACCCAGGTTGCGTTTCGCTCCTCTCAACGCAACCTGCCATTCTCGCGTTAGGGCCGATGCTCTCTGTAGGTTGCGTTGAATGAACATGAAACGCAACGGCATGGGTCTGACCGATCGAGGAGCACGACTCCCCTTGAGGGGCAAGATTCCCCGGCGGGCAGCACCATGCGCCATCGCGGGGCATGCTTCCCCTCGATGGCTCGATTCCCCCCTCGAGGGGGGCAGGGGGGTGTTGCTGGTCTCCAGGCCCCAGCTTGGGGTCCGCTCGATAACGATCAGGGGAGGTTGAGCCTGCTCAGCTTCCCCTTTTCCCATGGAAGGAGCGGGGTGAAAAGCGAAACCGAGACCACCATCACCAGGATCAAAGCCGCCTTTGCCCTGGCCAAAACCAGCAAGCCGGCTTACGGCGAGATTTACCCCTTCCTGGAAGCGCTCTTGATCGCTCAGGTCCGCGCCCGCGAGGCGCTCAAGCTCGATCCCGTGAGTCTGACCCAGGATCTGGTCGACACCAACTGGCGGGAAGGCCTGCCGCTCCTCCAGCGATGGGATTTCCCGCTGGACCCCGACGCCGCGGCTACCATTCTGACCGTCGTCGAGGACCATCTGCCGACCTCGAACCAGACCCTCCGCGACGCCCATCGCGCTCTCAAGCAGGGGCTGGCAACCCATCCGGAACAACAGGCCGCCTTCTGGCAGAGTTTCCTGCACCACGACTGGGAACCGTGGGAAGAATGGGTGCCGACGGCCAACGTCGACCTGGCGAGCCTCCTGTACCTGGCTCGAAGCTGCCTGCGCCCGTCCCTGGAGTGGGCTGCCGAAGACCTTCTGCGGCGCTTTCCCCTCCCCGCTTCCTGGAAGAAAGGCTACTGCCCCGTCTGCGGTTCGCTCCCCTCGCTGCTGCTCCTCGAAGCCGAAGGCGAGCGGAGGGCCTCCTGTTCCTGGTGCGCCTCCCGCTGGGGCCTGCCGCGCCTGCAGTGTCCCTACTGCGATAACCGCTATCACGAGTCCCTGGGATACCTCTTTGCCGAAGGCGAACCCTCCAGTCGCGCTCACTACTGCCGCCTCTGCAAACACTACTTCAAACAGCTCGACCTGCGGGAGCGGCTGGACCCTCCCTGTCTACCGCTCGAGGAATGGACCACCCTCCACCTGGATCTCCTGGCCCAGCAGGAAGGCTGGCGGCAGCCGCCGTCACCGGCGCCAATGGTTTATGGGAAGGGTGAAAAGTGAGGCGTGAGGCGTGAAGGGTGAGGAGGTGCGAAGTGGGATGATTGCGCCGGAGGAGGTGGCGTTCGACATTGATGGGGTGGTGATCGACACCATGACCATGTTCGTCCGGCTGGCCCACGAACGCTATGGTTTCACCTGGCTGAAGCGGGAGGATCTCTGCCACTATGAGCTGTACCCGTCCCTGGACCTCCCCCGTGAAACCGTCGACGAACTCATCTGCCTCACCCTGGACGATGACCATACCCGCCAGGTACCACCGGTGGAAGGGGCGCTGCCGGTTCTCACCGAACTCGCCCGGCACGGCCCCTTGCGCTTTGTAACCGCGCGCATCTGGCCGGAATCCATCATCGCCTGGCTGCAGAAGGCCCTCCCGGAAGTACCCGCCGATGGGATCGAAGTCTACGCCACGGGCCGGCCCGAAGCCAAGAGTGAGCTCCTGAGGGACCTGGCGGTGCGGTATTTCGTCGACGACCGCCTTGAAACCTGCTGGCTGCTCGCCGCCGCCGGCCTGCAGCCGCTGCTCTTCGACCAGCCCTGGAACCGCAGTCAGCAAAACCTCCCCTTTCCGCGAGTCGCCAACTGGCACCAGCTCAGCCTGCGCTTGATGATTTGAGCGCAGCCGACCAAATTTCCTTTTTTCCCCCTCTCCTTTGCGCTAGAATGGGTCGGTCAGATCGGCTCCGGCGAGGAGCATCGGAATCATTCTCAGGCGTTGGCCCCAGGCCGCGAAGAGCTTACCATGGACAGTCACGACGGCAAGACGGAAGCCGGCAACCTAGGCGACGCACCGCCCCTGCAGATCAAGGCCAATCGCCAGGGATTCACCCTGGTCCCGGCTCCGACGGCCCCGTTCGAGGCGCTGGTCGGGTACCTGGAAAAGCGTTTCAGTGAGTCCCGGGATTTTTTCCGCCGCGCCGAGATGACTCTCGATCTCCGGGAACGGCCCCTGCGCACCGACGAGATCGCCCTCCTGCACCGCCTGTTGGTGGATCGGGGACAGGTGCGGCTGGTGGAAGTGAAGCTGGGGGAAGACCTTGCGCTGGTCATGGATCGCCCGTCCGAGCGTCAACCCTTCGTTCCTCGAGTCTCCCCGCGGCCCCGCCCGGACCATGCGGCCCTGGTCATCCATAATACCTGCCGGTCGGGCATGCGGGTGGTATCCGATACCGATTGCGTCGTGCTGGGCGACGTCAATCCGGGCGCCGAAGTGATCGCGGTCGGGAATGTGATCGTTTTCGGCAACCTTCGCGGAGTGGCTCACGCCGGCGCCGGCGGCGACCGCTCGGCCCGCATCTGGGCGCTCAGCATCGAGCCCAGCCAGCTCCGCATTGCCGACCTGGTAGCGGTGCCTCCACGCGGGGGCAAACCGGCGGCCAAGCGCTATGAAATTGCAGAAATTCAGGATAACTTAATTGAGGTCATCACCTTAAAGGGATAGGACGGGAATCATGGCCGGGAAGACCATTGTAGTGACATCGGGCAAGGGCGGGGTCGGCAAGACCACCACCGTCGCCAATATCGGTACGGCATTGGCGAAAAGGAAATACAGCGTGGTGATGATCGATGCGGACATCGGGCTGCGCAATCTGGATGTGGTGATGGGCTTGGAAAACCGCATCGTCTACAATCTGGTGGACATCATCGAGGGTAAGTGCCGCAAGCAGCAGGCCATGATCCGCGATCGCAAATTCGCCAATCTGTTCATCATTCCTGCCGCCCAGACCCGTGAAAAGACCGCCGTGAAACCCGAGCAGATGAAGGAGCTGTGCGCCGAGCTGGCGTCGGAATTCGACTACATCTTCATCGACTGCCCCGCCGGGATTGAACAGGGGTTCAAGAACGCCATTGCCGGCGCCGAGACGGCCGTGGTCGTCACCACCCCGGAAGTCTCCGCCATCCGCGACGCCGACCGGGTGATCGGGCTCTTGGAAGCCGACTCCCTCAAAGACATCCATCTCATCATCAACCGGCTGAACCATCGGATGGTCAAGAAGGGAGACATGATGTCCACCGAGGACATCATCTCACTCCTGGCCGTGCCGCTCCTCGGGGTGGTACCCGAAAGTGATGAGGTCGTGGTTTCCACCAACCGCGGCACCCCTCTGGCCCTTGATCGCGGCAGTAAGGCAGGACTTGCTTTTCAGCAAATCGCAGCGCGCCTGAATGGGGATAATGTTCCTCTTGATACGGCTCAGAAGGTCACCCTTGTGGACCGCGTCAAGCGCTTCATCTGGAGCTAGAAAGGAGGCTCATCGAATGCTGAAGGCAATTCGTCGGTTTTTTGGGGAAAAGGCAAGCTCCCAGGTGGCGCGGCAGCGGATGCAGGTGGTCCTCATGCATGATCGCATGGACATCGCCCCGGACATCATGGAAGCCGTGAAAAACGACATCATCAAGGTGCTCTCCCGCTACATGGAACTCGACAGCCAGAGCATCCGGGTCGATCTCGAACAGGGCAAGAACTACACCGCCCTCATCTCCAACGTTCAGATCAAACGCGTCTACCGCCACAGCATGTCAACCTGAAGGGGGGTGAGGCGTGAGGCGTGAGGCGTAAGGCGGGAGGGGTGAGGCGTGAAAGGAGAAAGCTTCAATTGTGCTCTGAAAACATCCAGGTTCCACCCGGAGGTGCATTCATGCCCGTTTCGGTCTTTTTGGCCGCCAGTCTTAGAAGGTACGTTCCCGACTACGACCCCGCCGAAGGCGTTACCGTGACCGTCGCACCCGGCTCCTCAGTCCGGGACCTGGCCCGGCGCCTGGCCATAGCGGAAGCGGAGGTGAAGCTCATCATGGTCAACGGCATCCATGGGGATTGGAACACCGTCCTCACCGGCAATGAACGCCTCGCCCTCTTCCCCCCGGTAGGCGGCGGCTGATCCGCCCCCCGGGTTCTCCGGCAGGAACTTGCGAACCAGCAGCACCTGCGCGGTGATTCCACCTTCTGCATCCCCCCGTCCGCCGTTCCAACTTCTGCCATTCTGACTTCTGCGGTTCTGACTTCTGCGGTTCGATATTCTGCGGTTCGCTTTTCCACGCCTCACTCCTCACTCCTCACTCCTCACTCCTCACTCCTCACTCCTCACTCCTCACTCCTCACTCCTCACTCCTCACGCCTCACCCCTCACTCCCCAATGACTTCCCGCGCCTTTCGCATTGCCTCCTCGAGATCCGGCACCAGATCGAGCGAGAGCGTAAGTCCTTTCTTGGAGGGATGGAATTCCCCGTCGTCCCCTTTGTAGTAGACACGAAGGTCCAGGTACTGCTTCTTCTTGAAAACGGTCAGAGAAACGCGAATCTCTTCCAGAGGATTCTTTGGAAACGCATGGATCAACTGCGAAGTGTCACTCATGAATGATTCCCTTGCTGATCTTGATCGTCCAACAACCAGGCAACGCGGTCGGTCAGACCGCAAAATCCCGATAATCGAAGGCTGGCAGCGATGGCTTCCGCTCTGCCCCTTCCCCACAAGGCTTCCCCTCTAACAAATACCATAGGTCTCAGCAAGAACTTTCTCTTCTCCGATCATGGCACAGCAACGGGTACCGTGGCTCTCCCATCCTATCCCAAGCGATGAACCCACCTTCCTTGCGTGATTCGCCCGCCCCGGCTACTCTGGCCAGCTCATACCGGTTGTCTTGCTCCTTGATCCGATCCCTGAAAAATGCTTTATTCCCATGGCACCGTTGCCCTTGAGCAACGCTCATTCACCCTGCACCGTGCGGAAGGAATCGGATGGAAGAAAAGCTGAGAACGCTGGGCGCGCTCTATGCCAGGCACTTCAGGGTCGAACTCGACACGGTCCGACTGCGGACCGGTAGGATTACCGAACGCCTCCGGCTCGATCATCCGGAAGCCGCGGCGGTGCTCCCGTTCGTCGACGACCGGCATCTTCTCATGGTGCGGCAGTGGCGCTACGCCATCGCCCGCGAAACCCTTGAAATCCCGGCCGGCAAGGTCGACCCGGGCGAGGCCGTGGAGGTTTGCGCTCAGCGCGAGCTGCAGGAAGAAACCAGCCACCGCGCCGGGCGCCTGCTGCACCTAGCCAGCTATTTTCCGGCCATCGGCTATTCCAATGAAACCATCCGCATTTACGCCGCTTCCG
>Ga0255346_1004059_pt1 | contig 16484 bp, 15 predicted proteins | sample wastewater_treat_FD_194410 | JGI IMG/M metagenome (GOLD analysis project Ga0255346, IMG submission 194410) | Wastewater microbial communities from Lulu Island WWTP, Vancouver, Canada - plant22 | ecosystem: Engineered > WWTP > Wastewater > Unclassified | place: Canada: Vancouver, British Columbia... | reverse complement strand
TGCCAGCCGACGGTGACTACGGCGACGGTGTGGTCGCACGTATCGCGTGGATCACCGATGGAATGCCTTGGTTCGAGACGCACATTCTGACGCTTTTCGCCGGTGCGCTCGTCATCTTGGACGGCTATCACGTGCTCGAGCATCTCGGGAAATTCGCAGCGGCGGTGTGGGGCAAAGGGCACGACAAGGCGCGTCGATTCTACAACCAGGCGCGCAACGCGCTTTTCGGCACCCGCCGCGTGCGCACAGCCAAGCCCAAAGCTCGCAAAGGTCATCGCAAGCGTCCCAGAGCCCTGACGCTGGCGCACAAGCGCAACCTCGAGGCCCGTTGCAACAGGAAAGCGACGACGAACGCCAAGCCCCTCCTTGACCTGCTGCGGCGCGTGAAAGTGCCCGTCGAAGGTGTCTCCGCTCTCGAGGACATAGTTCGCTACATCGGGAACAACGCGTACCGGATGGACTACGCCCGATACATCGAGTTGGGCTACCAGATCGGTTCCGGAGCCATGGAGTCGCTGCATCGCGTCGCCAGCCAGCTCCGGCTCAAGCGACCAGGCCCCGGTTGGCTTCCAGAAACGGCGCAGGCCGTCTTCAACCTTCGCATGCTGGCCCTGGTCGGACGGTGGGACGAATTCTGGAACCAACCTGCCCTTGCTGACTGCCTCGTAACTGCGTTCCAAGCCTCTTCCCATCGAGGTGCTGTCTGACCGGGTAATGGATCATACCCGTGGGTGGGGTTGGATTGGCGGGGGTAGGACGTGGGGAGAGGCGGGTGGTTCGGGGAGAGCACGTGGTCGTTCGGCAGTGTCAGACTTGGACACCGTGGATTTCTCGTCGTGGTGCCTGTGCAATGCGCTCGAGTACTTCGTCAATATTCCGAAGATAGAGGGTATTGCCGGATTGGGGAGTCGATACTTCTAAGGTTCGACCAAAAGGTTCGTAACGATAGGGCGTGAATCCAGCGGAAAGGAGCGATTTGGTCGCATCGCGCGTGGATGGTTGTGCATGGTTGACCTCGAGAATCACGCCGAGGAGTTGGCTTTTCTGAAGGGTTTGGATAGCGCCAGCCAGAACCGCGTCCTCATGCCCCTCCACATCGATTTTGAGGAAAACGGGAGATTGGTCTCCAACGAGAGTGTCGAGGGTTGTCACCTGAACGCGCTCCACCTTTCCAGCAAAAGACTCATCCACAACCCTATTGGTTGTGTCGAATTCCGTGGAAAAGGCGAGTTCTCCGATGGAATCCCCCACCCCAATCTGATGGGGTCGTACCCGGTCCTCGATTCGGTTGAGTCGAATATTGTCCACCAGTCTGTCGAACGTGGCTCGAATCGGCTCCACGGATTCGACTCTTGCTTCGCAAGCCACGGCAGCAAGAATCGTGTAGGAGCCAATATTCGCCCCAATATCGACGAATAAATCATCGGGTTGAAGAAGGTGCATCATGAAAGCCATGTCTTCGACTTCGTGAAGACCGCAATAGATATTCCCAGTAGCTCCGGCCATTCCTCGTCGAACAAGAAGTCTTGCGTTGCCAACAAAAGGAACGAGCAAGTCACCGTCATGAATTCGGCTTAGGGTTTGCCAGTGTGCCCAGCGATAGAGGGTGGCAGGACGATTTCTACGCCCAATCGGGTGAGACCACAGAAAGCGGAATGTGTTGTGTGCTCCGCGAAGCATTTTCGAAGCGTCTCGTTTCAGATTTTTCATGGTGGTTATCTTCGAGTCATTTTGAGAAATATATCTGTAACTACTGGCAGTTGCTCGGCCTCCACATTGACAAAACCTGGACTTGGAATTCGCTCATGAAGGCTCCCGGCTCGGCGGATACGAATCGTTTTCCACCCAAGAGCACGAGGCCCCGCAAAGTCCTTTGCCGGATTATCTCCAACATAAACGAGCTTGTCGCCACTTAACCCGAGCGCTTCTTCCACCATCTCAAAGCCTCGCGGATGAGGTTTTTCAAACGAAGCGCCCAACGAACCAGTGAATACGACCGTTGGAAAAAACGCCTCCAGCCCTAGCGCTTCCACCTTTGCCCGCTGGCTTTCGACAGGTCCCCCCGTCACACAAGCCAATTGCACCTTTCCCACAAGTTGCTGAAGACATTGACTGGCGTCAGGTAAAAGCACAATATCGGGTTTGTGATGCCGATACACGTCGACAAGAACGGCTACGTCGATGGCACTGCTTTGCCCCGCATCTAACAACACCTGATCAAAGATATTGCCCCTCATCCCATCCGTAAACAAAGTCCAAGCCCGATTGGCAAAGTCAGGCATGCCGATTTGTTGCGAAACGAATTCTCCCACGGCCCGAAAACCGCTCCATACATAATCCCTCTCGAGATAAAGGGTATCATCGATATCGAAAACCACACCGCGAACGCCTTTCATCAAAGGCCCGCACTTTCTGCATCGACAAAAACGGCATCGTCGTAACGGAGCATCACGAGACCATCTCGCCAAGCATTCTCTTCGGCCGAGGACGGCAACCCAAGAGCAATCTCGATGAGCCAACGGGTGAAGTGAGCACCTGCTTCATGGCTCAAGGGATAGCCACCGCCAAAACGGGGGTTGATCTCGATGATGTTCATCTCTTGTGTGGCATCGTCTCGAAAAATCTGAACGCATAAGGTGCCAAAAGCACCGGGCAGAGCGTGGCAAACCTTGGCAGCCAGTTCTTGCAACGCCTCGGAACGAACGGTCAGCCCCTTGCTCACTTCGCCTGCTCGCGTCTCCAACCTCTTTCGCGGCACCGTACAAAGGCATCGTCCTTTCGAATCAACGAAACAATCGATGGTAAACTCCACGCCAGGGGCAATGCTCTGAACGATATCGTCGTCGTGGGTCATCTTCGCTCGGAGTTCTTCGGTATCGGCCACGAAAGCAACACCGAGGGAAGAACTGCCAGCACGAGGCTTGACGATGCAGGGAAAGCTCCAGCCCATCGAATCGGATAGCACCTGCGAGGCGTTTTTCTGTCGAATGGTGGGTAGCCCCGATTGTACGAGCCAATCGTGCGTGAGAACCTTGTCTCCCGAAAGGGCAATGACTTCCGGCGAGGAGATGGCGACCATGACTCCCGCCTCTGTAAATTCGTCCCGGTGGTTGGCGTAAGCCGGAAGCTCGGTGTCGATGGTGGGGACAATCAGTCGAATGTCATGCTTGCGACATAATTCGAGGACCGTGGGGATGAAGTCGTGGTGGGTACATCGGGGAACGGGAAAGGCACCATCGGCCAGGTGATAAGCCGAGGATAAGGGGGACATATCGGCCGCAAAAACCTGTCCCCCGAGCCCCATTTCACGCAAAGTGCCCTGAAAAATCCGAAGCAGAGCAACCCTGCGACCGGCAGAGGAAAGAAGAATGTTGAAAGGCTCCTGCATTGTCCTCATTCCTTTGAACTTCCCATAAATTCGGGCATGGTCGCGTGGCCTGCTTTGGAGATCCCATCCCTGGCGACCACTTTTTTTATCGTCATCGCAAGGATTCGAAGGTCCAAAACCCACGAACGGTGATCCACATACCAAACATCCAAATCAAATTTTTCGTCCCATGAAATGGCGTTGCGTCCGTTCACCTGAGCCCATCCCGTGATGCCGGGTTTTGCCTCGTGACGACGAAATTCGTGCTTGGAATACCGAGGCAAGTATCTCATGAGCAAAGGACGAGGCCCCACCAAGGTCATCTCTCCACGCAGCACATTCCAAAACGTCGGCAGTTCGTCGATGCTCGTTGCACGAAGGAACCTGCCCAGACGCGTAAGCCGTGCAGCGTCGAATTCAGGGCCCTTTTCATGAGGTTTGGGATCACGCATGGTCCGGAGTTTGAGCAGTTCAAAGGGTTTTGCATGAAGCCCAGGACGCTCTTGTCGAAAAAACACCGGCGCACCCATCGTAAGACGCACCGCTGCCATGGCTGGCAGCAGAAGCGGAGCAGAAGCCATCAGACCCAGGCCAGCGAAAACCACATCCAGGGCCCGCTTCCCATGGTCGAAAGCAGCGGGAGGAGGGCTTTCTCGCGTCACGTCTTCCACGAATCGTTTCCACTTTTTTGCCAAAATGGGCATGTCATAGTGGTCCCGAATGGCTTGTTTGGAGGCGGCACGCGCGCGATCCCGTTCTTTCGAGTCGTTGACCAGGGTTGCAAGGGCAAGCGTGAAACCGTCGACATCACCGGGAGCAACCACAGTCCCGCATGCATGTCCACGGACAATCTCCGCAAGATCCGATTGCGCTGGAGCAACGGCAAGAATGGCGTGTCCAGCCGCCATGGCACTGAAGGTTTTGCTTGGAATGGAGGTATGAACAGCCTTGGCGCGAAGCGTCACCACGGAAATATGAGAGTTTCTGAGCAGTGCAGCCCATTGCTCATCGTTCAAGGGGCTTTCGAATCGGAGAAAGTCACTGTCGAGCCCAGACCATTCCTTTCGCAGGCGAGAAACGCCTGGACCACTCGCGGCAATGACCACACCCCACTTCTTTTGGTGCGAAGCACCGACACGAAGCAAACCCTTTGCGAAGGTTTCCCAATCGTGCATGAGGCCCAGGTTGCCAACGTAGGTGACAATGACGCTCTTGGTCTTGCACCATGCGATAAGTTCCGAATCGGTTTGAGGGTCTGCCGGGGCCGCGGACTCCTCCTCTTGAAGTTCCACGGCGCTCGCCCCAGTGGGAATTACGGAAAATCGGCGGGGTTTTCCGTATCTTTCGATGGCATGGGAGGCCATGCGGTCGCCGATAAAGACGACTCCATCGGCACGTTTCAACCAGATTCGGTTGAAGCGTGTAAAAAACTTGGAAGAAAGACTGTCCGCGTCAGTGAAACCGGAAGCCTCGAGGGCGTCGGGATAAAGGTCATAAACAAGGGGAATCACCCGATTACCATGAAAAGGTCGGGTCAGGACGAGCCATGCGGGCAGGTGGAAGGGATTGGTCGTTGGAATCGAGATGTCTGTGTGGAAAGCGGCCTCGGCCACCATCCGCAAAGGGAAAAATAAATGGCTGCGAAGGCGCACGAACGCGCGTGCAGCCGAGTTTGACGCCATCTGAGCCCGCCAGTTTTCCGGGGAGAAGGCAGATCCGACGGATGCTTCGGGCCCCCACTCACGGGCGAGTCGGGCCATGGGGCCACCATCGACGCAAGACCAAATTCGCATATAATTCAAATAGTTAGGCTTGGTATCTTGTTATAAGATCCCTTGCCCGCTGAAAGAGTCCCCCAAGGATCCGATGACCATTCGCTAGTCGCAACTCTTCTCGAGGAATCGCTGATGCTGACTCCAAGAATCGCGAAGGGTCATCAAAGAGCAGTGAATGCAGCACTGCCATTTCTGCACGATTGAACTTCGGTGCATCCGGTTCGAAAAGTCCGGCACGTCGAAGCAAAAAGAGGACAGCTTCGCGTTGCCATCGGGGAGGAGCGAGTTCGTCAAGAATTTTCTGGGGAAGGGGCGTATCCAGCAAGGCATGGGCAAGAGCAAAAGAGAAATAACAGGCCGTGGAAACGCCCAAGGTCTCGGTCATGAGTAAAACATCGTCCCAATCCGGGGCATGAAAAGCCGCAAGCCGGTCGACGTCGGTGTGGAGCCGTAAGCCAGGAGCACGGACATACGAATGCTTTGCTGTGTGCAGGGCCACTTGAACCATATTGTGGGTTGGGCAAAGGAGGCGAGCATGCGTGCCTTCGATCGGAACGGAAGCCGCAAGAAGCTTTTCACCTGATGGCTCCTGGTCTGCTGAAATCCATCGGCCTGCGATGGGACGCCATTGCAATTCCAGCCACACATCCTGTCCAGAAACGCTCTTTCGATACTCTGTCCCTCCCGATAACAGCCCAGCTTCCAATTCGGCCGGTTCTACGACAGACCGGCTCGCGAACTCGAATCCGGAGTCCAAGACCAAGCGATGGGCATCACGGAAACGCTCCCGTGGCACCAATACATCGATATCCCCCATCGGGCAGCAAGCAGGGCACGAATACACACCCCGAGCGATGCCTGCATTCTTCAAGGCAACAAGGGGAATCCCTTCCGTATCGAGGGTTTCTGCCACCTCATCCAAAACATCCATGAGAACCTGCATTCGACTTGCAGATGCTTCGTGCTCGGCACGAGCGTCGGCCAATATGGCTCCAGACGCATCATCCAAGTCGAGCAGAGCGTGGGCGATGATTGGGCCCACGCGATTGCGTTTGGCAAACGCGAGCAGAACATCAGCAGGACAACCAAGGTCCTGGATTTCTTCGAGTCGCTTCGGTCGATCCGTCGCCGCCATGGCAGCAAGGGTAGCCGCTCGAACGTTCGTAAGTTCGCCGCGAAAGAGTCGTGATTGGCTTAGGAATCCGTAATTGTTCACAGGTCGCTCATCATACCGACGTGAGTTCGGCAACGATTCGTTTGATCCGCTCCGAAGTTCCCTGCAAACCAAGGTCGATTTCGTCCTCTAGGGACCAAAGGAGTTCCTCGAGGAGGAAAAGGGCAAGAGAGCCTCGCTGACGAAGCTCTTTTCGTTGTTCGTGAAGAGAATCCGGCAAACGCTCCGCGAGTTTTTCCAAGTCCAGCGCTTTCAACCGTTCGGAAAGCCCCATCGGCGCTCTTGCACGCAGCGCAAAAACGAGGAAATCATAAGCAATCCAACGCTCTTGGGCATATTCCCAATCGATGATGAGAATGGAACCATTGGGACGCACGAGCACATTTCCGGGCTGAAAGTCCCCGTGTCCTCGCGCCAAGGTGATGGTACCCATTCGATTTGCCTGTTCCGCCAATCGAGCCAGCAGAGCGCGGATGCGTTCATGGGGAAAGTCCGGCGTCTTTTCTTTCAATCTCTTGCTGCACTCCTCAGCGGCAGCGAGAAGGGCTTTCACGTGCTGCTTGGCGTCGATATTTCGAGCAGAGCGAAGGAGATGCGTGGCGAGGGCATCCCATGCCTTCTCGCCGAAAGTTCTGGTGCTTTGCCAGGGTTTGAGGCGGGGCAAAGGGGAGGCGTTTTCAATCGGTTCTTCGAGCCAAGAGCCGTCTTGGGCGTAACCGAGGACAGGAACGAGAAAGGGGCTGTTTTGCTGAGAACGCATGCTCAATTCTTGAAGATTGGCTGCGCACCCGCGTGGTCCCATGGCAAATACGCGGCTTTGTCCACGACCGAAGTCGAAAACCCGGATGCGACGATTCCCCGGAATGACAAGCAAATCTTCAACGTGAGCAAGGGGTGGCTCGACCCGAAACGCGCCAGGGCAAAGTCTGAAGGCAAAGGGTTGGGCTAGAGCAGTGCCCAGGAGGTATTGGAAGGGCATCCGCGCAGGCCGGGAAGTATATCGGAAGAGATCAGCGAGGAATTGGCGAACAGACTTGCTCGGACGACCTGAAAAATACGCGGAAAGGAGCCTTTGGGCACGCCAAAGCTGGCCGGATTCCCTTTTGTCGACGACTCGAATCTCCTTGCCATATTGAGCAGACCATCCTTCCGACAACGCCGTTCGGATGGATCGCCCCAAAGACGGGTCACGCGCTTCGAGTTCAGAAATTCTCAACTTTTCTCACCTGATGCGGCGCCTTCGGATGGGCGATGAGATGCTTCCATAGGGAATCGTGGACTTCCTCGGGAGATCGACCAGCATCGATGGTCACGAAACGACCCGAGGCTGCCAATTTGACATACCTTTCGCGGCGTTTCGAACGAGTATGCTCGGGATCGGGAAAGGGCTCGTTCTTGACGGCTGCTCTTCTGTCCAGTTCCTGCTCATTCAAATGAAGCAGGAAGGCCAAATCAGGCTTCGGTGAGGTGAAAAGAAGAGCTTTTCGTGCGGATCGAACCCATGCGAGATGGTTTGGAAAAGAAAGTTCCAGGTCGAGAAATGCATCGTCGAGATACCTGTCGCAAACCAACAAGTCGTAGACCGAAGCCAGGTACCGAACGCGCAAGCCGTATTGGGTCAAAGCATCCAAAGTGGCGGTGAGAAGCCACGCCTCCGATACGCCAGGACGCGCAAAGGTTGCATTCCGCTGCGTCGACTGGCCGGGCGGAGGCAGTATACCAGGTCGCACTCGACGAACGATTTTTCGCAACGTAGTTAATGAGGAAGAATAACCAGGCCGATACCAAATCGACGTCGCTTGAATCCCCATACCCTTCGCACGATTCAAAACTCCGGCAATTGCTGTTGATTTCCCGCTCGAATCAGCACCAGAAAACGAACATAACATCAATGAAATAGGCTCCTTTGCCGATGAGAACGCTATCCACTTTTAGGTTTTCGCCGCAAGACGCAAAACACGAAGAGTTTCTTCGGCACATTTTTCCCAAGAAAACCGCTTCACATTTTCAATTCCACTTTGAATAAGCCCTCTTCTAAACAACTCATCATCCAAAACACGCGATATCGCCTCAGCCCAAGCTTGAACTGAGTACGGTGGTAGCTGCACCCCACCAGCACCGGTAACCTCTGGAAGGGACGCTGCGTTGGAAACGATCACGGGAACACCAAGAAATTGCGCTTCAAGTACAGGTTGACCAAATCCTTCGAAAAGTGACGGAAACACAAGAGCCTTTGACTCGGCTATCACTGCGATCACGTCTTCACGAGGGATATGTCCCAAGTGCCGTACTGAATCTCCCACCCCAAGTCGTTCAGCAATTTTCTCCAAAGAGCCAAAAGCCGCTCGATTTGAGCCAGTAAAAACCAATCCCATCGGACGACATAACCTTTTTCGAAGAACAGAAAGCGCGCGAATAATTATTTCGTGGTTTTTATGTGGAGCAATCATTGCTGGATAGATTAAATACTGCTCAAAAAGGCAATATTGTTTACGAACAGCCCTTCGTTTTTCTAGCGAAGGCGTAGTTATTACTACTCCCTCATGTATAGTTTGAACATCCGACGGATTTGCACCTAAATGATTTACAATATCCTTTCGTGTGAATTCACTAATAGCGATTATATACCGCGAATTTGCGACAGATTTCCGGATGAAGTGATTCCTTGCAAAACGTGTTTTTAACGAAAAGAATTCAGGAAAATGCAAGTGCTGAAGATCATGGATTACAGTTACTTGTGGAGCAAGACCAAAGGTATGAAGCGAACCGAAATTAGCAGGATTAACAAGAACGTCGAATTTATGTCTTTTGCTAAGAAGCGGCATTAAAACATTTTCACTCCTTAGCCTTTTGCCCGTTGAATACGGTGCCTTTGCTAGGACTTTTACGTCCGCATCCCTAATTGCGGACCGAATAGCATGTTCAGCCATGTCAAAGCAAAATAATGTGAGCCGAATATCTTTATTACGGGCTAAACTACCAAAAAGTTGTTTGACGTATTCCTCGGATCCTCCAACCTCACCTGGTCGTAAGTATAGCAAATTTACGGCAATATGAAACATTATCCTTGCATCGCTTTCATTTATGTAAGAATCCACGCCCGTAGGACTTTAGGGACGCCTCCCGGCCCGATTTCGCGAATGAAGCCCTCGCTACATCCCAACCATCACAAGTAAGTGAATAGTTCACAGTAGAGCCAAGAATTATCAACAACGCTGGAAAGACAACAAATGGCATAAAGAGAACAACGACGCCCAACGCACTAATAATTACCGCCAATCTCGCATTTGTACGTTTACCAAAACGGAACAATGACAACCACAGACCTAGTATTAACCCAAAACCAACAACCCCAAAATCGCCGATGATCCGTGATAACGTATATGTCGGGGACATCGAAAGCCCCCTCTGAAGAATCTCCCTAGAACTATAGCGAATCAAAAAAAAACTAACGCCTCCCGGACCATGTCCTATAATCGCTCGTGCCGGCTCATTTCGCAAATGAGCCAACAACGCCGCGTCTTTAGGCTCATTCATAGCGACAGTGTCACTATCTTTCGCTCGCTCGGTGGTACGCGAGATTATCAGCCCCATCAATTCGTCGTTAGCACCAACAAGAACTGGAAGAAAGATAAGTGCTATAACCAATAACAACGGTTTCCAATATTTTTTCCGTCTTTTATTCAATCCTATCCACGAAAATAGCAAAATAATCATTCCAAAGGACGCCCATGCGCTTGTTGAAAATGTCAGCACGATTCCAAACACAAGAATCACTACGCTCGCCTTTGAGTACTTATACAATTCCCCAGACATAGCTCTGGCCAATATTATGCTCAACGCTATCACGGCGAAAGCTGCCGTGTGTTTAGGCTCGCCACCAAAGCCGTAGAGGCGAGTTACTACAACTATACCAGTACCAAAGCCCTGTACGCTTTCACGTAGAGCTAGATTTCCTTGAACAGCATTAGAGAGATCTGTACTAAACCAGGGCAACCCAAGTCGATCAGAAATAATTTGATATATACCAGCCAGTATACTAAAAATATTTCCCGCTAAAAATCCGCTAACAAGTTTATCTTCTTTTTCACAATTTTTGACGACCATCATAACTATAAGGGGTGCAAGAAATATTTGGACAAATTGCAATCCTTGAACAAGATATCGATATGTCGTTTGGCCGACCCCCCAACCCAATGCACGAGCAACAGCGCTCAACCGATTGGCTTCCTCATCGAATAGCATCGCTCCTATAGCGCTGGCTATAATATAGAGAATAATTAAACCGAACCAATAAATGCCTGGCAAACGCGACCATTTATGCTTCTGTCCGCGAATCACCCAATTCAATAACAAGGGAATAACTATAAATTTTGCCCAATTTAACTGAATTCCAATATAAATACTGAGACCTTGCAACGGCAGGAGAAATCCAACCATCCAAAGCAAAGGTTTTGTGCCTTTTACTAACGCTGCTAATAAGGAAATAGCTATTATTAGATGCAATAAAACATATGCAAACATCTATAAACCCTATAAGTCCTAACTACTTGAGCATATTTGAATGGTTTTCAACAAATTAGTCCCCATTAGGTGATTCAATTGAACGACAAGCAGACCTCTCAAACAACTCTAAGACATAGTTCTCAAATAACGCAGCGCCACATTGCGCATCATACTGCTTCGCTGCCTCAATGGCATCCCTCCGACGTAAAATTATACTGGAAGGATTACTTATTAGCTCTCCCAGCATCTCCGCCATTCCTTTTTCATCATCGGGGTCAAAAAGTACGTGTCCAGGCCTTGGCCCGATGTCTAATGCGCTTCCCATCGCACTAGTTGATAACACGATTACTCCTGCTGCAAGCGCCTCAGGTATTACCATACCCCAACCATCATAACGTGAGGGACACAACAAAACATCGTGTTCATTGTAAATATCAGGCATTTCGTTTAGTTCTCGAAAACCAATATTACTAACTCGAGAGCGAACCTCAGGAGACACCCTCTCCAACAACATTTTTAGTTCACCATCCCCGCAAGTTACCGCTGTCCAATTTGCGCTTCGATGTGACACCGCAAGGCGTTCTAGTACGTTTAAGTAGGTATCAAAGCCTTTACGAAAGGAATAACGCCCAGCGAAGAGTATTCCAATTTGCTTTCCTGTATCAGTCCGATCTCGTTGAAAACGCTTCAGGTTGGAAAAATAGGGGAATCTCCTGGCTGAAAGACCTGTGCCTTTTGTATAATTATCTACCGCTTGGGGCCCAATCGCCCAAACTTCATTTGCACCATATCCGATAGCGCGCAACATCACGTGCCGCCCTAGAGCCCGTGCCCAATCAGAAAGCACGCTTTTTACCTCAAAAAAACGCACCCCTGGGCTTTCTGACCAAAACACCCAAGGGACATGCATGGAGGAAAGAGTTAACATCGCAACTGGATTCGAGAGACCGACGTATTGACAAATAATTGCTATATCAGGACGAAAATTCTTTATTTCCCTAATCATTGAAGGGTTATAAAAAATACGAGTATTTCCAAAATATACCGGAACTCGGGCATGGTCGTGCTTTGGCTCTGGTAAACGCTGCCATAATCGACCCGGAGTCATTTCTAATAAATATAACACTCTAATATTACAAGCTCCTCGTGCAGCTATTGCATCGAACAGGTCAACTTGATGATAACTTCGAATATTGGTTATTACAAGAACTTTGGGAGGCGACATGATATTGTTTTACTTTATTATGATCAGAGTAATATAACGCTCATTTAGTCACTTTTCGTTCCCGTGTTGAGCCAATTACCTTACCAGGAAGGCCGACTACTACAGAGTAGGGAGGGATATCTTTGGTTACCACTGTATTTGCTCCAAGAATACAACCTTCTCCAATTTCAATCGGGCCAATTATTTTGGCACCTGTGCCAAGAATACAATTGCGCCGTATTATTGGTGTTTGCCACTTCCATCCAGATCGAGGTTTATCGAAAGCAGATACGCCTAATACGACACCCGAATAGATTTGACATCCGTCCTCGATGACAGCACCCGCGCCGATTACTACTCCAGCAGTGTGTGCGATTTTTATTTTTCCAATAATAGATGCAGGAGATATATCTGCGCCAGTAAGAATTAGGCACAAACGTTTACACCAATTCGAACACACTCGGCATCCTTTCTTATTAAAGAACCTTGAGGCTCTATATATAAGCAAAACGAACATATCAACTCCTTTGCTTACCTATAATATTCTAACATTACTTTTCCGTCGTAACCATTTACTTAGCAGCATCAGTGACGGCGCTTGCTTTTTTATCAGTGTTTCGTAAGGCGATCCAGCCTAACCAAATCGCTTCTACGCCGAAAGAGAAAGCAGTAACAATCGCAGCTCCCAGAAGACCAAGATATGGGATTGCAGCAAAGTTGAGCGCTATATTCAAGAAAGCAGCGACTAGTACAGGGAGGATTTGTTCTTTTGTTCTCAGCTCGGCGGCTAATAATTGTGAAAAACATATAGATGCAACTGAGCAAGAGTAGGCAATCATAATAAATATCACTACCCCATCGGCGGCACGATATTTTGGATCTAGGAATAAGGTAAACACGAGTTCTCTTCCAACGTATAGAATAATGCCGCCGATAATAGAGAGAGATACACCTGCCAGCAGCCAGCGTCGGATCGTCATCGCTGCAATTGCAGCGTTACCCTCAGATACTGCTCCAAATAGTATTGGTCTCAGCCACAGTATGAGTCCCGCGCCAAGCATAATAAATGGCTGCGCCCACAAACCGTAATTTGCTGAATACACGCCTACCGAATGGGTTCCGAGGAAAAGCCCAATTACATATCGATCGGAAAGGGCGGAGACCCATGTTCCAACGGCTACCAAAGAGAGCGGCACGGCTATTTTTATCGTGTCGGCTTTAATGCTATTTACATCTTCTGCTCTTGGTTTCGATGAGTCGCTTTGTCGTTTATGGAAGAGAACACCATAAGCAGCCGCTGATAACAGTATTCCTGCTGTTGCTTCTGCCGACAATAAGCCTAAAGCCGAAGGTATTAGAAATAATCCTATGGCAACTGCAATTGCGGGAGGGAATAAATAACGAAAAAAACGTAACACTGACGCGGCTCGCTGACGCCGCTCGGCAGTAACAAAGTTCGTAAATATCGAATACGACCATATACCAGTTGCTATTAAGAATGATAGCAGGACCACAGCTGCATAATAATTATATCCAAGAACCAATAGTATCAAATCGAGCAAGGCAAGTGGTATAAGTACCCAGCGAAGCCTCTTGAGCATACTCCAAAAGGCGTGACGCATAAACCAAGAGGAAATTCCTCGGCGTTGGAAGTCCGGATATAATCTCGCCTGCGCTACAAGCACCGGATTTACAATATTTTGGGTTCCTAATGCGACCAAGCCTAGAGCTAGAGCTGCAGAACCGTAGGCATCGGGGGGGTATAGACTTGTCACAACCCGAAGCCCGATGCCATACGCCGCCATGGTTGCGATTTGGCCGCCAAAGACCCATCCTCCCTCTTTCAAAACCAGCTTTCGGTTATACCGAGATGGCGATTCCTTTGCGCCGTTGGCGTCCAGTTCTTTTGACACGGTTGGCGGCCTTAACCTATTGTATTTACATCACTTATATGCTTCTTCGGGAAAAACCCGCTAAGGATTTGGCGGCCTGCGGAAATAAGGGTCACCTATCATCCCCACCCAGGCTCCGCCCCCGTCGGTTACACAAAAAAACAACAAATCTCCGCGAAATTCAACCAACCTCAGATGCGCCGCCCCGGTCCCCGGTTCAACCCACCCGAAAACTCCCCGTCCGTTTACTTCCGACCCTCCACGAACGCAAGCCCCCAAACCCAAGACAAACCCTCTCCCGCGCACCGCCCCACCCAGCCATAGTATACGCAGCCTTTATCATGGAACCATTTCCGGCCCATAGTATACGCAGCGTTTATCATGGAACCATTTCGTGACACAACCAAACCAAAGCTTGCCACCACCGTGACCGACGCCCACGACCCTGCCACCCAAGCCGCCCACCACATGGCCGCCCAAAGCGCCCTGCACAACATTCTCCCCGCCTTCGAGCACGCTGGTATCCGCGTCGTGCCCGTCAAAGGAATCCTCACCTCCCGCCTCCTTTATCCTCACCTCGAAGATCGACCCATGCGCGACGTGGACCTTCGCATACGCCCCCGCGATCTTCCCAAGCTCCGGCGTCTGCTGACACAACAAGGCTGGCTTCTGCTCGAAAGCTCGATTTTTTATCAATCCGTTGGTTTCCGCGCCTGCAACGTTTCCTTCGATGTCGAAACTCACGTGGGTGCCCCGGGGATGTGTTCCCTATCCGTGGATACGATGATGGCGCGTAGCACCTGGCAGCAACATCCTCTTGGTTTTTTCCACCATCATCCCGAGATCCACGATCACGCGCTGCTGCTGGCGATGAATGTTTATAAGGATCGCGTGCTCGATACCGCGCCTTGGGCCATCCAAGATCTTTTGCGCATCACGGATCTTCCCACTTTTTGCGTGGATACGATGGTGCAACGCGTGCGCGAAGCGCGGGTACAAACCGCCGTCGGCGTCCTTGCTTCATGGCTTGCAAAACACCACGACAGCGCGAAGTGGGGGGAGCTTGCGGAGCGTCTCCTTCCTTCACCTAGGCAACGTTACGGTCAGCAGATGCTGCATGCGCTTTCGCATCGTCAAGGGATTTCGGAAAACCGGCTTCGTGTTCTATTGCGTCGTTCTTCCGACGAGCGGCTCAAGCGATGGTGGGCGGTGCTGTTGATGGCCGGGCATGGCATTAGGAAACACGGATTTGGAAAGGGGACGGCGCTCGGGGCGGGTTTCGGGACGAAGATGGGATAGAAGCTGCCGCGACGGGATCGGTCGTGGTGTTTTGTTCCAAAAATTCGGGATGAGCCTCCTTGCTTGCCGTTGTTTGTTCCCCATCCACCCACGTTGTTCCCCCCATCCCTGCCCTTCCCCCCACGCGGTGGGTGGAAGGGAAGAGAGGTCGAGGCGCGTTACGCGAGGGCAATGCTATGCGCTTGCGGCACAACACTGGACGAACGTGAGCTAGCGCCTCCTCGGTACGCAACCGGCAAGAGGAATCGGCCGATAGATGGGCATGAGCCAACGACGGTGCAGCACCACGGGTGCCAGGCAGAGGCGTGAAGCAACGGAAGCGATACGACGGTTGGCGCGTCGGTTGCGCGGCGACTTGACGCAAGCCGAGCAAATCCTGTGGCAGGAGCTGCGCGGAAGAACGCTCGGTGGCTTCAAGTTCCGACGTCAACACATCGTTGCAGGGTATGTAGTCGACTTTTATTGCCCCGCGACACGATTGGCGATCGAGGTAGACGGCCCCGTGCATGAAACACAGCAGTCACACGACAAAGCAAGAGACGCCATCATCGAATCCCAAGGAATCGCACTGCTCCGCATCACCAATGACGATGTGCATCAACAATTGGAGCAAGTTCGAAACGCGATCTTATGCGCGTGCAGAACGCGAGCCACAAAACCGGATACACCAAAGCGCAAAAAGCACTCCCGCCCCTCGTCCAACCGCAACTGCGGGATCGGGTGTCCCCGCCGACGCTCCGCCACAGCCCATGATGACGATCAAGCGTAGACCATCATCAGTATGTCGTGGTTCACGGTCACGACGCACACAAAACGGTCACGGCAAAGCAAAAGATCCACAAGACGGACACTACGCCCCACGTGTCGAAATATGCCAACAATCCGTTGAAATCCCGGCTCAACGCTTCCTTGCCAAGCAGAAAGCCCCCGACGGTCTGCGGACGACCATCCCATCCGAGCAGCAGCACATCCTAGCCCGGCTAACCATGACGCACCACGAACAGGATGAGAAGGCATAGTAGCCCGCAAGCCTCACCACACAGCATTCAACCAACCGTATTTATTGATATTTTAAGAAATATGCCAATTGGACTTAAGGACCAGGTCGAAGTCAAAGTCCAAGGAGTCCCCTGCGAGTGTCCCTTCCAATGCAGGGAAAAATGAGGGAATTTGTCAACCTCTGCCCCTTCCACCCACACTGTGGGGGGAAGGGCAGGGATGGGGGGCCACACTGTGGGGGGAAGGGCAGGGATGGGGGGCTAAAGCG
>Ga0255346_1004038_pt1 | contig 16563 bp, 12 predicted proteins | sample wastewater_treat_FD_194410 | JGI IMG/M metagenome (GOLD analysis project Ga0255346, IMG submission 194410) | Wastewater microbial communities from Lulu Island WWTP, Vancouver, Canada - plant22 | ecosystem: Engineered > WWTP > Wastewater > Unclassified | place: Canada: Vancouver, British Columbia... | reverse complement strand
AAAAGGTACTGAACCGAACGGCTGTTATGTGAAATTTCAATTCCTTTTGGTGCGATTAAAAGTTCTGCCATCATTTCCGTACTTTGTGCTAAAATTTCATTTCAATTCCTTTTGGTGCGATTAAAAGGAAAAGGTACTGAACCGAACGGCTGTTATGTGAAATTTCAATTCCTTTTGGTGCGATTAAAAGTTCTGCCATCATTTCCGTACTTTGTGCTAAAATTTCATTTCAATTCCTTTTGGTGCGATTAAAAGCCACTTCTCCAAATTCAAAATTATTGTCGAAGTAAATTTCAATTCCTTTTGGTGCGATTAAAAGAAGATTGTCAGTCAGGTATTTGAACTTATTAAAATTTATTTCAATTCCTTTTGGTGCGATTAAAAGCATCTTTCGCGGAAGGTAGAGTTAAAGTTAGAGAGATTTCAATTCCTTTTGGTGCGATTAAAAGCCTTTGTTTGTCAAACCTTTAAATAGTAATTGTTAATTTCAATTCCTTTTGGTGCGATTAAAAGCCAAATTTTCCGGATCATACATTACCTGCCATTTCAATTTCAATTCCTTTTGGTGCGATTAAAAGTTGCTCCATTAAATGTAATAGAAGTTGAGGAATTAAATTTCAATTCCTTTTGGTGCGATTAAAAGATTGTTTCGACGTTACATTTTCTCCTCCTGATGTAATTTCAATTCCTTTTGGTGCGATTAAAAGAAGTATGGTATGCTTTAGCATTTTCCGATTCAATCCAATTTCAATTCCTTTTGGTGCGATTAAAAGTATGGAAAAAAAGTATTATATTCAAGAAACAACAGGATTTCAATTCCTTTTGGTGCGATTAAAAGTTAGCTTCATCAGTCTTTTTTTCTTCTTGTGCTTTAAATTTCAATTCCTTTTGGTGCGATTAAAAGACCATCACCTGAATTGATTAATCAATTGAAACACAAATTTCAATTCCTTTTGGTGCGATTAAAAGTTGAAATTTAATCATTCCTCACAATTAGTGAATTATATTTCAATTCCTTTTGGTGCGATTAAAAGCCGTAGATAGGAACATGTATATAAACGCTATTGCTATTTCAATTCCTTTTGGTGCGATTAAAAGTATTTCCGAAAAAAGAACAACCTGCAAGACATAATTGAATTTCAATTCCTTTTGGTGCGATTAAAAGGTGAACGCACAAACAGCATCAATGCCTTTGTGGATATTTCAATTCCTTTTGGTGCGATTAAAAGAAAGTAGAGCTCGAGATATGATGTTTTCTAAATAATTTCAATTCCTTTTGGTGCGATTAAAAGCACACGGTCCAAAAGCAATTTGAATACCGTCCTGAATTTCAATTCCTTTTGGTGCGATTAAAAGTACATTTGTAAATCAGTTTTGTACGACAAAAAAGGATTTCAATTCCTTTTGGTGCGATTAAAAGCCTTACCGTCCATACTGTTTATACAAAAGTTCATAGATTTCAATTCCTTTTGGTGCGATTAAAAGGTAATATCCCATTCTGCTGAAGGCAATTTTCTAAAATTTCAATTCCTTTTGGTGCGATTAAAAGTAAATCGAGCATCAATTCGATAATTTTTTTTGGCAATGTGAATTTCAATTCCTTTTGGTGCGATTAAAAGTCTTTTAAACATAATTACTTCTTTTTATATAATTCGTTATTTCAATTCCTTTTGGTGCGATTAAAAGTTATGAGCGTTTAAAAAAACTTGCTGCGAAACTTCGATTTCAATTCCTTTTGGTGCGATTAAAAGCGTGTTCAAGGAAAGTGAATCGTACCACAAGAAACTATTTCAATTCCTTTTGGTGCGATTAAAAGCTCCATCATTATGACTATGTTGAATTATAATATGAGATTTCAATTCCTTTTGGTGCGATTAAAAGCTATCCCAACCTATCCGAAAAACATTTCTATTTCGAATTTCAATTCCTTTTGGTGCGATTAAAAGTTGCGAACATGGCAAACCGGCGTTTCAACTAAATGAGAATTTCAATTCCTTTTGGTGCGATTAAAAGAAGAAAAAGAATTTTACAAAATTCCTCTGAACGAATTTCAATTCCTTTTGGTGCGATTAAAAGTGCGGTGTGGCTTATTTAAAAACGACAACCAAACAATATTTCAATTCCTTTTGGTGCGATTAAAAGCAGTGCGTCCACATTCGTTTTTGCTGCTATGTAGAATTTCAATTCCTTTTGGTGCGATTAAAAGAGTAAGAACAAGAGATTATCGGCAGTTTGATGAGATTTCAATTCCTTTTGGTGCGATTAAAAGTCGCGTTCTGCCATTGCTTTTCTTTCTTCCTCCGTTATATTTCAATTCCTTTTGGTGCGATTAAAAGAAAACGGCTATTTCGTTAGACGTAACCAATACGGAATTTCAATTCCTTTTGGTGCGATTAAAAGATTTGCTATAACGTTCCAATTATTTGCCTTCGGTATTTCAATTCCTTTTGGTGCGATTAAAAGATGTTAGGTGATAAGTTAGAAGCAATGATAATCACTATTTCAATTCCTTTTGGTGCGATTAAAAGCTTCTATTGCATTTTCACCCTGTACGGCTTCTATTTGATTTCAATTCCTTTTGGTGCGATTAAAAGTGATTGTTCCGAGAGATTCATCGTCGCCTGTAAATATATTTCAATTCCTTTTGGTGCGATTAAAAGGAATCCAGATGGGCATACACCATGGTTCGAGTCCAATTTCAATTCCTTTTGGTGCGATTAAAAGCAAAGTATGATGTTTTGCAGGAGAAACGCCAGCGTGATTTCAATTCCTTTTGGTGCGATTAAAAGATTTGAAGAATGGCAAAATTCTCCTGTCTATAAAACATATTTCAATTCCTTTTGGTGCGATTAAAAGCGATAAGCAAAACCCGACAAAATATCCGGTATCAAATTTCAATTCCTTTTGGTGCGATTAAAAGAGCAATTTGAATACCGTCCTGATGGTATGCTGTTGCGAATTTCAATTCCTTTTGGTGCGATTAAAAGATTTTTGTTCTTTGCTTATGCTAAGAATAAATATATATTTCAATTCCTTTTGGTGCGATTAAAAGCGACTATAAAAAACCAGATAAAGAGGATTTGAATTTATATTTCAATTCCTTTTGGTGCGATTAAAAGATTGAAACATTAAAAAGATCGCCTGAAGATGATAAATTTCAATTCCTTTTGGTGCGATTAAAAGCACAAAACCATAGCCGAAAACTTAAACATTATACATTTCAATTCCTTTTGGTGCGATTAAAAGTCCAACAGAAGAAAATCAGCAGGAAGCTGAAGCGTATTTCAATTCCTTTTGGTGCGATTAAAAGATTACATACCGGGAAATGCTGGTATATTGATTTCAATTTCAATTCCTTTTGGTGCGATTAAAAGCCGGTACGGCAATGGAAGCTGCAGACGGTTATTTCATTTCAATTCCTTTTGGTGCGATTAAAAGACGATATGTGGTACGATATGAAAAACTACTTATTAAATTTCAATTCCTTTTGGTGCGATTAAAAGATTCTGCCTTTTTATTCTTTAAATCAGCTACATTAATTTCAATTCCTTTTGGTGCGATTAAAAGAAAGAAAAATCCAAGTCCATGTACCAGATCGGTAATTTCAATTCCTTTTGGTGCGATTAAAAGACTTGCTCCATAAAGTGTTACATCCCCTCTTAAAATATTTCAATTCCTTTTGGTGCGATTAAAAGCAAATGTTAAAAATTTCATCAAACGTTAAATATTCATTTCAATTCCTTTTGGTGCGATTAAAAGAATTTACAAAATTCTAAATAACTTGTTTTAAATTTTTGATTTCAATTCCTTTTGGTGCGATTAAAAGTCAATTGCAAGGAAGTAAAAAGCTCACTCGAAAATACTCATTTCAATTCCTTTTGGTGCGATTAAAAGTTTTATTAAAAAATTATTCGTCGGTACCTTGTATATTTCAATTCCTTTTGGTGCGATTAAAAGATAATTGATTCCGTCGAAATAGAAATGTTTTTCGGATATTTCAATTCCTTTTGGTGCGATTAAAAGAGAGCTTGAGACAATCATGTTTCGAAATAAAGTAGATTTCAATTCCTTTTGGTGCGATTAAAAGAGATGGAGAAAGGAAACGAAAAAAAGTATAAAACACATTTCAATTCCTTTTGGTGCGATTAAAAGACCGCTAAACTGCTCTATCGAGACCCGACCTTTAAAAAATTTCAATTCCTTTTGGTGCGATTAAAAGAGCATGACTTGCTACATTCTCAACTGACATATATAATTTCAATTCCTTTTGGTGCGATTAAAAGCGGCGGGCACAATGACTTGTCAGAAGCTGATATTTATTTCAATTCCTTTTGGTGCGATTAAAAGAATGGGATAATATAAGCAAATCCAAGCGATTTTGTTATATTTCAATTCCTTTTGGTGCGATTAAAAGCCACGAGCCGTGCCGTGTCCACCTGTACATTGTCATTTCAATTCCTTTTGGTGCGATTAAAAGAAAAAAACAACGTGATGCCATTATGGCTACTACGCATTTCAATTCCTTTTGGTGCGATTAAAAGATAACGCTTTTTTTCTGATGCTGCAGGATCTTTATCATTTCAATTCCTTTTGGTGCGATTAAAAGATATTGTAATGGGTTTTTGAATTGAAAAAATACTTTTATTTCAATTCCTTTTGGTGCGATTAAAAGTTTTTTGACGTCAAGCCCGGCAAGTTTCGCAAACTATTTCAATTCCTTTTGGTGCGATTAAAAGCGCAAATACTGAATCCGTCAATTTCTCCATGTCCAAATTTCAATTCCTTTTGGTGCGATTAAAAGGATTCTTTGCATATGCCGCGTTTAATATATTTTGTTATTTCAATTCCTTTTGGTGCGATTAAAAGTGTAGTACGTTCCCGCTACTTCAAACTCAAACGAAATGAATTTCAATTCCTTTTGGTGCGATTAAAAGTATCGTATTTTTCAAGAACTAAATCACGAATTTTATATTTCAATTCCTTTTGGTGCGATTAAAAGTTGTAAATCTGGTTCCCGGTATAATCTTTTCGATTATTTCAATTCCTTTTGGTGCGATTAAAAGCTTTCGAGCGAAACCATGATCGGCATAAGCAGACGTGATTTCAATTCCTTTTGGTGCGATTAAAAGACCGCTCTCATTTCCTTCCCTGAATCGTAAAGGTATATTTCAATTCCTTTTGGTGCGATTAAAAGTCCCGCATCTTTTTGCGAGATATTTCACTGCTTCATTTCAATTCCTTTTGGTGCGATTAAAAGTTACCTCCGAAAATTTCGTCTTTTGTGAAATAGGTATTTCAATTCCTTTTGGTGCGATTAAAAGATTTATGAATGCATCCGAGTAATTTCGTAAAATAATATTTCAATTCCTTTTGGTGCGATTAAAAGTATTCATGAAATTAGCCGTTTTCGAAAATGCAGATATTTCAATTCCTTTTGGTGCGATTAAAAGCCTGCTTCAGATTTTAATCGTCCTATTTTTATTGAATTTCAATTCCTTTTGGTGCGATTAAAAGTTGCCATGTCATTCTCTCTGCTGCGGTCCTACTACTTTATTTCAATTCCTTTTGGTGCGATTAAAAGTATAAACAAGCAAATAGGAAATACTATAGACATTGTATTTCAATTCCTTTTGGTGCGATTAAAAGTTAACAATAAAAGTAGACGAACCAAGTTATATTAATTTCAATTCCTTTTGGTGCGATTAAAAGTGTAGTAAAGTTGAATGAAAAATTCATAATTACGATATTTCAATTCCTTTTGGTGCGATTAAAAGACGAGCAAGGGATTAAAAACATGAAGATTAAAAAATAATTTCAATTCCTTTTGGTGCGATTAAAAGCCGAAAACGAAATAATTGCTGTAACATGGTATTATAAATTTCAATTCCTTTTGGTGCGATTAAAAGGGAATTCGATAAGAGGAATCATAAGAAGGCTGGCAAATTTCAATTCCTTTTGGTGCGATTAAAAGAAAGAAAAGTACGAAGGATTAGATGAGGATACAAAAATTTCAATTCCTTTTGGTGCGATTAAAAGAGGTTTTCCTTTTGCAGACGCATCAGGTCGTAGCGCAATTTCAATTCCTTTTGGTGCGATTAAAAGATACAACATAAAAAACAATAACCTGCAGGCACAATATTTCAATTCCTTTTGGTGCGATTAAAAGCTGTTATCTGCTGCATTATTGTTTTATAAGACCAAATTTCAATTCCTTTTGGTGCGATTAAAAGTTCTTCGGCTTGTTCTTCGGATATATTTAAAAATTATTTCAATTCCTTTTGGTGCGATTAAAAGAAAATATATGGCAGAGTCTACCTTCTTTTATAAATTAATTTCAATTCCTTTTGGTGCGATTAAAAGCGCTAAACTGCTTTATCGAGACCCGACGTTTAAAAGATTTCAATTCCTTTTGGTGCGATTAAAAGTTGTGATTGAATATCTTCTGGTGCAGGTGTCCAATCGGATTTCAATTCCTTTTGGTGCGATTAAAAGAAAAACAATAAATTTTGAATCAAACGCTTATGGTACATTTCAATTCCTTTTGGTGCGATTAAAAGTTACAATTTTCACCATATCACCGGCAGCAAATGTGAATTTCAATTCCTTTTGGTGCGATTAAAAGCGCCTTTTTCATTCAATGCACGTAATACTTGCTTTAATTTCAATTCCTTTTGGTGCGATTAAAAGTTTTCATACACTCCTACCATTTTGCCAATGTTTTTTAATTTCAATTCCTTTTGGTGCGATTAAAAGACACTTATACCATTTATGAATCTAGTTGCTTTACCATTTCAATTCCTTTTGGTGCGATTAAAAGTCCATACTACGAAGTAGATGCACCTGAAGCAAACTTATTTCAATTCCTTTTGGTGCGATTAAAAGTCGCATGTGGGTGGATTATAGTTGTTTTTTTTAGATTTCAATTCCTTTTGGTGCGATTAAAAGCATTTGCTAGTACAGAACTAACAGCCCAAAATTTTATTTCAATTCCTTTTGGTGCGATTAAAAGAATAGCAGTAAGCGGGGGAACATATGATGACTGGGATTTCAATTCCTTTTGGTGCGATTAAAAGCGAAGATTACCGCACTCCCGCTGAAATGTTTCCTCATTTCAATTCCTTTTGGTGCGATTAAAAGTTAGCAGATAAAATTATTAAATCAGCTTGTCAGGGATTTCAATTCCTTTTGGTGCGATTAAAAGCCCTTAACCCTCCTGCATTTACCGTCCTTGAAAATATTTCAATTCCTTTTGGTGCGATTAAAAGAAAGCAATAACAGGTAAAGAAGATGATAGATTGGTAATTTCAATTCCTTTTGGTGCGATTAAAAGATCTGTCTCCTGCATTCTATGCATTTTCCACATTTGATATTTCAATTCCTTTTGGTGCGATTAAAAGCTGTGAAGTCTGTAATGCTACATTTTTAACATTTTTATATTTCAATTCCTTTTGGTGCGATTAAAAGTTTTTACCAGGCATTGCTGCAGCAGCTCTCACATTGTATTTCAATTCCTTTTGGTGCGATTAAAAGTGGCTGAAACTTAAATTTTGAATATCTTGTTTTGTCAGATTTCAATTCCTTTTGGTGCGATTAAAAGTAAGGTTGGTAAAGAGATTTTAGTGTTGTTAATGCATCATTTCAATTCCTTTTGGTGCGATTAAAAGTTTAAAAAATCTTTCACCGACATTGCCGGCACAAGTATTTCAATTCCTTTTGGTGCGATTAAAAGTAAGTTCTTTTTCATTGCTGCATTGAGATTATTTATTTCAATTCCTTTTGGTGCGATTAAAAGAACATTAATGATTTTTAAAATTCAATTAAGTTTGAATTTCAATTCCTTTTGGTGCGATTAAAAGCGAGGTTATAAATAGAAGCGAAACACCAGTTTATCAAATTTCAATTCCTTTTGGTGCGATTAAAAGCATTTGCTAGTACAGAACTAACAGCACAAAATTTTATTTCAATTCCTTTTGGTGCGATTAAAAGAAAGAAATAGAAAAGAAAGCGCAAGATATAGCAATATTTCAATTCCTTTTGGTGCGATTAAAAGAGAACCGCAGCAGAGAGAATGACATGGCAACAAGCAGTATTTCAATTCCTTTTGGTGCGATTAAAAGAGTGGGACCGCTGTTTGGAAGTTTTAAACTGCAATATTTCAATTCCTTTTGGTGCGATTAAAAGTTCTTCTTCTGTGTAGATTTTGTTTCGGTAGTAAATATTTCAATTCCTTTTGGTGCGATTAAAAGAAAGAAATAGAAAAGAAAGCGCAAGATATAGCAATATTTCAATTCCTTTTGGTGCGATTAAAAGCCTATTACACAACAACAAATTAGGAATAGGACTAAATAATTTCAATTCCTTTTGGTGCGATTAAAAGCACAACCCCCCGACACGGGGGGTGTTTTCTTAGCTGTATTTCAATTCCTTTTGGTGCGATTAAAAGCAAAAGGCGGAGCAGGAGGTACGACAGCAGCAGCAACATTTCAATTCCTTTTGGTGCGATTAAAAGAATAATTTGACATGAAATATAAAATCACATTTCGTAATTTCAATTCCTTTTGGTGCGATTAAAAGTTTACCAGCTTTTCTACCATACTGCAAAGTTTCAATATTTCAATTCCTTTTGGTGCGATTAAAAGACCAAAGCGTTTAAGTTTTCAATCTCTTCTTTTGTATTTCAATTCCTTTTGGTGCGATTAAAAGCGACTTTAGGAAAGATGCAGCAGATGCTTGTTGCGCATTTCAATTCCTTTTGGTGCGATTAAAAGTACGAAAGCAATGTGCAGGCAAGCGAAAAAATGGCATTTCAATTCCTTTTGGTGCGATTAAAAGTTTTAAGTCCATTTTTTAAATAATTTTAAATTTCATTTCAATTCCTTTTGGTGCGATTAAAAGAATGGTGTTATGATTTATTTTAAATCTTTACATTGTCATTTCAATTCCTTTTGGTGCGATTAAAAGATTTTTCGATTTTTGCTCATGCCGACTTTTTCACATTATTTCAATTCCTTTTGGTGCGATTAAAAGCTGAAATTGCTGAATTTGCAAACAAAAGTGAAAAATATTTCAATTCCTTTTGGTGCGATTAAAAGCTATACCCGACAAAATAATTGCTATTACCGCAACTGGATTTCAATTCCTTTTGGTGCGATTAAAAGTTAACATTATTTAACTTTTAAGGTATCAACTTAGTTATTTCAATTCCTTTTGGTGCGATTAAAAGCCAACTACAAGTTGAAAATTTAATTAAGGACTTATATTTCAATTCCTTTTGGTGCGATTAAAAGCAAAAAGGCTCGCGTTTCATTCGATTACGACAACTATTTCAATTCCTTTTGGTGCGATTAAAAGAATCAGAATTTGCGTTATATGGTGCAGAAATACAAATTTCAATTCCTTTTGGTGCGATTAAAAGTGAGCAATATGAGTATTTAATGACCACCAAAGAAGATTTCAATTCCTTTTGGTGCGATTAAAAGGGAATTATGAACGTTCAACGCACGATTTAAGTTACATTATTTCAATTCCTTTTGGTGCGATTAAAAGAATGAACCAGGCAGCAGCGCCAATATCTCTCATCAATTTCAATTCCTTTTGGTGCGATTAAAAGTCCTGATCCACGTAAATACCCACTCTGGGAAACAAATTTCAATTCCTTTTGGTGCGATTAAAAGCTTTCGCGAACACAAATTTAACAGCACAAAATTTTATTTCAATTCCTTTTGGTGCGATTAAAAGTCCTTTACCTGCAAGTGTTCCTAAAGGATTATTTTCCATATTTCAATTCCTTTTGGTGCGATTAAAAGTCTTCTGAATATAATCACGGTAAATAACAGCGAGATTTCAATTCCTTTTGGTGCGATTAAAAGATGGATTTCGGCATAAGGCAGCGAGGACTGCCACTGTAATTTCAATTCCTTTTGGTGCGATTAAAAGATATATCGGTAAACGAGGAAGAATACGAAAGAAAATATTTCAATTCCTTTTGGTGCGATTAAAAGGAACTACAGCAGCAGCCACAGGTCAGGGAAATTTATATTTCAATTCCTTTTGGTGCGATTAAAAGTAATATGGACGCCATTGGAATGTTAGGGATGCAGTATTTCAATTCCTTTTGGTGCGATTAAAAGATAGACTGTTCTTAATGTATGATAGCCTTTTACGTTATTTCAATTCCTTTTGGTGCGATTAAAAGTCAATCGAACATCCGGAGTTGCCGGTCTTCTTTTATTTCAATTCCTTTTGGTGCGATTAAAAGCCGCCCTCAACTCCGAAGCCCTCTTCTGGAAAGCCAATTTCAATTCCTTTTGGTGCGATTAAAAGTTGAATATAAAAAGATACCTCTTCCTTTATACTCATATTTCAATTCCTTTTGGTGCGATTAAAAGGAAAACAATTCGGTATAACCTACTTTCCTGTTATTAAATTTCAATTCCTTTTGGTGCGATTAAAAGAATGTATTCTTAATTTTATTCAGATATTCAACGTTATTTCAATTCCTTTTGGTGCGATTAAAAGCAAACATGAAAACACTGATTGAAAAACAGAGAAATGTGATTTCAATTCCTTTTGGTGCGATTAAAAGAATGGAGAAAAAGGCTAATTGCTTCTATTTACGGAATTTCAATTCCTTTTGGTGCGATTAAAAGCCAGATACGATAATAAAACGCCTTATGCTCATCTCATTTCAATTCCTTTTGGTGCGATTAAAAGTTTATGGATAGAAAAACTTGACAAAAAAGAAAGAATTTCAATTCCTTTTGGTGCGATTAAAAGAAATTTGAACGCTGACGTAAAGACACACCCGACAATATTTCAATTCCTTTTGGTGCGATTAAAAGAAGAACGCGAAAAATACAAATTAAAAAATAGAAAATAATTTCAATTCCTTTTGGTGCGATTAAAAGCAGAACTTCAGCAGAAAGGATGACTTGGGAGCAAGCAGATTTCAATTCCTTTTGGTGCGATTAAAAGTGGAGGAGGAATAGGAGAAGCAATAAGGCAATTGCATTTCAATTCCTTTTGGTGCGATTAAAAGTGATGACGAAAGAAAGCTATATGTACCGATAAAATGATTTCAATTCCTTTTGGTGCGATTAAAAGTGTATTTTGCGTGTAATGCTGCGTGAAGTTTTCACATTTCAATTCCTTTTGGTGCGATTAAAAGATCCAGGAAATTTTTCGTTGAGTTGGTCAATCAATATTTCAATTCCTTTTGGTGCGATTAAAAGCGAATAACTGAAACTAAAGAACCAATAAGCGACGGGGATTTCAATTCCTTTTGGTGCGATTAAAAGAAACAGTGGGTTACAGAGTAAATAGTAAGATAACCGAATTTCAATTCCTTTTGGTGCGATTAAAAGTACAGCACCCAACGAAAACAATCCTTTAGGAACACATTTCAATTCCTTTTGGTGCGATTAAAAGCCAGCTATGATACAAAAAATAAGGCTACGGATGCAATTTCAATTCCTTTTGGTGCGATTAAAAGTTACTCCCAGAATCGACTACTCGCAAGGAAACGAGATTTCAATTCCTTTTGGTGCGATTAAAAGGCTGAAATACAAAAAAAAGCCGCAGACATAGCAATATTTCAATTCCTTTTGGTGCGATTAAAAGTATTAGGACGGATAGGTTCGATGTTGCGATTGAAGCAAATTTCAATTCCTTTTGGTGCGATTAAAAGAAATACAGAAAAAAGCAGCGGATATCGCTATCGGAATTTCAATTCCTTTTGGTGCGATTAAAAGATATTATCAATATCAGTGTCGAAATATTTTTCCTTATTTCAATTCCTTTTGGTGCGATTAAAAGCACAAAGGATACGAAGCTAAGATTCTATGTAGTAAATTTCAATTCCTTTTGGTGCGATTAAAAGAGGGGTATTTCTACCCCTCTGATTAATTATAGATTATTTCAATTCCTTTTGGTGCGATTAAAAGCGGTATAGGATTTCAAGACCTTATTACCGAACAAAATTTCAATTCCTTTTGGTGCGATTAAAAGGATGGAGAAAAGAAGAAAAAAAGAGCGTAAAGCATATTTCAATTCCTTTTGGTGCGATTAAAAGACAGCAGCAGGTACAGGACAAGGAAATGTAGCAGGATTTCAATTCCTTTTGGTGCGATTAAAAGAAAAAATTCGTTTCCTTCTATTCTTTCTCTGTCTCATTTCAATTCCTTTTGGTGCGATTAAAAGTTACGCCACGAATCGACTACTCGCAAGGAAACGAGATTTCAATTCCTTTTGGTGCGATTAAAAGCATTTGCTAGTACGGAACTAACTGCTCAAAACTTCATTTCAATTCCTTTTGGTGCGATTAAAAGCACCTTTTTGGCTAAATTCAGGTCGTCTATTTTTATTTCAATTCCTTTTGGTGCGATTAAAAGTTACACAACAACAAATTAGGAATTGGCTTAAACAATTTCAATTCCTTTTGGTGCGATTAAAAGGCAATAAAGACCTATCAATCAGATATATTCAACAACATTTCAATTCCTTTTGGTGCGATTAAAAGTATATCATCAATATCTGTGTCGTAATAATTTTCTTTATTTCAATTCCTTTTGGTGCGATTAAAAGGTTGCATATAGGTGGATTATAGTTGTTTTTTTTAGATTTCAATTCCTTTTGGTGCGATTAAAAGCGGCACGTAAAGCGTTCTTTCGTCGTTGCATATAGGATTTCAATTCCTTTTGGTGCGATTAAAAGCTCCGTCGACTTCTGCTTTTAAGCTTTCTTCTCTTCATTTCAATTCCTTTTGGTGCGATTAAAAGTATTACGCCACGAATCGACTACTCGCAAGGAAACGAGATTTCAATTCCTTTTGGTGCGATTAAAAGACCGCAGCAGAACGAATGACATGGCAGCAAGCTGTATTTCAATTCCTTTTGGTGCGATTAAAAGGATGAACTTGAATTAAGTTATATCAGTGACAATCAAGTATTTCAATTCCTTTTGGTGCGATTAAAAGCAACTGAAACAAACCCACTCGGAACTCTAGCAGGGAAATTTCAATTCCTTTTGGTGCGATTAAAAGTAAGGAGTTCGATTTGGCAATTGTCGATCCGCCGTAATTTCAATTCCTTTTGGTGCGATTAAAAGTCTTTAATGTATTGTTTGTCCTCAAGTGTTAAATTATTTCAATTCCTTTTGGTGCGATTAAAAGCAATTGTTAGTTATATTTTGAGTGATGCCTCCGCAATTTCAATTCCTTTTGGTGCGATTAAAAGCTTTTCCTGATAACCGCACCGACTTATCCTATTTATTTCAATTCCTTTTGGTGCGATTAAAAGCTCTTTCGATATTAATCACTTATGCGGGAAAGTATATTTCAATTCCTTTTGGTGCGATTAAAAGGTAATCTTAGCAATTATTTCGGCTGTAGCTACAGGCGGGATTTCAATTCCTTTTGGTGCGATTAAAAGCTGCACTAATCCACGCATCAAAGGTTACGAATCTATATTTCAATTCCTTTTGGTGCGATTAAAAGTGATGAGGCTAACAAGCGATCTGAACAGATTTGGTTATTTCAATTCCTTTTGGTGCGATTAAAAGATAAGACAAGGCAATTGCTGATGGTGATGCAAAATATTTCAATTCCTTTTGGTGCGATTAAAAGAAGCGATCAAATAGAAATTAATAAAGTAATATATGAATTTCAATTCCTTTTGGTGCGATTAAAAGTTTTTTCTTTTTAATTATATCGTAACAGATAGCAAATTTCAATTCCTTTTGGTGCGATTAAAAGATTACTCCCAGAATCGACTACTCGCAAGGAAACGAAATTTCAATTCCTTTTGGTGCGATTAAAAGCTTTTGATTTGTTTTTTCCATTTTTTGTGATTTTTTTATTTCAATTCCTTTTGGTGCGATTAAAAGTGTCTTGCCCAATCCCAGTGCAATGCGACGTATTTATTTCAATTCCTTTTGGTGCGATTAAAAGGGAATAGCCGAAATTACAGCTGTAAACGTAGCGGAATTTCAATTCCTTTTGGTGCGATTAAAAGACCGTATAGCTGTAAGTGGTGGTACATATGATGATATTTCAATTCCTTTTGGTGCGATTAAAAGTCCCAGCTAATGTACCTAACGGATTATTTTCCATATTTCAATTCCTTTTGGTGCGATTAAAAGGTCCTATACCCAATTTATTATTGTGTAATAGACTTATTTCAATTCCTTTTGGTGCGATTAAAAGTATATCCTCTATTATTTCATTACTGAACCTTCCGCTATTTCAATTCCTTTTGGTGCGATTAAAAGCGCTAACAATAAAAGTGGACGAACCAAGTTATATTAATTTCAATTCCTTTTGGTGCGATTAAAAGTGGAATTTTCCTGTATTGCCTTGTTGATTTAATTTATTTCAATTCCTTTTGGTGCGATTAAAAGCTTGCTTCCGCTTCTTTTTGAAATTTAAAAAGTACATTTCAATTCCTTTTGGTGCGATTAAAAGAGCCGTGAAATGATAAAGTTTGTTAAATTCACGGCATTTCAATTCCTTTTGGTGCGATTAAAAGCGTGAAGCGTTGGGAATGCCGATAATTGTAAACAGATTTCAATTCCTTTTGGTGCGATTAAAAGTGGCTGCCATGCCCTGCTCAATCGCATCCATTACATTTCAATTCCTTTTGGTGCGATTAAAAGTTTGCTTAAACAAACACCTGATAAGTATTACGATTATTTCAATTCCTTTTGGTGCGATTAAAAGCGGGAACAAGATGAAAATAGCTCTAAAAAATTATGAAATTTCAATTCCTTTTGGTGCGATTAAAAGCGGGAACAAGATGAAAATAGCTCTAAAAAATTATGAAATTTCAATTCCTTTTGGTGCGATTAAAAGCCCCTGAAAACACAGATAAAATTATTCTCAACGCATTTCAATTCCTTTTGGTGCGATTAAAAGAATCGAGATTAGACCGCACTTTTGGCATTCAAACGTAATTTCAATTCCTTTTGGTGCGATTAAAAGCAGGAAAATCGACGAGAACTGAACTGAATGAACGAAATTTCAATTCCTTTTGGTGCGATTATAAGTTTCTCCGCTGTTGTGTAGTTCCGCATAAGGAAGTAAGGACTGCAACCAGATGGAATTGATGTCGATCTTTTCGGAATGCAATGATTTGCGCAATGCGCCTGTCCGCATCATGGGCAAACCAATGGAATTTGTGTTTGTTCGGGTTCCATGCTTCGGCAAAGAAGGTTTTGCGTTCTAAATTACAATCGAATTCGTCATTCATTTTCGCCTGAATATCTTTGAGTAATAATTGAAAAAGTTGGTTAATTGTTTGCATTTTAAAAATTTATATTGTATGTTTTCTTTTGGTTGAGGGGAACATCACCCCCCAACCCCGACCTTGGGATTAGCTGTAAAAGTTAATCCCATTGTATTTTTAACTTACCGGACAATATTTCCTCCCTGAGATATTGTTTTTCAAAAATATCTTGGTAGATGACAAAAAATTGTGCAAACATTTATATTATTTATTTTCAGATATTTAATGACGGAAATTTGCCACAAACCCCACACAAGAAAAATTGGCGTTCGTTGGCTAAAATCTTTTAAACTCGCTCCTTCGTCGCTCAAACAGAAAAGTTTTTTTTAACGCCAACTTCTTTTTAGCTACGCTGACCGTTGGTTCGGCTCACCGGCTCAGGTCATTTCTTTGTTTCAAACGCTGCATTTAAGGACTCGCAATTCGCTTACTCGCAACTGAAATGAATCCTTGTTTTTGTGGAAGTTGGTTTTTGAGTTTGCAAAATTTGGAACACCCAGTAGTAAGTCAGTTCGTCTTAATCCTTGTTTTTGTGGAAGTTGGTTTTTGAGTGTGCGTTGACGGGTCGTTTGCTTTGCTTTATAGCAGTCTTAATCCTTGTTTTTGTGGAAGTTGGTTTTTGAGTTGCGGGATTCGATATACAAGATTCGCCGGCACAAAGTCTTAATCCTTGTTTTTGTGGAAGTTGGTTTTTGAGAAGAAGTAATTTATTTCAATAACGCTATAAATTTTTGTCTTAATCCTTGTTTTTGTGGAAGTTGGTTTTTGAGTGCGTTTAAGATACGCTGGTCGTACTACATTGCAAAAAAGTCTTAATCCTTGTTTTTGTGGAAGTTGGTTTTTGAGTATTTTGAAATAACATTAAAAGAAAAAGAATTAATAGTCTTAATCCTTGTTTTTGTGGAAGTTGGTTTTTGAGTTTTAGACAAAATGAAAGAAGAATTTAAGGTGATCGGTCTTAATCCTTGTTTTTGTGGAAGTTGGTTTTTGAGCAGATCGGCACATACGTACCGATCGAAAACGAATGTCTTAATCCTTGTTTTTGTGGAAGTTGGTTTTTGAGCTTGCAGTCATGTTTATAAAACATTCAAGGTTTTTGTGTCTTAATCCTTGTTTTTGTGGAAGTTGGTTTTTGAGCCGGTCTTAAGACAGTACGATGAGGCACTAAAAAAAGTCTTAATCCTTGTTTTTGTGGAAGTTGGTTTTTGAGAATTGCAGAAGGCATTAACGTTGACGGGTCTTGTAGTCTTAATCCTTGTTTTTGTGGAAGTTGGTTTTTGAGTTT
>Ga0255346_1004029_pt1 | contig 16591 bp, 18 predicted proteins | sample wastewater_treat_FD_194410 | JGI IMG/M metagenome (GOLD analysis project Ga0255346, IMG submission 194410) | Wastewater microbial communities from Lulu Island WWTP, Vancouver, Canada - plant22 | ecosystem: Engineered > WWTP > Wastewater > Unclassified | place: Canada: Vancouver, British Columbia... | reverse complement strand
GGGGCGCAATTACTATACGGAGTTTGTGGAAAAAGCCCCGAAAGATACGGTAGTGATGACACTTGCCTGCGGGAAGTTCCGTTTCTTCGATATGGATCTGGGCGACATCGGCGGCATTCCCAGACTGCTGGATATCGGCCAGTGTAATGACGCATATTCCGCCATCCAGATTGCGGTGGCGCTGGCCAGGGCTTTCAACTGCGAAGTCAACGATTTACCCCTGTCGATGATTTTGTCCTGGTATGAACAAAAGGCGGTGGCGATTTTACTGACACTGCTTCATCTGGGCATTAAAGACATCCGCCTGGGGCCGTCGCTGCCTGCATTTATCACACCCAACGTTCTTAACGTTCTGGTCGAGAATTTCGCGATCAAACCGATAGCCACCCCGGAAGAAGATTTGAAAGCGATCCTCGGCTAGTCCGGGCAAGGAACCCTTTCTTTCCCCTTTCTTCCCTTTCTTTCGGCCGGAGCTGCCCCCGTGGCGGCTCCGGCACCGGCACACGATGTTCAAAAGCCCGGGTAACGACAATCAGCATTGATCTTCCAGCGCCGCTAGTTTGGCGATGCGCCGGTCGTGACGTCCTCCTTCGTACTCGGTACCGATGAACTTGTCGATCATCTCCGTCACCGGCATATTATAATGGACGCGTCCGCCAAAAGCGATGAAATTGGCGTTATTGTGAGCTTTGGCCATTTGTGCCGTGAAAAGATCGCTGATCAGGGCGCAACGGATACCTTTGATTTTGTTGGCTGCCATCGAAATGCCGATGCCGGTGCCGCAAAGCAGTATGCCGAATTCGTAGCCGCCTTTATTGAATTCATCGCAAGCCGCTTTGGCCATGTCCGGGTAATCGACGGACTGACTTCCGAAGGTTCCCAGGTCAATAACAGAAAAATATTTTTTTTTCAGGAATTGGACAATCGCTTCTTTTAACTCAAGTGCGCCGTGGTCTCCGGCAATGACGATTTTTTTCATGTCAAGCCTCCAATTTTTAAGAAGGATGGTTTTCTTCTACAAGATTGAAAGCTGATGTCAACAAAAAAACTTTACATACCAACAGTATTTGCGTAAAAAATCGACATGCAGACGATGTTGACCAGATATCTTGATTATCTCCTGATTGAAAAAGGGCTCTCCGATAATACGCGGGAGGCGTACCGGCGTGATCTGCAGCGTTTTGTTGTATTTCTTGCACAAAAAGGACTGACGGATGTACGCTTTGTGAACGCAAAAACCGTGGTTGAGTTTCTTGTGCTGCTCAAGGGCGAGGGACTGTCCGCCAATTCCACAAACCGTTCGCTTGCCGCCCTGAGGGGGTTTTACCGGTATTTGCTGGAGGAAAAACAGATTGATGAATCGCCCCTGGCCGACATTGATCGTGCCAAGGTATGGATGCGTCTGCCGGACACCTTAAGCCGTGAGGAGATGAGCCTTGTGCTTGCACAACCCTCCGTGGAAAGTCCGGCCGGCCTGCGCGACAAGGCCATGCTCGAGCTTCTTTACGCTTCCGGGCTGCGGGTTTCCGAGCTGGCGGGTCTGACGATGAACAGTATCAACTGGCAGGTGGGATTTCTCATTGTCATGGGGAAGGGGGGTAAGGAGAGAGGTGTCCCCGTAGGGGAAAAAGCCTATGAATGTCTCCGCCGCTATATCGAAGAAGCCAGGCCGGTGTTCATGAAATCAAAAACAACGGATATTTTGTTTCTTAACCGGTTCGGCCGCTCCTTTACCCGTCAGGGACTGTGGAAAATAATCGCCTCCTATGCGAAAAAAGCAGGCTTGCAAAAAAATGTCCATCCGCATACATTCCGACATTCATTCGCGTCCCATCTTCTGGAAGGGGGAGCTGATTTGCGGGCCGTGCAACTTATGCTGGGACATGCCGATATTGCCACGACCCAGATTTATACCCATGTGACCAAAGAGCGTCTCAGGGAAATCCACAGAAAATATCACCCACGGGGTTAAAAACAGATGCCCGGGATAAGTTCACACAATAAAAAACAGCCGTCAGGAAGAAAAGCCGGCCCAGGAAAAAAGAAGGTTGTGATCGTTCTGGTGGCGGCTTTTGTCCTGCTGGCGGCGGCCTGCGTATTTTTCCGGCCGGTGGTGCTGCAGTCTGTGCTGTTCCTGGCGCGCCGTACGGGAAATACGTTTTGCCATTACCTTTTGAAGAGTGAGCCGCAGTTTTATTATCTGCTTGTTGAAAAAAACGGTCGGGACATGCGCCTTTCCGATGACGAAGCGCTTGAGATAACCTATCGCGATGAGTTTATCATCAAAAGCGTGGCCAGCGATGACCTGGGGGGAAAATTTACCGGTGTGACGGTTGAAGGTATCGGTGACCGGGGCAATCATCTGGGCATGGGGCTAAGAGGTGTGGATTTCGTGAATGCGATCATGCAGGGCGAATCCGGGGAGATGGGACAATCGGCAATGAACGCCTATAAGATCCGCGTCTATTACAAGAATAAAGATATTGCCCTGATTCCTCTTCATGTAGGCATCACGCCGCAGGACTGGCTAAGATTTGCAGAAAAGTTCAGCTCGTCCCAAAAGAGTATCAGTTATCTGAAGGAGGCGATGGAGAAAAACGTCAACGATACGGGTGTGCGCAGAGTGTTGGCAGGCATTTATCTGAAGCAGAATAAGCATGTGGAAGCTGCGGCAATTTATGAAGAAATCCTGCGTTTGACTCCCGATGATGCGGGAGTCATAAAAGATCTGGCCCGCTGCTATATTCAAAGCGGCCGTTTTGGGCAGGCGGCGGAAATATTATCGCGTCTGATCGCGTCCGGAAAACAAGATGCAGGTGTCTTTTCCCTGCTGGGGGAGGCCTACGGCGGAAAAAATGATTGGAGTGAGGCCGTCGGGTATTACAGTAAGGCCCTGGAGAGTGAACCGGACAATGACGGACTCAGACTGCTCATGGCCGGGGCCTGTGAGCGGGCTGGTCAGACGGACGCGGCAATCGGCCAGTATCTGGAAATCACAAAGAAATCTCCTGATGACCTATCGGCGTGGCGGGGGTTGGGAGCTTTGTATCTGAAAAACAAGAAATACCGCCAGGCTCTGGATGCCTACACCAGGGTCATTAAAGCCAGTCCCGACGACGCCTACGCTTATGTAAATATGGCCATCGCCAGCGCCGGGATGGGCAGAAATAATGAAGAAATGAGCTACCTGAAAAAAGCGCTGGCCCTGTCGCCTCAGGAACCGGCCATCCGTTTCCATCTCGGCGCGGCCTATGAGAGAAGAAAAAAGACTGCTGATGCCGAGCGGGAATACAGGTTTGTGCTGGCGAAGAATCCGGATGATGACCAGGCACGCGAACGCCTGGCGGAGATTGCTTTCCAAAGTAAAAACTACCGTCAGGCAGCAGTTTATCTGGAGGCACTGGCGCGGAAATATCCCCAAAAACTTGATATTCTTGTCAAGCTCGCTTATGCTTACGGTGAAATGAAAAACTTTGCGGACTCGGCACGCTGCTATGAAAAAGCGGTCGGGATGGGGCTCAGGGATCAAACCCTGTATGCCAATCTGGCCTACACCTACGAGCAGCTCGGCAAAGAAAAAGAAGCTGTTAATTACTACAAAAAAGTTTCGCCGCCGGACACAAAGACATCGGCCTACATTGCCGGCTATTACCTGAAAGAAAAGCAATTTCCCGAGGCCATAAAATATTATCAGCAGCTGGTGAAGTTAGAGCCGCGGAAGGCGTCCTCTTATTTCAGTCTGGGTTACGCCCATAGCGCCGCCGGAAGCTGGGACAGAGCAATTGAAAATTATCTGATGGCACTCAAGTATGACCGGGAAGATGATGAGATTTACGCGAATTTAGGAGTTGCTTATGAACAAAAAGGGCTTTATGCAGATGCCCTGAAGGCTTACAGAAGCGCATACGAAATCAATCCGCAGACAAAAGTGGCCTCGCGGATTCCCCGGTTACGCATCCAGTTGATGAAGGAGAAAAAATAAAATACAGGAGCTCATGGTGAAGCAGATAAAGCTCAATAATTTCACAATAGGGGGCAATAATGGTTTTACACTGATTGCCGGTCCTTGCGTGCTGGAGAACGAAACGGCCGCTGTGGAAATCGCCTTGTACCTGAAGGAGCTGACAAAAAAAATGCAGATTCCTTTTGTCTTCAAGGCCTCGTACGACAAGGCAAACCGCACTTCCATCGAGTCATACCGTGGGCCAGGGCTGGCCGGCGGTTTGAAAATGCTGGAAAAAGTCAAAAATGAAGCAGGTGTGCCCGTTATTTCCGATGTCCATCGTTTTGAAGAAATCGATGAGGCGGCGGCGGTGCTCGACATCATGCAGGTGCCCGCCTTTTTGTGCCGGCAAACGGATTTTGTCGTGGAAGTCGCCAAAAAGGCGAAAATCATCAATGTCAAAAAAGGGCAGTTTCTGGCGCCCTGGGATGTGGTCAACATCATTGAGAAGATTAAGTCAGCCGGTATGGAGCAGATTCTGATTACCGAACGGGGCGCGTCCTTCGGCTACAATAATCTGGTCTTTGATGTGCGCGCCCTGCCGATCATGAGGCAGATGGGATATCCGGTCATTTTCGATGCAACTCACTCCGTTCAGTTGCCCGGCGGGGCCGGTACAGCCTCAGGCGGTCAGCGCGAAATGGTGCCCTACCTTGCCCGGGCAGCCGTCGCAGCGGGTGTCGACGGGATATTTATGGAGGTTCACCCCGATCCCCCTCGGGCGCTTTGCGACGGGGCGAATTCAGTTTACCTCAGTTCACTGGAGAAACTCTTGACGGAGTTGAAAAAGATTGATGAGATAGTAAAGACAGCAGCAGACTTCGATCGCGGGCAGGACGGTCATTGAGGAGCAAGATGGACAACGAATTACTCAAGAAACTGAAGAAAATAAAGATGCTGGTGCTGGATGTGGACGGGGTGATGACCGACGGCGGCATCATCATGGACGGAGGTGGCGGTGAATCGAAGGTGTTCAATGTCCGCGACGGGCACGGGTTGGTTTTATTGCAGCGTCACGGAATAAGTGTGGCCATCCTTACGGGAAGGACTTCCACAGTGGTCGAGCATCGGGCGCGTGACCTTAAAATAAAAGAAGTCTATCAGGGTGCGCTCAATAAAAAAGAAGTCTTCGTCGGGCTTTTGCAGAAGAACAACCTCCTTGCGGATGATGTCGCTTATATGGGAGATGATATTGTCGATATCCCCGTGCTGAAAATGGCAGGTTTCTCCGCGGCTGTTTCCGATGCGGACGAAACGGTAAAAAAAATCGTTGATCATGTAACCGCCAGCAGGGGAGGGCGGGGCGCTGTGCGTGAGATCTGTGAAATGCTGCTTAAGGCACAGGATTTCTGGCCGGAGGTTGCCGCCCGCTATGACTTTTCGGAATTTGTACAGACGGAAACAGAGTTTTTACCGAAAGCGGGAAATTGAGATGAACCTTGCCTGGATTTATCTGTTTATCGCCTGCATCCTGGAAATCGGCTGGCCCCTCGGTTTTAAGTTGTCCCAGACGACCTCCCATCGGGCTGCTTTTATCCTGGTGGCGGCCGTGTGCATGGCGTTGAGCGGTCTGTTTTTATGGCTGGCACAAAGGGAAATTCCCATCGGCACGGCCTACGCGGTATGGACAGGAATCGGCGCGGCCTGTACTTTTCTCATCGGTGTTTTTGTGTTTCACGATGCCGCCTCGCTGGTCAGGGTATTGTCGTTTCTCCTGATTGTCACGGGTGTGATCGGCCTGCGTCTTACTGTCTAGCAAGTGGGGATGACAGGCTTTTGGCAATGACTGGCGGGATGGAAGGAGTGGGAGGAGAATAAAACTGTTGTCCGGAAACAAAATGAAGCACGGCACGAAAATAAAAGTGGTAATTTCCACCCTGGCGCTTCTTGTGACGGGAGTGCTGCTTTTGTTTGTCGTGTTAAACATCACGGGTGGAAAAAAAACCAATATCATCAAGATACTTCCCAACGAAGCGGATGTCAGCATTCAGGATTTTGTTTTTACAGAGGTAGGTAGAGACAATATGCGCTGGGAGGTCAGATCGGACAATGCCCGGTATGAAAAAAATCAGAATCTGGCGGTGTTCGATCAGGTACGGGTGAAGTTGACCATGCCGGACGGTAAGGTGATTGTCATGACAGGCGACCGCGGAGAGATGATCACGGATAAAAAAGAACTGGAGATCAAGGGGCACGTGGTGATCATCACTGATTCGGGGGAAAAACTTACCACTGACTATCTGAAATACAGCGACGGCGAGAAAAAAATCTATACCGGCGCGCCCGTTGTCATGGAGAGTGAACGGATCAGCATTCAGGGCACGGGCCTCGCGATTTTCATTGAAAAGGGCGAGCTTGTTCTTTCGTCGGCCGTCAGGGGCAGAATCCATTGAGCAGGAATGTCTATGAAACTAAAAGCGATATATATTTCCATTTGTCTTTTCTTTTTTGCCGCAGATGTATTTGCGCAAACGAACATGTTTTCGGCCGTCGAATATACGGCACGAAAAAATGAGCCTATTGAAATTGTCGCCAATAAGATGGAAGCATTTCAAGGGAAAAAGATGATTGTTTTTTCGGGCAATGCTGTTGCCCGGCAGGGCGACGTCACATTGAAAACAGAGCGGCTGGCGGTTTATTACAAAAATGTGGCGGCAAAGACGGGGAAGGCGGGCGCCGGGGAGCTGCAAGCGGGAGGGGAGCTCGACAGGATAGAGGCAAGAGGCAATGTCGTGATCACGCAAAAAGAGCTTTCCGCGACTGCTGAGGAGGCGGTTTATCACCACGAAACAGCTCGGTTTGTGTTGACCGGACGGCCTGTTTTAAAACAGAGCAATAATACGGTCAGTGGATGCAAAGTTTTTATTTACGTCAATGAGAATCGCGGTGAAGTTGTCAAATGTGAAGGTGAAGATCCTCAAAGAGTTACGGCGATTATTCACCCGCAGGGAAAAAATAACACAGGCCTGAGCGACGGGCGGGATACGGACACAAAATGAGTCAATTAGAGGCCAGAGGTTTAATTAAAATCTACAATAAGCGAAAAGTGGTCAATCAGGTTGATCTGGTCATTTCGCCGGGAGAAGTTGTCGGACTTTTAGGCCCGAACGGGGCGGGAAAGACGACGACGTTTTACATGATTGTCGGCCTTATCAAACCTGACGGAGGAGCTATTTTTCTTGACGGAGAAGACATCAGCGGTTTTCCGATGTATAAGCGGGCGCGTCGTGGGCTGAATTATCTGCCGCAGGAGCCGTCTGTTTTCCGGAAACTGACAGTGGAAGAAAATATATTGGCTATTCTGGAAACACTTGATATAAGCTTGGATGAAAGACAAGAAAGACTCACAGAGCTTCTCGGCGAGCTGGATCTGAGCGCTTTGGCTAAAAACTACGCCTACTCTCTTTCCGGCGGCGAAAGAAGAAGAGTGGAAATTACGCGGGCGTTGGTTACCTCGCCGAAATATATTCTTCTGGACGAACCTTTTGCCGGTATCGATCCGCTGGCGGTAGCGGATATTCAGAAGATAATTGAAAAGCTGAAAAACAAAGGGATCGGGATCATCATTTCCGACCATAATGTCAGGGAAACGCTCTGTTGCTGCGACCGGGCCTACATCGTCAATGAGGGAGCAATCCTTGTGCACGGCGAGCCGGAGGTCATCGCCAGGAGTGAACTGGCCAGAAAAATTTATTTTGGAGAAGATTTTTGTCTGTAAAAACGTAAGTGTTGGCGACGGTAGAGCATGGCTTTTGAATTAAAACAGAATTTGAAACTTTCCCAGCAGCTGATCATGACGCCTCAACTGCAGCAGGCGATCAAGCTTTTGATACTGTCTCGTCAGGAACTTGTAGATACGATCAATCAGGAGATGGAAGAAAATCCTCTTATGGAAGAGGTGCCGCAGGACGAGACTACTCCGGAGGAAATCAGCGCACAGGCGGAAGACGATGTCCAGTCCATCGAAAAAGAAGAGAGCAAACTGCCGGAGCATACGGCGGAATTGACCGGCGAAGGAGACGGGCGGGAGGAGTTTGACTGGAATAACTATCTGGAGGATTACGGACCGGTAGGTGTTTCCTACAACAGGGCGGACGGCGAAGCCCCGACGCTGGAAAATTATCTCACACACAGCCCTTCTCTTACCGAGCACCTGATGTGGCAGATGAAGCTCTCTCCTTTTGATAATGTGGAAATGCGTATCGGCACCCAGATTATCGGAAATCTTGACCACAACGGCTATCTGTGTGCAACAGCGGAGGAAATTGCCGCTTTGGAAAATGTCAGTCTGGAGAGCGTCGAAAAAGTTCTGAAAATGGTTCAGCAGTTCGATCCGTCCGGTGTGGCCGCGCGGAATCTTCAGGAATGTCTGCTCATACAGGCTGCGGCAACCGGCGACAACAGGCAGCTGCTGGAGGTCATTATCCGGGATCACCTCAAGGAGCTGGAGCTGAAAAATTACGTGCAGATTGCCAGGCGACTGAAGGTCCCTCTCGGTGATGTCGAAGCCGCTGTTATGCTCATCAGCAAAATGGACCCACGCCCCGGTGCAGTTTATTCGGAGGAGAAAATTCAAACCATCATTCCGGATGTTTATGTGGTGAAATCGGGTGACGGTTATAAAATCGTTCTCAATGATGACGGCCTGCCCCGCTTGAGAATCAGCAATTTCTACCGCGAAATTATGGCCGGCACCGGCGGCCGCCCCGATGAGGACGATGCCGGGAAAAAATATATCCGTGAGAAGGTCCAATCCGCCACCTGGTTGATCAAAAGCATCCAGCAGAGGCAGAAAACCATTTATAAAGTTGCTGAAAGCATCGTCAAACACCAGAAGGATTTTTTCGACAAGGGGATCAAATACCTCAAACCTCTGGTGCTCAGAGATGTGGCTGATGATGTGGAGATGCACGAGTCGACAATCAGCCGCGTGGTGACCAACAAATACATGCACTCGCACCGCGGCATTTTTGAAATGAAGTATTTCTTCGGCAGTTCCGTGCAAAAAACCACCGGTGAGAGCATTGCCTCAAAAAGCGTAAAAGAGGAAATAAAAAAACTCGTCGCCGGGGAAGACCCCAAAAAGCCCTACAGCGATTTTGAGATTGTCAGTTTACTCAAAGACAAAGGAATTGATATCGCCAGGCGTACAGTTGCCAAATATCGTGAAATGATTGGGATATTACCGTCGTCCAAACGCAAGAAATATTTTTAAAGTCAAAAGCGCAAAGTGGCGAATTACTTATAGGAGATGGTAAAGTTCCGGTTGACATTTGGTTTGGACGCTACTATACGAGTTAACCTTTGCTGCCGGAATGAACGTAAAAGCGGCGGCACTATTCAAATATGGAGGTAAAAGAATGAATGTTTCTGTGACGTTCAGGACGAGTGACGGTGAAAACTGGCAAAAAACTTACGTTGAGGAACGGATTTCCAAATTAAAAAAATATCTTGATACACCGGCTGAAGCACACGTTGTCATTTCCACCGAAAAATTCAGAAATGTCGTGGAAATCAATTTAAGCGCCAATGGCTGGAATGTTAACGCCCGGGAAGAAGCAAAAGATATCCACCAGGCCGTCGATAATTGCATTGATAAAATAGAAAAACAGCTTAAGAAACAGAGGGAAAAAAACAGACGGCACAAGCCGGCAAGTATTCGCCATGCGGGCATGGGTACTGTGGAAAGGGCCGAGGGCGAAGACGACAGCGCCGCGAGGGTGGTAGAAACCAGGAAAATAATTTTAAAGCCGATGTCGCTGGAAGAGGCGATTCTCGAATTGGAGAGCGGCAAAGCCCGGTTTCTGGTCTATCGTGACACTTTGTCGGAAAAGGTCAGTGTGGTCCATCGTCTTGACGACGGCAGTTACGGCCACATTGAAACAAATAGTTAGTTTACCGCCGCTTTTACGGGGCGACAGAGGCTTTGAGTGCTCTATCCACATCAGCTGATGTGGATAGAGCTTTATTGAACAGACTGGAATTTCAGGGTCAGGCTCGGCATGCGACTGGATCAGATTTTTAAAACAGAATTTCTCGTGGAGAGTCTTACCTCCGGCAATAAAAAAGATGTCCTGGGGGAATTGATCGATGTGATGATCAAAAACGGTCTGAAGATAAATTCAGACAAGGCAATTGATGTGCTGCTCCAGCGTGAAAAGCTGGGATCGACCGGCATCGGAGAGGGGGTGGCCATCCCGCACGGAAAAGTGTCCGACCTTCAGGAGCTGGTTGTCGCTTTTGGACGCAGTAAAAAGGGTATTGACTTTGACGCCATAGACGGCAAGCCGGTTCATCTTTTTTTTCTTCTTCTGGCTCCGGAGAGCTCCACCGGTCAGCATTTGAAGGCACTGGCGAGGATCTCCAAAATGCTGAAAACCCCCAATTTCCGTAAAACCCTTCTCGAGGCCAAATCCCGAAACGATTTATACAAAGCAATCGTTGAGCAAGATGAAACCTGCCTCGCCTGACCCCAAGAGTCAACATCGCCGCACGATAACACTCAAGAAATTTTTACAAGGCCGGTTAATTTATCTGGGCATTGTCCAAATCAGTGCGCCGGCCGGCTGGCAGGACGCCATGGTGGGTGTTCATGTTAAAACCCGCCACCGCCTTGCAAAGGGACGCCATGAGCCAGGTGGGATTATTATTTTCTCTCCGCCTGCCCGCAAGAGGCTTTGGGCCACAGCTAAAACCTGCCGCCATGAATATCTTCGTCAGTTGGCGGATGCCCGGACGGGGCTGGTTATCTTTGCCCGTTGCCGGGTAGTTCCTGATGAGTTCGCCCATGAATTTATATCCAGCGGTCTGCCGTTACTCCTCTCACGTCATCATGAGGGCACACTGGAGAGCCGGCTTCGCGCCGTGATGCAGGAAAAGATCAACGCTTGTGTGACACTCCACGGTGTTGCCGTGGAATATGGACAAACAGCAGTCATCATCACCGGCCCCAGCGGGATCGGTAAGACCACCGCCGCCCTCGACCTGGTGCGTGATGGAGGATGCTGGATTGCCGACGACGTGGCCGTAATCAGGAAAAAAAAGGATGGCCGCCTCATGGTGGGGGGGCACCCGCGCACTCAGAAATATCTGCATACTTTAGTGACCGGCATTGTCCCTGTCGCCTCGCTGCTGGAACGGATGCAAATAAAAAAAAACGCAATACTGGGAGCGATAATAGAAATACTCGTCACCCGTGATACTGCCGCCTGTGTTGCGACCGATAGAACAAACATTATGGGCAGATTGCTGCCACGGGTGCGGGTGTTCATTCCCGGCGATAGTTATTTTGACAAAAATATGTTAATCATGGCTCTACAAACTCTGGAAAGGTGAAAAGAATTGAAAAACCTTCACGTGGTGATCATAACCGGCTTGTCCGGTTCCGGTAAGAGCACCGCGCTGCGTGCTCTCGAAGACATAGGTTTTTTTTGCGTGGACAATCTGCCGGTAGTTTTGTTGCCCAGGTTTCTTTCGCTCACCCTGGAGTCATCACCCGAGATCAGGCATGTGGCGATGGTCATGGATTTACGCCAAAAGAGCTTTCTCGATAAATATAAAAATATCTTCAAGGGGCTGAAAAACAAGGGCTACAAGATTGAGATCCTTTTTCTTGAGGCCACGGAAGAATCTCTGCTGCGCCGTTTCAGTGAAACAAGGCGTAACCATCCCCTGTCCGCAAAAAGTTCTATTATGGACGGAATCCGCAAAGAAGTGGAAAAACTCTCGCCTCTGAGGCAGATGGCCGACAAGGTTATGGATACCACGACGACCAACGTCCATCAGCTCAAAGACGCGGTGCAAAGACAATTCTATCCGGTATCCTCAAGGAAAAGGATGCTCATCAGCGTGATGTCCTTCGGTTACCGCTATGGTTTGCCCGCAGACGCTGATATTGTCATGGATGTGAGATTTTTACCCAACCCCTTTTACGTGGAAGAGCTCAAGAGCTTCGACGGACATCACGGGGCGGTGGAAAAATATGTTCTGGACAATCCCGAAAGCAGAGAATTTTTGAAACGGACTCTGGACATGATGACCTTTCTCATTCCTCTGTATGAAAAGGAGGGGAAAGTGCGTCTCAATATCGCCGTCGGCTGTACCGGGGGGAGGCACAGATCGGTAGTCATGACCAACCGCTTTACATCGCACCTCCAGGCGATGAAATACGTCGTCTACACAACCCACAGGGACGTAGGCAAAAGTTGAGTAAGTAAACAGGCAGGAAACGTCTGTTCATGTTTGTGCCGAACTCATGTCCTGTTTGACCAGGCGTGTTTTCCCGGCGCCTGCCAGGAATTCTTTGATTCGGGTAGGGGGTTTGGTGTCTGCCGGCAATGTGGCGGCAGGTTTTGCACCGGAGCTCTCGGCGCCTGGCTCCTGCTTTTCACCAAACTACCATTTGGCCAGAATATTGTCCCGAATCCAGTGAGGATCCCACCACTCCACCGGGTTGACGAAATGTCCACCGACCAGAATGCTGAAATGCAGATGATCCCCTCCAGCCAGCCCGGTCAGACCCGAAAAACCGATTCTTTCTTCTTTGCGCACCTGCCGGCCGATTTCAGTATCAATAGAGGACATATGGCCGTACAGGCTGAACACACCCTGGCCGTGATCGATGATGACCGCATTGCCGTATATGCCCAGAGAGCCGGCAAAGACTACGATTCCATGATTGGCTGCTTCAATCGGAGCGCCGGCTGTTGAGGCGAGATCTATTCCGAGATGAACGGAGCTGCCTAAATCCACACCGTCAACGATGTAGGTACGCCGATCCCCGAACAGGGCCGTCGGTTTTGCGTTGCGCATCCGCAGGAAAGCCCCTTCCCAAAGTCTTTTATTGATGGATTTACTGCAGATCTTCATTATTTTCCTGTCATTGTCATCACGAAGCAGCGTATTGACATAACCGAATACTTCAGCCGGTGTTTTATCCTGCAGATGAGGATTGGCGGCCTGAAATTCGGGCACGATTTTCTGCAGGAACGTCTCGCTTAAATTCACTTTGTCGGAGCGGAATTTTTTGGGCTTTAAGGTAAAAGGCAGGGCAACGGTTGTTTCATTACCTGCGTCGTCCCTGGCAAAAACGGTTATTTTGGTTTTTGTTGCCGGGGGAGCAGGGCTGACGGCAAAAAATGCGCTCGATACGGGCCGGTTGTTGATTAATGTCGTGTACCCGGGGAAGAAGGTATCGTCCACATACACACCGGTCAGAGTTGCCGGTTTTGATGTCCGGTAAGTGATAAATCCCGTACCTCCCTGGTTTATGTAGTTAACGGGGTTGAGGAGGAAAATCTGCGGCGGGACGGTGTCGATTTTGACCTGAAGGGCCAGGATAGATTCGTTTTTAAAAAGAGAATGATCTGTGGCGGACATCCTGATGACAGCCGGTCCGTTTTTGAGCTGTAAATCTCCAGTATTGACCGTCAGGCGGAGGGCCTTTTGTCTTTCACCTCTGCCGGCGATGTTTTCCGTGATGAGCTGGTGCGACTTGTCGTCCTGTATGATTTCGACATTAAGGCGGGACAGACCGCTTGCCTTATCGGTAAAAATTATTCCGATATCTTTTTTTCTGCCGATGGAGGAGATGTCCTGATCCAGTTTAATGGACGGCTTGTCTCTTTCCAGACGATCCGTGAAATAAAGCCACCCCAGTGCTGCGGCCGCTGCTGCGACCACGATAAGTGTCACGTAAAGCCCAAATCTTCTCATCGGCATACTCCTTTATGCGGTTTTTCAGTGCGGCTTTCATATTCATTTATGCTTCACAATGCAAGGCAAATCGTAAGCTGAAAAGGGCAGGTGAGTTCATTTACTTTCCTGATGCCAAATCAGCAAACAGAATCTTTGCAAGCAAGGAAAAAGTGATTTCACCGGTGGAGCGACTGAACAAGGCTAAAACGAATAATTCCCTGTTCAACTCAGGCTTTGCCGACGGTCGAAGTCAGAATATTATTAATTAAGAATTGTTTTGAGAAGTGTCCACCCGTTATGAAAAACATCATATCTTCCCGGCCGAGCAGTTTGTTTCTGATTTGCACTGCTGTTTTGCCGGCCTGATGCAGGCCCAGCACCTTGTCACGCAGGTTTTTCATGTATTTGATTTTTTCGGATAAAGCGTTGCCGCCGTCGGTGACGGCTCCCTTGAGGCTGCAAAAAATCGTATCAATTTTCAGTTTTGACAAATTCTCCAGAGATGAAAGAATCTGATGGAAGTTTTCGTCGCGCCGCAAATAGATGTTCCTGATACCGCAAAACATATCTCCGGTAAAAAGCCATTTTCTGTCCGGTTCGTAAAGGCAGATATGACCTGCCGAGTGCCCTGCACAAGGAATTACATTGAATAGTTGTTTGCCGATATAAAAGGTGTCTCCGATTGTTGCGGCGGCGGAGCCTTTCGGGTATCCCCAGACCCATTTCTGATAGAATCTGAGTTTTAACCTGCGGGGATTTTCGATGTTGGGGAGGGAATCACGGTGGGCGAAGATCCTGGCCCCATACTTTTTTTGAATGAGGTGATTGTTGCCTGTATGGTCTTCATGATCATGAGTGTTGATGATCTGTTTAATTTCCCTTCCCTTCAGCGCGTCCAGAAATTCGGCGCCGGCAAACACCGTTCCCGTATCAATCAGCGTGTCTTCCACCAGGAAGGCATGGACAAAATAGGGAACATATTTTCCAATGCTTCTTCCCATTTTATAGGTAGTGACGTCTTCGTATGCGGATGTTTTCAGCATGACAGGCAGGCAACATGAAAAAACATGTTTGGGAATAAAGTTATTCTGCCCTGATGGGAGAAATATTTTTTAATTAAGACCATAATTCGGAGCTACCATACACTCAAGACCAAAAATTGTCGAGGGATAATTATTTCTGTTTTCCCAAACACATATGTGCAGATGAATGTACCAGGCCGGAAAAGCAAAGAAAAAGGCCAAGAAAATGATTCTCCGGTCAGCGTCCGGCCATCCTGGCGGCACGTCAGGCGTCAGCTGGTTTTGTGAGCGCTACGTTTTTTTGCGCGGAAGAGGGGGAAAAAGAATGTTGGAAATACGACGGAGAGGTGCAGAGTTTCCGAATATCGTCCCCGATTGGCGGTCGTTTATCCTTGTTAGTGATTTTGGGGTGGGGTGGCAGCAGTCGGCGGGGGAGGGAGCCGGTCATTGTCCGGGGGCAGATCTCCGTCAAGGATTTGCCTGACCTTCTGCGAGAGCTGTGCCATGGTAAAGGGTTTCTGGATGAAACCCCGGCAGCCCGCGGCCATGATATCCTTTGCCTGGCTATCCACACTAAAGCCGCTGGAGAGCAAAACCTTGACGGACGGGTCGGCCTGCCGGAGAATATCGAAGGCTTCTTTACCGCTTATTCCCGGCATAATCATATCCAGAACGACCAGATTAATTATTTCTTTACTGTTTTGAAAAATTTCGATCCCCTTTTTCGCGCTGGTGGCACTCAGAACTTTATAACCCAGTTCCTCCAGAATTCTGGAGGCGACATCGATGATCATCTGTTCATCGTCTATGAGCAGGATGGTTTCCGTACCCTTGTATATCCGGCTTTCTTTTTGCGGTTCGTCCTGGGCTTTATGGTTCGATGGGGGAAGGTAAATAATGAATGATGTGCCCCTACCGGGCCGACTTTCAACCTGAATATAGCCACCGTGGTTCCTGATAATCCCATAAGCGGAAGCCAGACCCATTCCTGTGTTTTGGCTCTGTTCCTTGGTGGTAAAGAAAGGTTCAAAAACGCGGGACATAATTTTTTCGTCCATGCCGGCTCCGGTGTCGGACACGGTAATCTTTACAAATCTCTTCCCGGAAGTTCCCAGTGCGTTCATTTCCTTTTTGCTCAGTTCGACATTTTTCACCGATATATAAAGATTACCGCCGTCGGGCATGGCCTGCCACGCGTTTACAAAAAGGTTTAAAAGCACCTGATCCATCTGTCCGCGATCAACATCCACATGCCATAGAGATTCGCCGATCTCCAGTTGGATGGAAATATCCTTTTTTGTTCTGCCGAACATTTCCGCGCTTTGGATAACGAATTTACCCATGTCGGTGGGGCGTACCTCATACTTGCCTCCACGGGCAAAGCCCAGTAACTGGCGGGTTAGACTTGATCCCCGGTGGACGTAATCTTCCATGACCTTGAGGCGGTCGTAAAATGGATGGGCGCCCCCCATGTGCATGAGCATAATGGTCAGATTTCCGAGAATGCCCATCAGAAGGTTATTGAAATCATGGGCAATTCCTCCGGCAAGCGTACCGATGGCCTTTAGCTTTTCCGCGTGCAGCAGCTGATTCTCCAGGGTTTTCTTTTCTGTGATATCGATCAAAAACCCTCTGATACCGGCCGGTTCTCCATTTATCAGGATGCCGGCGCAACGCACCAGTGCCGGAAATGTTTCTCCGTCTTTTTTTTGTGCCAGCATTTCTTTCAGTTCCACCCGCTGACCGCGGACAACGTCTTGAAAAACAGTCTTAAAATATTCGTGTTCCTGAGGCGCCAGTACATCCTGAATGTATAATCCTCTGTCGAGGTCATCCTGCGTAAAACCGAAGCGGGAGAAGGAAAGTTCGT
>Ga0255346_1004024_pt1 | contig 16613 bp, 10 predicted proteins | sample wastewater_treat_FD_194410 | JGI IMG/M metagenome (GOLD analysis project Ga0255346, IMG submission 194410) | Wastewater microbial communities from Lulu Island WWTP, Vancouver, Canada - plant22 | ecosystem: Engineered > WWTP > Wastewater > Unclassified | place: Canada: Vancouver, British Columbia... | reverse complement strand
TTGCTCATAGTTGTAATGGTGTTTTAAGCGATACAAAATTACAACAAGGGGGCGAGACTTCGGTCAACCCCCTTTATTTATTTTTTGGAAAAATTTAGTCGGTCAGTAGTGATTATTTTTTTAATTACAATAAAATAAGTAGATTATTCAAAAAAAAATCGTATTTTTGCAACTCAAAAATTTAAGATAGATAAAAATTTCAAAAATAGATAAAAATGTCACGAGTTTGTCAGATTACAGGTAAAAAAGCACAGAGAGGAAATAAAGTTTCGCATTCAAATATCAAAACGAAAAGAGAATTTCATCCTAATTTACATACAAAAAAATTCTATGTTCCGGAATTAGATGATTATGTCGTATTGAAAGTATCTGCAAAAGGAATGCGTCATATTAATAAAAAAGGTGTCTGGAAATCTATTATTGAAGCCTATGAAAAAGGAATTCTTAAATAATTATTCTCGATAAATTTATCCTATAAATAAAAAAGAGACTACTTAAACAAACAAGTAGTCTCTTTTTAGTACAATAAATTAACTCTTTTTTCGTATTTATTCTATTCTAAATGACTAAATTTTGAATCGACAAATAACACTTCTCTTTTTTTTCATTTTCTCATTTTTACTTGTCTCCTTTGGACAAAAAGAGGCAACTATTTATGGAAAGATTATTGACGAGTATCATCAGCCTATCGGGCAAGTGTATATTTTAGTCGATTCTTCCGCAAATTACGCTACCGTTTCCGATAAAAATGGAGAATTTGAATTAAAAATATCTCCACAAAAAACAACAAAAATTACGCTAAAGCACATAACTTACCGCGATACTTCCGTTACACTCACTTTAAATGCAGGTGAAAAGCGGATACTCTCACTTCAGTTGCAACCGAAGGGGGAGCAGTTACCGGTTTTCAACGTACGCTCGCACCACGATGACGGCTTCGTACGCATAGACCCGCAACTCACCTTTAAATTACCTTCGCCGACCGGAGGAGCGGAATCGCTCATTAAAATGCTTCCCGGCGTCTCGTCTACCAACGAACTAACATCACAATATAACGTTCGCGGTGGAAATTATGACGAGAATTTAGTTTATGTCAATAATGTTGAGATTTATCGTCCTTTTTTAGTACGAAGCGGACAACAAGAAGGATTAAGTTTTGTAAATACCGATTTAACAAATCAAGTTAAATTTTCAGCGGGAGGATTTGAAGCAAAATATGGAGACAAAATGTCGTCAGTCCTTGATGTACAATATAAAAAACCGACCCGCTACGCAGGCTCGTTCTCTGCAAGTTTCTTAGGTGCAACCGCCCACGCCGAAGGAAAAATTAAAGATTCATTCACTTATCTTCTTGGAATACGATATAAAGCAAATGCCTATCTCCTTAAATCTATGGAAACTAAAGGCGATTACAAACCCCGCTTTTTTGATACGCAAATATTGCTCTCATGGAAAGTGTCTAAAAAAATCGAACTCAATTTCTTAGGCAATTTTGCTAAAAATAGATACCTCTTCACCCCTTCCAACCGTGAAACGAGTTTCGGAACAATTAATGACGCTAAACGACTTACCGTCTATTTCGACGGACAGGAACTGGATACATACGAAAACTATTTAGGAGCATTAACTTTGCAATATCTTATTAATGATAAAAACAATCTCCAATTTATCGTCTCCTCCTACTATGCAAAAGAAACTGAATGCTACGACATTCAAAGTCAATATTGGTTAAGTGATATTGAAGCGGACATGGGAAGTAGCGATGAAATAGCTCAAGAAGTTTCTGTTCGCGGGGTGGGCACCTATTTGGAACATACTCGCAACTACCTTACCGCTGTTGTCTCTTCCGCCAACCTTATCGGTGAACACAAACTGTATCGTAATAAGTTGCTTTGGGGCGTTAAAGTGCAAAATGAAATTATTAATGATAAGATTAAAGAGTGGCAACTGCTCGACTCGTCCGGCTACAACTTACCTCATCAAATCCCCACAAGCGGCGGCTTTGGAGAAGAAGTTGCCTTAGATGACCCGTCCCGACTCCTATTGCCATTTTATTTTTTAGCATCAACAAACCTGTTAAATACGCACCGCATCAGTGGTTTTATACAAGACACGTGGTATATTGACGGAGATAGTGCCTCCCGTTTTCTGCTGAATAGCGGAATCCGATTTCACTATTGGACCTACAATAATGAAGTTACGTTTTCGCCGCGAGTAAACTTTATTTATAAACCGCGTTGGAAACAAGATTGGAAATTTCAACTAAAAACAGGTTACTATTACCAACCTCCATTTTATCGCGAAATGCGATTCGTATCCGGAGAGTTAAATAAAAATATAAAATCACAACGCGCATTTCATATTGTGTTAGCGTCCGATTATAATTTTAGAATTTGGAAACGCCCATTCAAATTAATTACTGAAATCTATTACAAATATTTAGATAGATTAATTCCGTACTCCGTTGATAATATGAAGATTATATATAGCGGTGAAAACAATGCTGTCGGTTACGCAACCGGCATGGACATCAAGTTGAGCGGAGAATTTATCGAAGGGCTGGAGTCGTGGATTTCACTTTCACTTATGAAAACGGAAGAAGATATTTTGAATGACAGCTACATCGACAAAGATGGCAAAGAGGTCAAACCCGGTTATATACCTCGTCCTACGGACCAGCGCTTCGCAATTAATCTATTTTTTCAAGATAAAATACCGACATTTCCACAGGTACGAGTACACCTCAACTTTGTTTTCGGGAGTGGCTTGCCCTACGGAGCGCCCAACTCGGAAAGATATTTGCAAACGTTAAGAAATACTTGGTATCGACGAGTTGACATTGGCTTTTCCTATCTATTTCTTGAACAAAGCCGCGACAGAATGAAACACAAAAATAAATTTATACAATCTATAAAGAATGCACAAATATTTTTGGAAGTATTTAACCTGCTGGGTACCAACAATGTCGCATCGCACTTTTGGGTTTCAGATTTGGAAAATCATCTCTTCCCTGTCCCCAATTACTTAACGCCACGAATTATCAACCTTAAATTTGCAGTTGAGTTTTAAAAATAGGAAAACCGTATCTTTGCAAACTAAATGATTAACTTTTTTCCTAACCTATCTTGCATGAAAAAACTATATATAGAAACGTACGGATGTCAAATGAATGTCGCTGATAGCGAGGTTGTTGCGTCTATTTTAGCCGAAGATTACGAAATAACTCACTCCATCGAAGAGTGCGATTTACTATTGCTTAACACCTGTTCTGTTCGTGATAACGCAGAGCAACGTATTCGCAAAAGGTTGCGTGAGTTTAAAGCACTTAAAAAACAAAACGGTTCGTTACAAATCGGCTTGCTGGGCTGTATGGCTGAGCGTATCAAAGAACAGTTATTAAACGAAGAAGAGGTCTTAGACTTTATTGCCGGTCCGGACGCCTACCGCCAACTTCCGAAGTTAATTAAAGAATCGTCTTGCGGCACCGTTCAATTCGATGTAACGCTCTCAAAAACTGAAACTTACGAAGATATTATTCCGATTCGATATGACACGAACGGAATTTCTGCCTTTGTATCTATCATGCGAGGCTGCAACAATTTTTGCTCTTACTGCATTGTTCCCTACACACGTGGACGCGAACGCAGTAGAGAACCGAACTCCATCTTACAAGAGATTAGAGATTTAGTAAATCATGGCTATAAAGAGGTTACTTTGCTGGGGCAAAACGTCAATTCCTACTATTGGAAAGACGATAATAGAGAAATTTCCTTTGCTAATCTAATCGAAGAGGCGGCTAAAATATCACCTGAGTTACGTGTCCGTTTTGCCACGTCTCACCCGAAAGATATCTCCGATGAGTTAATACATGTTATTGGAAATCACAGTAATATATGCTCTTACATTCATCTCCCTTTTCAGGCTGGCAGTAACGCCATGTTAAAGCGAATGAATCGTGTTTACACTCGCGAATATTATTTAGAACGTGTGGCTACGATTCGAAGAATCATTCCCGATTGCGGTCTTTCGACCGATATTATTGCCGGCTTTTGTGGTGAAACGGAAGAAGACCATTTGCAAACCCTCGATTTAATGAAAACCGTTGAGTTTGACTCTGCTTTCATGTTCAAATATTCCGTTCGTGAGGGCACTTTAGCGGCAAAAAAGTTCATTGACGACGTCCCCGAAGAGACAAAATTAAGACGACTTAATGAAATTATCAATCTTCAGCAGCAGTTATCATTAAAAAGCAATCAGCGTGATATCGGCAAAGAGTTTGAAGTCTTGGTTGAAGGGGTTTCTAAACGGTCTAAAGAAGAGTATTTCGGTCGCACCTCACAGAATAAAGTTGTTATCTTTCCAAAAAAAGATGCCGAAAAAGGAGATTATGTGCAGGTTAAGGTTGAGAGCTGCACCGCCGCAACGTTAAAAGGAAAAATAGTGTAACTTCTCAATTTTGCTTTTCACCAAAAAATGAACAACATACGGAATATCACTCTTATTGCAGTCGTAGGCAACCATTTTGAATTGGGATATCAAAATCGGCTTTTGTGCCATTTGCCGAAAGATTTGCACCATTTTAAATCGTTAACGCTCAATCACACGGTGGTTATGGGGCGTAAAACTTGGGATTCACTCCCTATAAAGCCGTTGCCGCAGCGCCGAAATATAGTTCTTTCCCGCCAACAACAGTTGACTTTGTCCGGTGCCGAAGTTTTCAATTCCATTAATGAAATTTTAGCGGCTACGCAAAACGAGCCCGAGCTCTTCATCATAGGCGGTGCATCCATTTATCAGCTTTTTTTGCCTATTGCCAATAAGCTCTATTTGACAAGGGTTTTGTCCGACTTTCGGGCGGACGTTTATTTTCCTGAAATTGATTTTAACGCTTGGCAATTAGTTCATGAGGAGAAGGTGCCAAAAGAGAAGGAAAATCCATATAATTTCACATTTCAGACCTACGAAGCGAAGGCTACTATTGATTAAAAACAAAAAAAGGTTACTAAATAGCTGACAGTAAAGCTAACACCATATTTTTCAACAAATAATCAAAATAATAATTTTATTTTTTATTAGGGCGTGCCCCCTCGCTACGCTCGGGGTCGGCGCCCAAGAGAAAATTAAAAATAAAAATATCTTACTGGCTGATAATCTGAATAAAAAAAGTCCGGAGATTGAATTTATCTGTTTCAACATTCCGGACTTTTATAAGGTTCTTCACCGTGTGGTGAAAGTTGATGAGAACCTATTTTTTTGCCTTAATTGCGGCTTGGGCTGCAGCGAGACGTGCAACCGGCACACGATAAGGCGAGCAAGATACGTAGGTCATACCTGCATGGTAGAAAAATTCAACCGATGCCGGGTCTCCGCCATGCTCTCCGCAAACGCCGACTTTTAATTTCGGGTCTGTGGAGCGTCCGCGTTGGATTCCAATTTCAACCAATTCCCCGACACCTTCTTGGTCTAACGTGTTAAACGGGTCAGCGGGTATGATTTTGTTATCTACATAGTTATGAACAATTGCATTCACGTCATCTCTTGAGAAGCCGAACGTCATTTGGGTTAAGTCGTTTGTTCCGAAAGAGAAGAATTGTGCGACCTTAGCAATTTTGTCGGCAACGAGGGTAGCACGCGGAATTTCAATCATCGTTCCATATAAATAATCTATTTTGAGATTATATTTTGTTTCCACTTCTGCCTGAACTCTATCAGCTATTGCTTTTTGATGTTCAAGTTCTTCAACGTTAATTGTAAGCGGAACCATTACTTCAAGATGCGGGTCGAAACCTTCTTTCATCAATTGAGCCGTAGCTTCGAAGAAGGCGCGGAATTGAACTTCCGTAATCTCGGGATACATAATTCCTACGCGAACGCCACGTAATCCCATCATTGGATTTACTTCGTGTAAGGCGTCTATACGTCTTTTTATCTCTTCAAAACTAACTTTCAATTCTTTTGCCACCTCTTTTTGTTTATCTTCGGTATGAGGAACAAATTCGTGTAATGGCGGGTCCATAAGACGGAATGTCAACGGCTTCCCGTTCATTACTTTTAGTGTTCCTTTCACGGCATCAAGAATATAGGGTTCGAGTTCGTTCAAAGCGGCAACGCGTTCATCATTATTGTCAGCGAGAATCACTTTACGTAATTTTGACAACGGAGCTTCGCTATTTTTGCCGTAGAACATATGTTCGATACGGAACAAGCCGATACCTTCAGCGCCGAAGTTGAGGGCGATTTGAGCATCTTCAGCCGTTTCGGCATTGGTACGAACGCCCATTGTACGGTAACGTTCTACAACCGACATAAACTCTTGGAAACGTGGGTTTTCCGTAGCATCTATCATATCAATAGCCACATCATAAACCCAACCTCTACTACCGTTCAAGCTGATTGTATCACCTTCTTTATAAGTTTTCCCGTTAATTTTAATTTCCTTTTTATCGAGGTCGATATGGACGGCTTCGCAACCTACGATACAGCATTTTCCCCAGCCGCGTGCTACGAGAGCGGCGTGGGAAGTCATACCGCCGCGAGCCGTTAAAATTCCGACTGCTGCACGCATTCCTTCGACATCTTCGGGGTTCGTTTCTTCGCGAACAAGAATCGAATCAACTTTTTTTGCGGCATATTCCATTGCTTTTTCGCTTGTGAGTGCAATCACGCCGACAGCACCGCCGGGTCCTGCAGGAAGTCCTTTGGCAATAACGGTATGTTTTTTCTCACTTTCGCTATCAAGAATAGGGTGTAAAAGTTCATCTAATTGTGTGGGAGTGAGGCGAAGTACAGCTTCTTTATCATCAATCATTTTTTCGTGCATCATATCTAAGGCGATATTTAAAGCGGCAACGCCGGTGCGTTTTCCAACACGACATTGAAGCATGTAGAGTACACCGTCTTGAATCGTAAACTCAATATCGAGCATGTCGCGATAACTTTTTTCAAGTGTATCACGCATAGCAACGAGTTCTTTATAAGTTTTCGGCATCAACTCTTGCATTGAGTGAAGATGTTTGTTCTGTTCGTTTTTTGTATCGTCATTCAACGGGTTTGGCGTACGAATACCGGCAACTACGTCTTCACCTTGTGCATTCACTAACCACTCTCCGTAGAATTGATTTTCTCCGGTAGCGGGATTTCGCGTAAAGGCAACGCCTGTGGCGGAGGTATCACCCATATTTCCAAATACCATCGCTTGAACGTTTACGGCAGTTCCCCAATCGTCCGGAATACCTTCAATTCTACGATAGGAGATAGCTTTTTTACCGTTCCAGCTTTTGAAAACGGCTTTAATACTACCTTCTAATTGAACTTTTGCGTCATCCGGGAACTCATTTCCGAGAACTTCCTTAACTTTATCTTTAAAAACTTTCGATAAAGTCATAAGATCTTCCGTAGTCAGGTCGGTATCGGATTTATATCCTTTATCATGTTTATATTGGTCTAAAATATCGTCTAATGTTTTTCTAATTCCCACTCCGTCTGCCGGTTCAAGACCTTCTGATTTTTCCATAACCACATCGGCATACATCATGATTAAACGGCGATAGGAGTCATAAACAAAACGAGGATTGTTCGTTTTCTTAATTAATCCGGGTATTGTTTTAGAGCTCAATCCGATATTGAGTACTGTATCCATCATACCGGGCATAGAACTACGTGCTCCGGAACGACACGACACTAACAGCGGATTATCGGGGTCATCATATTTTAAGCCCATTGCTTTTTCAACGAACTCCATTCCTTTCCAAACTTCAGGCATTAGAGTAGCAGGCAACACGCAGTTATTAGCGTAGTAAGCCGTGCAACATTCGGTTGTAATTGTCAAGCCCGCCGGTACCGGCAATCCTAAATGACACATTTCGGCAAGGTTCGCTCCTTTACCACCCAACAAATTTTTCATGTCGGCTCTTCCTTCGGCAGTTTTGTTCCCAAAGGTGTAAACATACTTTACATTACTCATTTTTAATAATTTTAGGATTTATAATTAATAATTATTTTTTCATTTTTCCGAATGCAAAAATAACAAAAAAAACAATAACTTTTTTAACATTGAGGCTATTCTTGCATATTAAACTTTTGGCTATTAACTTTTTTTGATGTAATTTTGCCAAAAAATTAAAATCATGAAAAAATTATCTTTATTTCTTTTCGCTTTTTTCTTCGTATTCTCGCTATTTAGTCAAGAATTTGAAGATTATTTTGTAAATAAAACATTAAGGATTAATTATTTACATATTGGTAATTACAATACCAACCATATTCAATTGGACAATTTTTATTACGGTGGAACGTGGAACGGCACGATACACTCGCTTATCGAACCGAATCGTTATGGAGATATGCTTTTTGAAGTGTTTGACGCCGAAAATAAAGAGTTGATTTTTAGTAGAAGTTATTCCTGCTTATATAATGAATATAGCACGACCGAACGAGCAGAGACGGAAACCGGCTCTTTTGAAGAGTGCATACTGATGCCCTACCCAAAAAAGAAAGTAGAGTTCACTTTTACTTCTTATGATAGAAAAAAAGTAGGAACTCTTATCGGAAGCGGCACATTTGACCCGGAAGTCGACAAACCGATACCCTTTACCAAAGAGTATAAAACCATTAATTTACACCTTAGCAAAAACTCTCCTCAGCATGCTTTGGATATATTATTTATACCAGACGGTTATACCAAAAAAGAGAAAAAGAAATTACGCCAAGACATGAAGCGTTTTAGCGGTTATATTTTGGAATGTTCTCCGTTTAAAGAGGTTAAGGATAATATAAGCATTCGAGCTATTGAAGGATTTTCGGAAGAATCCGGCATTACAGACCCTTTGAAAAATATTTACAAGAAAACATTAATCAATAGCAGTTATAATGTGATAGATGTTGACCGCTATTTGATGTGTTTGAACGTTTGGAAGATGCATGAAATTGCCGATGATGCGCCGTATGATTTGATTGTTATTGTTGCAAATTCGCCAAAATACGGAGGTGGCGGGATTTACAATTTTTATTGTACCGTAAATAACGAAGGTCGTGTATCGGACTATGTAATTGTACACGAGTTGGGGCATTTACTCGGGGGATTAGCCGATGAATATTACACTTCGGAAGTGTCAGTCAGAGATTACTATCCTGTCGGCATCGAACCTATCGAACCGAACCTAACTACTTTAACCGATTTTGAAAGCAAATGGGCAGATATGTTAGACCCGTCAACACCTATTCCGACCCCGGACAGTGAAAAATATCAAAATGTATTGGGGGTTTTTGAAGGGGGCGGCTACGTTGCAGAGGGCGTCTATCGTCCTTGGCGAGATTGTACCATGAAAGAGGCAAAGTACAACAATTTTTGCCCCGTCTGTACGAAAGCAATACTTAAAGCGATAGACTATTACACAAAATAGATGAAAAGAGTCATTCTGTCTGTTACTAATGATTTGGTTACGGACCTGCGGTTAGACAAAACCGCTACTTTACTTACCAATGAAGGTTATAGCGTATTGACGGTCGGTCGGTGTTATCGTCATTCTCCCCCACTCTCACCCCGAACATATCAAACTAAAAGGCTTCATCTTTTATTTAAGAAGGGATTTCTTTTTTATGCCGAGTATAATCTTCGCCTCTTCTTTTTTTTGTTATTCCAAAAAGTTGATATTTTAACAGCGAATGACCTTGACACCTTGTTGCCCAATTTTTTAGTTAGTAAAATTAGAAGAAAGAAGATTCTTTACGACAGTCACGAATATTTTTGCGGTTTACCCGAACTGACAGGACGTCCCTTTGTTCGTTCCGTATGGCAATCTATTGAAAAGTTCTGTTTTCCGCGTCTACCCGTAGTTACGACCGTCAGTCAATCTATTGCCACCCTATATGACAAGTTATACCCTAACCGCAAAATGAAAGTGCAAGTTATACGTAACGTTCCTACGAAGAAGGATTTAGCCATTACGGAAACTCGCACCTCCTTAAATCTACCGGTTGATAAAAAAATTGTCATCATGCAAGGCAGTATTAATGTTGATAGAGGAGCGGAAGAGCTTATCCAAGCAATGCTTCATGTCGAAAATGCGGTTCTCTTAATCATCGGAGACGGTGATGTCATTCCGGAATTAAAACAGTTGGTTCGCAGCTTAAAATTAGAGGAAAAGGTGATTTTCATTCCTCGGTTGACGCCTGATAAGTTATTTAATTACACGGTATTGTCCGACATCGGCTGCTCGCTCGAAAAGGACAGTAATTTAAACTATCGTTACTGTTTGCCCAATAAGCTATTCGACTATCTTTTAGCGCAACTTCCCGTCATCATTTCCGATTTGCCGGAAATGAGAAATATTGTTGAGACCTACGAAGTTGGACTTATTTTAGAAGAATATTCGCCCGTAGCGATAGCGAATGCCATTACAAAATTGATAGAAGATGAGGAGTTGTATCTATTTTACAAGAACAATACGGCAAAAATGACAACTCTATTTAATTGGGAAAAAGAGAGTCAATTGCTTCGTCGACTTTACGCCGATTTATAATTTTAATTTTTAGTGAGACAGGGCACGTGTGTCCTGTCTCACTGCGTGAGGCGCTTAGGTGGAAAGCCCGCAAGGGCGGAAGCCGCTGGGGACGCGGCGGCAAAAAAGCGAACTTGTAAGCTCTTTTTGCCGCCTTGCGTCCCCACGGCTTGTGCCCGCGGACTTGGAACCGGGCGCCGACCCCGAGCGAAGCGAGGGGGCACGCCCAAGAGAAAATAATTACAATAATCAACATTAAGCTGTGTATATTTTAATAAGAGGAAAATTTATCTTTAATTTTATTAATACTATTTTTGTAAGTTCATAAAAAAATATTCTAAGAATTGAGATGAAACGTAAAATTATCTTTTTTTTAATTTGTTTAAGTTTTGCGACAAATCTTGCGACTGCTCAGCGTAAGAGCGACCAATTAAAAAATGATAAAAAAAAGATTGAAAATGAGATTAACTCTACACAGAAGCTGTTAGAGGAGACGAAAAAAAATAAAAATACCTCTTTGCAGCAACTTGCGGTACTTCGTAAGCAGATTACAAATCGGGAGTCGCTAATTACGACTATGAATACTGAGATTTTTTCGTTGGAAGAGACGCTGGATTTGAATCAGAAACTGCTACTCAACCTCAACAAGAAGTTAGAATATATGAAAGATGACTATGCGAGGGTCGTTTATTTAGCTTATAAAAATCGGAATTTTTTAGATAAAATCACTTTTATTTTTTCGGCAGAGAGTTTTTCTCAAATGTTTAGGCGGGCGCGGTATTACAACCTTTTTTCTGCTAATATCAAACAGCAAGTAGAGCTTATTGAGCAGACTTGTGAAGAGATTAATAAGAAAAATGAGCAGATTTTACAACTCAAAGATGAGAAGACGGTTTTACTAAATGAGAAGGAGCGGGAAATTAAAGCGTTGGAGCGAGATAGGAATAAGAAGAGCAGAATGACGGAAGAGTTGAAGAAGAAAGAACGTCAGTTAGCCGCCGATTTAAAAACTAAACAAGCAAAACGAAAAGAGTTGGATGTTGCTATAAAAAAGGCAGTTGAAGAGGAGATTCGGGCTGAGAATGCCAAAAAGAAAAAAAGCTCCACGACAGCGACCACCTCATCGGGAAAGAGTAGCAGTAGTAGCGAAATTTTATTAACGCCGGAGGAGAAGATTGTCGGCAATTCTTTTGCCGCCAATAAAGGGAAATTGCCTTGGCCCGTTGCCAAAGGCACTAAAATTGCAGACTTCGGGAATTATCCACATCCGGACGTACCTTCGGTAATGATTGAAAATAGGGGGATTGATATTTTAGTTGAACCGAACACGCAGGTTCGTGCCGTTTTTGAAGGAGTGGTTGCCGGCGTTCTTGACATTTTAGGGACGAAAGTAGTGATGGTACGCCACGGTGAGTATCTTACCGTTTATCAAAATTTAAACTCCGTTTCGGTAAAAAAAGGAGATAAAGTAACGATTAAACAAACAATCGGAAAGGTAGCCAAATCAACGACTTCAACGACTTATGAATTACATTTTGAGGTTTGGAAAAATGACACCTATATCAATCCGTCCACTTGGCTAAGTGGGAGATAAAAGGAGTTTTACGATTTTTTTGAGGTATTGAGGAGCGATGATAGAGTATTTTCAACAATTAGCTATCATCACATATCTGCTAACACAAGAACTTTATTATTTTTTACTTCTACCACCCCACCCATAATATCGATTTGGGTGATTTGTTCATTTTCGCCTGTAATTTTTATTTTTCCTTGTTTTAAGAGAGCAATTAAGGGTGCGTGTAGGTTAAGGATTGCAAACAAACCGTCAACGCCGGGCAGTTGTATTTGCGAGGCATCACCTTTAAAAATCTCTTTATCAGGAGCAATAATTTCAATCGTCATAATTCAAAAATTAATTTTTGGCAGCATCAAGTTCTGCACGTCCTTTTTCAATAGCTTCTTCAATAGTTCCTACCATATTAAAGGCAGTTTCGGGAAGGTCATCTAATTCCCCGTCAAGAATCATTGTAAATCCTTTAATAGTATCTTCAATATCGACAAATTTTCCCGGTATTCCGGTAAATTGCGCTGCCATATACATCGGTTGCGACAAGAAACGTTGAACTTTTCTTGCTCTATAGACTACTTTTCTATCTTCCTCCGACAATTCTTCCATACCGAGAATTGCAATAATATCTTGTAATTCGGCGTAGCGTTGTAGAGTTTCTTTCACACGTTGAGCGGTACGATAATGTTCTTCACCTACAATATCCGGTGTCAAAATCCGGGACGTTGAGTCGAGAGGATCGACAGCGGGATAAATTCCAAGCTCGGAAATTTTTCTACTAAGTACGGTTGTAGCGTCCAAGTGCGAGAAGGTAGTTGCGGGAGCGGGGTCTGTAAGGTCGTCAGCAGGAACATAAATGGCTTGTACAGAGGTAATTGAACCTCTTTTTGTAGAAGTAATTCGTTCTTGCATCACACCCATTTCGGTTGCTAAGGTCGGCTGGTATCCGACAGCTGAGGGCATACGTCCGAGTAGAGCCGATACTTCAGAGCCTGCTTGTGTAAAACGGAAGATATTATCGACAAAAAAGAGGATATCTTTCCCGCCCGATTGTTCGTCTCCGTCGCGGTAATATTCAGCCATTGTAAGTCCTGATAGGGCAACGCGGGCACGTGCTCCGGGCGGCTCGTTCATCTGTCCGAACACCAATGTTGCTTGCGATTTCGAGAGTTCTTCTCGGTCAACTTTGTCTAAGTCCCAGCCGCCATTCTCCATACTTTTCTTAAATTCATCGCCGTAGCGAATAACTCCGGATTCTATCATATCTCGTAAAAGGTCATTTCCTTCACGTGTACGTTCGCCGACACCGGCAAAGACCGACATTCCGGAATATTTCTTTGCAATATTATTAATCATCTCCATTATTAGAACGGTCTTTCCAACGCCGGCACCGCCAAACAGACCGATTTTTCCGCCTTTCACATAAGGTTCGATAAGGTCAATCACTTTAATACCCGTATATAGCACCTCTTGGCTTGTAGATAACATGTCGAATGTCGGCGGGTCACGGTGTATTTCACGCCGTCCGGTAGCCTCTATCGGTCCGATACCGTCAATCGTCTCGCCAATCACATTCAATAGTCGCCCGTTTACATCTCCGGTCGGCATAGAAATCATGCTGCCGGTAGCAACAACAGGCATTCCACGCCGCAACCCGTCCGTAGAATCCATGGCGATACAACGAATCGTATTCTCTCCAATCCCTTGTTGACACTCCAATACCAGCCTTTCTCCATCATCTTTTATCACCTCAAGAGCATCATAAATATTGGGAAGCGTAGCTTCTTCTTCAAATTGCACATCAATAACAGCACCGATAATTTGTAAGATTTTTCCTTTAACTTTTTCTGACATATTAGTTATCTTATTTTTGTATTTAATGATATGAAAAATTTATTCCTTGAAAAATTTGCCAAAAATAGCACTTTTTTAGATATAAAAAACCTATTTTTTATTTTTAATTTCATTATTTTGTAAATAATCACACCTCTGCTCGAAAGGAATTTAGTACTAAAATTAAAAATAGGACTATTTTACAGATTGACAATAAACATTAACCGTTATTTTCTGTTTAAACAATAAAAATTTATTCATATTAATTGTACTTTTGCAATAAAAAAACATCAAATATTATGAAAACCAAAAAATCGTTATTTCTTTTCCCCATTCTTTTTTTCTTTTTATTTACAACTCTTTACGGTCAAAAGGAGTTTTCGTGGGTTGGCGTAGCAAACGACCCGCTCAAAGCACGAATTTATACGCTGGATAATGGCTTGAAAGTCTATCTTACCGTATATCAAGACGCTCCCCGAATACAGTGTTACATTCCGGTGAAAGTAGGTAGTAAAAACGACCCGAAAGAAACCACCGGTTTAGCCCACTATTTTGAACACATGATGTTCAAAGGGACGCCCCATTTTGGGACAACAAATTGGAACGAAGAGAAAATATTAATTCAGCAAATTGAAGATTTGTTTGAAGTTTATCGCGTGGAGACAGACCTCGAAAAACGAAAAAAACTTTATCACCAAATTGATAGCATTTCGTATATCGCAAGCACGTATGCCATTCCTAACGAATATGATAAAATGATGAAGTTTCTCGGTTCGCAAGGGACAAATGCCGGGACTTCCAACGACTACACCATCTATATCGAAAATATTCCCTCCAATCAGCTCGAAAATTGGGCGAAAATACAAGCCGACCGCTTTGAGCACCCCGTTTTACGACTATTTCATACAGAGTTAGAGACCGTTTACGAAGAGAAAAATATGTCGCTTACGAACGATAGTCGTAAGGTGAATGAAGCAATGTTAGCTGCTCTATTTCCGAACCACCCGTACGGACAACAAACGACTCTCGGCGATGCCGAGCATCTAAAAAATCCCTCAATGAAAAAGATTCGTGAGTTTTATGACCGATACTATGTTCCCAATAATATGGCAATCTGCCTCTCCGGAGATTTTGATATGGACGAAGCTATCCAAATTATTGATAAATATTTTGGGAAGTTAAAAGCAAAAGAGTTACCTCCGTTCAATATCACTAGCGAAAAACCGATTACACAACCCATTGTTGACGAAGTTGTCGGATTAGAAGCGGAATTTGTTCGCCTTGCTTTTCGCATTGGCGAGCCTGCCAATTCCAAAGAGATTTACATTCTCAACATGTTAGATTTAATTTTATCTAATGGTAAATCGGGATTAATAGACCTCAACTTGAATCAAAAACAGGTGGTATACGGCGCATCCGCCTTTGCGTATGTTTTGTGTGATAACTCTTCTTACATGCTTCACGGAGTTCCCAAAACAGGACAAACTTTGGAGGAGGTTAAAGATTTACTTTTACAACAAATTGAGTTGATTAAAAGCGGAGATTTTGATGACAAACTGATGGAAGCTGCCATTAACAACATGAAATTGAACGAGATGCGTCAATTAGAAAGCAATCAAGCTCGAGCAATGTGGATGGCACGTGCCTTTATGAACAATATTCCTTGGGAAGAGGCTTGTAAATCTATTGAGAATTATAGTAAAATAACCAAAGCTGACGTAGTGGCTTTTGCAAACAAACATTTTAAAAATAACTATATCGTCATTTACAAACGTCAAGGGACGCCCCCCGAAGCCAATAAAGTCGAGAAGCCACCCATCACTCCTATTCATGTAAATCGCGATAGTGAATCAGACTTCTTTAAAGAGATTAAAGATAGCAAAAGCGAAGAAATCCAACCTCTATTTGTAGATTATAACAAAGAGATTACCTTTTCAAATTTAAAAAATGTTCCTATTTACTATATTCAAAATAAAGAAAACCGCACTTTTGAGATTAAATTTAGATTTAAAGCCGGGGAACTTAATAATTTGAAATTACCGATTGCTACGCAATATTTTGATTATTTAGGCACGGACAAATATACGGCGGCTCAGGTTAAAGAAGAGTTTTATAGATTAGCTTGTAACATCAATTTATATTGTTCCGATGATTACTCTCAACTGACTCTATCCGGATTGAGCGATAATTTTGAAGAGGCTCTAAAACTCGCACTGCATGTTGTTCATAACGCAATCCCTGACGCAGAGGCACTTACAAACTTAACGCAGGATATTATTAAACAACGAAACGATGCAAAAAGCAACCAGAACTCAGTTTTAAATGCTTTAATTACTTATTGCGAATACGGAGCAGAATTAACGCACTACATGTTAACGGAAAAAGAGTTATTAGCTCTTACGGGCAGTGAACTCATTGGTATTATCAAGGAATTGCTGAATTATCAACCGGAAATTTTCTATTATGGCACGGCGTCACTCGAAGAGTTAAAAACTTTACTGGACAAAAATTACAATTTTCCCAAAACGTTCGGCGAGCCACCAACAAAACGTGAGTTCCCGTTGCAAGAGGTTACTCAAAATCAACTGTTTTTTGCTCCTTACCAAGCTAAACAAGCTCGTTTAGTTACCTACTCACGCGGACTTCCGTTCGACAAGACGCTCTATCCGATTATTAGCATGTACAATCAATATTTCGGTGGTGGAATGAATGCT
>Ga0255346_1004016_pt1 | contig 16638 bp, 13 predicted proteins | sample wastewater_treat_FD_194410 | JGI IMG/M metagenome (GOLD analysis project Ga0255346, IMG submission 194410) | Wastewater microbial communities from Lulu Island WWTP, Vancouver, Canada - plant22 | ecosystem: Engineered > WWTP > Wastewater > Unclassified | place: Canada: Vancouver, British Columbia... | reverse complement strand
CCTATCCCCAAATCATCATTATTAACTGTTGAAAGTCCAAATAAATCAACCGATAATTTAACTTCAGTTGGTTTTAAGTTTTCATTTAAATATTTAAAAAATTGTTCAAGCTGCTGGCTCTTTGATAATTGATTTTCATCAAATACCGGATAAGCTAAAGCCTTCATATCACCATCAGAAGGAAATCTGATATAATCAAAATTTATTTCATCAACTCCTAATTTAATAGCTTCCTTGGAAACTTCAATATTATAATCCCAAACAAATTTACTTGCTGGATCAACCCAGGAAATCCCCTTTCTGTCCCTCCAAATACCGCCGGTAAATTTATTTTTTACAGCAACTTCTGGCTTTTGTTTTACTAAATTTAAATCCTGAAAAACAGCAACCCTAGTAATTACATAAATATTATGCTCGTGAAATTTTTTTACCAATAAATCAAAATCTTTAATTTTAATTTCTTCAGCATTTAAACTTTTTATCAAATCGCTTTGAGTTTCAAAAGCAACTTTACCAGTATAATCTTTAATATCTATTACTACCCCGTTAAGCTCTGTTTCATCAATTAATTTAATAATCTCATCAATTTTTTGAGCATTGCCTGCTGAATAAGAAGTTAAATAAACCGCCTTAACAACTGACGGAGCTGGAGAAAGTCTGGGATAAATAGGAGTTGGCGAAGGACTTGGAGAAGCGGAAATAACAAACAAAATTCTTGAAGAACTGGCATTAGGATTTTGTTCTTTTAGAAATATTGAAAAGCCATTATTAAATCCCCAAACTTGCCAAACAATTAAAGACAAACAAATTATAATTCCAATTATTAAAGTTTGATTTCTAAATATTGATTTTTTCACAAAAGTATGATATAATAATTATATGTGAGCGTAGGGAAAGTTGTATTTGCAATAATCCCTTCCCGATTTCTTAAATTCCAGCTGTCATAGACAGCTGGAATTTTTTTATGCTTTCCTTAAAGCCCTACTGGAAGTTTGCCCCGATTTCATTTAAATATGTGAGCGCTGTCCAGTAGGGTTTAAAAGAAACCATCAATAAAAAATTATAAATGATAAAATTTTAAAAAGCAACTTTTAAATTTTGAAAATAAAAATTTTGTGATAAGATATAAAAGATTTATTGCGGGATCGTCTAATGGTAGGACACAGGCCTTTGAAGCCTGGTATCTAGGTCCGAGTCCTAGTCCCGCAGCAATAATAAATAAAAAAATTACAAACTAATTTTGATACTAAATAATAGTAAAGCCGGAGTACTCCGGCTTTACTATTATTATAATGTATAATATAAAAAATGAAATCAAAAAGTAAAATAAAAATTAAAAAAGCTACCAAACAAGATATTTTAGATATTACTAATATTCATAAATCTTGCGTAAAAATTATTAACGCCAAATTTTATCCTAAAAATATCATCTCTTTATGGCTAAAACAAATAACTGAAAAAAATGTTAAAGACCAGCTTCGTAATTCAAAATGGCTCGTTTTAAAATTGAATGATAAAACTATTGGTTTTGCCCAATATTCAATACAAGCTAAAACTTTATATCAAATAAATATTTCTCCAAAATATTCGGGCAAAGGATTTGGAAAAATTCTTTATTCTTATATTGAAAATGAATTTTTAAATAAAGCTAAAACAATAAAACTAAACTCTACTTTAAACGCTGTACCGTTTTACAAAAATTTGGGATTTAAAAAAATTAAAAATATCTCATTCAAAATTGATTCTGCTTCTATAAAAATGGTGGCAATGAAAAAAAATCTACATATCTAAATATCTTTTACCCCATTTATCTTATTTTTATTACAAAACCCATCCTGACTAAAATATATCCCCTTTTATATCTTTACTAAATTAATTGATTTCAATTATTTCTTTACCCTATTAGAAATCTTTTATTTTTTCTCGAACTTAATTAATTTTTCGATTTTTTGCTCAGATTTGATTAAAATTAAATTAGTCCAATTTTTAATTATTCTAATAACAAATCATTAGTTATAATTAACTTCCAAAATTAAATTTTACTATATTTTAATGCTTTTACATTTTTTAGTTATATAATATAAAAATATTCAAATAGTGTTATTTTAATTCAATTTACGATTAAGGCGAAAGTTATTTAAATAAAGGTCGAAATAAATAAAAAATAAATTTAAAATTATTCAAAAAATTAATTTTAAATACATGAAATATGAAAAAAGAAATTACGATTAATGATATCCAAGAATGGGAAAAATCTTTTACCAAAAGAAAGGGGATTTCTCAAAATGAAGAGACAGCTATTAAAATAGCTATGTTTAAGCTAACAGAAGAAGTGGGAGAAGTAGCAAAAGCAGTATTAGAAGAAAACTGGAAAGAAGTTCCAGCTGAAGTTTCTGATGTTATTGTTTTTGCTTGTAAGGTAGCAAATATAGCAGAAAAATTTCATAAGGTCGAAAAACTTAACGATGTTTTACAAAAGAAATTAAATTACTGCGAAACTAGAAAATACAATGCCAAAATCAAAAAATTCGATAAACCCCAAAACAAAGAATTTAAATAAAACAAATTTAAATACAAAATATAACCAGATTGCTAACTAGATAATAAAAAAATAATAAAATTGATTCTCTATAAAAATTTTTTATTTTCCTTCAAAAATCAATTAATTTTTCGATTTTCTGTTTTCGCTTATTAACATTCTCACATTCTCGAGAATGTGAGAATATTTTATTTTACGCTGGACGCTTTGACTAAAATTGAATTACATATAATCCTTTCTTCTCTATTTCCTTCTTTTGACCAAAATCATTAAGATGAAATTTTCGAATATATCTTACTTTTCTTTTTAATTTTTTGCCTGTATATTCTTTTTTCTTTGGATCCCATTCTTCTAAGATTAAAATATCACCTTCTTTTATTTTAAAGTCAGCCAATCTTAATTCGAATTTCTTTTTACCAGATCTAACTAGTTCAAAATATTCTGGCCAAATTTTCTTTTTTATAATCGTCATAAAATTTTTTATTTATTCCTTATCTTTAATTTTTAATATTAATTTTTAATAATTTTTCTAAAATATTACCCAACCCCAATATTCAAGCAACTATCTTCCGTTTGGATCAATAGACAAAAATTTCTCCTTCAATTAAGGAATTGCTAAGAGAAATGACAATTATTGTCTAAAAATTATTGTCTAAAAATAATTAATAATAAAACTAAAATATCACAAAGCTCTACTATTTTTGAGAACAATAATCAGTAAATAATTGGTCTTGCTCTGCTTTAGCGGTTTCTTTGCCAGCTGCTGTATCTGCCCCAAACAAATGATCAACTGTAGCAGTAGTAATTTTATTTACTGGCATAAAACACTCAGTACCTGGGGGTCCCATGGGAATTGCCTTACCGCTTGCATCTACTACTTTAGCAATATAATGACATTTTCCATTTTCTATTCCATAAACAACAATCTGATAAATTGTACCCTCGCCAAAAGGCATTTTTAATTCAACCGGAGAGCATTTCACAAAATAAGGGAAAAAACATTCGGTAGTAGTACAGGAAACTGTAATTGGCTTATCTGGTTTAGCAGACGGCGTAGCTGGAATTATCTGACCAGAAGAAACCGGTTGAGAGGGTTGAATAGTTGGAGTCATCTCACTTGTAGGACTCGGCTGAGTTGGTTCGGTAGTTGGGGTTGTTGGCGCAACCACTACTCGTTCTTCTGACTTTTGAATTACTAAAACTACTATTACCACCAAAAGAACAATAACAATTACAGGTATTAACCATTTTTTATTATTTTTCATAAATAATTATTTTAGAATTCTAAATTGATTAACCAATTTTTGTCTTAACGTTCGACCACCGTTAAGAAACTTATTGTTTAATTATTTTTTCCTTAAGAATTCTGATCAATCTCTTCCAATTTTAGCGTGTTTTTTGGCAAATTTAATAAATTCCAGAAGTATTTTTATCCCTTTTAGCCATTTTTTCAAGTTCTAAACCATTAATAAGTTCTATTGGTTTATTTTGGGCAAATTCTTTACCTTCCTGGGTAAATTCACCTGTAGCAACAAAAAATCCTTTTTCCCCTTCTTTAAGGCGATCAGCTATAGATCCATAAAAATCACGAAGCATTGAAGGAGAAACTTTATTCATTTGTTTACATTGAATAAAATATCTTTTTCCGTCTTTTTTAGCAATAACATCAATGCCTCGATCTCCTGCTCCGCCAATAATTTTTGTTTTATATCCTAATTTTTCAAAAATTGTGACAGTAATTTTTTCAAACTCTTTACCACTTACTTTTTTCCAATCTTCTAAAGTTTTATGTTTTTCCAACCATTTTTGAGTTCGTCTTTTATCCAACAGCTTTCCAAGCCAATCAAAAAATCTTTCCGAAAACACTATAATTAATCCAAACCCTAATACCATGACCCACACCCACCATAGCTCTATAATCATATTCCAGAATATTTCCACAAATATTTTAATTGCCTCAAGCCAATTTATTTCAAACATATTTTATATTTATACCCCGTTAGAAATATTTTATTTCTTCTTGGGATTTATTAATTTCTCAATTTTTTGCTCAGCTTTATTAATATTCTCACATTCTCGAGAATGTGAGAATATTTTAATTCTCCTTTAAAAACTTCGACTAAAATTGACGGTCTCTATCTTTTGGCAACTTTTTTAATAATAAAAACCAATAACCAAAAAGTTGTTCTTCGTATTGTGTATAATTTTTAAATTCTCCTTTAATTAAAAACCAAAAATCTTTACTATGATTTGGAACTAATAAATGAGCCATTTCATGAAAAACAATGTAGCGAATAAGCTGAGATGGTAAATATTTCATCATAAAATTAAAAGTAATTTTATTTTTTCTACTACAGCTTGCCCATTTAGTTTTCATATACCGAAAACTAATTTTATCTGGCTTTTTTTCTAAAACTTCCCAATATTCATCAATAAAATTTGTAACTAATTTAATTAAATCATTCTCGCTTCTTTTATAGACCCTTTGATCTTTATATTTCTTTTTAGTTTTTTCTATAAATTCTAATTTTTGTTTAAGCCACTTTTTATGTTTATCCAAAATTTCAACTTCATTAAAACTATTATTTTGGGGTAATATTAATACTGGAACCCCAGTCTTTAACTCTATCCTGGGATACTTTATTTTTCTTTTAATTATAGAAATTTTATCCTTGGGCATAATCTTTAATAAAGGAAACTAATTCTTTATGAAGAATATCAAATTCATCATAAGTTAGCTTATAATCTTTTTTAAGTTTTAAAGCAAAACTTCGCAATTTTCTTTCAATATTTTGTCTCAACGTAGGATTTTCTTGCCAGCTCTCAATTAAATCTTCCCTAATCGTATTAATAATTTCACCCACAAATTCCCTTAATTTATTTTTATTTTCTTCTTTTAAATGGACGTCTAAAATAGAAAATATCCCAAATTCAAATTGGCTAAATTTTAATTTTTCACGTTCTTGCTCTTTTTCTTCAATAAAACCAATAATCCTGCTTTCCTCGTTAAATAGTTCTTTGTATTCGATTTCTCTTTCTTTCCATCTTCTTATCAATTCTTCTAATTGGTCCGCGATTGTCTTGTAAATAGGATTTTGATTTTGGTGGACGAGCACCAATTTTTCTAATTTGAATAATATATTAACAGCTTTTTCCTCCAAGCTTAAACTACTTTTTTGTATTTTGGTTAGATAATCAACATTAAGAGTAACTTGGGGTAAAGATTTCTCTATTCTTTGAATTCCGGTTTCTTGATGAATTATTTCTATTGTCCTTTTAAAATATTTTTCAATTTTCTCTTTTTCTATTTCGCTTGTTGTAAGTTTTAACCAATATTCATAAACAGCCGTAAACCATTTGAATTTTTCTAAAAATTTAATTTTTTCAGGATATGCTCCCAAAACTTCAAATAATTTTCTTGCCTCTTTATATTTTTCTATAAATTTTTGTTCTATTTCTTCGCTTCTTAATCTATCTATGGCCTTCATTAAATTTTCTCTTTCAAAACGGAATTCAATTCCGCTAAATATTTTTTCTAATTCCCCTATAATTTCTTTAGAGGTGTCAAATAATGCTGAAAAGTCGGAAATTATCCCTTGAGTATCTTCTTTATAATACTGGCGTAAAGCAGCATTAATATTTTTTAATACTCCAACGTAATCAATTATTAATCCAACTGGTTTAACATCTTTATATGGTCGATTTACTCTGGCAATTGCTTGCAAAAGTTTGTGTTTTTTAAGCAATTTATCAAGATACATTGTTTGAAGAATTGGCGCATCAAAACCCGTAATCAACATATCGGTTACAATTAAAATTTTGGGAAATTCTTTTTCTTTTTCTTTAAACGACTCCACTATCTCCTTAACTCGATGTTCATCATCTGGTAAGTCAAAGTATCTTTCTTGCCATTCTTTATAGAAACTTTTAATTGGTTCCTTATCGTTTAGATTAAATGTCATTACAACTTCAGAATATTCAGCAGGTAAATATTGATCCAGATATTTTTTATACAGAACGCAAGCTTTTCGGCTACCACTTACCACCATCCCTTTAAATTTGCCATCAATATTTTCTTTAAAGTGATTAGCAATGTCCTCAGCAATTACTTTAATTCTCTTTTCGTTTTCCAAAAATACCGATATATCGGTTAGCCTTTGCCTCACCGATTTTTCTATTTTCTCCTTTTCGATTTCACCAATATCTTCATCTTGAATCTTTTCTAAAAATAGTCGAAGTTTATCTTCTTTAACATGTAATAATTTTTCGAATCGAGGCTGATAAACTAATGGTAAGGTAAAGCCATCTTTTTGAGAATCATCAATAAAATATTTATCAAGATAACCTTCTTCCTTAAGAGGATAGCCAAATTCAGCATAAGTGTTTCTTTCGTCTTCGGCGATTGGCGTACCAGTAAATCCAAAGAAAAAGGCATTTTGTAAAATTTTTTTCATTTGGGCTGCTAATAAACCATACTGCGAGCGATGAACTTCATCAAGAAAACAAATCACATTTTTTCTTTCTAAAATTGAACTAATTCCTTGCTGGCTTAAATGAATATCACTAAGCAACTCTTCAGGGATAAATTTTTCTTCAGGGCTGAATTTATGAATTAAAGTTAAAAATATTCCCCTTTTTCCTCGAAAATTATCATGAGAAATAACTTCTTTTAACTCTTTAACGCTTCCTATTTTTTCAAAAGAAAAATTTAGCCTCAATGAAGAAAGCTCATTATTCATCTGATTTTCTAAATCTCGTCGATCGATAATAAAGAATATCGTTGGTTTTTCCAGCTGTTTATCAAAAAACAATTTATGAGCAGCAAAAATCATTGTTAAAGTTTTACCAGATCCTTGCCAATGCCAAACTAAACCCTTGTTCTTAGTGTCTTTACCTTTTAAATTATCAATTACTCTTTGATAAATTTTATTTGCCGCACGGTATTGCATATAGCGAGCAATGACTTTTGTCATTTCCCCGTGTTCTTCTCTGATAAAAAGAAAATTTCTCAAAATATCAAGTAGGGCGTTTGGCCTAAGTAAACCAAATATCGCCTCGTCTTCCGGCAACCCCCCTTCTCTCCATAAATAAACCGATACATCTTCTTGCCAAGGAACAATTGGAAAATATCGTACTTTTTCGGCAAAAGCAATTCCGATTTGAATATATTTAAAAAGTTTGGGAGCTAATTTTTCATATTCTTTTATTTGGCGATATCCTTCTTCCCAACTAACCCTAAGGCTTGTTGGGCTTTTGCATTCAATATCAACCAAAGGCATACCATTAATGTATAAAATAATATCGGGAATAATTAAATCTTTCCCTCTGTAATGTATTTGTCTCGAGAAAACAAATTCGTTATTTTCAATGTTTTCAAAGTCAAATAAATTAACCATTTTTACTATCCTTTCTTTTTCAAATTCTATTCCAATGCCATATTTAAGAAAATGTAAAAAATTTTTGATTCCCTCCTGCTCCGAAGTAAGAAGCCTAACTTCATCAACAGCTTTCTTAATCTCTTCGTCGCCAAAATTTAAGTTTTTATTGATTTTTAAAACAGCCTCTTTGAAATTATCAATCAAAAGCGGATCTCTAGGGCTTTCTCGCTTTAATTGCGAGGCTTCAATAAAATTCCAACCCAAACTTTGCAGTTTTTCTGCTATATAATCTTCAACTAATTGTTTTTCTATTTGTTTTGGCATATTTGAATTTTTTATAAATACTTGTTTGACAAATATTTTTATGCTACACTACAGATGTAGCGAAAGCTACCCTGTCCGTCGGAGACGGATCCGATTTCCGAACCCCCTTATACGGGGTTCTTTTTCATTTCTTTTAACGTACAAACGGAATTTTTAATTTTCTGAGCATTTACCAATAGGTCAGCATAATTTTTTATACTATGAGATATTCTTCCGGCATAAAATAGAATGATTTTCTTACCTTTTCCTTTTAGAAACTTCAACAACATTGAAAAATCACTATCACCGGAAAAAAGAGCAAAAGTATCATAATAGTCAATCAATCGAATAGCATCTATCGTTATCTCTACATCAAAATTACATTTCGGAATTTCTATAAAAACCCCCTCGCTATCTTTTTTAATTTTATAATTTAATTCTATATTTTTCTCGTCTTTAACTTCTAAATAATGTTTAATCCATTGAATTGGTTTCTTATTAACTTTAAAATTAAATTTATCAGCTAATTTAGTAATATGCCAAGTAGCTTCATCTCTTTTATCTAATCCGTAATAAAACCTTTTATCTTCTGAAAATAAATTAATAAAATTTGATAATTTCTCAATCCCTACTATTAACTTCTGATTTTGAGGTAAAAGATTATTATCAAAATCTTTTCTGTCTTTCTCATACCAATAATTTACATTCCCAAAATCAACAAAAGTATAAATCCTCTGAAACTCTTCTTTATCTATTCCCAAAGTTTTTAACTTAAATTCATCTAAATTCATATTTTTAGATTATCAACTTTTATCTCTCCCGTCATTAATTTATTCAACATTGTTTTAAAGAGTTCTTCATAAAGCGCTTTTTTCTTTTGCTCAATCTCAATCTTTTGATCAATAGTTTGAAGGGTGTCTGCAATTTCGCGCTGTTCGGAAAAAGAAGGAAGAGGAACTTTTTGTATGAATAAGTCTTTGTCAGACACCGCTGGATAATTAGCTCCTGTCTGCAAAAAGGTTATCCTATCTATAAAACTGTTAGTAGAGATGTAATTAAAGAGAAAAAAACTGTCTATTACATTATCTTTACACCTAATGATGCAAAACGCTGTCGAACATATTTCTTCATTAAATTCATTCGAGACAATAGCTACTCTTTTTAAATATGGTCTTACCGTAGCAAAAAGAATATCGCCCGTCTTGATTTTTTTTCTTGCTCGAGAAGGAGCGTTTTTCCCATAATATTCTTTAAATTCAATAATTTTTAGAAACTCGGAAGAAATACTTGAAACATCAATATATTTGATTTTTTTATTCGGTTTTCCTTTAAGATTTATATTCGATGTAGTTTCTGTAATTTCTCCCAACTCCACTACTTCCCAATTTTCCGGTATCTTTCCAATTTCTGTTTTCTTTAATTTTCTTCCTTTTCTAAATGATGGTCCACCGTATTTAAATAAATCAGCCATCATTGATTTTTTCAGCTCCTTTGTCTTCTCAATAATTTTCTCCTGCACTCTTATCATATTCTGAATATTATCCAAAATATAAACAATTTTTTTCTGCTCGGGAAGCGGCGGAAGAGGAATTTTAAGATCGTTTAAACGAGCAACTGTTAACATAGGAATCCCACTGCCACCTCTAAGTTTTTTAAAATCTACTTTTCGTAAATAATAAAAAAGGAATGTAGAGTTAACTACTTTTTGTTGTGGGCCTAAAATAATTGTAGTTTGAGTTGAAGTAAATAGGGTGTCATCCGGCAATTTTACTGACCCTAAAGTTCCTCTCGCTCCCACTATAATAGCTCCTCTTGAAAATTCTAATTTATTTTTTGAAGTAAATCCCCAGGGTTTTTCAAGAGAATCAGCACTATAAACCGGTACACCGTCTCCTGTTAAATCTTTTTTAATCAAAGTCTCACCCATCCGGATTTTTGAAATCTCTCCTAATTTTTTTGTTGGCCAAATTATAGTTTTATTTCTTGTCATAATAGTAAACTCCATTTTCACAACGATTTGGGAGATTATTAAATATCTCTAAAACAAAATTATGATAGTTCTCTATTATTGATGTTAGCTCAATAAACTTAAGACATCTATTATTAATACATATTTGCGAATAATCCCTATCAACATCTAGAAATAATCCGGCTTCAAATTTATTTTTAAAAATATCTTCATCAATATGTTCTACCTTGTTACGAATTGGAGAAATACTCAATTCTTTAATTTTCTTAATGGTATTTGCACTAACAAAATTCTTTATGTAGCTTGTGTCTGCTTCGATTGCAGAATTCAATGTTTTGATTGCTCGATTTATAGCATTAATACAATTCTCTAAATGATTAATAATAATAAATCTATAAGCCAATTTATCTTTAGTTTTCATTTCTTCTAAAATGTATTTTCTAGCAATTAAATACTCATCAAAAGATTTATCAACCAATCTACACAAAAGACGAAAATATAATTTGCCCTTTCTACCTAATACTTCATCAAATCCAATTATAACAACAAGCATCAAGCGTTTTATAAGCTCGGTATCTCTATTTACAATAGGAATTTTAATATCTTTATTTATATTTTGTGTTCTAAAAATCTTCTTCATCACCGATTTTAATTTTGACTTTTGCATTTTTATTTTTGAATTTTAATAAAATCTCTCCTAATTTTTTTGTTGGCCAACTGATTCTCATTTATTTAACAACTTATAAAATAATTGGTATGCTTCATCCCGACCACTTTCTAAAACCAAATCAAATATTTCTTCTAATATTTTATAAGCATTATTGTTTAATTCTTCTTGTTTTTCGAATCCTTCTTTTAAAATTTCTAAAATGTCTTTTATTACAAGTGAATCCCCAAGAATCGGAATATCTTTTTTAATAATCTTTGAAAGTGCAACCATACTATCATTTAAATATTTTTCCTTGCATTTATTTAAATAATTTATAGCGTGACTCTGGGCACTGGTATTATATATATCAGATCCAATTATTTCAAAAAACCCTAAGTTGTAAAAATCTTTAAAGTAATCCTCTTTGACATTATCTCTTTCGAATAAAAAAGCCGCTCTTTCTCTTACCCCTATTTTTTGTTCTTTAGATGGATCTATTAATCTTTTAAGATAATTCAAAATTCTGTTTTTTATTGCCACCTTATTATTCAGCGAATACAAATTACCAAGTTCTGACTCAAAAATAAATGCTAAAGACTGGCGAGCTTCTTCTCTTCCAATTTTCTTTTCAATAATATCTTCAACCAAGTCGCCGACGTCAAACCCCCCTATAAAACGTTGCCCAATTAATTCTGCAGTATGATTTTGAATTTCAGAGTCAAGATTAGTTAATAAACACTTAAACCAATCTTTATTTTCTCTTAATTGGTCTCTATTTAAAAAACTAAGATAACGAATAATGCAGATATCTATTTCTGAAATTCTTTGATTTTCAAATGGTTTTAATATTTCTTGAGTTAACTCATATAATCCCTTTTTTGTTAACCAACCCATTGTATCAATTACACAGGCTTGCACCGCTAGGGATTGATCTTTTGCCAGTTTCTTTACCAACTTAATAACTGAATTGTCTTTAGGATAATAAAAAACATAATATATAGCTGCTTGTGCTGTTACTCCGCGAATAGAATTTATTCCAATAGTTAATAAATCTAAAGCATTTGGCCTATTTGAACTTAACATTCTATCTGGTGTAGGATCTGAATCTAAAGATAATTCTACTAGAATTTTATTTGCCTTATTTAATATTAATTTGGATAACTTATCAGCTTTTTTATACTTTTCTTCTATAGCTCTAACAATTTCTATTTTCGCCCAATTATCGCTTTTTCTTAAAAATGGAAAAGGTTTAATAACTTCTCCTAAATTTTCTGCATTTGCCTTTATAAATCCTGCTACTAATCTACCTATTAATTCCTGATTAACTTTTTTATTTTTTATTTTCTTTAAAATAGGTATAATGATTTTAGGTTTTTCTTTCGCCAGATTTTCTAACCCAACCCCTAAATTCCATAGATCCACCTTTCTCTTATCTTTACTATAAACTTTCATAATTTTTATAATTTCCTCTAGCCCCTTCTTTTTCAAACTTTCAACTTTTGTTTCTTCCTCAAAGATTAATCCCGTTGTAATTTGAAATGGTTTTTGAAAATCCTGATTTATAACCTCACAATTTTTCAAATATTCTTTAATCTCTGTATCTCGATATTGTTCGGGTATAGCCTGAAATAGGTCACATTTAATATATTTTTCTTTTTTTTTGTCTTTACAATTAAACTTCTTTATTTTATCTATAAATTCATAAGTTTCTTTGGCTTGGAATAAGTTTTCGATTATATGTTTTATTAAATTTTGGAGGTAAAATTGTCGCAGGCCGAAAATATGCCAAATATCTAAATTATTTATTAAATCAGACTTTAACTCCTTTAAATCTTTAGAGTAGAGTAATGATTTTAAAAGAATTAAATAAAATATCGCGTATTTATGACTAATTAAAATATCATAAATCTCTTTCGCATTCTTGGAATTGTTAGTAATAAAATACCTTAAGCCAGCTTCTATCTCTAATCCCAATCGCTCTTTTCTATCATATTCATATTTTCTTTTTGAAATATCTTTATCGGAATACCAGATGTATGAATAGTCATCGAAAATACTGCCGACTTGTGAATAGTTCTTATCTTCTTTTTCTATATGTATCTCTAATAAATTGCAAGCTAATGGAAAACTTTTCTCAGGAAATTTTTCCAAAAAATAAGAAAGAGTATTCATCGTTTCTTCAAAAACGCAATTTTCATTGTCTCTTCCTTGAAAAGTCAATGCTAAGGTAGGGATACCTTGGGTTACATCGATAGGCTTACCCTCATATAAAATCAATTTTTTAAGAATTTTAATAGCTTTGTTAGGATTAAATTCGGCTAAATTTTTAAGTGCTTTAGGAATTTCTTTTCTAATCCAGGGATGAGGATGACAACTTAATTCATTTAATAAATTCCAAATCCTATTGTCATTAATTCTAAAACTGCCAACAGTCTTAATTAAATCTGAAAGAATATTATAATAGGAAGTATTTTGTTTAAGTTTTTCAAGCAATGGAATAACCTCATTTTGATATTGATAATTCGGTAAAATCCATCTAAAATAATCAAGAACTAAAAATTTTACACTATAATCTTCTTTATATTCACAAATTTCAGATATTAATGAATCTTTCAGGAGAAGAAACCATTCGGGTTTTTCTAAATTTTTAAAAAAGTGCCATTGATATAAAGGGTTTCCGCTAATATTTATTGCTAAAAACCCAGCATTCTCTTCGTTAATAGGTAATTTTTTGAATAAATGTAAAATCCCTAAAATTAATTTAAAATTGGTGTTATAAGCAATAAGATAGGTGCGTATCTTATTGTAAAAATCAGTCCGATTAGCTTTATATAAATTTTCTAATTCATTTAGTTCCTCTTTTATTTCTTTAATAGATAGTGATTTTCTATAGAAGCGGCCGACATTTATTGATTCTTTTTCTTCAATTAGTGATAATTTTCTTCTCAAAAGAAAATTATTAACCCCTGGTAATTCTCTAAGAGTAACTATATTAATCTTTTCTTTCTTTGATCCTTTTTCAAAAATAAATCGCTTAATTTCATCTCTTAAAGATGGCTCATAGGCCACATTGAATATAGAATCAGTCAAAAATTCTGAAGCAAAATCTGATTGAGTAGCAATATGTACCCGTGAAAAAAAATCTGTGGGGTGTATTCCCTGAGGAAGATTGAACTCTTCGATAGTTTTTTTTATATCGAGTTGATTCTTACGAGCTAAATCAGCTGTCCAATCTAGCTTTTTACAACCATCTGATGAAATTAAAACTAACCCTAAATTAGTCCCGTTTTTGTTTCCTTGGTATCTTTTAATAAAAAAATCAATTATTCCTTCGTCTCTTAATGTTTTTATTGACCAATTTCCTTTGGAAGGAGCGTGCCTTTTGCATTCAATAAAATAAAGCGTGTTTCCATCGAAAAACTTTAAGTCATCTCCACTCTCTTCAATTTGTAAATAGGCCTCCTTGCCCAAGTTTAGCAATTGCAATGCTAAAAAAGAAGCTATTTCTTTTTTATATACTTCGCCCCAATCTGTAGATAGTCCTCCGATTGTTTTTCTTTCATCGTGATTTATACTCATAGTTTTAAATTTTGATTTTCTCTAGAATCTTTTTTATTCTCTCTTCAATTTTTTCTTTTTCTTTTTCAATTTCATCTAATTCTTTAGCAATTTCTTCAATTGGACGGTATTTTTCTTCTTCGATCACACTGATAAATCGCGAAGGAGAAAGATTATAATCAGCTTCAGCAGATTCTTTGAAAGTAATGATTTTGCTAAAATTCTCTGCTTCTTTAAAATCCCGATAAACATCTGTAATTTTTTTAATATTGTCTTTACCTAAAGAATTTTGCGGCTTACCAGCAACAAATTCCCTACTAGCGTTGATAAGTAAAATTTTCTCTTTTCTTTCTTCTGGCTTATTTTTATTAAAAACAATTATTAACCCCGGTGCGTTGGCATTGTAGAAAAGTTTTTCCGGAAGAAGAATAGCTGCTTCAACTAAATCTTTTTCTACAATTTTTTGACGAATTGCTTTTTCTCTGCCACCGCGAGAAACAGCCCCAGTATCAATGACCACTACCACCTTACTCTCATTTTTAACTGAAGCTAACATATGTTGAATCCAAACCCAATCAGCTGATTGCCGAGTCGGAAACCCAAAGGGAAATCTCTCTCGCCAATACTCTCCTTTTTTCAAAGTATCTTCATCGTAAAGATTTTTTTGATTCCAAGGAGGATTAGCTATGACATAATCAAATTTTTTAATGCCGTCTTGAGTTTTAAACTTAGGATATAAAAGAGTATCACCTTCAAGTAAAGTAATATTTTTAATTCCGTGTAAGATAGCATTCATTTTTGCTAAAGCTAAAGTTTTTCCATTTTGTTCTTGGCCATACAAAAATAAAGTATCGGCTTTTTCTTTTAAATACTTTTCTCTGACATACTGATAAGCAATAATTAACATTCCCGCGCTGCCAGTTGCTGGATCATAAACACTTTTTTGAGGTTTGGGATCTAGAATCTCCACCATTAAGCGAATTACTTCTCTTGGGGTAAATACTTCACCTTCTTTTGCCTTAGTTGGAGCAAAATATTTTAAAATCCACTCATAGGCATCGCCTAAAATATCAGTACTTATATTTTCAAAAGAGTATTTGCTAAAAAGTTCAAACAGATTATTTAAAATAGCGCTATTTTCTTGATTAGTTGTAAAAGCATGAAAATCAAACTGTAAAAAGATATCTTTATAATCTGGGTTAAGCTCGGCAATTTCTTTAAGATTTTTAGAAAGATTTTCCGGGAGTTTTAAAGGATCTTTTCTCAAATTTTCCCAAAGCAATTCTTCTTTTAAATAAAAAGTATGATAATAGGGCTGACTAGCCTCTTTTACTGCTTCTTTTTGCTCTAGCCCTTCTTTAGCAAATTCTTTATATTTTTCTTGGAATTGTTTTTCCCATTGATCAGAAACTGCTTTATAAAAAAGCAAGAGTAAAATAAAAGTATAATCAACTCTGGTACGAATAATATCCGCAGCTGTTTTTAAAATACTCGTTAGTTCCTCGCGAGTTAAAGCGCCAGAGGGCTTAAAAATATCTACTAATTGGTAAATTTTTTCTCTTTCGTCTTTGGGATTTTTAGAAACCCTTAGATAGCCGGCTCTTTTTAATTCCGAAAGAACGAGTTTAGTTTGATTTTCGGAATCATGATATAAATCATAAAGAGCTTTAGAAGCTTCTGCAAAAGTAAAAGTATTCTTTTTAAATTTTTCTTGAAGAGTAAAATATCGTTTTTTTATCCAATTTTCTAATTTTGGAGAATTTGCCATATTTTATATTTGTAAAACGTTAATCAAAATCATTTTACTTATCCTATTTTAGCAAATTAAAACTTTGTTGTCAAGATTTCAGCATTCCCTTTTCTTTAAAACTATAAAATCCATTTTTGGTAACTATAATGTGATCAATTACTTCAATGCCTAAAATTTTACCAGATTCTACTAATCTTTTGGTTATTTCTAAATCATCTTCTGATGGTTCTGGGTCCCCTGATGGATGGTTATGAACAAATATAACTGAAGCAGCTTTATTTTTAATTGCTTCTGAAAATACTTCACGCGGATGGACAACACTCGCGTTTAAGCTACCAACTGAAACTTCTGCTATTGAATAATTTCTACTATTAAGCACAATGATATAGAAATGTTCTTTGTGATAATCTTTGAGTTTGCTTTTTATTAAGCGGTATACTTTTTCTGGATCAGTAAGTTCTTTACTTTTATAATCTAATGTTTGAGTAGAAA
>Ga0255346_1004013_pt1 | contig 16644 bp, 15 predicted proteins | sample wastewater_treat_FD_194410 | JGI IMG/M metagenome (GOLD analysis project Ga0255346, IMG submission 194410) | Wastewater microbial communities from Lulu Island WWTP, Vancouver, Canada - plant22 | ecosystem: Engineered > WWTP > Wastewater > Unclassified | place: Canada: Vancouver, British Columbia... | reverse complement strand
CGAGCCCCTTCTCATGATCTCGCCTCCACTCCTCTTCTGAATATCTCGAAGGCCCCGGGCGCGTTTCGCACCGCCATATCCGCGTCCCCGCCTATCAGCGACTGTATGGCAAGCCCCTGCGCGGCTCCGACCAGGTAGTGGGCCGCCGCGTCCGGCTGAACGTCCGCGCGGATCTCTCCGAGCTTGACGCCCTCATCTATCAGCCCTCGAAGCAGGCTCGTGTAGCGCTGCATCATCGAGCGCGCCACCAGCGACGCGCCGCCATTCCCGCCGCGCCTCAGTTCGCTCAGCAGCAGGCGCGGCGCGCCAGGGTGCGCGGCCGCAAACCGCACCGTGGCCATGAAGGCCGTCTCCAGCCGCGCCAACGGCGAAGCACTCCTTTTCATACTCCCCTCGACTGCGGACAGCATCATGCCGGCCACCCTATCGAGCGCCGCGCTCCACACCGCCTCCTTGTTGGGGAAGTGTCGAAAGAGCGCCCCCTGGGTCACTCCCATCCTCTCCGCTATAGCCGCCGTGGTGATCTCCGCCGGGTCGCGCTCCGACGACAGATCCAGCACCGCGTCCACGATCATCGCCCTCCGCTCCTCCGCCGGCAGTCCTCTTCCATTTGCCATCCAGAACGCCTTCTCTCCATAGATAGTAATTGATTACTATCTTACGCAGGGAAGTCCTGGATGTCAAGTCCCCGCGCCGCGATCGTCGCGACCACCCGCGAACCCGGTTGCCGGGCGAACCGACAAAGGATGTTGGCGGCACGACGCGCGACCATGCGCCACGGTTTTACCCTTGCGGCGATGTGGTTTTTGTTGTATTCTCCTGTTGACACATTTCGCCACCGGACGTCCCTAAGGACGGTGCTTCCGGGTGGTTGTTCTATGGTTTTATTATCAATATGCCTGGGAGGCGGTGCAAATGAAGGTGACCAGGAGCATCGTGGCGAAGTTGGGGCTGTTGGCTGCGGCGGGACTGGTGGTGCTGGCATTCTCTCTGGCCCTGCTGGCGCAGCGAGGCGTGGGTCGCCTCGCCGACACGGTGGAGGCTGTCGCCGTCAGGATGCTGAACGACGACATAGAGAACAAGAATGCCAACGACGAGCGCAGCGCGGAGGGGTACGGGGCGGCGATGTCCGGCTACCTGGCCTCGATCTCCGCGACACCGCTGTGGGACTTCAACGAGGAGTCCCTGAAGGACTACGCTAAGGACATGCTCTCCGTCCCCAACGTCGCCTACGCGGTCATAATGGGTCCGGACGGCGGCGCGATGGCGGGGGAGAGGATCGAGAGGGAGGGCGTGAGGCCCTTCGTCGCAGACATAATGCGCGACGGTAAAAAGATCGGATCGGTGGAGGTCGGGCTGGACACGACATACCTCGCGGATCTCACAAGGGCCAGCGAGAGGACCAGGGACCAGCTCATAGCCACCTTCTCCTCCGAGGCCGCGGCCGACGAATCCACCATCGTCCGTCACATCGCCCTGATGGCCGCCGGCCTCGCCACCCTGGTGCTGGCGCTGAACGTGGTCGGCCTGCTCCGCGTGGTCTCGCCCCTGCGAAAGATGACCGATGTGGTGCGCGACCTGGGCGAGGGAGAGGGAGACCTCACCGTCTGCATCGCCGTCAGGACCGGCGACGAGGTGGGCTGCCTGGGCGCATCCATGAACCAGTTCATAGAGAAGCTGGCCCTGCTCGTGGCCGACGTGGTCGGCATCGCGCGCAACGTCGGGGGCGAGGCCCGCACCCTGTCCGAGCTGTCCGAAAGCTCCATGAACTCCATCGAACAGGTGAACTACGCGGTGCAGCAGATAGTGTCCGTGTCGGAGTCCAACGCCGCCGCGGTGGAGCAGACCAACGCCGGAATCAACGAGATGGCCGCAACAGCGCTGGCCGTCGCCCAGGCTGCGGGGCAGTGCGTGGAGTCTTCCGCCAGGACCTTCGGCTTCACCAGCGACGTAGCCCGCAGGGTCGAGGATATGGTAGGCGACATCGACGCCGTCAACGCCAAGTCGCAGGAGAACCGCGCGAAGATGTCCGCCCTCGCCGAGGCCGTGAAGACCGTCTCCGGGTTCGTGGGCGCCATAACCGGCTTCGCCGACCAGACGAATCTGCTGGCCCTCAACGCCGCCATCGAGGCCGCGCGCGCTGGGGAGGCGGGGCGCGGATTCGCGGTCGTGGCTGACGAGGTGCGCAAGCTCGCCGAGGAGTCGAACCGCGCCGCCATGCAGATCTCAAAGCTCATGAACGACCTGTCCGGCTATGCGGGCGAGTCAATAAAGGCGACCGAGGAGGAGGAGCGAACCCTCCGCGAGATGGTGGACAAGACCGAGATCCTGAAGGAGACCCTCGGCGCCAGCATGAAGGAGCTCGAGTCGATGGACGCGGAGCTCAAGAAGGTCTCCGACCTGGCGCGAAACCAGTCCCTTTCGAACATAGAGATGGTGGAGGCCGTGAACAGCATCTCGACCGGCACGTCCGACATAGTGGATCGCATAGGCGGGATCAGCGGCTCGGCACAGGAGGCCCGCATGGCGTTCGAGTCAGTCACCGCCCAGGCTAACACCCTGCTGGACGGGATGGAGGAGATGGAGGTCAAACTGGGGCAGTTCAAGATCTGACGCGACGAGAAGGAGATGATCGTCGATGGCCCGGGGCACGGAGAAAAAGAAGAAACAGGCTTCGCTGCTGGCAAGGCAGATTCGTCTGATCCTGCTGACGGTTTTTGTCTGCGTGGCGATAGTGGCGGCGGCGGTCGGTCTCGACATGCTCCTGAACCCGTCCAAGTCCTGGACCGAATCGCTGGCCGTGAAGTGGATAAGCGAAAAGCGCACTCTCATACCGTTCTTCAAGTAGCAGGCGATCCAACGATAAAAAAGGAGGCTTGACCATGAGAAGACACGCGGACAACGGCGTGCTGAACAACGGGTCGTCGCGCTTCAAGGTCACCGTGACCTGGAGCGACGGATCGGAGACCACAGCCTCCAACTGATGGCGGGCAGGCTCAAGACCCCCGTCCTGGCCAGGAAGGACGAGGAGGAGTGTCGCCGCCGGGCCGTCGACGAGGGAGTCAGGGCGTACTTCTCCTGCCTGCCCCCGAGAGGCGTCCCCGGCGGCAGGGACCTGGAGACGGCGGTGCGCAGGGCGGAGGCCGCGGCCATAGGGGCGCTGCTCCCCGCCCTGCTGGACAGGGCGTTCGACGAACCCCTTCTCCCAGCACGCCGCTCCGTGCTGCTGCTGCGTATGGAGGAGCGCCTCCCTCCGCTGGTCCTGCCGGAGCCCGAGGCCAGGGCGGTCATCCTCCCCCTTAGAATCGCATCCGGGGCGGCCGTCGGAGCTCTGGCCGGGATGGCCCTGATGCCGTTCGTCACATGGTTCATGATGGACAGCCGCGCCGCTGGACTGTTCATGGGGGCGCCGGCCGGCGCGATGCTGGGAGTCATGGCCACCATGGCGCTGGCTCGCAGCCGCGTCCTGCTGGCCCTGTTCGCCTCCCTGCTCGGGCTCGTCGCCGCGAGGGAGGCGCTGCTCCTGCTCGGGGGCGCCAACCTGAGCGGCGCGTGGTATCTGCTGCGCAAGAGGCGGGGCTCCTGGAAGGCCCTGCTGCTGCTCCCCCTGCTGATGGCTCTGCTCTTGCTGCTCGGGAGGCGCGAGGTCGTGTTCGATCCGGTCCGCCACGAGGAGGCGGTGAGGCCCGCCCTGGCGTCATGGGCCGATGCGGCCGCCAGGATAGCCCTGCTGGTCGCCTCCCCCGCCCCGCAGATGCTCGACGACTCCGAGGAGGCCGCGTCCCTGCTGGCATCCATGATACTGCCGCTCGAGGACGCCCCGCTGGAGGATCTGAGGGCGGGAGTCTCCGAGTTGGCCTCCGCCGCGCGCAACCTCGGCTTCTCCGGCGAGAGCCCCGCATCCTCCTTCATCTGGAGCGACGAGGCCGCGTCCGAGTACGCGCCCTTCGGGGCGGTGGAGCCGGGAGACCCGGTCCGAATAGAGCGCTCCCCCCTGTTCAGGGACGGCGAACTCCTCGCCAAGGGACTGGTGCGCAGGGTGCGCCGCAGATGAACGCCCTCTCGGTGCTCGGCATCGACTTCGGCACCACCAAGACATACCTCTCCAAGTGCCCCGAGGAGGAACCCTCCCCCGTCAGCGTGGACTTCGGCGACGGGAGGGACGGCATACCGTCCGCGATACTATACCGCAGGGGCAAGGCCCCCCTGATCGGGCAGACCGCCCTGGACGAGTACGGAGAGGCCTCCTACTGGGAGCGGAACACCTACAGGCTCGCGACGAACTTCAAGGCCGACCTGGCCAGGTCCGAAAAGGCGCGGACGGCGGCCTCCGACTTCCTGTCCGCCCTGCTCGCCGAGGCGCGCGCCCAACGCCTGGACATGGAGCCGGCCGGACGCAGGGTGCTGTTCGGCGCGCCGAGCGAGTCCGACGAAGCCTTCCGCGCCGCCCTCGAGGAGACCGCCGGACGCGCCGGGTACGGCGTTCCTTTCCTGGTGGACGAGCCCAAGGGCGCCCTGCTCTACCACATGAAACAGCGCGACATATCGGTGGACGCCGCCCTCGACGGGGTGCTGGTAGTCGACTTCGGGGGCGGCACCTGCGACTTCGCGTTCCTGGAGAGGGGACGAGTGGTGCACTCCTGGGGGGACATGCTGCTCGGAGGACGCCTGTTCGACGACCTGTTCTTCCAGTGGCTGTGCGACCAGAACCCCGGGCTCGAGGAGGAGCTGGCGGCCAGGGACGCGGCCTACTATGTGCAGACGAGCCTGTGCCGCGACGTCAAGGAGTTCTTCTCCCGCACCATGGCCCGCGACAGGGAGGAGAGTGTCTCGAAGGTCCTGCGCGGCTACGGCAGGCTGACCGACATGACGTGGCGAGAGTTCCTGCGCAGGGGGAGCGAGTACAGCCCCTCCATGACATTCGCCGACCATGCAGGGGAGACGATCCCCGAGCTGCGCGGACGGGGTGGTTCCTCGGCGCGCAGCTTCCTCGCGGCCGCGGACGGCCCCATGCCGGGCAGCGAGATCGACCTGTTCGGCTGGTTCCGGGCTTGCCTGCTCGCAGGCCTCGACCAGGGGGGCATCGCCCGCAGTCGGGTGTCGCTGGTCATCCTGGCCGGCGGCAGCAGCCAGTGGCCGTTCGTCCGGGAGACGCTGGCCTCGGAGATGCCCCTCGAGGACCGCTCGATAGTGCGCAGCGAGCGCCCCTACGCCGTGATATCGCTGGGAATATCCCTCATGCCCGCCCTCAAGAGGCGCTTCGCAGCCGCCCGCCGATCGCTGGGCGACGAGCTCGAGGGCTTCCTCCAAGGGCCCCTGTCCGACCTGGTGACCTCCATGGGAGAGCGTCTGGACGAGAAGATGACCGCCACCGCGCTTGACGTGTTCTTTCGCCAGGAGGTGGTCCCCCTGCTCAAGCATTTCCGCGAGGAGGGAGGCCGCATCGCCCTCCTCCAGATACGCCTCGACCAGAGGACGGCCGCGGCCGAGCCCAGGGCGCGGGAGCACCTGGCCCGTCTCGCGACGGGCTTCCTCGAGGGACTGCGAGAGGGAGCGGAGGACCTGCTGGCCGACTGGTTCGCCTCGCACGGGATCTCCGTGCCGCGCAGGGACCTTTCGCTGACCCTGCCGGAGGAGCTGTCCGAGCCCCTGCTCCGAGTGCGGACCCCTGCAGCCGACGGCATGCTCGACGTGGCCTGCGCGGCGGTAGGGGGCTTTCTGACCGCGGGCGCGGCCATCCTGTGCGGCGGCACCGGCGCGGCGCTGATCAGCGCGGGCCCCGTCGGGCTGGCGGTCGGGGCTCTGCTAGGCGCATCCGCCGGCTGGGTACTCCTCCGCCACGGCAGGGAACACTTCAGGGAGGCCGCCGAGAGGATCCCCCTCCCCCCCTTCGCAGCCTCCATCCTGATGAGCGACAAGAGCATCGACAGGCTAGAGGAAGACCTGGCCAGGGCCATCCGCGAGCACCTTCAGCGGCGCTTCGTCCCCCTGAAGCGCGCCATGGACGACCACATCCGCAACCTGGTCCTGGAGGAGATCAGGGCCTTGAACGAGATAAACAGCTTTTGAGGAGGAGGTGTTTACAATGAAGACAGCTACGATCCAGCTTGAGCCGCTTGCCTGCCCCTCCTGCGCCCTGAAGATCGAGGGCGCGGTGAAGTCCTTCGAGGGCGTGGAGAAGGAGAGCGTTCAGATCATGTTCAACTCCGCCAAGGTCAAGTTCGACTTCGACGACGACAGACTGGCGCTGGAGGACGTGGAGAAGGCCATCACGGGGCTGGGGTACGAGGTCCTGAAATCCCGCGCGAAGTGAAATCCTCCTAGGGAAGCGACGCGGCAGGCTGACGGCGCGGACCGCCGGCCTGCCGCGCTACGTTCGGGACAATCTCCCGGCCCGCCGCTCCTTGCCCAGAAACTCGGGCCGCTCCTCGAACAGGGACATGCAGGCGTCTACAACCTCCGAGTCGTACAGCACGCCGCGCTTGCTTTCGATCTCATCCAGGGCCGCCCTCAAGCCCAGAGACGGGCGGTAGGGGCGATGAGACGTCATAGCCTCGACCACGTCCGCCACGGCGAGCACGCGGGCCTCCGGCAGGATGCCCTCCCCCTCGAGCCCGCGCGGGTAACCGGAGCCGTCGAGCCTCTCGTGATGCTGACGGGCTATCTCCGCCACCGGCCAGGGGAAGTCCACCTCCTTGAGAATGTCGTAGCCCGACTGGGCGTGCCCCTTGATCAGCTCGAACTCGATTTCGGATAGCTTGCCGGGCTTGCTCAGGATTTCCCCTGGTATCTCGATCTTGCCGATGTCGTGCACCAAGCCTGCTATGCGAAGTCCCTCGCACCGCCCCGAGCCGAGCCCCGTCCTCGCGCACAGCTCCGCGGCCAGCCCCGCCACCCGCTCCTGGTGCTCGATGGTGTAGGGGTCCTTCTTGCCGACGATCTGCCCCATCGTCCGGATCACATCTATGAAGGTGTTGTTCAGCTTGTTGTAACCCTTCGCCAGCTCGCGCTCCGCACTCTGCCTCTCCTCCGCCTCCCTGCGCGCCTCCTCGTACAACTGGGCGTTGTCGAGCGCTATCGAGGCGGCCGGCTCTCCAGCAGCTCTCCCCAGAGTATGATCACCGGGCTGTGCGCGATCACCAGGTTAAGACTCTCTGCTCTCCTGAACGGTACCATCCTTCATCCCCCCGCTTCTCTTTCCGGCTCGACGGTCCTGGTTCAGGCCGGGAGGAGCAGGCACCCGAAGGGCGAGCGCCTACCTTTCGGTTGCATCCATCATGTCCGGGTCAACAAAAGACCGGTGAGATCACGCAGATCAGCAGGACGATAATGGAGGCGCAGGTCAGCCCAAAAGTGGAGCGTATCTTCACGGCACTCCCTCCTGTTTACGAGATACCGCCCCGTATAAATGTTGTGCCTATTTTACCTACCAATGCTTGTTTGTCAACTTCAGCGAGACAACCCCAAAGCGAGGATTGATCCGGTTACGTGCCTACTCGAAAAAGGGTTCCTCCGGGGCGATGCCGGTGTAGTCCAGTGCTTCTCCTTGCTCAAGCTAGGCTAAAATCTCAACCTGTACCTCAGCAGTCTCATCCCGTTCAGAATGACCACCAGTATGCTGCCCTCGTGAACCAGCATTCCTATGGACATGTTCATCCATTCGCTGTAGATCAGGGCGGAGAGCAGGAAGAGGACGACTCCCACGGCTATGTAGATGTTCTGCCTCATGTTGGCGGCGGTGGCCTTCGCCAGGCCGAGAGCGTGGGGCAGGCGTCCGAAGTCGGAGTTCATCAGGACGACGTCGGAGGTCTCTATAGCCACGTCCGTGCCGCCGCCCATCGCTATGCCTATCTGGGCGAGGGCGAGAGAGGGGCTGTCGTTGACCCCGTCGCCGACGAAGGCCACTATTCGGCCCTCCTCGATGAGGCGCTTCACGTAGGCGGCCTTGTCCTCGGGAAGCATGTTCCCGTGCGCCTCGGTCAGGCCGAGCTCCCGGCTCACCGCGTCCACGGTGCCCTGGTTGTCGCCGGAGAGCATGACGAGGTTCTTCACTCCGAGCCTCTTCAGCCTCTGCAGGTGCTCCTTCACCCCGGGGCGTATCCTGTCCCGGACGCCCATGAGGATCTTCAGCTCCCCGTCCACCGCGGCCAGAACAAGGGAGCTGCCGTTCGCCTCGAGGCGGGCTATGTCCGCCGCGGCCTCGGCGCCGATACGGACCCCCTCCCGCTCCATCAGGGCGACGTTGCCGACCGCGACTCTGCTTCCGTCAACGTTGGCGGTGACCCCGCCCCCCTTGATCACCTCGGTGTTCTCCACGGGGAAGAAGGTCGTCTCGCCAACCTCCTCCAGCACGGCCTTCGCCAGCGGATGGCCGGACTCGCGCTCCACGCTGGCCAGGCAGCCGAGCGCCCTGTCGACGTCGGCGTCCGCTCCGTAGTGCAGCCTCTCGGCGACGGACGGATTGCCGACCGTAAGGGTGCCGGTCTTGTCGAAGACCATCGTGTCCAGCCGGCTGAAGTCGGAGATCACCTCGCTGCCCTTCAGCAGCACTCCGTGGCGCGCGCCGTTGCCTATTCCCGCCACGTTGGACACTGGGACCCCTATCACAAGAGCTCCGGGACAGCCGAGGACGAGTATCGTGATGGCCAGTTCGATGTTTCGCGAGATCAGCCACACGACTACTGCCAGCGCGAGGACCGCGGGGGTGTAGTACCTTGCGAACCGGTCGATGAAGCGCTCCGCCTCGGACTTGGAGTCCTGGGCCTCCTCCACCAGCTCGATGATCCTGCCGAAGGTGGTGTCCTCCCCCACCCTGTCCGCGACTATCTGGAGGGTGCCGTTGTCCAGTATCGTGCCGGCGAAGACGCTCGACCCCTTCTCCTTCTCCACGGGGAGGGACTCGCCGGTGATGCTGGCCTCGTTGATGCTGCCCTCGCCGGACAGCACTGTGCCGTCGACCGGAACCTTGTCGCCGGTCTTGACCAGGAGCACGTCCCCGATATCGACCTCGTCTACGTCGACCTCCTCGAACTCGCCGCCCGGCATCAGCTTGAGCGCGCTCTCCGGGGCCATCTCGGTCAGCTCCTTTATGGCCGCGCGGGTCTTGTCCAGGGTGCGCTGCTCCAGGTAGGCGCCGAACAGGAACAGGAAGGTCACGACGGCGGACTCCTCGAAGTTCCTGATGAAGAACGCCCCGGACACGGCGACCGTGACGAGCACGTCTATGCTTACGACCCGGAACCGCAACGACTGGAACGCCTGGATGGCGATCGGCGCGACCCCCAGCACGGAGGCCGAGACAAGCGCCCACAGGGCGATGCTCTCCTCGTGAAAGCCCAGGTGGGCCGCGAAGGCAAGGGCGATCAGCACACCGCAGACCAGCGCGATCTGGTTCTTGCGGGCAAGAATGAACCTCTGCACAGTGTTACCCGCTAAAAGCCCGGTCCATATCGGCCAGCATGTTGTAGACCGCCTCGTAGCTCTCGCAGACGCCGTCCGGCACCGTGTAGTCGTCCGTGACCCTCCGCAGGGCCTCGAACTCCTCCGCCAGGTCGCGGCTTCCGTCCGCCAGCTTCTTCCCGATCGATTCGAACAGCCTGTGAACATCGTGAAACTCCGGGTGCTCCTTGCCGTGCACCCTGGCCACTATGGGCACGTACATCTTCAGGGTCTCCATGTGCTTCGCAACCGCCTCGTCGAATGCCTTGCTCGCCACTAAACCTTCCACCTTTCAGTATGTTGGTGCTGTTATTTTTCATACAAGTTCGAGAAAAACCTGTGCCAAAGCCGAATCCGATTATTCGGGGCTCTCGGCGCGCCCTCCTCCCGGCCCCCCGACCAATGCGTCGATACCCCTGGCGCGAAACGAGGGGATCCGAAGAGCCGCCAGAGACAGGTATTGGACGACCCCCATGAGTCTTCCGCTCTCCAGCAGCCGCCCGAGCCTGCGCTCCTGCCTCTCCTTGAGAGCTAGCAGCCTCGAGATTTCAACGTCCTGCCGCAAAGGATCGAGAATGCAGAGGGCCGCCTCGCGGCCCGAGACAAGCGCCGGATAGATCCCCTCGCCGGAGAGCCCGAAGATGAATCCGCCCGCGTCGCCGACCAGGAAGATGTTGCCGAACCTGTGCCCCTGGTAGTCGTGGTTCATTGGCGCCGCCTCGAGAGGCGATCCGCTTGCGTCGATCCCTTGCTCTCGCAGCCACCTGTCGAGGTTCTCGCGCATCCGTCCGACCGGACAGACCCTGAAGTCGCTCCCGCATCCAACGACCGTGCTGTCGCCGTGAGGGAAGACCCAGGCGTACCGGGCGTGAAAGAGGCGGGAATCTAAGTGCAGCTCGACATCGGGGCGAAGGATGCCGGGGAGAGTGTACTGAATCCCGACGGCCAGGCGGCGCGGACGAATGCCAAGTGATCTTCCGACGATGGACGAGGAGCCGTCCGCCCCGACCAGGTACCTGAAGCCTATCCTCTCCCCGCGCGCCACGACGTGATCCTTACCCACGCTTGTTACGCAGGCCCCGGTGCGCACCTCGACATTCGAAAACCTCCCGAGCTTCGAGAGCTGCCACTCTCCAAGGGCCCTCCTGTCAGCGGTCGCCACGAGCAGCCCCTCTCCGCGCAGGCGGAGGCTCCTGCCGCGGTTGTAAAGAAGGACGGAGTCAAAAGAGCGCTCCAAAAGCGAGTCGGGCGGCTCCAGGAAATTCAAGCACCTCGCGGTGAGACCGCCCGCGCATACCTTGCGGCCGACCGCGTTCTCCCTCTCCAGAACCAGCACTCCAAGTCCGCTGCCGCCGAGCGTCTCCGCGCACTTCAGCCCCGCAGGCCCCGCTCCCGCGATCACGACGTCGAACGACTCCATGGCGCCTCCCTCAAGTCATGGCAGTTTTCCATACAGAGAATAGGATAACATACTGTCTAGAAAACGCACCCTCCACCCTCGAGACGGATGAACCTCGGTGACTCATACGCGAGGACGAAGGATGCGTCAATCCAGTCAAGGGCAGCAATTACCGCGGGACTCCTTCGCGCTTCAGCCGGTGCAAACCTCTTCATTTATGCATAACACCCTAAGTTTTTGATGTTTGATATTGTTACTCGAAGAGTGTATAACCCTCCTAATCTAATCGATGAAAAGACCCAAGTCGCACAATTTTCCTTTTGAAGGGACGTTACGATATGATTCAGCATAGAGTTACGTTGCCCTTTATGTGCTTGTCATGACCGAAGCGGACCAACTCTTGCGCAGTGCAACTCCCACACACTGCCGCCGGATTGAAGGCAGCCAGAGTGCGAATGGCTTTTCAACTTCACTTCTCCCATTGACGAAAGTGGCGGCTGAGCGCGCTCCGCCGTCCTGCTCCGCCGGGGTCGCTTGCGACGACCCCGGCGGTTCTGTTTTCCTTGAACCGCAGGGCCTTTTGATACCTTGGAATGCTTTAATAATTTATTGCCACATGAGGAGTGATCTTGCATGATGAGTTTTTTCAGGAACCTGACCATCCGCATGCGCCTTATCCTTCTTACCGCGTTGCTCTGCATATTCACCGCTCTGGCCTCATGGGTGGGCTACACCGAACTGGTCGTTGCAGGCCAGGAATTGGACATGATGTACGACAGGGGTCTGTTGCCTATTGAGTGGATGAACGACTCCAGGGCCAACCTCTACGCTGTGAGGGGGAATTTCTACGTTCTGACTCGGACGGACGACGCAGCCGAGAAAAAAGCTCTCATCGAGGACATCGGCAGGCGCAGAAGCCTCAACGACCAGAACCTCGAGAACTACGGAAAGATTGAACTTGACGAGTTCGAGCGGAAGGGACTGGCCGAGGTGCTGGAGCATTTCGGCGCATTCAGGCGAGCTACAGCGGAAGTAATGGAACTGGCGCAGCAAAACAAGAACGAAGAGGCCTACCAACTATTCAGGGAAAAAGCCGAGGGGCCTATGAACCTGTACAACGACGCGCTGAGAAAGCTGGCGGATTACTGCGTCAAGTCCGCGGAAGAGGCGAACAACAATAGTGAGAGAGATATCGCGGCCGCCAAGCGAGTCCTGCTGATCACCGCCGTAGTCGCCGTGGTTTTGGGCATGCTTCTCGGCTTGCTGATAGAGCGCTCAATAAACAGACCGCTCGGAGCGGTCATGGGAGTGCTGAGGAAGATCGCAGCCCTCGATGTTAGATTCGATTCGTCCAACACCTGGCTGCACAGCTATAAAAAGAACGAGATAGCCGAGATGGTTGAGTGCACGGCCACGATGAGAAAGGCGATTAATGAATGCGTAATGAACGTGGTTGGGGCCTCCAAGAAGCTCAGCGAGACCTCCGAGGAGTTCTCCGCCCTCGCCGAGGAGTCCAACGCCGGGGTCGAGGAGTCACGAGCCGGGGTCGACGACGTCTCCTCCCAGATGGAGAGCCTGGCCGCCGCAACGCAGGAGATAACGGCGTCGGTTGAAGAGGTCGCAAGCGGTGCCCAGTCCACGGCGCAGAAGAGCACCGACATGGCCGCCGAGGTCGAGCACGCGAGGGCCGCAGGCGACGAGGGTGTGAAGGCCATAGGCAGGGCCGTCGCCAGCATAAAGAAGGTCGCCTCGGACGCGGAGGAGTCAGCCAAGGAAGTGCGGGAGCTCGGAGACAGAGCTCGCGAGATACAGAGCTTCGTCGCCCAGATAGGCGGAATTGCAGACCAGACCAACCTGCTGGCTCTGAACGCGGCCATAGAGGCCGCCCGGGCCGGTGAGGCCGGGCGAGGCTTCGCTGTGGTCGCCGAGGAGGTCAGGAAGCTCGCCGAGGAGAGCAACGAGGCGGCGAAGAAGATCGCCGACCTCGCCTCGATAATCACGAAGGACCTCGATAAAGTGGTCGCGTCCTCGCAGGCCAACACGAAGGATTCGCTGGAGTCCAGCAAGCTGGCCGAGGAGACGCGGGAGACGATAGACCGGATGATGGAGGCGTTGTCGAAGATAGCGTCCGCGACGCAGGACATGGCTGCTGTGTCGGAGGAGCAGGCGGCGTCGAGCGAGGAGATAGCCAGCGCTGTTCAGAACATAGCGTCCAGGGTGAACGCCTCCGCCGAATCTGCCGACCGTGTAAGGGGACAGATGGCCGAGGTGGGGACATCGGCGGAGCGTGTGGCTCAGGGCTCGGAGGAGCTTTCCGGCCTGGCTGCCGATCTGCGCAAGCTGGTAGCCGCGTTCAAGTACGACGAAGTCGAGACTTCCGGTCAGACGGGCCTTGTGCCGCTGAACGGCGGGAAGCCCAAGACGAAGGCCCGAGCGTAAATAAATACGAGAAAGGGGGCGTTCGTCGCGCCGGACGCCCCCTGGCTACCAGGATACTGGAGGGATCATCGATGTCATCTCTTAGAGGACCTTGCAGTCTAAACCAGGTTATTTCGCACAGCCCGGTGATCATACTCTGGGGGGAGTTGCTGGAGAGCCGTCCAATCGACTTCGTGACGGACAGCATAGGCCGTTACGGGTACACGGTGCAGGAGATCGTCATGGAACAGTCCCCGTTCGACAGGATCGTCTTCGAGGCGGACAGAGAGCGGATGTCGGCGACCTTTCGCGAGGCCATCAGGGACAGGCGAAATTCGCTCGTGATGGACTACAGGATCGTCGACAGGGAGGGGCGGGCGCGCTGGGTGGAGGACCGGACGACCTTCTACTACGACGAGCGTGACGACGCGCACCTCTACCAGTCCTTCCTGATGGATATCACGGAAAGGAAGCTGACGGAGGGACGTATGGCCCTGCTGCACGAGATGTCGATGGCCTTCATGGAGGAGCTCGACGCCGACGCTCTGATAAAAAAGATACTCGTGAAGGCCGCGGCGTTCGTCGGCGCATCCGACGGCCTGATCAGCGTCCTTGAGGACAACGGCGAGTATCGACGCAACATGTACGGCGTCGGGCTGTACGAACCGCTGGTCGGAATGCGCATTCCTCTGGACAAGGGCTTCCAAGGAGAGGTTATGAGGACCAACCGGCGGATAATCGTCGACGACTACCGCAATTATCCTGAGAGGATGAACCTTGTCGAGTACAGGGACATCACCACCGTGATAGGAATACCGCTGCATCGCGGAGATCGTCTGCTCGGAGCGATTTCCATAACATTTCGAGGCGGGGTCAAGGCGAATTCCCTCGCGGAAGAGCAGCTGAATCTGCTCGATCAGTTCGCCGCCGCCGCCTCCATCGCCCTCGACAACGCCCGGCTGTTCGGCGAAGCTTGCAGGGAGGCGGAGGTTCGAAAGGAGGCCGAGCGCAAGGTAGCGGAAGGATACGCGAGGCTCTGTAAGACCTTCACCGACGTTATCCGGACTATGGGGAAGATCGTCGGCAAGAAGGATCCCTACACCATCGAGCACCAGGAGCGCGTCGCGGGGCTGGCTGCGGAGCTCGGCGCGAGGATGGGGCTGGGCGCGGAGCAATGCGAGGGACTGCGCATAGCCGGGCTGGTGCACGATATAGGCAAGATCGAGGTCCCGGGAGAGATCCTGAGCAAGCCCGGCAAGCTCTCCCGCATCGAGTTCAAGCTGATCAAGGCTCACGCCCAGTCGGGCTACGACATCCTCAAGGAGGTGGACTTCCCCTGGCCCGTCGCGGAGGTAGCGCGGCAGCACCACGAGAGGCTGGACGGCTCCGGCTACCCGCTAGGTCTGAGGGGGGAGGAAATTCTGCCGGAGGCCCGCATCCTGGCTGTGGCGGACGTGGTGGAGGCAATGACGTCTCATCGCCCCTACCGTCCGTCACTGGGCTTGAGCGCGGCCCTGGACGAGATCGGGAGCAAGCGCGGCGCGCTGTACGACGCAAATGCCGTAGACGCATGCCTGGCCCTGTTCGAAGAGCGGCCGGAGTTCATAATGGCGGAGTAGCGGCGGCAACTTCAACAGGCAGTGGAGAGCCGCCCGATCCGGCGGTTTGGCCGACTGGGAAGGCTCTTGTTAAAAAACGTTCACTGCATTACAATATCATTCACATTGAATGAGGAGGGATGAGAATGGCTGCAAACAGTTTGGTGCAGGCTCGCATAGATCCTGAAGTTAAAAAGGAGGCCTCGATCGTACTAGCCTCGATGGGTCTTACAGTCTCGGACGCGGTTCGCCTGATGCTCGTCAGAGTGGCCGCCGAAAAAGCCCTGCCGTTCGAGCCGCTTATCCCCAACGAGATCACTCTGGCAGCGATGAGAGAGGCAAGAGCGGGCACCCTGCCCGGCGCAAGTAGTGTAAAAGAATTGTTTGACGCGCTGAATGCGGACGATTGAGTGGACCAGTCAGTTCAAGCGGGACTTTAAAAGGGAGAAGAGAGGGGTTCACGCCGACATTCTCGAGGACGCGCTCGGCGCTATCGTTCAAGCGCTTGCCGATGACTTCCCGCTTGAGGAGAAGCAGCGCGACCACAAGCTGTCCGGCCAATGGGGGAAATGCCGATGTCGTCCCGAGGCGGTTTTTGTCGAGGGACCGGTCTTAAGAGACAACTCCTTGACGAGGGGTGCAGGCGACCGTTGCAGAGAAGCGAGCCGTCCTGCAGCAGCGTGCCGGACGCTTCTCACTGCCGATCGCCCGGGCGGCGCGCTCCTGGCCGCCTTCCTCCGTATTACGCTCTCCCCTTCTGCCCGTAGGTGCGAAACTTCTCCATGACCTCCCCCATCTGCTCCCCGTCCAGGATCGCGGGGTCGCCGACGCACTTCGCGCGCCAGTAGAGCTCGCAGACGAACTCTATCTCCTCGGCGGCGTCGAAGGCGTACCTCATGTCCGGGCCGGCGGCCAGCAGGCCGTGGTTGCCCAACAGGACGGCGTATCTCCCCTCCATGCCGTCGCGGGCGATCTCCGCAAGCTCCGCCGAGCCGAAGGGGGCGTAGGGGGTGCAGCGGACGCTGTCGCCCCCGGCGTAGCCTATAAGGTAGTGGACGGCGGGCAGGTCGCGCCCGAGGCACGCCATCGTGGCCGCGAAGGTTGAGTGCGTGTGCACCACGGCGTTTATATCCTCCCTGCGCTCGTACAGCAGACGGTGCATCTCCGTCTCCGACGACGGTTTTCTATCGCCCTCGACCTTGGCGCCATTGATATTCAGCACCACGACGTCCTCCGGGTTCATCTCGAAGTAGTCCATTCCGCTCGGGCTGATGGCGAACAGCCCGCTCTCCCTGTCCAGCGCGCTGATGTTGCCGCCGGTCCCCCTGGTCAGCCGGTGCTCGCTCAGCTTGCGGCAGTACTCCACCACCAGCTCGCGCTCGCGCTTCAAAAGCATATAACTCCTCCTTCATTGAAAAGGGCCGGGAGTCCACCCCCCGGCCCGCACGCTAAAAAAAGCCCTACGCCGCCTCCCGCCTTGACGCGACGTACAGCAGCGGGATCAGCAGCAGCGCGGCGAACGGCGCGGCGCCGGTGTCGCAGCCGCCCCCTCCCCCGCCGCCGCCGGTGGCCCTTGGGGAGATGGTGAAGGCGGCATCCGTGCCGGGGACTGGATCGCCGTAGGTGTCGAACGCCTGCACGCGCACGGTCAACGGCTTATTGAACTCGGCCGGGATCGGCAGGTCGTGGCGGAACTCGTAAACCGACGGCCTGCTGCTGACGTCAGGGCGGGTGAGCTCGACGCGCCTGGCCTCGAACACGGCGACCTCCGTCGATCCGTCCATCAGGGTG
>Ga0255346_1003997_pt1 | contig 16694 bp, 16 predicted proteins | sample wastewater_treat_FD_194410 | JGI IMG/M metagenome (GOLD analysis project Ga0255346, IMG submission 194410) | Wastewater microbial communities from Lulu Island WWTP, Vancouver, Canada - plant22 | ecosystem: Engineered > WWTP > Wastewater > Unclassified | place: Canada: Vancouver, British Columbia... | reverse complement strand
AACGCTATCCCCGTGTTTCAGTCGAGATTGTACCCGTCCTGTTTCACCTTCTATCTTGATCGACGCTTCTTGCCCCATCGTCCCCTTGACGATCTTGACCTCGCCGTTCAGCTCATAGGTCAACGCCGGTCCGGGTTTGCCGATGATCTCTTCGATACGGTATCCGCACTGTAACAGGGCTTGCATCACGGTGTTCTTATTGTCGATTCCCATCAAGTCGACGCTCTTGCCGTTGATACTGACACGAACGAAGACACTGCTCGTATGGGTATCCACCGAGTAAGCGATGCCAACGGGGGTGATATACTCGCTGCCCCGCAGCTTCCCGCTTCGGTCCTCTACGTTCGGCAGGTTTTCGATGCTCTTCAGCGCCGCGCGGTGTGACGACAGGTTGAGTTTCTTCCCCAAGACATCCACAAAAGAAAATGATTTCGCTCCCCCGCCGACGATCAAGGCGGCCACCGGAGGCTTCCCGTTCAGCTCGATCGTTTCGTCCGCTATCTTCTGGGTGATCTCTTCGATCACGGGCGCTACCGTTTCGATGAACACCTCTCGTGTGATGTTCACTTCTGTATCCAGGATGTCATAAACTGTCACTGTATCCACGTCCTCCGTCGAGATTCTCCGTTTCACCATCTCGGCGGTTTGAAAATCCAACAGAAAACGCTCGCATAGACTTTCTGTGATCTCGTCTCCGGCCATTGGGACGACGCTGTAAGCGATCACGGTTCCGTCTCGGGATACCGCGATATCGCTCGTTCCGGCCCCTACATCCGCCAAGACGATGTTGAGCTTCCTCAGGTCGGGTGGGACAACCAAGTTGATCGCTGCGATCGGTTCCAAGGTCATATGCTGCGGCGTCAACCCGGACAGTTCCAACACGTTCATCATCGCGTTAACGAAATAGGCGGGGAGAAAGGCCGCGATGACTTTCACCGTGACGACCTTCCCACGATGGCCCTGCAAGTTTTTTATCCACTCTCCGTCCAAGGTGTAGAAGAGGACGGAGTATCCGACGCAGTACATCTCTCTGCCATCCGAACGTAGCTGCTCCATTGAAGCTTGGATGGCGTTCATTTCCAACAAACGGATGGTGTCCGAAGAGATCGCGCGCTCTTCTTCCACGTTCAACTCCGCTTCTCCGATAGAGGTCTTTAGAAATCTTCCGGCGACCGCGACAGAGGCTTTCGTCAACTCGATTTGATTTCTTTCGGAGAGCGTTCGGGTTACCCTTTTTACGATTTGAGACACCTTCTGCACATCTTGGATAGCGCCGTCACTCATCGCGCGTTCTTCATGTTCCATAATCTCCGAGTCGTAAACCACGATCTTCTCATCGATTTTTTCGGCTAAAACCCCGATCACCGTTCGGGTACCGATATCGAGCGCATATATCAATGAAAACACCTCTCGCTTTTTTTCAGGCAGCGACACCTCGTTCTCTCATTACGCGGAAAATTATACCATACATTTGGTTTGCCTTAGATTTTGTGCTAAGATACCCATAGTCCAAACGTGGGGGTTGAGGTTTTTGAAGGACCTACGATTAGTCTTTGACCACGGCGGATTCAAAGTATACAGAGCGACTCTGCCGCCCATAGGAGTCAACACCTACTTCCTTACCGATGATACCACGCTCCTCGTTATCGATCCCGGAACCGGCGCTTTCGACCTGGTCCGAAAAGGCTTCGAGCAGTTTGAGGAAGCGACCGGTATCTTAATCACGCATACCCATTACGATCACATCGCGGGACTACGCGAGTTTCCCCGAAAACGTATCTTTCTCTCCCAAGCCGCTAAACCCGGTCTGTTCTCGCCAGAAAAAAACTTGAGTCAGCAACTCTCTAAGCGAGGATTGAGCCTTTCACAAGACGAAGAAACGGTTCTTGTTTTATCAGAGGGGCCCACGGACGTGGGTTCGTTGCGATTCGAGACGTGGATTCTGCCAGGACACACCCCTGGAGACGCCCTCTTCGACTTCGGATGCTGCTTGTTCACCGGAGACATCCTATTTGAAAACTCAATCGGACGAACGGACTTTCCCGGAGCCAGCGAGAGAGCGATGAGCCGCTCTCTCAGAAGACTCTATACTTACCTGAAAACCCAACAGCCGAATAAGCCGGTATTTCCCGGGCATATGAACGCTTTCACCGTACGCGATGCCCTCGAACGCAACCCCTATTTGGCCATTTTCCGGGAAATATCCACATAGCCGACGTTCGTGAGGAGGAACCTATGGATTGTGGCGTAGCCGGAGTCCCCGAACGATTAAAGGCGATGATTTTGAAAGAAGGAAAGGTTTTACCCAACGGCATTTTGAAGGTCGATTCCTTCGTCAATCACCAGATCTATCCGGCACTGCACATGGATATCGGCCGTTACCTCTCTGACCCTTTCTTGGGTCTAGGGATCAACAAAGTTTTAACGCTTGAGAGCTCCGGCATCGCGCCCGCCTTCGCAACCGCCCTCACGCTCGGCGTTCCGATGGTCTTCGCCAGGAAAAAGAAGCCGATCACAATGCAGGAGTATTGGCACGAATCCGCGCCTTCCCACACAAAAAGCGGTGTCGTTGACATTTACGTTTCGAAAGAGGTCTTATCGGACCGAAACGTCGTGTTGATCGTCGACGATTTTTTAGCCACCGGCTTGTCTATATTGGCCTTAGCCCGCATCGTACAGGCTTCGGGCGCCAAACTCGCTGGAATCGCCACAGTCATAGAGAAAACCTTCGAAGGCGGACGGGAGTTGCTGATGAAATCCCATCAAACACACATTCACAGCGCCGTAAGAATAAGTCGATTAAGCGAATCCGCTATCTCTTTCGAATGAGCTTTCCGGCTAGCCGATCTTTCAGAACTAAATCGGCAGATATTTCAGCTTCGGAAAAGGTTTGAGCATCCCTTTGAGCACATTTCCGAAACCGACCTCGTAAACTCCCTCTACGCCGAACGCCTCCATCTCCGACAAGGTCTGCGACCACCGAACCTGGCCGGTCAATTGTCGGGTGAGGTTTTCCTTAATTTGCCCGATATCGTTCGAATAGTTTCCGGTGAAGTTAGAGAAGACCGGAACCCGGGGAGTGAGGAAGACGGAGCGGTCGATCGCCTCCGTCAGCTCTTTTTCGGCGTTCTTCATATAGGGCGTATGGAAGGCGGTGCTCACGTTCAATTCTACAACGATTTTTGCACCGGCGGTTTTGGCCGAAGCCATCGCCTCCCGCACCTGATCGAGAGCGCCCGAAATGACCGTTTGGTTCGGGGTGTTGATGTTGGCGATCCACACCTCTAAGAATTGCGCCACGATCTGCTCGACGTGTTCAAAAGGGATGCCAATGATCGCGGCCATTCCTCCCTTTTTTTCGGTAGACCCTGCCATCAATAACCCGCGTTTTCTCACCAACGATAGTCCCTCCGAAAAAGAAAAGACGCCTGCCGCGTGCAACGCGCTGTACTCTCCTAGACTGTGGCCGGCGACAGCGTCGAAGGTATGTCCTTTTGATCGCAGAAATTCGAAATACATAGCTGAAACCGTGTAAATAGCCGGTTGGGCGATCTCAGTTGGTTTCAACGCCTCCGGGTCCTCCCCAAAGATTAGGGTTTGAAGATCGAATCCCAAAATCTCATTCGCGTTTTCGAGGTAGCGTCGGGAAGGCTCGTGCTCATCAAAGACTTTTTTTCCCATCCCCGGTGCCTGAGATCCCTGTCCGGGAAACAACAACGCCGTCTTCATCTCTATCTCCTCCACAAATAAAGGTTACGGAGCGCCTTTCCTGCGGATGCCGAAAGTGCCCTGTTGAAAGCGATTCAGCAGAAACAGCAAAACGCTCTCTGTACGATTTTACCAGTTTTACGCGCTATTTCGAAACCACAAGGTGTTTGGTATGAGGACTGAGAAAGTCGCCTGAATACTAAAAAAACAGAAAGAGTACGAACAAAACAAAAAAAACCGTGTGGGTCAAGTTATGGGCCGTAACCGTGAAACAAGACCAGATTCGAGCGCGCGATTATAAGTACACGTAATCATCGCGGCGTAAGCGCCCCTTCTTCACGCGACGGCGCGATACGCATTTGTACGGGCTCGTCGTGGCGTAGAAGGGGCAAAGGGCGGATCGCGGGGTAGAAAAACTACTTACCCCGCGATAACCTCACACAGGCGTCGCGGCGTAAGCGCCCCTTCTTCACGCGACGGCGCGATACGCATTTGTACGGCCATTGCGGCGTAAGCGTTTAAGGGCTTTCGAGAGCTTTCTGAAAAGCAAAAACGTGTTGAACTAAAGTTCGGCGTTCCCAATTTGCTGTGCCCCGATATTATACCCACTCAAAAACCCCCCCCATATTTGAAGAAATTTGGTACAATCAGCTTATAAAATAAGAAAAAAGGGAGAGGATTATGCGTATCGTCGAAGTAAAAACGAATCGGGAGAGAGCGGCTTTTCGAGATTTTCCGTATAAGCTGTACAAAAAAAACGACCAATGGTGTCCCTACTTCGTTCACGAAATGAATCATATACTCTACCACGGCCGGTCTATCGTCTACGACCGGAGTCAGGCAACGTTCTTCCTCGCTATGCGTGATAAGGAGGTAGTAGGCCGGATCAGCGTCGGGATCGACGAGGAGTTGAACGCTCACAAACGCCAACAACACGCTTTCTTTTCTTTTTTCGATGCCATCGATGACCAAGAGGTAGGGCATGCGCTGCTCTCGAAAGCCGTTGAGTGGGCAAAAGAGAAGGGCATGTTGTATCTTAAAGGATCGGTTTCTCCGACGAACGGGGACGATTTTCGAGGGATACTCACCGAAGGATTTCAGCATTCTTCCTACTTTTTGATGCCTTTCAATTTTGAGTATTACAAAACCTTCTTCCGGGAGTGGGACCGCTACCTGGAGTACTACGCCTTTTTTCAAGATATCAACCAGCCGATCCCTCCGTCCCGTTTTAATTTGATGAAACGGATTCTTACAGAAAATCTTTCAGACAAAGAAGCCGCTCTAATAACCGATGAAAGGCAATTGACCCGCGCTTTTTTAGACGGTTTTTTCTATAAAGAAGGATACACGATAGAAGAGGTCAATTTGAACGACCTCTCCAAAAGCGCTTGCGACCTGTATGAAGTCTTTTCTAAAAGTATTCCCGACGATTGGGAAGAAGACCTCATGCCGTTCGACTACGCCCAATGCGAGCAATTGGTCAAAGACTTCAAACTGACCCTACCGCCGCCTTTGTGTTTGGGCGTCTACTATAAAGGAAAAGCGGTCGGCATCTCCGCCGTTCTTCCAAACTATAACCCGATCGTCAGAAAGATGAAAGGAAGGCTCTTTCCCTTCGGGTGGATCTCTTTGCTCTCCTCCAAAAACCGCATCAAAGAAGGGCGTGCGGTGATCCTCTTCGTGGTTCCGGAGCATCAGAATCGGGGCATTTCCGCTCTACTGGTGCTCAAGCTCCGAGAAAACTTGAAGCGGCTTGGTTACGGGAAGATAGAATTTTCATCCATCAGCGCCTATAATACCCAGATGATCAGATTAGCAGAGTTCATCGGCTGCAAACGCTACAAAACTTATACAGTTTTCGGGAAATCCCTCATCGATCGGCCCCTAACCCTCGAGGAAACCTACGGTACAGGAGCCGAAACGATGCGGAGGTTTTTCAAACAAAGGCCTTAATCGCTGATGGCCCGAAAAATAAGAGAGGCGTTATGCCCTCCGAACCCGAAGGAATTTTTCAGAAACACCGAACTCTTGCGATAGACCGTTTTTTCGGGGATGTTCAGGTCCGTGAAGGCTTCATCTCTTTGTGTCAAAGAGGGCATACCGTGAATAAACCCATTTTGTGTTTCTAGTATGGCGGCGATAAGCTCATTCGCGCCCGCTGCGCCTAGGCCGTGGCCGATCAAACTCTTGGTGCCTTGAACGGGGATGTTTTTTAAGGCTTCTCCAAAGCTCGACCTTAAGGAGTTTGCTTCGGAAATGTCCCCGATGATCGTCGCCGTAGCGTGCGCATTGATAAAATCTACTTGTGAGGGGCTCACGCCGCTGACTTCGAAGGCTTGGTTGATAGCCCGTGACGCGCCTTCCCCTTGGGGATCCGAGGCGCTAAAGTCGAAGGCGTCTCCAGATAAACCAAATCCCTCGATGGTCCCGTAAATCCGTGCGCCGCGCTGACGCGCGTGTTCCATTTCTTCCAAGACGAGTACGCCCGCCCCTTCTCCCATCACAAATCCGTCGCGGCGTCGGTCAAAAGGATTGGACGCCTCTTTAGGATTTTGATTATTCCGGGATAAGGCCATCATATTGCCGAACGCGCCTATGGGCAACGGATGGATTAAGGCTTCCGATCCGCCGGTGACCACCAGCTTCGTGTACCCGTGTTTGATCATCATAGCAGACATGATGACTGCGTGCAGCGAAGTCGCGCAAGCGCTAACGGTGGCGAAGTTGGGTCCTTTCAAACCGAACTCCATTGACACGGCGCCGGACGCCATATCCGGGATGACCATCGGTATTAAAAACGGAGAGATATACTCCGGCCCGAGGTCCCCGAAGTCTTTCATCGCTTTCAGAAGGGTCTGTAATCCTCCGATTCCGGACGAAATGGTGACGCCGGCTTGTTTTTTCCACTCGCCATCCATCGTTAATGCAGCGTCTTCCAAGGCGAATCGGGTGGCTGCCACGGCGAACTGTATGAAACGGTCGTACTTTTTGGCCCTTTTCCTGTCCATATACATTTTCGGGTCGAAGTCACTCACCTCCGCCGCTACTTGAAAAGTATAAGGAGAGGCGTCGTAAGCGGAGATTCGATCGATCCCGATCGTCATCTCCTCCAATGCTTTGGAAAAGGACGGTAAGTCTTTGGCTAACGGGTTGATCGTCCCCATCCCGGTAACCGCTACCTGAAAAGCTTCTTTTTTCATGCGCACCTCCGGTTCCACAATATTAACCGACCGTATTCTCGAAGTATAGCAAAAAAAGAAAGAAAGTCAAAAGATGACGGGAAAACTCGGATCGATGATATAATAGGGAAACACCCGGACAGAAACCCGGTTGCGTAAAAAGGGGTGAGAAACCTGAATATCGATGAAATCAAGTCCGCCATACCGCATCGATACCCATTTTTGATGGTGGACCGCGTGACACAGTTAGAGCCAGATAGGATACAAGCGTATAAAAACGTGACCGTCAATGAACCCTACTTTCAAGGCCATTTTCCACATTACCCGATCGTACCGGCCGTTTTGCAGCTGGAGGGCATCGCACAAACGGCCGCATTGCTTTTGCACGATACCTATAAAGAACGAGAGGGTATTCCGCTCTTCTTGGGGATCGATAGCGCTCGTTTTTTACGAGAAGTCCGCCCTGGCGATCGGATGGACTACGTCGTTGAGGTCAAGCAGAAGATGGGAGATTTTTATAAAGTGAACGGTCAGGTTCTCGTAGAAGGCCAGGTCGCGGCGAGATGTACCTTGTTCGTTGGCGTAAAATTCTTTGATCCACCGGAGGCGCATGTTTGATTCCTTACCGCTCTGTCGACTATTAGGTATAAAGTATCCTCTCATTTTAGGCGGAATGGCGTGGGTCGGGAAAGCGGCTTTAGCCGCGGCCGTGTCGAACGCGGGTGGATTGGGAACGATCGGTTCAGGCTCGATGACCATCGAAGTACTACGATCGGAAATCGACCGATGTCGAGCGTTGACGGCAAAGCCTTTCGCTGTCAACCTCCTTATGTTGGATCCCGATGCGGAAGCGAAAGCGGCCCTCCTTTTAGAATTAAGGGTTCCAGTTGTGGTGTTCGGGGCTGGAAACCCGGGAGTCTTCGTGGAGGCCTTTCGTAGGCGAGAAATCGTCACGATGGGAGTCGTTTCATCCGAAAACCTGGCTTTGCTGTTGGAAAGGGCCGGTGTGGACGTGATTATCGGAGAGGGTTGCGAATCCGGTGGGCACATCGGATCGGTGACGACCATGGTTTTAATCCCCGCTTTGGCGGACCTCGTGCGCACGCCGATCGTCGCTGCGGGCGGCATTGCGGACGGCAGGGGAATCGCGGCCGCCTTTATGCTGGGGGCTCAAGGCGTTCAGATCGGCACCCGCTTCATTGCCTCCGTAGAATCCGACGCGAACGATACCTATAAACAATTGATTCTCAAAGCCGGAGTCCGCGATACCATCGTCACGGGCGAAGATTTGGGACACCCCGTACGGGTCCTTAAGACACCGTTTTCTAGAAAAATAAAAAAAATGGAACGGCAATCGGCCGATGAGGTCGAGAGTCTTTTGTTAGGAAGTTTTAGAAAGGCGTATCAGAATGGAAACCTAAACGAAGGCTCCTTTCTCGCCGGCCAATCAGCGGGACTAGTACACGATATTTCGACGTGTCAAGAGATCATCGAGAAGATGTTCGCCCAAGCGGCGACTCTTCTGGAATATACTATTCCTCACATAAACGAAAGGAGAAAACATGAACAGAACGGAAGTATTTAGCAGAGTAAAAAAAGCGTTGGTAGAAAAATTAGATGTCGATGAAGACCAGATTTCTCTCGACGCAGACCTAAGGGACGATCTGGGGGGCAGCTCTCTGGAACTCGTCGACTTGGTCATGGACTTAGAGAGAGAAGCCAAAATCAAGATCGAACTCGAAGAATTGAGAAGTATTCAGAAGGTAAAAGATGTCGTAGAACTGATCCAAAAAAAATTGAGCTAATTTTGGGCCCCCGTTTTCCGTCTCTATAATCGGGAGAGAAATCTCCCAAAAAGAGAAACGCCAGATGGGGGGGTTGATCTTGTACTACGTTTTTTCGATGTTCGCGTCCAAACAAGAAGGTTACCTAGATGAAAAACGGACGGTAACCGCTCAATTCGAAGAGTATCGTGACGCCAAAAACGCCTATCGGCATTTTTCAAAACAGATAAAAGCGTGGAAACGTTTGGATCCCAGCCATATAGGGCGGTGTACCCTCATCGTCGCGCCAAGTCAAAGCGACCAGTCCTCGGAGTCTACGAAACCGAGAGACCTCCTCGGGCAGCAATCCAAACTCTTGGCAGAAAGAAATTAGTCGAGCAAAAAAAGGGAGCCTCGCTCCCTTTTTTATTGTCGGTCATTTCGTATAAAATGAAAAAAGCGGTCTTAGCTTTTTGTCTTGAAGAATCGATATAAGAAATATAAACCGATTCCGATCAAGACCAACGGAAAGGCGACGGAGAAAAAGGTTTGCTGTAGGAGCGTGAAGAACATAAAAAGAGAGCCTATCCCAAACGGAATGACTCCGCCGATGAACAACCCCTTCTTCGCGGGCAGCGTAAGGAAATACATCTGTAGCAACCCGATCCCAGGCGCCATAACGAAAATGGGCCATAGGTACTGGAGTATCCCGTAATCCGTGTAACTGCACAGGAAGAACAGTAAACCCAAAGTGATCAGAATCCCTCCGGGCACTAGTAGGCCGGAGAGTTTTTTGTTCCGAAAGAAAGCGATCTCAAAAATGAGCCCTGGGAGTAACAAAAAAGACGGCCATACTCTTTCCCAGGTAATCGATAGGATCCCAAAAGCCCCGAGTAATCCGAAAATACCCAAAATTACCAACGAAACGCCAAAAACTAATATGAGTGAACGTTTCGCAGGCTCCGCGCTATTTCGATAGGTTGTTGATTTTTCTTCCATTCCCATCTTCCCCTTTTGCCCGTTTTCTTCATAGCGTTTTTTCACAAGCCATAGCCCCTTACGGATATACAAGTCAGATTATACCACTATCAAGAGTTCTTATGCCCCCTCACTCTCTCTTTCGTTTGAAGAACCCCGACCGTGCGGTTGCATTTTTCTACTGTTTCTGCTACACTTCAAAGAAACTGTTTTCAAGAAGGAGAGGAACCCTATGTATGGGTACGCGCCGGGTAGAGCCAATATTATCGGAGAGCACGTGGATTACAATGACGGATATATCTTCCCCTTCGCAATCGAGCGAAAAACGACGGTTCTTATTAAAAAATCGGATGATTCTTCCTTTCGCGTTCGATCGAAAGGTTACGGGGCCTTCGTTATAAATCCTGAGAAGATGGAGCCGAGAGGGGATTGGACCGACTATATCCAAGGGGTTTTTTGGGTGCTGAAGAGACACGATCGATTTCACCTCTTTCCGGTGACCCTCGAGGTCGACTCGGACGTGCCGATCGGCGCGGGGCTATCGAGCAGCGCGTCCGTGGAAGTGGCCACCCTCGCCGCTCTGAACGGGTTCTTCACGCTCGGGTTAGACAAAGCCACCCTCATCGCCTACGCCAAAGAGGCGGAAAACGACTTCGTGGGTGTTCAATGTGGGATTATGGATCAGTTCGCATCAGTGATGGGTAAAGAAGATCACGCGATATTTATGGACACTCGATCCGGTGATTTCGAGTATGTACCGATCGATTTGGACGATAAGACCTTTTTGGTGATCAACTCGAAGGTCTCTCATGCCTTAGGCTCCGGTGAATACAATCGCCGTAGAGCCGAATGTGCGCTCTGCTTGAACACGCTGCATCGTAGCAGCTTCAGAGATATTTCCTTGGCCGAACTCGAAAATAAAAGAGCGCTCCTCCCTCCGGTGGCCTATCTCAGAGGATTGCACGTGTTAACTGAGATAGAAAGGACGTGTCTGTGTAAAACTGCGTTACTCGAAAAAGATTGGGCGTTAGTCGGAAGATTGCTCACACAAAGCCATAGCAGCCTTCGCGATAATTACCAGGTCAGCTGCGAGGAGATAGAGTATCTGATCGAAAACCTAAACCAATTCTCATCGGTGTGGGGAGCCAGGATTATGGGAGGGGGATTCGGAGGGAGCCTCATCGCCTTGGTGGAGGAGCGAGCCGTCCCCAAAATCCTCGCGGAGTTGAGCGATAAGTATTTTCACCGATATGGCATCCGATTGGAAGGGTATCAAGTTAAGCCCTCAAAAGGAGCGGGATACGTTGACAGTTAGCGTAGCCGAAAAGAGGGAGGCCCTGTTGGGCGAGATCGGTAAAACCATCGAACGTTCTTCGCGCGTGGCGATCGCTTTTTCCGGAGGAATGGACTCCACTGTAGCCGCCTGCTGCGTTCGAGAGGCTCTCGGTGAAAGGGGCAACGCGGTTTTAGTTCACTTTTCTTTCGGCCCTTACACTTACGAGAAGACGGCCGAAAACGTCCGTCTCCTCGCGAAGCGGATCGGATTCCCGCTGTATCTGGTCGACAAGCGGAAGGAGTTAGAAATGCTATCTCGAAAAGGACCCTCTTGTAACCGGTGTACCAAGCATATCAAGTTAGGGGGTATGCGGGACTTCGCGAAAGAGTGGCGGGCGGATTGGATCATCTCCGGCGCCAACCAAAGCGACACGTGGGGACAGTATGGGATCGCGGTTCATCAAAACACCTATTCTCCGCTCTTTCACCTAGAAAAACCCGAAATCCGTGAGCTGCTCGACCATTTCGGCTTTGCACTCTCGGAAGTGCGTTCGGGCGAATCCGCTCTGCGCGAGGGTTGCAAACTGAAGCACCTGATGAAGGCGATGGCCGTACCCGAGTACCACGGAGAAGCTGTTTGCCTATCCAATGAAACACTGTTGAGCCGCTTGCGAGAAGCGCGTTTTGAAACGCAGTTTGCAAACGTAAAAATCATCGGCCCTTTGCGGAAAAACATCGCATTGATCAATGTCTCTCCACTTCCGCCGGCTACGCTGCGCGAAAAGCTCGTTCGCGAGATAGGAGCCCTCGAGTCCATTTCTGAGGCTGCCATCGTAGATCGACCCGTCACGCTCTATCTCAAAGCTAACCCCGGAATAATACGTTCGCCGCATTCCCGGCATTGGTTGGAAGTTGGGAAGATCGGTCCAGAGTTCTCAGGGCCTATCCGATTCGTGTGGATGGAGAGCCCCAATCGGTCGCTCAATACCTATCACGTCGTCGACTATACGTTCGCTTAAGGTTTGGACACAAGCGCTTGAAGGAAGTGAAAAGGATGGATTACACGAAAATTCCTCCCGAAACAAAGATCGTCGACCCCCGGTGCGCCCCGTTCTTTCACAACGGGTCACGCGAATCGATCCTATTGCTCCACGGGTACACGGGGACACCCTACGATATGCGGTATCTTGCCGAACGCTTATCTCAACAGGATTATGCGGTCTTCGTTCCCCGATTGCCCGGACACGGAACGAACCGCCGGGACTTTTTGCAATCGAAGGACGACGACTGGCTGCGGGAAGCGATCGACGGGTACCTCACGCTACAGGCGATGGGTAAGCCGGTTCACGTGTGCGGCTTGTCGATGGGAGGCGTGTTGGCCTTGCTGCTGGCGGAAAGGTTCCCTATACGGAAGGTCTGCCTCTGCGCGCCGGCTATCGTGGTTAAGAACCCAATGATGAAATGGACTCCCTTTTTAAGGCACGTCGTGAAAACGACGAAACGACCGCGGGTTGAATACGATGAAGCCTTTTTAAACACGCTACATTGTGAGTATTGGAGCGACCACCTCATCGAAAAACTGGCCGATCTATCGCGTCTTCAAAAACGATGCTTGAAGGCCCTAGAGAACGTGACTTCTGACTGTTTGGTCCTTTTGGCAAGAAAAGACACCGTCGTTCCGACAGGCGTCGCCGACCTTCTCCGAAACCGCACGCGGGCCAACTCCTTCCGGACGGAGATCCTGGAAGAAAGCGGACACGTCATCCTTAACGATAGTGAAAAAGAGAAGGCCGCGGATACCATAATCCGTTGGCTTGATAACCGCTAGACTGACAAACAGCGCCTGGAACGAGTTCACGGAGATATTGACTTTTTCTATTCCGTTGGATTATACTACCGCGTAGTCTCGCTAAGCGATCGCGTCTACCGGGAGGATAAGCGTTATTGGCTGGTTACCAACTGTTTTGGCTATGCAAACTGTGTCGAGGGGATTGTTGCCGCATCTATGACCCTACGCGACTCCCAAAAGGGAAGAGTATCGGCGAATGGAGCGACGAGTTCCATCAATTCAGAGAGGGATACGGAGTCCTTCCGTTGTTTATCCCCGAAATCGTGCATCATAGAACAAACGCCCATCTGTTGGAAATCTTACGTGAAAAAGGGATCGACCCCTTCGCTTGCGAATACTTGGGCCTCGAGGGATGTCTGATCGCCTGGGATAATCGTCCAGGCCAGTGCATCGCCTATCGTTGCCCCACTTTTAAAGATTACGATAAGGACGCGAGCTAAGCCGATGATACGACGAGTTTGCAGCATCTATCCACAATCCGTGACCCCCTCGCCCTTGAGTCACCTGTTCGCCTACTTCCGCTTCGTCGGGTACCGCTTCGCGAGAGGTTGCATTCAGGTCTTGGACGGTTTACTGAGCATACTCCTCGCGCCGCTCGGTATGGATACCGAAATTTACGCCCGCTTCATCTACCGGGTCGAAAAATACCGGAAACCTCTGTGGAACCGACGGTATCAAAACCCGAACTCTCTTTGAGCTCTCTCTGCATCGGTTATTTTCGCCCTCCTACGTTTAACGCGTATCCGCTCGGCGACGAAGTAGCCAAACCCGCCCTTCTCTGTCGAAAGTAAGGAATCCGACTTCCTACCGAGTGATAAGCCGATTAAGGAGAACAGAGGGATTTTATAGAATTGTATAAAGGAAAAGACACCTACGGGAGGCATGCGAATGAGAAAAACGCTGGGGATCATCCTTTGTTTGTTACTCTCCTTAATGGCTTTTGGAGATATCATTTATTTAGTTGACGGCTCGAAACTATCAGGAAAGATACTGGGCTACCTGGGCGACGAAGTGGAAGTATTGTTGGAAACGGGACATTCTGTCAAGCTTAGAACGAACCAAATCATCCGTATTGAGCCTCTCGATACCGGTCTTTTAGCGGCCTCCAACGCCGCGATAGAAACGGCTCCTTTGGCCGCAGCCCCCGCAGCCGCCGCAGCTGCCGCCCCCGCCACCCCCATTCCCGCGGGCCACTGGCCATACCAAGGGTATTCGGTGACTGGAATTCCGGAAGCGACCGGATACATCCCGGCTACCGAAATCCCTGTGATGTTCGGCGACCCGGAAACGGAGATGCGAAAGAGGTTATTAATGTATAGTGAGATGAAAAAGGAGCCCTGGGTCGCGGCGGAGCTTTCTTTGCTCATTCCAAGCGCCGGCCATTTGTACACCGGCGAGTGGGAAAGAGGATTCCTATTCCTAGGCGCGAAAACCGCTTTCCTCGGTGTCGCTATCTTTGGGTTTTTACCGCAGGAAACCGGTGAAGTGGATAGCAATGATAAGCCTATCATGAAGCCCCAGAATACTTTGCTGGGTGCAGTCGGTGCGGGGGGATTCGCGCTTTTCACCCTTCTCGAGTTCGTAGACTCTTATTATGCGGCCGAACGGTATAATCAAGTGCTACGCCTTCGTTTGGGCATCGAACGGTTCGATCCGATGATGTTGCCTACGTTCAGCAAATAAAGAAAAGCGCATCGCGCGCTTTTCTTCGCTCTCTTTGAGTATAATTCTCTGAGTAGCCAGCTCAAACCAGGATTGCCGATGGCGCACGAAACGACCTGCTTATGGCTGCTTCCTTCCGGACCTGACCCGGTTCACAGTGTTCCGTCGCATCGGGCCCAATTCTCAACACCGCTTGCCCAGTATCCTTATACCCAATTCAACCTCGGTCAAGCATCAGCCCCGCTATAGTGGATTTCGGGTTCAGGAGGCCACTACTCTCCCGCCTGCGCGATACGCCGGAAGTATTTTACCATAATTCCTTCCGTTTTTCTACCCCCCGTGTGGGTCAAGTTTTGGGGTGTAATCTTGAGACAAGACAAGAATCGATCGCACGGTTTTTAGTCGGTGTGGTCATCGCGGCGTAAGCGCCCCTTCTTTTCGCGACGGCGCGATACGCTTTGTACCTGTCTTGAAAAACAGGGTTCGCACAGAGGACACAGAGAAAAAATCTTGGGAACTCCTTGGGCACGCCAACTTTTAAGTTGGCTTGTCTTTGAAAAGAAAGGCGCAAAGCGTATCGCGAGACTTCGTGGGCTTCCGAAGTCAGCCCGCTGGTCACCCTGCAATGAACCTCTTAGTATTGTCACCTCATAACTTGACACGCGCTCATCTCCCGCTATCTCAAATCGCGGAGTGGATAGATTAAAACCACAAATCGTCTGGTAGTCAAAAAAAACGTCGCTGACCGGAAAAGTCTGATGGTACGAACGAGTTGATTCTCACTTCCCTGAAGCCCACCCGCCCCGAAACTTGGTCCTTTCTTACGCTAGCAAAATCAGTAGAACTATCCCAATATTGATTTTTTCTCCACTTTAGCGGTTTACTCATTATCCAAATTTTTAAAAGGCTCGGAAAAGGGCAGCCACCGCAAGAAAAGCTAAGCTCAACATCGGTTTTTCGGGTGTAAAACCGTCTCCGCACGATGAATCTGGCGCTTTTTAACGTTCAGCGGACCACGGATAACAAGAGTCGATTCAGATAGTTTTCCAACCACTCCTGCCTTCCGGAAGCGGGCAACGGTATAGGGGTGTCGATGATCGCACTTTCCAAAGAATGGATATCGACAGGGCCCTTTTCGATCTCTGCGCCGAGACCGCTATCAAAAGAGACGTAGCGCTCTTGTATCCCTCTCTCCAGGAACGGATGCTCAATCATCATTTTGGCCGCTTTCAAGCCGATGGCGAAGGCGTCCATCGCAGCAATGTGCGATAGAAACAGGTCTTTCTTTTCATAGGAGCCGCGCCGTACGTGAGCGTCAAAGTTCAGCCCTCCAGGCGCCAACCCGCCGTTGAGAAGAATTTCATACATCGCGAGCATGGTATCGTACATGTTCGTTGGGAAGTGATCGGTATCCCAACCGAGGAGCAGGTCGCCCATATTCGCGTCGACACTCCCGAGCTTGCCGACCATCCTAGAATACCGCAGCTCGTGCTGAAAGGTGTGACCGGCCAAAGTCGCGTGGTTGGCTTCTATATTGAACTTAAAATACGGTTCCAACCCGTAACGCTGCAAAAAAGCCAAAGAATGAGCCGCGTCAAAGTCGTATTGGTGTTTCGTCGGCTCCTTTGGTTTCGGTTCAATCAAAAATTGACCTTCAAACCTTATCTCCCGCGCGTAATCGAGAATAATCCGATAGAAAGCGGCCAGGTGGTCGAGTTCTCTTTTCATATCGGTGTTCAGAAGGGTTTCGTAGCCCTCTCGACCACCCCAAAACACATAGCCTTCTCCTCCCAACGCTAGTGTGACCTCCAACGCTTTCTTCACTTGCCCCGCAGCATAAGCGAAAACTTTCGCGTCTGGAGACGTAGCCGCGCCGTGTAGATACTTCGGGCTGGAAAATAAATTCGCGGTGCCCCATAAGAGTTTTATTCCGGTTTCTTTCATGAGTGCCTGGATATGCGGAATCACTCGGTCCATCAATGCATTGGTCTGCCTAAGGGTGTCCAATTCCGGAGCGAGATCGCGATCGTGGGCACAGAAATAAGAGACACCCAATTTGGACATAAATTCGAAAGCAGCGTCCGCCTTCGCAATCGACCGGTCATAAGGATCGGCATAGCGATTCCAAGAGCGCTCGAAAAACGGTTCACCAAACATATCCCGTCCTTCGCCGCAAAAGGTGTGCCAATAGGCAACCGCGAACCGGAGTTGCTCGCCCGCTTTCTTTCCGCCAATTAACTCCTCCGGATTGTAGTACCGGAAAGCCAGCGGATTATCGGA
>Ga0255346_1003986_pt1 | contig 16736 bp, 16 predicted proteins | sample wastewater_treat_FD_194410 | JGI IMG/M metagenome (GOLD analysis project Ga0255346, IMG submission 194410) | Wastewater microbial communities from Lulu Island WWTP, Vancouver, Canada - plant22 | ecosystem: Engineered > WWTP > Wastewater > Unclassified | place: Canada: Vancouver, British Columbia... | reverse complement strand
GATTCCCCAGGAGTACACAAATATGCCTCTTGATGAGGCCCTTGCTTTAATCCAGAAAGACAAAGATGCAATTAATATTGAAACGTCTCAAATTGAAGAGAAGATCCGTGACATCTCAACTGAATGGTATAAAGATCTTTCAACATTCAATGTCCTGCTTACAGATTTTCTTGAAGGAACACTGGCATACTCTCAATTCGGGCAGACTGATTATACTTTCATTGTAAAAGGATGGATACCTCAAAAATCTCTGCCTGCAACAAGGAAGATCCTCTCTGAAAATTTTGGCATGTCGGTTGTCGTTCACGAGCTGCCTGATGATCCTGATTTACTTGATAATGCCCCGGTATTTTTTGATAATCCTTTCTGGGCCAAACCATTTGAATTTTTCATGAACCTTGTGGCTCCTCCCATGTACAGGGAGATAGATCCCACCCCGCTTTTCGCAATATTCTTCCCGTTATTCTTTGGATTTATCGTTGGGGATATCGGTTATGGTTTTGTAATCTTCTGTTTCAGCCTGACTGTCAGGCATAAGTTCAGGGAAGTGCCCTGGGTCTTCCAGCTCATGAGCATTCTCATGATCTCGTCTATCTCAGCGATGATATTTGGATATATTTATGGAGAAATTTTTGGAGATTTTGGTGAACACATGGGCTGGCTTTCGCCGTTTACCATATTTGGGATCTCATGGAACCGGATTGAGTCTATCATTCCACTCCTGACCCTTGCCATTGGCATAGGGGTATTCCATGTCTTCCTGGGTTTGTCTCTTGGCATCCTGAATTCATACAGACGCCATAACACAAGGCATATTATTGAGAAGGCAGGGATGATTGGCCTTATTTCAGGAATACTACTGCTATTTGGTTCATATACTGGTCATGTGCCAGGATCTGTGACATTTGCCGTCATCATTCTGGTATTTATCTCAATTGCCGGCCTGCTTTACGGGGGAGGGAGCAGGGGAGTCATTGAAGTGATGGGAACTATTGGCAATATCATGTCATATGCACGTCTTATGGCGATCGGCCTTGCTTCTGTGATCCTGGCTTTTGTTGCAAACCGCTTATCGCAGGAACTTGGAATTCTGATCCTTGGAATTATTGTCGCAATCCTTTTACATACTCTCAATGTTTGCCTTGCCATGTTCAGTCCTTCAATCCATTCTCTCAGGCTGCATGTCGTGGAATTCTTCTCCAAGTTTTATGAAGGTGGAGGTACCCCCTATAAACCGTTTGGAAAAGAACCACTCTGATCTTTTTGCTATTTTTTCCCAGAGACAAAACACAATTTATAAATCCATGTAGGATAAGGTAATCGTTGGAGATAACTATGGCAGGATGGGAAGTTCCAATTGGAGCCGCAATTGCCTTTGTAGGAGGCGCGATTGCGACAGGCATCGCACAGTCGAAGATAGGAGCTGCCGGGGCAGGTGCCGTGGCAGAGAGACCGGAATCAGCAGGCACTATAATTGTTCTTGAAGCAATTCCTGAAACGCTTGTTATTCTGGGATTTGTTGTAGCGGCAATGATCATCATCATGGTTGAGTAACCTGTAAAGCTACCACCCCCGTCAAGCAGAGAAGGTGAGCTGAGAATGGCATATGAAGACCTGATAAAATCCATTGAATCAACGGCTGAGGAGAAGAAACTTGAAGTAATTCAGAGTGCTGAACGAGAAGTGGAAGCAATTATTCGGGAAGCAGAGACAGAGTCATCTGCCATTCATGCTCAATACCTGAAAAAAGCAGAACGGGATCTGATCCTGGAGTCAAACAGGCAGAAATTTCTTGCCAGGCAGGAAGTGAAGACAGAGATCAATGCTGTAAGGTTGAAGCTGATTGATGATGCATTTGCTCTGGCGAAGGATTCGCTATCCAGTATCAGATCTGATTCATCCTACCCGGCACTATTTGAACAACTTGCACAGGAGGTAATCACAGCCCTTTCCGGTGAAGAGATTGTCCTTCACATTGACCCGGCTGATTCGGCTATCTGCATGAATGTCATCAAAAAACTTGGTGCTGATTGTGAAGTCATGCAGGACATCACAACATCAGGAGGTCTGTCCGGAACATCCGTAGATGGAAAGATTCGTGCAGACAATACCCTTGAATGCAGACTGGAAAAGATAAGGAGTCTTTCAACCCTTGAGATTACCAGCCTTATCCTTGGAGACCCTGATGGATAACGGATATGTTAATGCCAGGGTCAGGGGAATGTATTCAAGGCTGCTTGATAAGAAGGCCCTGAGCAACCTGATATTAAAACCTGACATCAGTTCCCTTATAACCGCCCTGGAAGAGACTCCGTACCGTGAGGATCTGGAACGTGCACTTGTAGGAAAGCCCGGGCTTTATGGTATCGAAGAGGCACTCAGACAAAATCTTATCAGGACGATCAAAAAAATTGCGGAATTTTTACAGGGAGAGAGAGGCGAACGATATATCCTTATCTTCTCATCAAGATGGGATGTTCACAACCTCAAAACAATTCTGCGTGGAAAGAGGATCAAAGTACCTACCATGCAGATCAGGGAAAACCTTGTGCCTGCAGGGGAATTTGATGAGTCACTCCTCTCCGAGTTATTAAAACAGGCTGATGTAAAAGGTGTGATTGATCTCCTGTCAGCCTGGGAAGTTGCATATGCCATCCCACTGAACCTGGCATTTCCAGAGTATAATGCCCATGGAGATCTCTTCATTCTTGAAAACGCCCTTGATCGTTATTACTATGAAAAGGCCCTCTCCCTTGTAAGCGGAAGATCGGTGGAAGAACACCAAATCCGCGATATCATCGGAACTGAGATAGATCTTATAAATATCAAGTCACTTCTGATGATGTTCCGGGATCATGTGGATCCCCTGGATGCAGAACCAATGTTACTGGACGGTGGAAAGATATTCAATCGCAAAAAACTTAAGGTGCTTTTAGAGCTTGGTTCTGCAGAATCCCTGGTGGAATACCTGGAAGATACTCCGTTCAGGTTTCTTGCCGATCTTCGTAGCACCGAAGAGAACATGCTTAAGATATCTGCATATCAGCATCTCCTTGATGAGTTCCTTATAAGGCAGGCTGTCAGGCTTTACCGTGGAGATCCTCTGTCTGTTACGGTGGTCATCGGGTACCTGTGGGCAAAATACACAGAGGTTATGAACCTGCGAATCATTGCAAGGTGCAAAAATGCCCTTATTTCGCCTGAAGACATGGAGGCGGAGATGGTTTATGTATAAAGTTATCGTCATCACCGATCCGGAATCTGCTACCGGGTTTCGTCTTGCTGGTTCTGATGTAAAAGAGGCAGAAGATTCCCTTGAAGCATCTTTTATTCTTTCATCCCTTCTTCACGATGAGGAGGCCGGAATAATTGCAGTCAGGGAAGATTATCTTGCAAACCTTGACAAGAGTCTTTATGAACAGGTTGAGAAGAGCTATCACCCGGTCATCATCCCGATTCCAGCGCCCAGGAAAGGTGATGAAGTGAGTGGTTATGTGGAACGTCTGCTAAGGAGAGCAATTGGATATAACGTGGTGATGAGGAGTTAAAAATGATAACCGGAAAAATTGCCAGGATTTCAGGGCCGGTAATTACTGCCAGGGACATGACTGGTTCACGGATGTATGACGTGGTATCGGTGGGAAAGGCAGCTCTTCCAGGTGAAATAATCCGCCTTGAAGGGGACGAGGCAGTTATCCAGGTCTATGAGGATACTACAGGACTGAAGATTCATGAGCCGGTGGAGAATACTGGTGTCCCGCTCTCGGTAGAACTTGGACCCGGTCTTCTTTCATCCATTTATGACGGGGTTCAGCGACCTCTTCCTGCCTTGTATGAAAAAAGTGGTAATTATATCAGCAGGGGGATCATGGTTCCTGGCCTTGACCGGGATAAAAAATGGTCATTTACACCCGTGAAAAAACCCGGAGACAAAGTGAATCCGGGGGATGTGATAGGGACAGTCCAGGAGTTTCACCTTGCTCATTTGATCATGATCCCGCCTGGCATATCTGGCGAGATAAAAACCATATCTGCCGGAGAATACACAGTTACCGATCTGATCTGCACTCTCACTGACGGGACAGAGATCTCAATGCTCCAGAGATGGCCGGTAAGAAAGGGGAGACCATTTATAAAACGACTGGACCCTGAAGTTCCACTGCTTACCGGGCAGCGGGTATTTGATACAATGTTCCCACTCGTAAAAGGCGGTACCGCGATGATCCCCGGCGGGTTTGGAACAGGTAAGACGGTATCAGAACAGACCCTTGCCAAATGGGCCGATACCCAGGTGGTTGTATATATCGGGTGTGGTGAACGTGGCAATGAGATGACAGATGTCCTCACTGAATTTCCTGAACTGACAGATCCAAGGACAGGTTATCCGCTTATCGAACGGACGATAATGATCGCCAATACCTCAAATATGCCGGTTGCAGCAAGGGAAGCGTCTATTTACACAGGCATTACAATTGCCGAATACTACCGGGACATGGGTTTTGATGTTGCACTTCTTGCAGATTCCACTTCAAGATGGGGTGAGGCACTTCGCGAGGTATCAGGAAGACTTGAAGAGATGCCTGGTGAAGAGGGTTATCCTGCCTATCTTGCGACCCGTCTTGCTGCTTTTTACGAACGTGCAGGGCGTGTCATCTGTTCAGGATCAGAGGAGAAGACCGGTTCTGTGACCATCATCGGTGCAGTGTCGCCTCCTGGCGGAGACTTCTCAGAGCCTATCACACAGAACACTCTTCGGATAGCAGGAACTTTCTGGGCACTTGATGCAAATCTTGCATACCGGCGGCATTACCCTTCGGTGAACTGGATAAGAAGCTATTCCCTTTACCTTGAGGATGTCGGAAGCTGGTTTTCAGAGCAGGTGGCACGTGACTGGTACCAGTTCCGCGGAAGAGCGATGTACATCCTGCAAAAAGAAGTTGAATTACAGGAGATTGTCCAGCTCATCGGTCCTGATGCATTGCCTGACAAGGAAAAAGTGGTCCTTGAGATTGCAAAGATTATCCGCGAAGATTTTCTGCAACAGAGTGCTTACAGTGACGATGATTCTTTCTGCCCGCTTGAAAAGCAATACTGGATGCTCAAGGTAATCATCTGGTATTATGATGCCATTCGTGCAGCCATGAGGCGTGCAGTCCCGCTTCACCAGCTTCTTACAATTCCGGCAAGATCAGAGATAGCCAGGATGAAGGAGCAGAAAGATCTGGACAGGATAATAAGGCTTAGCGATATGGTCTGGGAACAGACTGAAACCCTGGAGGTGCAGGTATGCAGCACGGCAGCCTGATTACGGTAGATTACCAGACGGTCAACTATGTATCAGGTCCCCTTATCCTGGTTGACCGTCCAAAAGAGATCTCGTTTGGTGAAACGGCACAGATAATTCTCCCTGATGGTGAAGAGCGGACCGGGCAGATTCTTGATATCTCTGAAGAGATTGCGGTTGTACAGGTCTTTGAAGGGACAAGGGGAATAGACAGCCATGTAACGACGGTCAGGTTCACAGGCCAGTCTCCTCTCCTTGACTTGTCCTATGACATGCTTGGCCGGGTGCTTGATGGTGTCGGAAGGCCAAGAGATGGTGGTCCTGCCATTATTCCTGAAGCAAGGCTTGACATTGCAGGTATGCCAATCAACCCCTATTCACGTGACAAACCTGCTGAGTTTATCCAGACCGGTATCTCTGCCATTGATGCGTTAAATACCCTTGTCAGGGGCCAGAAACTGCCTATCTTCTCCGGGGCCGGGCTACCTGCCAACCAGCTGGCTGCGCAGATTGCAAAACAGGCCAAAGTGCTTGGTGAAGGAGAAAACTTTGCCGTAGTCTTTGCTGCCATGGGTATAACTTACAAGGAGGCGGCATTCTTCATGAAGGAGTTTGAAGAGAGTGGGGCCCTTGAGAGAGTGGTCTTCTTCTTAAACCTGGCTGATGATCCTACAATCGAGAGGATAGCAACTCCAAGGTGTGCACTGACTGCGGCAGAGTTCCTTGCATATACTCACAACCTGCATGTTCTGGTCATCCTTACCGATATGACAAATTACTGCGATGCTCTCCGTGAGATCTCAACTGCCCGCGAGGAGATACCAGGACGTCGCGGGTATCCGGGGTACATGTATACTGACCTTGCAACAATTTACGAACGTGCAGGGCGTATCAAGGGCTGTTCTGGCTCAATCACTCAGATTCCCATCCTCACAATGCCAGATGATGATATCACCCACCCTGTTCCTGACCTGACTGGTTACATCACCGAGGGACAGATCGTGTTATCACGTGACCTGTTCAGGAAAGGTATTAATCCTCCTATTGACGCACTGCCATGCCTTTCAAGGCTTATGAACCTTGGGATAGGACCAGGGAAGACAAGGGAGGATCACAGGAATGCTGCAGACCAGCTTTATGCCTCCTATGCTTATGGAAGGGACCTTCGAAGACTGGTAGCCATCGTCGGTGAAGAGGCACTTTCAGACCTGGACCGGGATTACCTGAAGTTTGCAGATCACTTTGAGAAGAGGTTCATATCCCAGGGCAACGTGGACCGGAGCATTGAGACGACCCTGCAGATCGCCTGGGAACTTTTCGGCCTGCTCCCGGAAGGAGAACTGAAACGGATAAAAGAAGAGTATATTGAGAAATATCGGGCTTTAATTATGACCGGGGAGTAGTCCATGGAGCAGGTAAATCCTACCCGGATGGAGCTGATGAAGAAGCGGTCACAGATAGTGCTGGCTGAACAGGGCCGGGATCTTCTGAAGGAGAAGATGGAGGCTCTTATCCAGGAATTTTTCAAGATCATGGTCAACTTCTCAGAGTCAAGGGAAGGGCTTGAACAGCTTGCCATCGAGGCTGACATAGCTCTCCTCGTAGCAGAAGCGGTCGATGATCCGATCGCCGTAAAATCGGCCTCCTATGCAACCAAGCGACAGATAATGGTTGACATCTCCGGGAAAAACATCATGGGGGTTCCTGTTCCGGTTATTCAAAAAAGCAGCGTGGCGTTAAATGTGATGGAGCGGGGATATGGTCTTATCGGTACCAGCAGCCGGATAAACGAGGCTGCAGAAAAGTTTGAGGCCGAGATGGACATGATCATCCGGCTTGCCGAGACTGAAACTACCCTTCGCAGACTTGGGAATGAGATCCAGATGAACAGGAGAAGGGTAAATGCCCTTGACCAGATAATCATCCCTGAACTTAAAGAACAGGCCAGGTATATCAGGTTCAGCATCGAGGAAAGGGAGAGAGAGGACCTTTTCAGGCTCAAGAAGGTAAAAAAGCTGATTGAACGAAAGAAGCTAAAGAAGAGGATGTCAAAGACGACCGGAAGATAATAAACCCGCTTTTTTCAGAAATGTGTCGTACTGTTTCATAAGGTATGATATGCCCTGAGATCATAAGAGAATCAGATGGAACGAGGCCTTTACGTCATTACAGATGAGACACTGGCTCCTGGCTGCTCCCATATCCACATTGCAAAAGAGTCTCTCTCTGGCGGTGCAAAAATGATCCAGCTGAGGGATAAACACAGAAACGGGGGAGAACTCTTCGCCATTGCAAGGGAGATCAGGTCTTTATGCACGCTGCATGATGCCAGGTTTATCATAAATGACCGTCTTGACATTGCGCTTGCTGCCCTTGCAGACGGGGTGCATCTTGGCCAGGATGATCTTCCCCTTTCTGCAGCACGCAGGCTTGCTCCACGACCATTTATCATTGGTATTTCTGTAGGCACGGTTGAAGAGGCGGTCCTGGCAGAGAGAGAAGGAGCAGATTATATCGGGGTAGGACCTGTGTACCCGACAGGAACAAAGACAGATGCAGGACCGGCCGTGGGACCTGACCTTGTCAGGGCGATCAGGAAAGAAGTTACCATTCCCATAGTTGCAATTGGAGGAATTAACCTTTTGAATGTAAGAGATGTGGTAACAGCTGGTGCAGACTGGATTGCAGTAATTTCTGCGGTCATATGCAGCCCGGATATAGAGGCAGCCTCCAGGAAATTTGTTACTCTGATAAATTCCTGACATTTCACGAATCCTTTTTTCATGCCATGATGCACGAAAATTACAAGTATTTTCAATGAGAGCCTGTACGGAGATGACACTTGACGAAGTAACCATCAGCAGGGCCATCATCACCGACCATCTCAACACCCTTGTTCAGTACATGGAGATGGATGTGGCCGTAATCGGGGCAGGTCCTTCAGGCCTTGTCTGTGCCACGATTTTAGCGGAGAAAGGCCTGAAAGTAGGATTGATTGAGAAGAAGTTATCCGTCGGCGGCGGGATGTGGGGAGGAGGAATGATGTTTCCCCGGATCGTGGTTCAACAGGGAGCAAAAAGACTGCTTGACCGGTTTGGCATCAGGTCATCAGAATTCTCACCAGGATATTATACCGCCAGATCAATTGAAGCGGTTGCAAAGCTGGCCGCCGCAGCATCTGATGCAGGTGTTGAATTTTTTAACCTGACAACTGTTGAGGATGTCATGGTCAAGGGCGATGGTCTCCTATCAGGCCTTGTCATCAACTGGCAGCCGGTGGAGGCAACAGGACTTCACGTGGATCCGCTCACTGTAAGATGCAGGATGACCGTTGATGCCACCGGACATGATGCCATAATCGCACATTATGTCTCTAAAAAGTGTGGCGGCCTGGAAATAAAGGGAGAAGGGACCATGTGGGCAGACAATGCCGAGGCAGCCGTGGTTGCCCATACAAAAGAGGTCTATCCAGGTCTTTATGTCTGTGGCATGGCTGCAAATGCCGTCATGGGAGGCAACCGGATGGGGCCGGTCTTTGGTGGAATGCTCCTCTCCGGTGAGTCTGCAGCAGAACAGATCCTCTCTCGTTTCTGACCTTCCAGTTCTTTGTTGCTCTTTTACACTCTTATTTTTTGAAGGGGTTTTGTGCATCAAAGATGCAGTCGATCTCTGTCACATATGGCTTGATGTCTAGCACCGGAGATCCATCAAGAGCTTCAAGGCCTGTTACTGTTATGGTCCTGCCAGACACCTCTTCAATCCTGCCTATTGAGAGTGCGATAGGATTGGGTCGTGCCGGTGACCGGATGGTGAACACGGGCCTTGGCTCGTCCCAGTCAGGCCGCCTTGAAAAGAGGACATCACGTTCTGCCCTGTCCATCCAGTACAGCACCCATATATGGGACAAACCTTCCATGGTACCAAGACCCGGGGCATATTTTTGAAAGATCTCAACCTGCACCTGTTCGCAGCAGGCCCTTCCCTGTCTTGGTGCCGTTCCCCGTTCGGTAAATGGTGAGTGAATAACACCTATTGGTTCCAGTTCTATCATGTAATATTAATCTGGCTTTTTTACATATAGGTATATGTCAATTATGTGAACTGAATCTGGTCAGGTCTGCCCTGGGTACTTCATAATAATTTTTTTGTCCTGGACAAAGTATAAGAACCGTAAAGATCCTGGATAATCCGATACCTATTTAAACTTCCATAGCTTCTATTACACTCACTGGCAGGATTCAATAGAATTTTTGTCACATTTACTAGTGCGAATTTATTGCCCGAAATTTGTATAATACTCCTGACAGGGTTTTTAGTAATTTTTTGCACTTTTTACCGGAGATGATCAGATCACAGAATCAGATATTCAATCAGACAATGTACCAGCAGTTGAACAGAAAAAAGAACCAGATGTGGAAACCATCAGGGTTCGTCTGCCTAATAGCAGGAAGGGGGAACAGTTTGCATATGCTGAGCTCATGCTTGGCTCTTTTCACATACGCGTCCGCTGTTCTGATGGAGTGACCCGTCTTGGCAGGATTAAAGGAAAGATGAAGCGCCGTTCCTGGATCCGCGAAGGTGATGTGATTATCATCACGCCATGGTCATTCCAGGATGAAAAATGCGATATCTCCTATCGATATACTCCGCCCCAGCGCGACTGGCTGAGAAGGAATAAGTACATCTGATTTTTGCGGCAGGCAGAGAATTATTAAAGCCCAAAAATAATCAGGATACATGGCTTATGATCTCTTTCAGGAGATAAGAGCTGCAGGAGTAGCTATTGCTCCTTATGTAATCAAGACACCACTCATTTATTCTTCAACTTTTTCCCGGATCACGGGTGCCCATGTTTATCTAAAACTTGAGACTTTGCAAAAAGCCGGATCATTTAAGATACGTGGAGCAATGAACAAGATCCTGGCTCATTCAAAAAGGACAGAACTGACCGGCGTCATCACGGCATCTGCCGGTAATCATGCGCAGGGGGTATCTGTGGCTGCCCAGGCTGCAGGCATTCCAGCGACGGTGATAATGCCACTCTGGTCTTCCCTTTCCAAACAAGAGGCATCAAGAGGATATGGCGCTGATGTGCATCTGTATGGGCAGACACTTGAAGAGTCAATGAACCGGGCGATGGAACTTGCCAGTGATGAGATGTTATATGTTCACCCATTTGACGATCCGGAGATCATCGCAGGCCAGGGGACAATAGGCCTTGAAATATGTGATGATCTGCCTTCCCCAGACATCATCGTCGTCCCGGTCGGGGGTGGAGGCCTTGTATCTGGCATCAGTGTTGCAGTAAAAAACAGGGTTCCATCCTGTAAAATAATTGGAGTTCAGGCAGACGCATGTCCTTTTGCATACCTGTCAAAATATGGGAATGACGGGGTCAGAATAAAGAACGAATGGACTCTTGCAGATGGTATACGTGTTACAAGGCCTGGAACTCATACTCTTCCTTATCTTCGTGAGATGGTAGACAAGATCGTTCTTGTCGATGACGGGGAGATTTCGGATGCCATGCTCTGGTTACTTGAACGAAAAAAGATTGTTGCCGAAGGTGCCGGGGCAACACCACTTGCTGCCCTCCTGTCCGGGAAATTTTCCTTTCCCAAGGGCAGCAGGATTGTACTGGTCATAAGCGGTGGCAATGTTGACAGTCACCAGTTATCAAGGGTGATGCGGCAGGCACTTGCCAGGGAGGGAAGGCTGGTAAGACTCAGTTTTGTCATCGAAGATCAGCCTGGTTCACTTGCAGAAGTGCTCGCGATAATTGCCCGTGAAGGAGGAAATATCCTTAAGATCAGCCATAGCGAATGGGATACTGATCTGCCGGTGCAGGAGAAAAGAATATGGATAGAGATTGAAACACGCGGACATTCGCATATCACTGCAATAAAGAGAGCGACGGAGAGGACAGGCATTCAGCTCTCCGAAATTTCCAGGGAGACAGGAGATCAGGCCCATTCATGGAAGAATTCACGCTGATACAGCCATTCTCACTGCAAGAAGAATGAGCATCCCGATAAAAAGAACCTGAAGTCTCCTGCCTGACATGGCACTGCCAGTCTTCACTCCAAGCCTTACCGCTGGAACCGAGGTTATTACCAGGGCTGCCGCAAAAAGAAGATTCACATATCCTACCGAGAAAGGAAGCAGATCATCCATCTCCCATCCCAGGACAATATAAGACATCACAGTTCCTGAAGCGATAAGCACCATGGCGGTAAGAGAAATGCCGATCGACTTGTGAATGTTCATACCCAGAACAGAGGTAAGGACAGGTGTCAGGATCACCCCACCACCAATACCAAAAAGGCCTGATGAAATTCCAACACAGGTACCCAGGGCAAGAAGGATCAAATCTGTCTCTCTGACGGTATATGCACTCAGGTACCTAATCTGTTTTATGGCCATCCAAAAGGCCATGAAGATTAAAAAGCATGAAAATGCAAGGGCATGAGCCTGGCGGGGGATCAAAACCGAAAGGCTGCTTCCTGCCATAGAACCGAGTATGCCACCTATGCCAAGAATTATTGCCGGCCACCAGTCTATCTGTTTCTCACTGTATTTCTTCAAAGTACCAGCGATTGCAGTAGGAAGAATGACAGCAGCGGAGGTTGCCACAGATATTGCCATGGCATTGTCCCCGTAACCAAGGTCGCCAAGTAAAAGAAACATGACCGGAACCATCACGACTCCGCCGCCTATGCCGAAAAGTCCGGCAAGAAAACCTGCTATGATTCCGCATAACAGGAGGATTATGATAGTAAAAAATATGGGTTCCATGCCAGTTCAGGGGTGCAATTTGATGTGAAACTATTTATAGTTCGGCAAAGGTGAACAGGATACTGCACCTTTGATATGTTCCTCTTATCATAGGAGATTTTAAGTTGTACGCTGAGAAACATGGACTTAATATGGCTGTAGATCCGGAAGAGAGCCGGTTCGATGAAGGGATATCTCTAATTAAATCAGGGAAATTCGAAGAAGCTATTGATATCTTTTCAGAACTGGTGGAAAAAGATGAGCGGAATCACAAAGCCTGGAATGCGTATGGGGTTGCTTTATCCCAGACAATTCACGATGAAAGTGCGATACACTGTTTTGAAAACGCCCTTAAGTTCGATCCTGACAACAAGATCTACCTGCGTAACCTTAACAGGGCAAAAGCCCCGCAGGTAAAGAAACTGTCCGGGAAAAAAGCTGAATTGACTCCACATAAGAAGAACAGAGGCTGGATCTATGGCGCAGCCTTACTCCTCTTATGCATCATATTAATCAGCGGACTATTTTTATCAGGCCTGCTGCCTGGGTATTCTGTTTCAAATGGAATACCCGGTATTTTTCCTGGAACCGGACCGGAACCAGGGCTTTTGATAAATGATACACCGGTAGTGATGACAACTATCGCTACTCCTCAACCTGTAATGGAAACACCGGTTCCTACACCTGCTCCGGAGCCTGAAGTTCTGTTTCATTTCATTGATGTAAGCCAGGGAGATGCAGCACTGGTTCAAAGTGAAGGTAAAAACATGCTCATAGATGCCGGCCCAAAAAGTTCAGGCAGGCGGCTTGTTGATTATCTGAAACAGCAGAATGTGACAACCCTTGACTATCTTGTGGCATCTCACCCGCTGGATGATCACATCGGAGGGATGACAGATGTTTTGGAAGCCTTTGACGTGAAAAACTATGTTGATAATGGCATGATCCATTCTTCCGATCTCTATAAAGATGTCATCAGCGCCGTAATATCTGACCAGGCTGTACGGATGATCGCCTCAGCCGGAATGACCATTCCTTTTACCAATACAACAAGGGTTGATGTGATCGGACCACACCGGATTACCGGACACCTGGATGAAGACTCTTTGGTTCTGCGTATCACGATGAACAACATTTCAGTTGTGTTCCCCGGCGACTCCTCAGAAGTGAGAGGAAAGGCAACAATTCTCAAGCTGCCGGATCATGGTTCAGATACAGGAATCGGACCAGTCATGAATACAAGGCCGGAAGCTGTTGTTATCTCCCTTGCATCAGGAAATCCATTTGGTTATCCCCGCTCAGCCACGCTTGCGGAGATAAAAAAACAGGGTTCTCAGTTATTCAGAACTGATATTAATGGAACAATTGTAATCAGGACTGATGGAAAGACGTGGAGTGCCAGAACTGCACGCTGATCCAAGGCACCCAGTATTACTATTTTGAAATAAAAAGATAAGGGCTGAAGCAGGGTAAAGTATAAAACCTTATCTTCTTGGCAGACGATGATTCAAGCTGTGAGTGTTATGACCAGGAGTATTGGATGGGCACTTTTCGGAGTAATAATTCTGTTAATATTATGTCATGCATCAGCTGAACCGATTTCAGGATGGCATCCCTCCGCCCGTGATTATTTTAATGTTCCCGGGGAAGGGGATGGAGGAGGCGGGGCGGCTGTACCGATAATTCCCATGGCTGCCAAAAACAGGACGATGCAGGATGATAATATTCCTGTGCCATCGGCAGGTATTGCATCGGAAAGTATATCTCCTCCATCAGCCGGCGATGGCGCCAGGATCCTGGTCAGGTATAATACATCAGAAATTTCAATCCTTGCGGACGTGGAGATAGAAGGAGTCGCTCTTGAAGAAGATCTGAGCTCAAGCCTTTCAGGACTGGTTCTGTATTCAGCGGCAGAAAAAAGTGAGGAAGAGGCGATTAAAGCATTGTCAGCTCTTCCAGGTGTTCTTTATGCAGAACCAGACTATATACTTTCCATTGACCGGACAAGCAATGATCCAGACTTATGGCGACAGTGGGGTATTCAGAATACCGGCCAGGTGTTCAAGGAAGGAAGCCCACAGGGAAAGGCCGGTTCTGATGGAAAAGTGACTGGTGCATGGGATATTATTACCAGCTCAGGGGATGTGATCGTTGCAGTTCTTGATACCGGGGTTGATTATACACATCCTGACCTGAAATCCAACATGTGGACCGGCCCTTCAGGGGAACATGGATATAATGTGATCACCGGAAATCCGGATCCAATGGATGATAATGGGCATGGAACTCACTGTGCAGGAATTATCGGGGCAGCAGGAGATAATGGAACCGGTGGCTCAGGCATTGCCTGGCAGACAAAGCTGATGGCAGTCAAAGCAATCAGAGCAGATGGGAAGGCATATACCTCAGATATTATCAAGGGAATTGAGTATGCAAAAACAGCCGGTGCAGATATTATCAGCTGTTCTTTTGGCGGATCGGAAAATTCACAGGTACTGTATGAGACCATTTCAGGAACACCTGCCCTGTTCGTATGCGCGGCAGGCAACCAGGCAAAGGATAATGACAAGGTGCCTCATTACCCTTCATCATACCAGCTTCCTAATGTCATAGGAGTTGCTGCATCTACAGCCAGCGACACACTGGTTAAAAGCTCAAATTATGGAACCAGTGTTCATCTTGCAGCACCAGGAGGAGAGATGTACAGCACCTCCCTGAGCATGCCTGACGGAACCAGGTACAGATACATGACTGGAACCTCGCAGGCTACGGCTTTTGTTGCCGGAATGGCGGCCCTGATCAAGTGTGCTGATAAAAGCTTAACCAACCCGGAAATAAGAACCCTCATGATAACATCTTCAGATGCTGTCCCTGCACTACAGGGTAAGGTTGCAGCAAACGGACGTGTGAACCTAACCGCTGCACTGGCAGGTTCTTCAAAAGAGGGTGAGATTATCCTTCACCAGGGATGGAACTTTGTATCAGTTCCAAGGCCTCTTGCCTCAGGTAAAGACACGGCGAGAATATTTGAAAAGGTTAGCTCCGGAGGCCATTCCCTCCTTGAATATGTTCATAATACAGGATGGAAAACCCTGAAAGCATCTGATCCCATATCAGTCATGACCGGATACTGGGTTTATTCAACAAAGGATGACTCAGTCCCGCTTCAATATGATCCGTCCCCTGGCATTATAAGAAAACAGGTGAAAGGTGGCTGGAACACGTGGAGCCTTCCATTGAAAGATCCAGTAAAAGCTAAAACAGCCTTGTCCCCCATCCAGGGGGTATGGAAATATGTGGTTGGTTATGATGCGACCCTTCAGCAGTACGACAGCCCAATCCTGAACGGGGGTTCAGGAGACCAGGGCGATGACCGCCTTGTAAGCCCTTATAAAGGTTACTGGCTTTACAGTGCAGGAGAAGGGGAACTTACCGGATAATCTTTCCCTCTAATTTTGGTAGTTACGAATGATCAACTCGTTAATATTGCCCCTTTTCTCACCCACGCTGTTGATAAAACGTTTAGCATGTACCCTTTCTATCAGGAAATCCTTGTAAAGTTCATCAAAGAAGTTATCATCAGGATCTTCATTTCTTGGATCAGAATTGGAAAGCATCACTTTTGCACCAGTCTCATCCACCTTCCTGAAAAAGTCACAAAGCCTGATCTGGTCCTGTTCTGAAAAGCCATCCTCTGAGTACCCTGTAAAGGATGATGTTTTATTCAGGGGGCGGTAGGGAGGATCGATGTATACAAAAGACCTGTCATCTACATAGTCAAGGCAGGTAGTAAAGTCCCTATGAAGGATTGTCGTATTGGTAAGAAGACCAGATGCCATCAGCAGGTTTTTTTCGTTGACGATGTCCGGTTTTTTATATTTACCAAAGGGTACATTAAACTCTCCTTTTGAATTGAGTCTGAACAGTCCGTTAAAACAGGTTTTGTTCAGGAATAATAACTGTGCTGCTCTTTTAATGGTATGTTCACCATATGAGCCAAAATCAAACCAGGATCTTTCCCTGTTCATCTCTTCACGGACCTGGTAAAAGAGGTTTTGTTGCTCTGCCAGGTCACGCATGTCATAAGCCTCCTGCAGTTCCCTGAGAATATTGATAAGAGAATGGACATCTTTTTTTACAACCTGCCAGGCCAGGATTAATTCAGCATTAATATCGCAGATAATGGACTGCCTGAGCGGGTAGAGCTGGGAGATGTAAAAAAAAACCGCACCTCCACCGACAAAAGGTTCTATGTACCTGTTTATGGACCCGGAGCTCAGGTCTTCAGGGAACCGTGGATCAAACTCATATAATAGCTGACTCTTCCCTCCTGCCCACTTGAAGAAGGGTTTTGCATATTCTTCTTTCCCAGAGGTCCTTCTTCCGCGTATAGCCTTGATCAGCTGCTGCCTGTTATTAACCATGAACCTTTAGTACATTGATCCATGAGGAGATAATTCGGACGGATTATTAACTGAATAATTCATACATATAACAAATGAAGAATTTTTTTTGTCTGGTTCTGGGTCTGGTCATTGGAGGCCTGATTCTGGCCTTACCTGGATCTATCTTCATATCATGGGAAATTCAGGCAACGGCGGCAGTGACATTACTCATGGTCATCTGGTGGGTAACAGAGGCGATACCAATACCGGCAACTGCCCTTGTCCCTCTTGTT
>Ga0255346_1003981_pt1 | contig 16743 bp, 11 predicted proteins | sample wastewater_treat_FD_194410 | JGI IMG/M metagenome (GOLD analysis project Ga0255346, IMG submission 194410) | Wastewater microbial communities from Lulu Island WWTP, Vancouver, Canada - plant22 | ecosystem: Engineered > WWTP > Wastewater > Unclassified | place: Canada: Vancouver, British Columbia... | reverse complement strand
AGCCCCAACGCACTTTGGGAATAAATTTTAAGAGATAGGGTTTTGTCAAGAGCAATGTGAGGAAGAAGGAAAAATTTAGAGGGTTGAAAAGGTTGAGAGGGTTGAGAATGTTGAAAAGGTTGAGAAGATTGAAAAGGTTTAGAAGGTTGAGAATTCTTTAACAGCTCGGAGAGCGACACAATGATGTAGAAGGCAGCGTAAGCCCCTCGTTAAAAAGGGTTGAGAAGGTTGAGAAGGTTGAGAAGGTTGGGATACATTAAAAGCCCGAAGGGCGAAACAATGATAGCGATGGTGGCGTAAGCCCCTCGTTAAAATGAAAGCCCCGACTTCTTTCTTTTTTCCTTCCTTTTCCCCAAAGCTCGGAGAGCGGCACAATAATGTAAAAGGTGGCTTAAGCCCCTCGTAAAAAATGAGGAAATAACTCTGTCAAGTCCTATCCGCTCAATACGATAAGAAAGATAGATGCCTCTATAAACAATCAGATTGAAGCTGCGCCTACAATAATCGCAAGTCATACAATGTTATGCGGAATCCATTTGAAAAAATCGTGAAATTCCATTTGAAAGAAAATCATGATATCGCAGACCGGCAAAAACGCCGATTGGAAAAATTGGTGATCCGATTTGAAAAAATAAGTGAGAACGCATACATATAATAAGTTCAAATAATTTTGAGATTTAGATTGACAAGATAATAAAATGCAAAAGATAAGTAAAATATGAAATTGGCTGATGAATTATATCTTATAAAGATGCTTTTATGGATTATAACTCATTAACCGCAAAGGTTTTTAAGAAAGAGGTGATAAAATGTCTAAATCAGAATGTCCTATATGTAAAAACAATAATATTACTTTTGATAGTTCAAGAATTAATTCCGATGGAGCTATAGTAATATGCCCAAATTGTGGTAAATATAAGATTTCTGGCAGTGACTTTGTTGCTATGGACAATAACAAGCAGGATAGAGAACTTTCTTTTGCTATAAGAACAAGATATGAAAGAGGCGAAGATGTATATATTACAACAGACAAAAATAATAGGAGAAAAATATTAAGTGGTATAGAATTGCCTAATACTATTACTGAGAAAGCGGAATTGTTACTAAAAAAAGTGTTTATGGATAAAAACAATGTTCAAAAAGAGTTTATGCTTACTCGTAGTAATAGTATTCAGTTTTTTATTGATGATAATGAAATAGATTTGGTCATTAAATATTTAGAAGAAGAGGAATGGTTTGAGATACATAGATTAGCCAGTGGAGAAGCTAACTTAGAATTAACCGGTAAAGGTATTAAATACGCAGATGAAATCATAAATCCAAATTATAAATCTGGTCAAGTTTTTGTAGCAATGTCATTTAATAAGGAGTTGGATTCAGTATATTCACAAGCAATTCAAGCAGCTGTAACCGATTGTAAACTTAAACCATTAAGAATAGATGATGCAGATTTTAACGATGAGATTATTAAGAATGTTCTTGATCAGATTAACCGAAGTAGATTTGTCATAGCTGATTTTACCGATTGTAGACCAGGGGTATATTTTGAAACGGGATATGCAGTAGGAAGAAAAATACCGGTAATATACAGCTGTCGTGATAGTGACAAAGACAAAATACACTTTGATATTAATCATAATAAGTTTATTTACTGGACTGACATTGAAGAATATAAAAATGAACTGATAAAGCGTATAAGAAATACCGGACTAATTTATTAGATAAGAGATTATTATGCTAAGAGAAGAAATATCTTTGTATGAATCACCTGCTGTTATTAAACACATTGAATTATTACAAGATATTATATCAAGAATGGCAAATAATAGCGCTTCTTGTAAAACATGGGCTTTAACAATTATCACAGCATTAATTGCTCTATCAACAGTTATGCAGAGAATACCTATAATAATATGTATTATTCCAACCATAATGTTTTTTCTGCTTGATGCATACTACCTGGGATTGGAAAGACACTTTATTTGTTTACAAAAAGAATTTGTTAACAAATTAAAAAATAATACCATAGAGGTTGAAGATTTTTACCTTATCAAAGCTAAAAATTCAATTAAATCCAATCTGAAATTTATATATAACGGTATGCGCTCATTTTCAACTTCTTTTATCTATGCTTCAATTATCATTGTAATAATTATTTTAGACCTTGTGGGCTTATAATTATAAAAGGAGGTTATTATGCCAAAAAGACAAATATTCTATAGTTTCCACTTTGCTAATGATGTTATGAGGGTCCAACAAATACGAAATATCGGAGCTTTAGAAGATAATAAACCTGTTTCAGAAAATCAATGGGAAGACATTAAAAGAAAGGGTGATGATGCTATAAAAAGATGGATTGATGATAATATGAGTTATAGGTCTTGTGTTATTGTATTAATAGGAACAGAAACCGCAGAAAGAAAATGAGTTCAATATGAGATAAAAAAAGCATGGGAAGACAAGAAGGGATTATTTGGAATATATATTCATAATTTAAAATGCCCCAAAACCGGAAAATGTCTTAAAGGTCCAAACCCTTTCGATCTGTTTGAATTTAGTGATGGTACAAAATTATCAAGTTTTATTACTTGTTATAATCCAAACCCTGAGGATGCATATTCCGATATTAGAACACATTTAGAATCTTGGGTTGAAAAGGCAATTGAAGATGCAAATAACAGATGGTAGAATTTAGCACTTATATAATTATAATTGTTTGCATAATTATAAAGAAGTAGAGCACAAAGCTATGAACAGGATTAAGGTGAAAGGTAGTTTCTTGGCGGAAGAACTGAAAGATAGGATGCTTTCCAGTAAAGATATTGCCGAAAAAAAGAGATGGCAGGCATTGTATTTGGCAAAAACAGGAAATTTTAACGCCAAAAAGATTACGATATAATCGGGGTTTCGTTTTATACTATCAATAAGTGGGTATATAAATTTAATCATCAGGGTTCCGAAAGTATAAATAGTCACCCCAGAGGAGGAAATCGCAGATTTTTTTAAGCTGGCAGGAAGAGGAAGAAAGTTTAGCTGAATTTAAAAAACAAGTGAAAAAAATGTCTGCCTTTAACAGTTAAAAATATTAAAGCGGAGCTGGAAAAATACTGGGGCATACCGTTTACAAGGATTTTCCTTATGATTTGCTTCACAGACATAACTGGCAAAAAGCAGTTTACCACAGCAAAAAGGTAAGGTAAAGCTATAAAGAACAATAGGTATATTGAGAAATTAGCAACCTAATGCCAAATTAATAAAAGTGATTGACTAATTGATCCTTAGTATATTTGATAGTTTGCTGTCTTATAATAAAGCTATTAGCTATCAAAGGTTATACTACTCATGAAGTAAAAGATATTGCTTCCCTTTTCCATACTTAAAAACAGGACAATCTATAAATTGGTTCAACAATTTAGTCAGGGTGGGATAGATGGATTAGGAAATAAAACTAAAGGGCATCACCAAGCCCTACTGAACGAAGAGCAGAATCGGATCTATGATACTCTTAAACATCTTAAGAATGCAGTTGTAGATTACTTTGATCTAATAGATTGTCAGCTCTTAACCAAACTATGTGCTTGCTCATATAATATAATATTACAATGTGGAATCTGTATAATACTATTTAAAAAAGAGCTATGAAACGAACAGGATTCTAAGGTTTTTAAAAAAAATAATAGGTAAGAGATAAATAGGACCTTAGGGACTTAGTTTTCGAAACAAGGGTTTTAGGATTGTAAGGATTTTGAAAAAAGTCCCCGGGGAATGATGGAAAAAATGCAACATTCTTTTGTTATTTACTATCTGGTTTGCACTATAATAAATCTCTGTCGGGGTTGTCTCACAACCTCCCAAAAGTCCATTTTTTGCCATTTTCAGGTATACAAAGATGTATCCTCAAGAGGAGATTGTTCCTTAAAATGGCTTATATTTATTGTCTCAAAACGAACTTTTAGTTTCGGGACAACCCCTTGTTCTCCAATCTTACATAGTTTGCGCCGGGTTGAAACCCGTCGTTAATAGCTGTCGTTTCTACGGAACTTATTTTCACTCTGGTTTCTTTTCGCCAAGTTGAAACACATCGTTATAATATAGCTCTCGTTCATACAGAAATAATAATGTTTTATTATAGTCCTTATATCGTTTATACGGGTTTTTATAGAATAAATTCAGTATGCTTTATTCCTTTTTATGTTCAACGATCTTAATATATGTGTCTTATTATGCTCAGATACTTTTTATATAATATCACATCACTGCTTTAGAGAGGGATTTGAATTTACATCAATGAATTTACCAAATCCTGTTCTATGCTTGGCTCCCAGAGTGTATTTACTCAACAATATTTTAAAAAGATCATTTTTTTGATTAGCGGTTATTTTGAGAGGAGTAGAATTTGAATTTATAATTGTATCTGTTAAGACGAAAGAAAATTTAAATTTAACCCCCGGTGAAATTTTTAAAAATCTGATCGGAACAGGTTCACACAATTTGGAGCGTTTACCATCTAATAAATGAGGTGTTATCCAATCTTCATCAACTATATAATTATATTTAGTATTATTCGGATCATTAGGTAAAATAGTTCTTCCTGTGATATAAGCATTGAAAAACATTGTTCCTTTGGGATTATGGTCTTTTGTCCCGAAAGTATCTTCAGCAAGCTTAGTCATAATTTCGGGCTTTATAATACTTGGCTCAATATTAGCGGTTAAGCAGGCATCTTCTAATCTATTCCATATATATTCATCATTTAAGTTCCGGAAAAAAGAAGCTAAAAAACCTTTAATACTGGATGAGGGGATAATAGGAATTCCCATAGTATAATCAAAAAAAAGTCCCAGTTGAAAATCACTATTATTTGTCTCATTGGTCAAATTGAAATGAGGATATCCCGTTCCAATCAATAACCCTCTTTTATCAACTGCCAATTCAAAAGAAGAATAATAACTTCCCTCAGGAATAGGTAGTTTATCACCAAGGTTAAAGTTATCTTTGTAAAATTTCAATTTAATTATTTTATTTATATTATTGTTCACTTCATCTAATCCAAATATATCAAACCACGAACGGAAACCATTATTTGGTTGATAATAATTGTAATATGCTAATCTGAGATTGGAGGATTTGGCATATTCAATTTTACTATTATTAATATTACTCATCCAGTTAATATAAAATAATTTATCATCCGCAACCAAATCTATGTATGCCTGTAATTTCGTTGATGAGGAAGCATCAAAATCATCAGTTAGGTTAAAAGTTCTAACAGCATCTTGCATAGTTCCAAGTATTTCCAGTATTTGCTTTTTTAGAATAGATTCATAATAAGGGTTTACACATATCATTTTAATACCATCATAATTAAAATAAACAGGATATCTATAAAAATCTTTTAATATTTTAAGGATTAAATTATTAACCAGCGGAGGTTTGAAACCCTTACTTTGGATATCTTCTTTCTGTTCGTTTGCCAATAGGGCAATAATAATCCCTGAATATTTAATAGCAACAGCTGTATCAATTATATAAGATTTAAAAGAGTTATTAATGCTATCTCCATCAACAATGGAATTCATTATTTCTAATACATAGCGGAATAATTTATTTTTACATTCAGTAATCATTTTTTATTTCCTCAATTTCACATAGCCCTTGTCCTAAACTGGCATTGGCTCCAATCTGAATGTATTTATCTGGCAATTTTGTAATAAGTGTTGTTATTGTAGGATCATTTTTTAAAGTATCTGGAAAAGAAATGAAGAACCACATTTTTGTATCATAAGGCAGGACTTCTTCGTTGAATTTATTTTCACTAATACCATAATCGTCAAGCTTATTATGCTCAAGAACAGGAATACAATCTCTGCATAAAGCAAAAAAAAGCTCATCGTTAAATATTGCCATTTTATCTTTCTTAATGCCAAATAATTTTTGATTTAAAAATTCTTTATCCTTATGTATATTATTACCTTGTATTCCTTCTATCCAAGGAGTTAGTTCATTTTTGTCTTTAGCGTAAGAAATAAAGGTTTCAATTTTAGAAGGAAGTTCAAGTTGCAATTGGTAATCTATACCTGTTATTTGCTTATACATTTCAGCAAATCTGTTCAAGACATAAGGAGAAGTAGCATAATAATAATTATATTTAGCTAAAGCGCCAACCGGTAAAAATAATAATCTTGCGTCAAAAAAATTAACTATTGCTTGATACATTGTTTTGGTTGTTTTCCCGTTTAATTCTAATTCTTCGGGTTCTTGAGAACCAAATAAAAAATCAGCTTCGTCTTTTTTGTCAAGAATAAATTCGTAATGATCTCTTATAGCACCTTTCAAACTTGAGGCATAAATAACGGGAATGTTATAGGGTTGTTCCCTTTGGATAAGAGAATCAATAACTGCAGATTCTGCTGCACCTTGGCCTACATGCGTATAGGACCTCGTAGTCAATAAAAAAAAGTGGTATTCAAACATTATATCTCCTTATAATAAATAATATCTGTCAAAACCTACCTTAGGATTATAGTTCTGGGTAAGTTTTATCTCTTCATTTATAAGTAAAATTGAACCAATGGGAAGAGAACGCCTTACGGCTCCTTTCATTTTTAAGCGAAAGGGAAGCTCTGGTGCACTTTTTGGTAAAGGATTTCTGGGTAAAACCATCCTTCGTTGCAGGTCCAAATATCCAGCATTGAAAGATGTTAATTTCCCGTCTGCTAAATTCTCCAAATTTGTTTCTGACAGGACGATATATACTTTATCTTTCTCCAAAGTATTTTTTGGCTCTAAGAAATTAGACATAAAATTATTTTTATCATCAATCGGGACATTATTATCCACTTCCATAAAAAAGAAACTTCTATCTCCTCCCATAAAAACCCCGGAATTTTTAAGAGTGAAATAATTATCCTCAATATCAAGAATTACTCCAAAACAATAAGCATTATCTTTAATGCTATAGTCCTCCTTAATAAAATAATTCTGCTCCTCCGAACTTTGTTTTACCGATTTTCTTCGTTTATCATCTTGTTTTATTCCCCGATTAATGCCAGGATGAATTTGACTGACAAATATTTTCTCTGGAATTAGAAAATCAGCATCGGATTCTAAAATTTTAGATTCTAAAGTTGCTATATCTTGCCAGATATTAGTATTTACCCAGATTTCCAAAAGATCTGATTTGACATTATAATTTTCCATATTAAAAAAAACTTCACAAGCAGAACCGTTAAAGTTATTAAGAACTTTTTCTTTCTTTACTATAGCTCTTGAAACTTTTTTATCTCCTTCCTCCTGCCAATTAAGGGGTATGGGATAGAAAAATTGCGTATCTGATTTCCTCACCAAGAAAACAGGAGATATAGATTTAATTAAGCCAAGATTACCCTGTGGATTGGTATTATAGTCGAAATCCCCGATTGAATCAATTATATCTTGAACATTATTTGCTTTTTCTACAATTTTTCCGTTATTTTTTGATAATGTTAAGATTCCCTTTTGATCCAGAATTGCTTTTCTAATTGTTCCTAATATGGTGCTTATGGGAGGAACTGCTCTTGATTTTATTATATAACTATCATCATAGCTATGGGTATAGCCAAAAAAGTATCTATTTTCAGGAGTAAAAGTGACTAGCTGTTTCATTATTATTCCCTACTTTATTTAAGTAATTTGGCAAATCGGAGCAAATTAACGATATTCATAATCTTATTTATTTTTTGGTCTGGTTCGGTTAATATATCCCAATCTTTTTTAATCAAATCTTTAAGAATATTAAATTGTTCTTTTTTGGATTTATGGCAACTTTCATTGAAATAATTATCAATAAGGTAATCAATACGGTTAGAAGAAATTTTTGCAAATTGAGGAGCCAGATTGGCAAGTTTTTGATAAAAGCCCTCCTGCAGGAATAGTCCCATACTTTGATCTGTTAATAAAGAGCTATAATCACTCAAATCGTCTATTTTACTCTTAAATTCAAATGTGGCACCGCTATGTTTTCTAATCGTCATACACATTGAATATTTTCCATCAATACTTTTAGCTTTTTTAAAAAGAGCATTATTAGCAGTAACCAAGGCATCGTTTAGGGGATGTTTATAGTATTGAACCGAAATTCCCGCAGAAAAACTTAATTGGGAATTGGGTAATTTATTTAGACCAATAACTTCCTTTTCAAACTCTTCTGAAATGTCACAAATCAAATTTAAAAGTGTGTCTGTATCATTTTTTATCGGAATCAATGCCAAAAGATCATCTCCCCCGGCATAGATAGTTCTGCCACAGAATTTGCTTATATGCTCTGTTGTTTTTTTTAGGAAGTTTTCCAAATAGAGTGAAAAGTTCTTTAATTTATCGGGATCATTTTTTATGGTTTTCAAATATTTAGAGCAATAATCCAAATCAATACATAAAACCGCAAAATATGATAGATATTCGCTTTCTTTTTCTAAAATATCGCTAATTTCATAATCATTTTTGTTGTTTATCCTTGTTTTAATCTCTGCCGCACTTATTTCTACGAGGGAAGGGAAATGATTATTCATATCAATTCCTGTTTTATCAGATGCCGTTTTTGAATATTGAGCACCAAACCGGATTGCACAGATGGGACAAAGGAACAGTTCTTTATTATCTATATCTTTTACTTTAAGAGTGGATGGTAATATTCTACACCTGTCACAAGGAAATTCGGAAACCAAATTTTTTGTAACAGTTGAATGTTCAGCTATATCCAGATAGGAAATTATCTGCATTAGAGTGAGTTCTTCTTTAGTCACAAACCATTTAACTTGAAGATAGTCCCTAATGATATTTATTACTCTATCCTTTTGAGTTTCAATAAAAGAAACTGTGGAAGAGTCAGCACTTATTTCTTCATAGATATGATATAAGTTATTTTGCAAAAAATCATTATATATAGTTTGAATTTTTTCAAATACAGTTTGAATTTCTGGAGAAGATTCTTGGGGATCATTATTAATAGTGAAAACCAACCTATCAGGATAAATTCCAATTGCTTTATTTCTAAACGGTTCACTAGAGGTCGGCAATACAATATTATATCCTTCTTCTTTTAATTTACTAGAGAAATTTTCCATCAGCCAAGAAAACATATAGGAAGAAAACCATAGTTCTCGTTCCTTTTTTGCTGTTGTTAAGGTTGTTATTATTGGACCGATTGTTATTCCACCGTAAATCATAATATTTCCTTCGTGTTGTTATTATACTTTTGATATTTTTATATTGCAAAGCTTTTTAGCATTAGGATCTTTAGATGTAGTAGGTAATCCTGTTTTCCAATTGGTTATTAGTGCAAAATTAAGAAAGTCCTCAATATCAAAATTGTCCATATCAAATTTTATGTTGTAGTGATGCATATTATAATCCGTAGTAGCAATAATTTGAATATCATCTAATCTTTTGTATTCGTCACTTTTAACCCATTGATGAACAAATATTAATATATCGGCTTCATTTATATCTTTATATACAATCTTGAACATAATAGGAGAGGGTATTCTTTTTATATTCGTATCATTCTTCTCTTTTTCTGTTATAGTGTATTTTACCGTGAATGCCTTATGAGCTTGTCCTGTATGCTCTCCTTTGTCTGCTTTATATATATGTTCCTGAGCGTAACCAAGACGAAAACGATACATTTTAGGGTTTGGATATTTTTTACCAGAAAGAATTATATCCTTAAGAGATTTCTTATCCCATTGTAATCCTTGGGAGTTAAGATATTGAAATAAGAGTGAGTTTGTATAAAATTTTTTCGGAATGTTTATTCCCGATTTTAACCTTTTATATACTAAATCTATTTGATCATAGCATCCTTTATAAAGAGTCCAAACATTAGTGTTTCTATTTAATTTTACTGAGAATTTATAGAGTGGTATCTGTAAATTTTTTAAATAATTTTCAAGTGTTTCTTCATTATTCAACCAAAAGCAGCCAAAACCTTTATTACCTCTTTTTCCAAAATTATTAAAAGCCAGAGCTGATTTCAGGTTTTCCACAAAACAATCTTGAAATGAACTACCTACTTCGTCATAATGGTAATCACTAATGAACAATTTAATAGGTTTATGAGTATAGATCATATATGTTTTTATTGATTGGTTCTTTATACCTGTATCACCAAAATAGAGTTTATTTTTACCCATTCTATTCTCATATAATTCTCTTTCTATATTACCGCTCAGCTGTGAATATAAGCTGTAAGTAATTTTTTTCCGGTTACCATCCAATAGATTATCCATTTGCTCATCTACAGCTGCTTTTAAAGCTGCATCACTAAGAAAAGCTCCGCTTTGCATACCTTGGTAATGCAGTAGGGGGGAGTGTTGGCTTAATTCAACTTCAAAAAAACCCTGCATTCTCTTATCCTTTTTCAATTCATATTAATAATTAGCTGTTTATCAGAATAAAAAAGTATATAAATGAATAAAACCAATAAGAGATAATATAAGCAGGATTACTTTTGTATATATCCTAAATCTTCTCAAACTGGCAAAACATATAGAAAAACCAATAAATCCAATATCGCCAAATAAAGTACTATATAAGTTATCAAAATGAGTTATAAAAGCTAACCAGAAATTAATAGGTAATAGAATAGCTCCTATTTCACTGATTAAATTCAAGGTATCACTTTGTTCTCGTTGTTCTTTTTGCATACTGTATTGGTAGAATTCATCTATATCTTTTCGTATGGAATCTTTTTGTTTCTCCAAACCCAGAATGTTTTTCCCCAGTTCATACATTTCAATGCCTTGATCCTGGGGAGTGATTTCGTCAAACCAGAGTTTATTAATAAATAGGATGTAATCAGAGCGAAAGTTATTCAAATGTATTTTTAGCATTTTTGATTTTTGGGCACTACATTTGGGTTGCAATTTTTGCTCAATAATCAATTCTGACATTTTATTCACTTTTTCGGAAAATCCGATTAGGCAAGCTCTTTGAAAAAGCAATATTAGCAACAAGTTATGGTAATGAAGAAGAAAATGATCTACTAAATAGTCAGGTACATCTTTATTCGCTAAAAAGATGAAACTATAATTTGTGTAAGCATAAAAAGTACTATAACCCATCCACCTATCATAAGTAATCTTCTCTAAAAGTTTGGCTTTTAATTTCTCGCTTTGGCAAGAAATCCCAATATCAACAAAACATAAACGATACCAGTAATTAATTACAGCTAATTGATTATCTTTAATTTTTGGAATATAATTATTTCTACACGCATCGTTGTAGAGTGGCCAAATATCTTTAAGTTCGTTAGCTATATCACTTTCCAAGTGGCAACAAACGAACATCCGATCATCTATTATATGCCGAAACTTGATACCAGCGAGTAACTCTAAAAGAAAAGATGCATATTTAGGGTCGTTATTAAAATCAATTACTTTTAAGTTGTCTTCATAACTAATGGATGTTTTTTCATCAGAAAAAACTCTTAAAATAAGCTTATTGGCACATTCATCGCAGAAAGAATTACATCCCTCAAATATGGGTTTAATTTCAGTTGACAAATTAGAACATTGATGTTCTTGTTGTTTGGAACAAGGTTGCTCACATTTTACAAAGGGCCAGAATATTCTTCGTCCTTTTTCATTAATAATTAAAATATCTTCCTCGTCATAATCATAATTATAGCAGGTTAAACACAAAATTCCAATTTTAAAATCATCTAAAATATGTAATGTAATTCCATCCTTGGGAATATCTAAAGTTAATTCGCTCGGATTTTGGGGATCTTGTTTGGTTACAACAAGTTCGTATTGTGCTTTATGCATAATATAGTTAAAATTCTGAATATGGAATTGGGAGATCTCCCCGCTATTTTCTCCAAAAAGCAATTTTTCTACTTTGGGATGATAATAATTATAGAGTCCGTAATGTTTACAATCAATGCCCATTTCCTGTCTTTGCCATTGTTTTTGCTTATCCATCCACTCCGATAACGAGAAAGACGAATCGGTTATTGTAAAAGGAAATAAAAATTGATGTATAGATTTAAAATGACGCGCGTTAGCCATTTTTTTTCTCCTTATTTATATAATGACTTTCATCATATTTACTTTAACCAATAACCTTCATATCCTGTCAAGCTTTTTTTAATTTTTTAATAATAAATACATAGCTTATTGCAGTTTTAATTCCAAACATATAGATACAAACAGTTTTTCTCCTTGACGAATATCCAATAATTTTCACAAAGGATGATATATATTTTTCAGCAAGGATTAAATAATATGAAAGAGTTATATTTATTGGAATACGAATTTACGGTAACAAGACCTATTAACAATGTGCATTTCTATCAGGGTATTTACTGGTCGGCAATAATTAGAGAATTTTTAAGAAAATACCTTAAGGAAGAATTTGTGGAATCTTATATCCTTTCTGATTTAGGAGAGGAAAAGAGGAATTATCTTTCTCAAATGGGTATTCAACTAATTGCTCCTTTTAAAGGAATGCCTAATTATTTTGAGGGTGAAAAAGTTTATTTTCAATTGCTATTGCCTGTAGAATATAAATCTATAGTTCAGGCATCTCTTAACGGTATAGCCAAAAATGGTTACCGCGATATGGCCTTTCCGCCTCATTGTATCTTTCTTCCCGGTAAAAATATAAAACTTTCTAAAGTTCGCTGTCTTATATCCGGTGAAACAATTCCTCATAAATGGCAGGTTATTACTAATTCAGATATAGAAAAAGAAACTGATTTACTGTTTAATTCTCGGGAACTAACAATTGTATTTCATACTCCGCTCCGAATGTCTTTGGAAGGAGGAACCAAAGAAAGGCCTTGGATGGATATGCTCCATTGGGATACTGTTCTGTTTTTAAATAAATTAGCCGATAAATTAACAGCAGGTATTCCTCAATCTGACCTCTTATCCGTTCAAACATTAGATTGCGGGTTTTGCTGGATAGATAGATTTGATGAAGCAAATTTAAGTTTAGGTGGCTTGTGTGGAACGATACATTTACATTTACCTGTTTCCAGACCCCTATACAAAATGCTTGTTGAAGGTCAGTATTCGGGAATAGGGAAAAACACTTCTTTAGGATTTGGCTTTTATTATATTGCTGAGAGCAGCTTGAACCCCTTAAAAAAAATGCCTGCAACAGCGGTAACCTTCCTAAAACGGGCAGCAGATAAAGAATTATTGCGTGATATTTTGTTTAATTTGGATAATGATAGCAGTGGTCCTGATAATTTAACATCTGTAGACCTGAAAGAAAATGAGGAATCTTATCTGGAGGTATTGCATAATTATATTTTGGCAGGAAACTATACACCGGGTCCAACCAAAAAAATCACAATAAAAAATTCCCAGGGCAAAGAAAGGACTATCTCCATCCGTAACATTATGGAAAGGCATTTCTTAACTGCTTTAGATAAAACAATATATGATGGAATAGACGAACAGATTCCTTTTAGCGTTTATTCTTATCGGAAAGGAAAAGGATATCTGGATGCCGTGAAAGCTGTCCTAAATGGTTTTCATAAAGGGTTCCAGATTGGTATTAAAACTAATATAGATGCTTTTTTTGAAAGTATCAATACCAATATCCTTTGTTTACAAATTCAAGGTATGTATGGTTTAGACCCCATCTTTCCTGTGCTTGATAAAATTATAAAAGTTAAAGCCAAGGGAATTGAACAGGGAAATCCTCTTTCACCTTTACTATCCAATATTTATCTTTTGCCTCTGGATAGGGAGTTTATGCGTAAAGGTTTTCATTATGTTCGTTATGCCGATGACCTTGTTCTTATGGATAAAAACCAGGCAGATCCTGAAAAATTATTTACCTTGATTAATAAAACCTTGGCTTTATTGAAGCTGCATATATCGGAAGATAAAACTTGCCTCTTCCACCAGGAAGATGAGATAATTTTCTTAAGTTATAAAATAAATGCAACCGGATTTTTTAATCTTTCCGAGTTCGGAAAAGATACAGAACCTATTATATCTGATAAGGATAATTCTTCCCAATACAATCCTGTCTTCCCTCCTGGAATATGATAAGCAGAATTGTCATAATCGGTAAACTCAAAATATCAACATATACAATTTACCGGGCACTTTCCCTTGGTAAACCTGTAATCTTCTTATCAATTACAGGCAAACCCGTTGGTGCCTTTTATCCTTGGGCTATGTGATACTCTATAATTTAATGACTGAAGGGCTAATTGCTGCAGGTCTTTCTCCCTGGATTGGTATTTTCCATTCTCCCAGTAGGATGCATTATGCTCTCGCTTCGGATATGATAGAACCTTATCGGTTTTTGATTGATAGAATTGTGCTTGCTATGATTCACAATCGTCAATTAACCCCAAATGATTTTATTATTGCAGAAAATAGTAAAGGAAAATATTGCTACTTGCAAAGTGATGGCTTTAGAAAATATATTAACCGCATGGAACAAACCCTACACGATAAAATTAAAGATACGGAAAGTAAGGAAAGAACTTGGATAGAGATGATTGACTTTTCCTGTAGGCAATTAGTTAATGCCTTAAGAATAGGAATATCTTTTCAACCTTTCATACTTAAGAAATAAAGGAGTTATATGCGACACATAGTTGCTTTTGATATCTCGGATAATAAAATAAGAAGAAATATGGTAAAATTTCTGCTCCGGAGAGGAATCCGTTTACAGGAATCGGTTTTCGTGGTTAATATAAGGGCGAAAGAAAAACAAAGATTTATAAAACAATTGCAGGAAATCGTTTCCGATAAAGGCATTGTCCATATTTTCAATATCTGTGGCGACTGTGAAAAAAAATCACTTGCCATAAATAGTAAATCCGATTATTGTATCATTGTGTAAATTTTTATAGGGTGAAAATGCAGTGCGCCAACCTGCTTGTAATTATATAAATGATAGCTAAAATTTTTGAGGTTGACGGAATTTATGCCAGAAATTATGAAATAATGAGAACTAAAATATAGGTGCCTTTATTCCCTCTCATTCAATGAGAGGGGTCGTGACAGCAAACCCATAACACCGGCAACACCTAATAATACTCCCTTTATTCCCTCTCATTCAATGAGAGGGGTCGTGACATCACCGCGTGTAGTCTTGTTGAGAGGAATCAGCTTAATCTTTATTCCCTCTCATTCAATGAGAGGGGTCGTGACACGACACTGACACTGTCTCCAAAGCTCCAACCTTTATTCCCTCTCATTCAATGAGAGGGGTCGTGACACTTGACGGAATATCCGCCTAAACAGTATCTCCGGCTTTATTCCCTCTCATTCAATGAGAGGGGTCGTGACTTAATTCCGAAGGTATAAGAGTGAAAAAATCTGGTTTTATTCCCACTCATTCAATGAGAGGGGTCGTGACTCCCCGATGATTAACTTAGCCCCATGCGTTGTGGCCTTTATTCCCTCTCATTCAATGAGGGGGGTCGTGACATAGGTCTGCGCCCATGCCAGCCACATCACCCACATTACTTTATTCCCTCTCATTCAATGAGAGGGGTCGCGAATCATTTTTAGTATTCCAGATCTTATTAAATTGAGAACTTTGAATTTTGAAGATATCATAAAGATTGTTAAACATAAAAAGGAATAAAGCATATTGAATTTATTCTAAAAAAAATAGGATAAGCGATCTAAAAATTATAGTAAAACATTATTATTTCCGGAGGAACGATAGATATTATAGAAGGATTTCAACTCGTCAAGGAAGATTAGAATAAAAAAAAGCTCACGCAGATTTCACAGATGACGCAGATTAAAAAGAGAAGTGGCTCTCACTGATTACACAGATTAAAAAATGAGAATAGGTATGGGATGAACAGGATAAAAGGGATTTACAAGATTTAGAATATCAGGGGTTGTCTCATAACTTCCCAAAAGTTCATTTTTTGCTATTTTCAGGTATACCAAAATGTATCTTCAAGAGGAGATTGTTCCTTAAAATGGCTTATATTAACTGTCTCATAACTAATTTTTAGTTTCGGGACAACCTCAACACATTGATAGCGATGGTGGCGTAAGCTCCTCGTAAAAATGAAAGCCCCGACTTTTTCTTCTCCTTTTCTCTTTGTAAAAAAATAAATTCCTCTTTTTCTCGGTGTTCCCAGTGTTCTCGGTGTAAAATAAGCCAGGTGACGACTCCTGACTTTCGCTAAAAAAACTTTTGGCTATAGTCAAAAAGTTCTTGACTAAATATTAGGGTAATAGGAGAGTGTACTTTATGTAAAATTAAATGTTAGGAAGGAGGAAAAAATGATTCAAAATCTTCTGCTAATCAGGAATCAAGCCCAGCTGAAGGAGATGGGCAGCCCCTTAAAATATAATATTCTAAAAGAATTGATTAAAGCACCGGCAACCTGTCAGCAACTGGCAACTCTGTTTGGTTGCAGTAAGCAAAAGATGCACTATAATTTAACGCAAATGCTTTCTCAAGGTTTACTAAAAGTTGAAGACGAGGCAAATATCAATAACAAAGAGGTCTATTATAGAGCGACTGCCCGCAGTTATGTTTTGGATTTGGCAATTGGTTTGGAAAGCAGTGAAAAAATATTGGATAACCGCAATATTATTAACAGCATTTTAGAACAGGAATATCGGATAAATTTAAATAATATTGCTGATAAACTGCTTGATGAGGCGCTGAAACTGACGAAGGGAATGCATTTGCTGATTACAACAGGCAAGTTTAATTTGCCTTTAGTGGAGAAATTATTAGTGGAGGCAGGGAAAAGAG
>Ga0255346_1003973_pt1 | contig 16776 bp, 20 predicted proteins | sample wastewater_treat_FD_194410 | JGI IMG/M metagenome (GOLD analysis project Ga0255346, IMG submission 194410) | Wastewater microbial communities from Lulu Island WWTP, Vancouver, Canada - plant22 | ecosystem: Engineered > WWTP > Wastewater > Unclassified | place: Canada: Vancouver, British Columbia... | reverse complement strand
TACCATATTACCGCCTTATTTCGGTTCAGTCAACGGTATTTTGACAAATATTGTGCCGATTTTAGGGCGGTATTTCTCCCTCATCTTTGTATCAATTACGGCGTATTCATCAGCGGTCAGCAAGCCCTGTTTCGCCATTTTTCGCACAAGACTCATTGTGACATGATACTTAAAATCATTCTGTTCCATTTGCTGCACCTCCGTAGCGATGGCCGATATAGCAAGCGTGTGAGCAATATTTTCTGTGGTGTCCCTTGTAGTCGGAGAAAGTCTTTCCACAGGCGGGACAAATGAGCGACACAAACGAAATATGCTTTATAAGGTTGCTGTTTTCCCGCCAATACTTCTGACGGCAGGAAGCAGAACAAAACGTTTTCTGCCGGTGTCCAGGTGTGTTGACAAGAGGCTGACCGCATCGTTTACAGCCGTCTTTCATAGGTGAAACATCTTTTCTTCTGCAAAACGATTTCACCGAATTGACAGACAGATTCATCTTTTCTGCAATTGAAGAAATAGACTCTCCGTTTTTCCGCAGTTCTGTGATTTTTTCTTTCTGTAAATCTGTCATAGCATACCTCCTGACTTGCTGATACATATGAAAAGAACGGGCAGAGAACATCCTCTGCCCGTGAGAAGATAATCACGCCTTTACAATCGTACCCTTGTAGGTCTCGTTGCCGATCTGCACGGTCACAGTAGCGGTCTTGCTGTCTGCGGTCGGCTCAGGATCAGGTACAGGCGTGGGATTCGCCGCCTTGCCCCAGCCGTTCAGCCCCTTGCCCTTGATGATGGTCGGGAAATCCTTATAGCAGATATCGAGGTCAACATTGCCGGAAATGCCGTCCACCTTGCCCTTTTCGCTGTACTGCCACACCGCATAGGCACCGCTGTAGTTGGTCCTATCCACCCAGTGCGCAAGCCAGATCGTGTAGTGGGATTTAATATCATCGGCTGTGTGGGTAAACAGGGGGATGCAGAGCCGTAGAGACCAGTGAAATAGCCTGCGGACTCCACTCTTTCAAGAAATGCTCTCATGATAGCAGAGACTTTTTCCTTGCCGAGATCGAACTGCTTTTTCTCCTCAAGGTCGAAGTATACGGGCATCTCGAACTGCTTTCCCTTGATGACCTTGAGGAACACATTGGCTTCAAGCTCTGCCTCTTCCGGACTCATCGCATAGGAGTACCAATAGGCACCCACGGGGATTCCTGCCGCCTTTGCTTCAGCATAATTCTGCTCGAACTTCTCATCCTTCTGCTTTTCCAGTCTGCCGAAGCCCGCACGCAGTATCGCAAACTCGATGCCGTCAGCCTTGACTTTGTTCCAGTCGATATTGCCGTTGTGTACGCTTACATCAATGCCTTTCATAGCAGCACCCTCCTTGTGGCTATTACCGCTGTTCGATGTGGAAAAATACTTGTAGAAGTCATCGGTCACAGAGTTGTTGCCGTGGACCTCATCACCGTACCATTTCTTTCCGGTGCGAACATCGACATGCGTGTACTGATAGGCAGCAGTGATGTTTGCAATGCCTGTGAATCCGATATCCTGTGCCTTACAGCAGACCACCTTCGAGCTGATTGGCTGCCCGTCTTGACCGAAGCAGCAGATATCCGCTGCCTTACCGAGTGTATGCTGCCCGGAGCCTGAACCTCCGACATTCTTATCGTGCGTTGGACAGCGATAACCGCTTGTCACGATGATCTTGGAGCATTTGAGAGCTGTGAACAGCTTTTCGAGCTTCTCGACCAGTTCCTGGCTGTTCAGAGTCTCATGCTCCTTGCCGCACTTGCAGCGGAACTCGGAGATATTGAAGTGCGGAGAAAGCTGTGTGGTATCATTGAAATCGTAGGTCTTACTCATTTCTTATCATCCTCCATGTTATCGATCATTTCCTGAATTCCATCATCAATATGCGATGCACGTTTCTGAAGAACCTCAATAGCCTTCTTGATTGCAGGTGGATACGGGATGCCCATTAAAGACGTATTTTCAATAATTGAGAGCAGCTCATTGACGCAGAATCCGATGCAGGTCGCATCGCGGATGTAGGTCGTACCGATGAGAATATCCATGCGGACGGCGACCACAACCATGAGCAGAATGCAGAACTTCTTTGCAAGTCCTACCCAGCCTGCTTTTGAACTGAGCTTGCCGGTCTTGCTGTGTTTGGATTTGCCCATAGATGCAGCAATCAGACCTGTGGTGAAGTCAATTACCATGAACAGCACAAGCGTGATGAGAGCAGAATCCCAGCCGCCGAGCAGTGCCGCAAAAAAGCCGCCGATCACTCCGGCGGCAGTACAGATATTTTCTTTCATGATGTTTCCTCCAGAATTTTAATGGTGCGGATATACGGATGTGTATTATCGCTGACTGCTTTCCACGCAAGGTAATAGTCACCAGCTGTTATGTTTCCGCAGTCGAGCAGAGCAGTGGTGTAGTTATCACCCGTTTGCAGCCAGTTGAACGGAATAGAGACAGTCTGTCCTGCCATGATGGTTTCGTGGATATACCTTGCGGTCTCTGCCGGAGACAGATTACCCACATTTTTCGGAACAAGCCACATTTCACCCACATCCGCAGCACCGGAGCGATAGCTGAACAGGATGGACATTGAGGGCGTGAGTGCAACAGGTGTGACACATTGCGTATAAATGGTTGCGCCCCAGTTGAAGTCCGGCTGATTGTAGTACAGCGCATAACCGTTCTCCTCTGAGCAGAAATTCGGATAGGATTCCGCAAAGCCCGCAAGGGAACGATAGCCGTCATTATAGAAGGTGTAGATTTTCTCGCCATAATCGTGGAGTGTGTCAATGGATGCCTTAAACAGCGTGATATCCTGCTTCGTCTGCGGGATCTGCAGCACCTTCGGCACAAGAGTATTCAGTTTTTCTGTCTCCGATGCGGATACACCCATCGTAGTAAGATTTCGGGCTAAAGCATCTCGCTGTTCATCGAGAGCTGTCAGATAATTTGCAATGCTCATACTGTCACCTCCACGATAGCCGCTAAAGCTGTCTCTACACCTGCAAGAGCTTCCTCGACAGTAGCGAGTCTTGTATTGATATCCGTGATAGAGGTCTTTGCGCCCTGCATATCATAGAGAATTTCCGTCTTGAAACGCTCGAACACACCCTCGTTGACACCCACACGCTCGTTCAGGTTCATTGCGGCAGTATATGCTTCGTTCCAGCGGGAAATATGAGACCCTGTGATGCCGTTTAAGACCTCCAGATTATGATGCCAGTGTGCCTGTCCGACCACAGTTGCGATAGAAGAGATATCGTCAAGCATTTCCTGAGTGATGGAATCAAGAATCGCCATGTTGGCATGAGAATGCGCCTGTGCGGATACCTCACTCAGTCCGGTAGACAGCCCATGCAGAGCATTTGCTGTGGATGCCTGAAATGCCGTCAGATCTTGCATATACTGCTCTGTGATAGAATCCAGAACAGCCTTGTTCTCATGCGTGTGTGCGGTATTGGAGAAATTGTTGACAGATTCAAACAGCGTGTGGATCTGCTCTCTCGTCCAGTCCTCGAAAGGTCCATACTCCTCCATTGCAGTCACAAGCGCTTCGGTGATGTGGTCAAGCACAGCCTGATTGTCGTGCCGATGCTTGTACTGCTGAAGATTCAGGATCTCCTCGTTGACCGTCTGGATATCATAGACCGTGCTGTCCTCGAACTGCTGCAGCTCATACAACTCTGTGAATAATTCCGGTGTTAGGCTGTCAAGAACTGCTTTATTATCATGACTGTGTGCCTCTTCAGCAACAGGCTGGATAACCGTCTCCACGATGGTCTGCACTTCGGTTGTTTTCGGATACTCCGACATATCTGGTGAAACACCGTCCTTACCTTTGAGACTTGCAAGCCATTCCTCCTCAGTACCGACATACCCATGCTCACACGCGATCTGATACGCACTTTTGCCGTCAAGCCCCTTTTCTGCATCTTCGATGCGTTTCAGAAGCTGTGTATAAAGATCCGGTGTCGGCGGAATCGGTGGTTCATCGTCACCGATAAATCCGGAGTGACGGATATTCAGTGTAACCGGAACGGTTGTCGCCCTGACCGTTGTATCGCTTTCTGTGTCATAGCCGAAAACGCTCATCTTACAAGCCCCGACATGAAGCTCCGCAGGGAGATAGCAGCTTGTGCCGTCCACGCCGAGCACGATTGAGTATACCTCATCGCACTGGCTGAACTGCACGGTTTTATGATACCGTTTCCAGTCACCGTCAAATGTGAACTTGAACTGCACATACTGAATTTGATGATCTGCGAGAACCTCTCGTTCCATAATATCAATGCTTTGATTTTTCACAAGAAATTTCCACATCATTCACGCACCTCCACCCACTCTTTGTTTTCGTCATCATACTCCATATATCCGTCAAGGCAGTTGATTCTCACAAGTGTACCTGTCAGCTGACCGCTGCGACCGTCCCAGCTCGTCCCTTTCAACACCGTCGCCCAATCGTCCAGACTGCCCTCATAGGTGATCTGCGTCAGCCGATTACAGTAATTGATCCAGTGTGAGCCGATGCTCGTCACATTATGGCTTAGGGTAACATTTTGCAGATTGGTACAGCGGACAAAGCAGAATCCCGGCACCTCGGAGCATTCGACTCTTGCAGTTGTCAGCGTACTGCTGTCCATGAAAAGGTAATTGCCGAGGGTCGTGAGCGTAGCGGGGAGTGTAACGGATGTGAGAGCCTCACAGGAAAATGCCTTCTCGCCGATGATTGTTACGGATGACGGAATATTCAGCTCGGTCAGGCCGCCTTGATTATACATGAAAAATGCACGCTTTCCGATTTCGGTAAGGCTTGTCGGAAGGCTGGCGGTTGCCATATTGGGGCATCGTTCAAACACACTGCTGCCGATTGCTGTGATACCGTCTGAAATCACAAGAGAATGGATATTTTCATTTTCCCAGAACGGTGACTGTCCGATCTCGTAATCATAGGTTGCACCGCTTCCACGCAGAAGAAGTCTTCCATTTGAGTACAGCACATAGTACGCATTTTCGCCGATTTCACCTGTTTCAACAATATCGCCCGTGAGATCATCGACCTTTGTCTGAAGAACCTCAACTTTATTTGTGAGATCTTCAATTTTCTTATTATATTCCGAAATTTCGGCGATAAGCTGTGCCATCTGTGACATCAGCTCAGTGACCTTGCACTTTCCGAGGATACATTTGCAGTATCCGCAGACATTAGCGTTCTCACGGTAATCGTACCAGTCACGGTCGGACAGCTCTGTCGCTCCCGGATTCAGACGCACGGCATACATAAGCAGACGCACATGATCCTCGTCCTGCGGAATAGACGGAAGCTGCGGACTTTCTGCCGGTGTTCCGGGAAAGAGCTTCAACGTCACGCTGCGGACAGCTTCTGTGGTATCCAGATAGATGGCGAGACCCACATATCTCGGAAGCGACTCGTCCATATACTCGGACAGATCGATAGAATAGCGGGCATCGTTGATGAAGTAGTGTCCGTTGATCCATGCCTTACCCCTGCCGACCGATACCTTCAGACCGCTGCTTGCAGCAAGGAGCCTAAAGCAGTCGCCGTAGTTATCCTGAATGCCGTTGCAAATGATACTGGACAGATAATCATTGAAATTCTCCGCTGTGTAGGTGCGGTCAAGGTTCTTTGAATTGAAAAATCCGCTGTGAAAAGCCATAAAATCACCCCTCTTTGAATGTGGGCGTTAGACTGCGCCCGTTCTGGTCGAAAGCCTCTATCATACCGATGAGCTGAATGCAGGGCTGTATCATGCCGAACCGTTTATGCTCCACAGTCACATAATCACCGACATAATAATCACGGTTATGAACATACTGCGTACTGTTTGCTGCAATCTCGGACTCCGATGCCGTCTTGGGAGATTCCAGCCGTTCCGAGCCTCTTGTTTTCAGCAGCTCGATATACTGCTCCTCCGGGATCGGTACAGTCTCACCCTCGACCTGTTCTGTTTCGGAAATATCATCCGCATCTACATACAGCTCATATCGGTCAAGATATGTCGGCTCTGCACCAACACAATATGTGGTACGCTTTCGCTCCTCCCCTTTGCCCTGACCGAAGATATAGGCGAAATTCTTCTGAACGCTGCTGTCCTCCGCATAGCTGAACGAGAGCAGATTGCTGTATGCGTCAGAGAAGATAATATGCGGATTATCCTCCTGCATGATGCTGCGGTCAGCACCTTCGGAGAGGTCGAATACCATGCGGTATTGCTCCCCGGAGGATTTCACCAGCCGGATATTCGCTGTGCCGCCGAGCTTCTCGCAGATCGTATACACCCACTGCATCAGGTTTGTGTAGGATATTTGCAGCGTTGCGGTCTGTTCCCAGCAAGCGCCGGTGACCGTTCCGAGGGAAAGCCCCGGAATCCTGCGGTTATCCGAGAGCAGTGCATTCTGCGTCATGACCTCCCGGACGATCTCACTGTATGCCTTTGCCGCTGTGACGTTGTAGGTTGGATGAATGATGCGCCGTTCCAGCAGACACATCAAAAAACGACCACGCACTGTCAGGTAGTCGCCGTTTTCAATATCTGTATTGATCAGCACGGATTCGATGATGCCGAAGTGCTGATTATCGTCATCACGTCCGACGATCCTGCCGGTCTGGAAAATTTCAATGTTCTGCGGATTGGCGGCGATATACACCTCAAAGCTGCCACATTTGTAGTATTCAATATCCCAGAGCAGTGAAGAAAAGGTGTCGCAGACCGCCTCAAGGGTGATCGTCAGCGCATCTTCTTCCGCTGTCATGCGGTAAACTTCAATCTGCATACTACACCCCCAGATACGCATTGGTGTGAACGATGGTGACTTTCAGGTTTTGCAGCCCCGTGCCGCGCAGATAAAAGCGGTTCTTGCCCTCACGCAGTGTCAGCCATGTCGAGCCGGAAACAAGGCGGTTGATGATATTCGTCTTGACACCGCCCCTGTCGAGTGTCACAGTCTTATTGCCTGTTTTGGTGGTGATCGTCACAATGTCTCTGGCTCGCAGATCGCCTGTGATCTGTAAATATTCATCTGTATCCGCATTGTACAGCGTAGGCGAACGGACATCTTCGAGGGCTTCAATTTCGAGTGTGAAGCCTGTTCCATCACCGTCATTGATAATCTCCATGATATTCTGCGTGTTATACTTGCCGAGGATAAAAGGCTCCGGATTGCTTTCTGTAGGAAACGGGAATGTGAACGCTCCTGTGATCTGGCTGTAATACGCCATAACGGATTCAGTTGAGTACCAGTAGATGTCCGGACACAGGATAGAAATCTGTCCGGTTGTCAGCATCTCGAAATTCTGCACCTCGCAGGTTTCGACATAGCCGGTTGTGAACACATCAATGCCTGCGGTTTTGTAGTAGACCTTGACATAGCGGCTCGGCTTCACCACCTTGTAGAGCTGATGACGGCGGGTTTCTACACCCACACCACGCATTTCAAAGTGAATGACCACATTCCGCTTTTCAATGAATGCGTTGTTCAGATAGCTTCCGTCCATGCCTGCGTAGGAGGAGGTGCTGATCGTGCCGGGCGGCGGAGAAAGCCCCTCAATCTTTGAGGTCATATACTGATTTGCGGTCGCTGTCATGTCAATCTGGTCTCCGGTGGAGTTTTCTAAGATAAGGCTGAAAAACATAGCATCGCCTCCTTGATTTTTTTGTAGGATTGGTGTATAATATATCTATCTTTATGTATCAGATAAGCATTATTCGAATGGAGGGTGTTGATATGAATTTTGATGATATATATGAATTACTGATTATGTATGATGACCTTGCAAATAAAGAAAAGAAGGAATACATTCCATGTGATTTTGGAAGATGTCTATTCTGTTTACAAGATTCTTCATCTACAAAATTTGACAAGTCCTCTCATGCAATATCTGAAAGTATAGGCAATAAACGTTTATTTTCATTACGTGAATGCCGCACATGTAACACTATGTTTGGAGAAACATTTGAAAATAATTTCGGAAAATATGTTTTTCCATTTAAGATAATTTCACAGATTTATGGAAAAAAGACAAAACTGCATTACAAGCATGGAACAGATGAAATTGAAATTAAGAAAAACAGTCCCGTTTTACCTGCTTATGATAGTGATGTTTCAGCGTTAATCAAAACAACAAGCGATAATCCAATACTCAAACGTACATCAACAGGATTTATCTTGACACTAACTAGACAATCGTATAACCCTGAATATGCATATATGGCGTTATTAAAAATGGCATATGGAATCATGCCTTCTAATCAACTCTGTAATTTCTCGTTGGGTTTATCTTATCTAAAAGCGATTACAGATGCAACTATTGATGATGATACTAAAAATAAAATTTTGGCTGCAACTACACATGAGTGCTTTTTAGAGTTTGTACCAGGAATACTTCCCTTGTCAATATCTAGTTCCATTTATAAAAGAAAAAAATCTGCAGACAATAAGTATCCGAACTTTATGTTTGTATTAACTTTCGGAAACTTTTCAATTCAATTAGCGATTCCAACGGATACAGAGATAAGATCTGTTGAACAGAAAACGATAATTTGCCGGGTGCACAGTAATTTATCTAAAATCCAAGTACAGAATTTTCATGAAGAAGAATCTACATATAGTTGCGAGTTTACTGCTGAATTAATTCCTATAGAAGATACATCACCATTACAAGACATTATTTCTGGTGAAAAAAATGATTAATTGGATATTCTTATTATGCAAGAAAAGAGAGTGGGCAGGCTCAAAACCTGCCCTTTTCTCACACATTCAGCGCATTCCGCGTCTGACGATAGATTTCCAGCCGTGACAGTGATTTAGGCGAGTTATTCGTCTGATTCACTGTGCGGCTGTTGTCGTTGTTGTAGTAGTTGTTGACAACACCACCGCTGCCGCCGTCCAGCATTGCACCCGAAATGCCGTCAAACTTCATATCAAAGCCCGACTGCATTGTGAGCGACATCGCATCGGCTACGGAGGATACAGCCTTTTCCACATACTTCTTGCTCTTGTTGATGCCCTGTGCAAGCCCCTTCATGAAGTCGGGCATCCAAGATTCAAAAGATGTCAGCGGTCCCTTGTCGGGAACAGAGAAGTGCAGATAATCGCTGATCGCCCGTGCTACGTCCGCAACAGTATTGATGAGATTGCCGAGCATATAGTTCAGACCGTTGATGAGGTTCTGCATGAGATTCCGTCCCCAAGACCACGAGCTGTTGACCTTGTCCATGACCGCCTGATACACCGCATTCATCGCACCGCTGACTGCATCCCGTACACCGCCGAGCCTGTCATTGATGCCGTTTTTGATGTTATCCCAGATAGACAGCACAGCATCCTTGACTTGGTTCATCGGATTGCGCACGATGTCCGGCATAGTGTTCCAGATGGAAGAAACTACGGACTTGATACCGTTCAGAACAGTGTTTACTACATCCTTTGCAGCGTTCCATGTGGTAGTGATCACATTCTTGATGTCAAGCTGCCCGGTCTGGATCAGATTTTTCAGTGCCGCCCATACAGCAGTGATGATCTTTTTGATTCCGCTCAGAGCAGAATCAATCACAGAAAATACAGCCCTCCACGTTGTCGTCACCACGCTCTTGATGTTGTCAAGGGCGTTTTTAATTGTAGCCACAACCGCTTTCCAGCCGGACGATACATCGCTGCTGATCTGCGACATCGTTGCATCAATTGCGGCATTGGCGTTTGCCCAGACCGTTTTCACGGTATCGAACACCTGCGTCATGAAGCCTTGCACCGAGGTTACCACAGTGGACAGTGCATTCTGGATCACGCTGCTGATCTTTTCGGCAAGTCCGCCTGCAAAGTTGTTGACTGCATCGTTTACCACGCTGGTATTTGCGTTGATTCCGTCAGCCAAGCCCTGCATAAAGTCCGGCATCCAAGATTCAAAGTCAGCAAGAGGTCCTTCATCCGGCACGGAGAAGTGCAGGAATGACTTGATTTTATTCGCCACGCCTGTGACCGCATCTGCGACCTTGTTGACGCAGCTCTTGATACCGTTCACAATGCCGTTGATGATGTCAGCGCCCCAAGAGAAAGCCTCAGATGCAAGGTTCTTGATGAAACTGACCGCCGCATTAAAGCCATTGACAATCGTTGTTTTGATCGCAGTGATCTTCTGAGATACAGCGGATTTCACGTTCTCCCAGATATTCGAGACTGTGGTCTTGATCGCATTCATCACAGTTGTGACTGTATTTTTGATGCTGTTCCAGATGTTTGAGACTGTAGAGAAAATAGCATTCAGGATACTGCTGATAAATCCGCTGATAGCGTTCCATACGCTGCTTACCACAGCATGAATCGCATTCAGCACAGCCGAAATGTGTGCGCTGATGCTGTTCCAGATGGAAGATACCACAGACCAGATCGCGTTCAGAATCGTGCTGATAAAGCCGGAAATTGCATTCCACACAGTCTCTATCACGCTTTTGATCGTATCAAGCACAGTACTGATCGTAGTGCAGATCGCATCCCAAATGGTCTGGAAGAAGTCGCGGATACTCTCCAAAATGGGAGTCAAGAAGGCTACAATGGCATTCCAGATAGCAGTGATTTTCTCGTGAATCCAGTCCATTGCCATGCCGATGAGAATCTGAATTGCCTGAAAAATGGTCTCGAACAGATAACGGAATGCTTCGAGCAGCGGAGAGATAATGTCATAGATCGTCTGCCATACAGTCGTAATGACTGACCAGATGGCGTTCATGACTGTTGTGATTGCTGTATGGATGGCGTTCCACACAGTCTCAATGACGGTCTTGATGAGATTGATTTTTGTGGTTACATCGTTATAAATTGCCGTCCAGATGCCGACAAAAAAGTTCTTGATGCCTGTCCAGATGTTGGTGAAAAATGTTGCAATGCCATTTACGACACCTGTAAAGAAGTTTTTGATACCGTTCCAGATACCAACAAAAAAGTTCTTGATTGCATTCCAGACATTCACCCAGAACTCTTTCACTTCGTCAAGGCTTGTGCCGAAAATGTTACACAGCACATTCATATAGTTTTGGAGCGTGTCTTTCAGGAAGTTCCATACCGCTACAAAAATACCCTTGATGCCGTTCCACACTCTGCTCCAGTCGCCGGTAAAGATGCCGACGAAAATATCCAGAATACTCAGGATAATGTCTGTCACGGCTTTGAAGGTATTTGCAATCTGCTGGAACTGCCCCTCAAAGATCGGTTTCAGGAACTTGCAGAGTCCGTCCCATACAGCCTTGATGACCTCGCCGATGTTCTCAAAATCGAAGCCCAAAGCATTGAGACGGTCAACAATTCCCTGACAGAAGCCGGAGAAAATGCCCTTGATCTGCTCCCAGATCGCCGTGATTTTCGCTCTGAATTCATCATTTGTTTTCCACAGGTGTACGAAAGCCGCTACCAAAGCAGCGATAACCGCAATGACAGCGACCACGGGCGCAGAGATACCGCCGATAGCAGCACCGAACGAACTGAATGCCGCCTTTGCACCTGCAATAATGGTCGGCAGATTGGAAATGAACTGCATGAGCTTGCCGACTGTGACCATTGTTTTGCCGACAACGACTAAAAGCGGACCCAGTGCAGCGGCTACCAGAGCGATCTTGACGATTGTTTCTTTAGTCGCCGGATCCATCTGATTCAGCTTATCCACAAGTGCCTGAATCTTAGTGACGATGGCGCGGATCGCAGGCATAAGAATTTCACCGAAGGAAATGGCTAATTCTTCAAGCTGCGATTTCAGAATGGTGAGCTGACCGCCGAGGTTGTCCTGCATGACAGCGGCCATTTTTTCGGTAACGCCGTTGTAGCCGTCCACTTCATCGGAACAAGTGCTGATCGCACTGTTCAGCTTCTCAATATCTGAGGGTGCGGCGTTCATAACTGCAAGAAAACCGGACATTGCATTTTTGCCGACAAGTGCTTGTGCCGCAGATGCTTGTTCCGATTCCGACATCTGTGAGAATGCCACCCGGCAGTCTGCAAGGATATCGTTCAGATCACGCATCGAGCCGTCTGCATTGGTAGTAGCGATCTCAATCTCTCCGAAGGAATCACCGCAGAATTTTACTTCTCCGGCAAGCGCATTCATCATAGAACGGAGCGCCGTACCTGCCTGTGAACCCTTGATACCGCTGTTCGCCATGAGACTGATCGCCTCGGCAGTGTCCTCACAGGAGAAACCCAGCGCACCTGCAACAGGCGCACAATACTTGAAGGTTTCACCCATCATGGACACATTTGTATTCGCATTCGAGCTTGCTGCCGCCAGTACATCAGCAAAATGCCCGGAGTCAGCGGCTGTCAGTCCGAAAGCGGTCAGAGCATCCGTGACGATATCCGATGTGGTTGCCAAATCCTCACCGCTCGCCGCCGCAAGGTTCATGATACCTTCGATACCGTCAAGCATATCTCCCGTTTTCCATCCTGCCATCGCCATGTAGTTCATGGCTTCCGCGGCTTCGGATGCGGAGAATTTTGTCTTTGCGCCCATTTCACGGGCTTTATCTCTCAGGTCTTGCAGCTCATCACCGGTCGCACCGGATACAGCGGCGACCTTGCTCATGGCAGTATCAAAATCCGATGCCGTTTTCACAGCGGCAGTACCGGCGGCGAGAACAGGTACAGTCACATGGGTAGTCAGTGTCTCGCCCACATCGGCGATTTTGCCGCCGACCTTTTCGAGCGTTTCTCCCGCCTGACCGATTTTCACAAGAGCCTCTTGGGATTTGGTTGCCTCCGTTTGCAAATTCTGAAGCTCCTGCTCGGTCTCGATGATCTCACGCTGAAGGGCATCGTATTGCTCCGGGCTGATCGGGTTGCCAAACTCATCGGATACATCCTTAGCGGACTGCTTCAAAGATGTCAGCTCGTCAGATGTTTCCTTGATCTCACGTTGCAAAGCATCGTACTTCTCCTGAGAGATCTCACCTTTGGAAAGCTGCTCATCGGCGGTTTTCGCCTGTTCCTTCAGTTCTTTCAGCTTGTTTTCGGTCTCACCGATCTTCTGCTCGATCGGATCGTATTTTGCCTTCCAAGCATCGTAGTTGTCTTTGGTTTTGGCGGCTTCCTCGCTGGCTTTTTTCAGGGTATCCAGCCGTTCTTTCGTGCTTTTGACGGCATCGCCGAGGAGCTTCTGCTTTTGAGCAAGCAGCTCTGTATTCTTCGGATCGAGTTTCAGAAGCTTTTCGACATCTTTGAGCTGAGTCTGCGTATTTTTGATGTTTCTGTCAACGGATTGTAGTGCTTTCGATAGCTTCGTGGTGTCGCCGTTGATCTCGACTGTAATGCCCTCAATTCTTCCTGCCATGCGATATCACCTGCCTTTCAGGAAATATAAAAATACCTACTGTGGTAGGTAGACAAGTAGGCGGAATGGGTGTATAATATGGCTATCCTCCACGCAATGTTTCGGATATGCTCTTGTGATGCAATGCCCTCGGTTCAAAACCGATTCCTGCATAAAACAGATGCATGACCGCACCTGCGCCGAAGATAGAAGTGGGTGTACCGATGCCGACAGTACCGCCGAGCAGCCAGCCGATCAGTGTCGCCATTGCCCACAACAATATTTCCACGATACCTATCGGTATCTTCGGCATCCGTTTCCCGATAGCAATCAGCAGACCGTCCTTCGGACCGTAGCCCATTTCTGCTGACATATACACATACATTCCGAGCGCAATAAACAGGAATCCAAAGAGCATAAATGCTACTCCGATGCACAGATTGTGATTTTCAGGATACGGGGAAATATTGCAGAAAAGTTGCGTCAGATTTCCCGTGATAATTGCATCAAGGACAGTAGCAATGCCAATGCGCTCGTGCAGGAGTAGTTGTATCACAATTGCCGCAAGGGATACTGCCGCCATTGCACCGCCGTAATTCAGTAGCGTGTGACGGGATACCCCCACAGCGAGACAGTCCCACGGTGCAAGCCCAATATTAACATAGATGGTCAGATATACACCGAAGGAGTAAATTGAAAGTCCGAGGAGTATCCGCAGCAGACTGCTGAACGGTTCAAAATTTATCCATGTCGATTTGAGTCGCTTTGTAGCTGTAAGTCGCTTCATCATTGTCCCTTTCGATAAACATTTCGTTGACCATTCCGATGGTGAGCAGATCAAGGTCGGAGAGTGTCAGCCCGATCTGCACACATCGGAGGAGGAACAGCGGCGTTGTCATCTCGCGGTCAACTGGGCGAGATTTTTTTTTGACTCTGCCTGTGTCTCCAGATTCATGCCCCACAGCTCGAAAAGCTGCGGCAGCACCTCGTAGATCGAGAAGCAGTTGAACTGTTCGAGCCAGTCGTCCGGGCTGTCGGGAACGTTCTCCGGATCGGCGTGCTTCGCCATCGTCCATGCGATATTCTCGAAGACCTCAAGGCTCTCGATGCCGAGACCGGAATCCTGCTCATCGCTCTCGTCCACAGAGTCCTTCAGTGCGGCGAAATCCTTGAAGATGTCCTTGCGGAACTTGGCGCGGTACAGGCGAGGCAGGGTTGCGCTCGCCTTGAAAGGAACCTCGATGCCGTCAACAGTGATGATTTTCTTGATAGCCATATTCTTTACCCTCCGAATCAGTCAGTTGTAGTGGATGCGGCAGTGCTGCTCTTGGTGGAAGATGCAGAGCGTGTGCCGGTGCTGTTGTTTGTGGTCGCAGCGGTCGGGATATACACCGCATTATACCAGTTGTCATAGGTGGTCTGGTCGGTGCTTTCACAGGTCTTGGACTTCACCAGACCGTCAGGAAGCGCCGTTGCCTTCATCGAGAGAGTCTCCGTCTTGACCTCAGTGGACTCCTCCGTAGTGGAACTCTCGGTCGAGGGACGGGATGCCGAGCAGCAGTACAGCACATGACGGATGTGGTTCTTGTCGCCGTTGAACTCAAAGAGCAGTGCAAACTGTGCGGATTCTGCATCATTGCGCTCCACAAGAACACCCTTGCTGTCAAGCTACTCGCCGAGAATTGTGGTTGCGAAATCGGTCGTGATGAGCGCCACCTCAAGGTCACCCTCGTAGCCAGCATTGTTGTTGATGACATAGTACACGCCGTTATCGGCAAAAAAGTTCTCGTTCTCGCCGTTGGCATCAATAGAAAGCGACACCGCACCGGGCAGGCGCACCGGCGTTGCGAATGTCGGCACACCCTCTTCCGACCATGCCGTGATTTTTGCATAATGAACCTTGTTCAGACCGAACTTGACTTTGTTTTTCTGAAGTGCCATTTTTCATACCTCCATGATATAGAGGACTTCGTAGAGCCGTTCAGACTCTATCCATACCTCTGATTTTGTGTAATAGATGTTGTGCTGTGTCAGCACTTCCTCCACACGCTGTTCCGTATCCGGCGATTTTTCATCCGTATAAAGCTCGATGTGCAGCTCTTTGAAGCTGTGGTACATGAAATTATCTGCGGAAAAGGTATCCTCGCCGGGAGACAGAAACAATGTGAAGGGCGGATCGGGGCTTTCACCCTCTGCGAAGTGATGATACGCAAAGGGCAGCCCGATCTCCTGCATCATCTCATTGATCTCTTCGTAGCTCACGATAACTCCTTCTTGATGAGCGTTTCGAGCATATCTGCACCGTTTGCTTCGGCAGGAGCGATATGCGGGATAGCCGCAACTCTGCCGCCGCCCCTTTTCGCATGACCGTGTTCCAGCAGATGTGCGATCTGATAGCGGTTCTTGGAATGCACCGTCATTTCAAGTGTATGGCTGTTCTCTTTTGTTTTCTTGGTGACCCAGCTTTTCTTATACCGCCCGCTTTTTACGGGTGCATTGGCGGATATCTCGTTCTTGACTGTTGTCGCTGTTTTCCGCACAGCCTTTTTCATTTCCGCATCGGCAAGATCGGCATACTCCGTCAGTCCTTTCATGACCTCCGATGCCAGATCGTCAATAGACGTCATCCTTCGCACCTGCCTTTCTGGATTCGCAGATCAGCTTCATATAGTCCTGTGTGCTATAGTTGGGAACAATACCCTTGATATCATAATCCAGACCGTCAAAACGGATTCTGTACACAGTTGAATCCATGCGTTTTGTCTGCGGAGTTTGTCGGATGATGACCTCAATTTTCTGAATCGCTCTGGTCACGCCGGTATCCGTCTCCTCAGAAGCACCGTTATTGGATACAGTCACAGATGCCCAGAGTGAGAACACCTCCTCCCACTGAGCCTTATGGTTGCCGATGCGGTCAATTTTGGTATGATGCTCCAGAAACGAGATGCGCTGATTCAGTTTCCCGATCTCCATCAGACGATGTCCTCCCTCTGTGCAAATAACAGCGCACGCAAAGTTAGCGTCAATGCATGATAATCAGCAGTATTACGGTTTTCATAGAGGTACGAAACAGTATACAGCATAGCCTGCCGGGAGGTTTCCTCATTTTCCGCTAACTGCTTTTCAGTCATGCGCCCCACATCCATTACGAGCCGCTGTGCCGTATCGATCAGAGTGAGGATGAGCTTGTCATCCTCACAATGGTCAACACGAAGATAGTTTTTTGTTTCAGGCAGTGAGATCAGATTCATGGCTGACCTCCCGATCAGCCGTTGCCGCCGGTGTTACCGCCAGTCGTGCCGCTGCCCGTGGTGTTGGACTTCGTACCTGCCATCTTCAGCACCTTCACGGACTCCGGCAGGATCAGACGGCCGTCCACACGCTGCGTGGTGAGGAAGCCGACCTGATCGGTGCGGGCATACAGCTCGTTGAGGCGGCGGAAG
>Ga0255346_1003966_pt1 | contig 16813 bp, 20 predicted proteins | sample wastewater_treat_FD_194410 | JGI IMG/M metagenome (GOLD analysis project Ga0255346, IMG submission 194410) | Wastewater microbial communities from Lulu Island WWTP, Vancouver, Canada - plant22 | ecosystem: Engineered > WWTP > Wastewater > Unclassified | place: Canada: Vancouver, British Columbia... | reverse complement strand
TTTCATCAAGATGCATTTTATATGTTTTGCTTGGTTGTTCTTCTATCACAAAATCCTGTGCAAGGAAACCATTTGTTGATGGTATCATGTGACCAACCTATCCCACACAATGTATTGCTGACCACCTTGCACCCTCAAAAGAAGAACCATATCACCGACAACCAAGCTATTGTGAACAGTGATTTCCTTCTTTCCTTTGACCTGATGCTTGTGGGTGTTGTTTCCAGTGGTTGAACTGCTGCCATCATCTGTATAAGAATGACTGTGGGTGTCATTCTCTGTGTAGTGGTCAACAGTGATATTGGTCTTGAAATCAGTCACATTCCTTGTCAAAATCAATTGTGCTTCTGTAAGGGTCATCTTTTGTTCCACATTTATTTTTAATGGGGAAGTAGAAGTGACCTTTCCAAATACAATCACACAAGGCTTTGAAGCTTCAACTGCATCCAAAGCTGCTTTCTTTATTGATTCAATTAAATTAGGCAATAAATTCACCACCCCTCAAAGTTAAGTCCATTTTGTGTTCACTTTCATTAAAAGTGTGCTTGCATCTTTCCACAAGCATGAAATTTTGTACTGCCACATCACCCAGGTTCAAATTGACAACAACCATGCTTCCTGCTCTGACCTGTAAGTGTCCAAAAGCATTTGTGATTTTCAAATTTCTTGTTTTTGCATTGTAAAGTGAAAGTAATGCATCAACTTTTGCCTGACCGTTTTCACCTTCCTGTAAAGTGTCATAATATTGTAGGATACCCCAGTTGTTGATGTTGTTTGAATCCTGTGCAATGTAAACTTCCCTTTTTCCTGTTTTTTCGTTCTCATACACCAACTTGATTTTGTTATAAGTCTGTGAATCAATACTGGATGTGTAGTCAAAGTTTTCACCTGTTTCTTCATCAATGACTACACCAAGCTTCATTCTTTCAAGTGCCTTCAAAGTAAGCTTCCCAAAGTCATCATATAGAACATACATGGTCTTTTTATTCATTAGTTCCAAGTCCAGTGCATTTTGAATCATATCAATCAAGGTTGTGTTATCTTCTATCCTGGAAGCAATGATGAAACTTGTATTTTCTATTGCACCAAGATTCAGGTTATAGTCATTGGCAACCATTTTGATGAAATCTGATGCAGTTTTATTTGTATAAACATAGGTGTCTTTATTCTTCAAATACCGCAATTGGTCATAAGCAGTAACCTTGATGTTTTGTTGCTTATCACGCTTCTTTGAGAAAATAAAGCCATAAAATAATTTCACACCATCAACAACCAATCTGACAGGGTTTCCTTCTGTGAAGTTAATCTCTTGGTCTTTGATGACTGTGAAGGTCAGCTTTCCAGGTGAATCTTTTCTTTCTGTTTCCCATACAATACCTTCTTCAACAACAGGGGCATAAACTTTGTTACCATTCTGAATTAAAAGTTCAACATCCAAAGTCACACCCCCTTAAACTGGTATAGTCAGAACTTGACCAACATAAATTACATTTGGGTTTTTTAGAATGTTTGTGTTTGCATTGTATATCTTCATGTACTGTGACCCATTTCCATAATACTTCTTTGCAATACCCCATAAGGTATCACCTTTGACAACCGTATGTGTTTTTGCTGTCACCTTTGGTGCAGGTGATGTTTCTGTGGGTCTTGTGTTTTGTACTGTTGCAACTGATGAAGTAACAACTGTAAGGTCAGCAGCACGAAAAGGTGAATTTATACCTGTTTTGTCCACAACTATCCTGTCAGGTTGATTGCCAATGTAATATACTTTGTAAACACCCTTCATGACCCAATCAGGAACACTTTGCCCTGTATAATACTTTGCACCCTGATTGATTTTGACCATATCACCAATTTTTATTGTGGTAGATGGTGCAGCACTACTGGAAGATGGTTTCTGCACCGTTGCAACTGGTGGTTCTTGCTTTATAGTCACATTTACTGTCTTTGTTCCATAGTCCTTATATTGTTTAAGCTTTACTTCCACATTCACATCAAAGCCATTTTTCACATCTTCAAGTATCTTGTAACTTTCTAAACTGACCTTGATATTAGTATCAAACAACAGCTTCCCACTTGGGAAGGTTCTTGACACAATGAATTGAAAAGGTTTCTGACTTGTTTTCAGTTGTTCCAGTTTATCAAGGAAAACATCAGCTTTTTGGAAACCGTTCTTGTACACCGCAAAAGGATATCTTGTTTGCGGTAACAAAGCTGTGAATGATATATCTGTCAAACCTGCCTTCTTCAAAACATTGATTTCACCTTCATTGATAAGTACCAAGGTTTTATTCTTGTTATCTATGCTGATGGACAGTTTTGAAGGGGCAACAGGTAACAGCATTGAATCCATGTAAAAATCATAAGCCATTATTTATGCACCCCTTCCGCAACTGATTCAAGTGCTTCTGATACATGTTCTTCAATGTAAGTAACCACACCATCAAGGTCAGTGTTATTGCTTACATTGTTGGTCACACCACCCATGTTGAAATGAAGTTCAGCAGTGGTGAACCTATTTACATTATCCCTTTCAGCCAGGTCACGAATGTATTTCAATTCTTCACCTGTCATTTCCATAGAACCTGCAATACTATCTGTATCATCAGCTATACCACCAAGTGTCATTCCAAGCTGTTCAGGGTCAAATCCTGGAATATTTGCATTGACCTTTGACAGGTTTGCTTCCACTTGCATTTGGGCAATTTCTGCTTGTCTTGATTCAGTTGCACTTCTTGCATCAGCCTTCATCTGATTCAGTGCTGCATCCCTTTCAAGCATCCCTGCTTCAATCTGACTTCTAAAATCATTCAGGTCAGCTTCCCTTGCTTTTTTTGCAGCTTCATTTTCAAGCTGTGCAGTTGTTCCAAAGGATACACCTTGGATTGTTTCAATTGAAACCCCTGGAATCTTATTCAATAGGTTGATGAAGTCATTGATGATTCCAATTGCACCATTGACCATGTTTTGAAGAATCATCAACACATTAGCTTTCATATCACCCATGAAGTTTTGAATTCCAACACTTGCTGTCCTGATTCCAAGCCTTAACTTATCCCATAAATCAAGAACCCAATAGATACCTGTGAAGAATCCTATCTTCACCCAATCCCAAGCTGTCAGGATGCCATTCATTGCAATTTTCCAAGCTATTTCAAGACCACCAACTGATTGAACCCATTTATAAATTATTCCAATCAGAACACCAATTGCAAGTGCAATCCAACCAATGGGGTTGGTCAATAGAGAAACCGCCAATGCCCTGTTTGCAGCAACTGAAAGCCATGTTGCAGCGGTTGAAATGCCTGTTATCAGTGCATAAGCACCCACAGCAGCAGTCAATCCCCAAAAGATAGGTTCAATGGTTGACCAATTGTCATATATCCACTGTGCAGCTTTACCCACTGTCTGAATAATTGGGTCAAATGTTTGAAGAAATGTATTCCCAATGATAGTTCCAACCTGTGCAAAGGTCATTGGCATCTGCTCAAATTGTGCATTGATGTCATCTGTTGCCAATAGCATTGCATTCTTCACAATATCAGCAGTGATTAGTCCTTCTGCTGCCATGTTACGAATCTGACCAATAGGAACATCAAGATAATCTGCAATGGTCTGAATAACATTTGGTGCAGCTTCAAATACAGCATTCAATTCTTCACCCCTTAACACACCTGAACCAAGTGCTTGTGTCAATTGTAGTGAAGCAGAAGCCATTTCTTGTTGTGATGCACCTGCAATGACAAACATTTTATTCAAGTTTTCAGCAAACTGGATTGTTTCAGCATTGGAACTGAAAGCATCACCTGCCCTTTGCCCAAGTTTTGAAACTACATCCGCTGTTTGCAAATAAGATGCCCTTGACCTTTGTGCTGATGCAAGAATCATTTGTTCAAGTTCTTCAACAGAACCACCATCATCAACAATCATGCTTAATCTTGCTTCTGTTTGGGTCATTGTGTCAGATAGATTCATCAACTTCTGAATTCCTTGAAGGGATGCATATGCTGTAACTGCACCAAGGATTTTCTTTTCCAATCCACCTGCCACCTTTGTTCCATTGTTCAGAGAATGGTTGAATTTGTCCTGTGCTTCTTCATTCCTTCTGATGTTTTCAGCCACTTCATTCAATTCCATGTTTGCAGCATTGATTTTTTCCCTGACACCATCAAAATTCATTCCACTGATAGCACCATCCGCTGTTGATTCAACAGTTTCAAATGCACTGATGGTCATATTCAATGCCTGTGTAATATTCATCAATGGGGAAGTCATCATGTCAGTAAGTCTTATTGCTGTTTGAATGGTTGCCACATGTATCACCTGCCTTTCTCATTATTTCTTTTTCGCCCTTTTTATTCTTTCAGCTTCCGCTTTTTCTGCTTCCATCTTAATCTTTATGGATGCAATCACAAATGCCTTTTCCTGTGGGTCAAGGGCAACAAATTCAAAAGGCAACAAGTGTAATTTATGCAAGCAGTAATGGGCAAGTACCGCATCACTGTCACCTTCTTCAATTAGTTTTTTGCTTCTTCAACCTTTTCATCCATGGTTGTATCAAACCCATTGTATTGCTGAATGAATGCAGCAAATTCATTGTATTCACCAGGGTCATCAATCATTTCCTTCAATAAATCTTCGGGTGTCTTTACACCGTAACTGTCCTGTAAGTCCGCATCATAAAGATTTGGATGAACAATGGATGCAACCATAGTCTTTGCAAGATACAGGGAAGTGTTCAGTTTTGGTCTGTACATGTTTGGTTTCCCTTTTACAGGAACTTCAATCATACAGGATTCACGAATGTTTTCATTTTCCCTTGTAGTCAAAGGCTTGATTTCCCAAAGTAGGGGATTCCCATTTTCATCAGGCAAGGATTTGGTTGCAGGATAGGTTGTATTCTCTTTTTGAATCTTGTTTTTCTTCAAAAACAAACTTAAATTTGACATAGTATCCACCTTTCTTTTCTCAAAAATAAAAATATCCCTGGATGTTCGCACAAGACCGAACATCCAGGGATAATATACTTATGAATTATAACATCCCTGCAAGTAAATTAAAGCTTTCAGGCATCTTGAAGTCCTCAAATGTTCCGTTAATATCTTCATCAAGGTATTCACCATCGGCATCAAACTTTGCAAGTATGCCACCATCTGTGTTGCAGTCCATGAAAACAATTGTCTGCCTTCCTGCTGCACTTGTTGGGTCATCATTTGTGACCTGAATTTCAAAATACACATCTTCACCAGTGTCTTTGTACTTTTGCAGAAGGGTTCTGAAAATTGACTGGTTATAATGTGCTGTTGCTGAAAAAGTTCCTTTCCAACCTGTTGCCTTATTACCAATACCTGTCTTACCAAGCACAGGAACTTCTGTCTTGGTTTTTTCAAAGGAAGCTTCAAAATTTATCATCTGCATGAAGTTGTACCTGTTGCCCTTAATAGTGACAAAGCATTCAGCAAGCTTCGCAGAAATCGCATCCTTACCTTTCATGACAATGTTGTTAATCATAGCACCTTACCCCCTTTCTTATTGTACAATGCAGGTCATGTATAGCTGCACCATTGTATTCACAACAGTAACAATATCATTGACCACCACTGATTTCTTTGTATTTCCTTGGGATACTGTGACATTGGTATCACTGAAATCTTCAATTGCCCTGATGTCTTGTAATTGTTCATGATGCTTGACAATATCTGCCCACAAGGAAATTCTTCCTGATGCATCATTTGGAACAACACCCAAGTATTTTGTGTTGAACAGGTTTGCAATATCATTTGCAATTTGGTCAACCACTCTGATTGTTTGGTTGTCTTTGAAGATGTCACCCTTATCATCCGTTGTGGTAACAAGACTATTTACATCTTCAAGAACTCTAACTGAATCACCCACCGCATGGAAGATGAATTTTCCTGCCAACAGTGCAGCTTCAAGTGCAGTCTGTGTATAGTCAACATTGACCGCATATTCACCATTGTATTTCCTGTTGGTTAAGGATTTGTTGATTGCACACCCTGCCAAAGCACCACCTGCCCAATAAACCATTTCAGTTCCAGTGTTATTTTCAACAGAAACAACACCTTCATAATCAGCAGCAGTGTATTTGTGAATTACTGCCTGGAACTTCACACCGATTTCATCACGCATCCGCTTTGTAAAGTTGGAATAAAGTCCTTTGGTTGTGTTGTCACTTGAATCACAAATCAACACATTGAATCCATATGCTTCCAAAGCACCCAGTGCAGTTGAATGATTATCACCAATTACACTTGCATTCCCACCACCTGACATGTTTGTTCCTGCTGTAATGGTCAAAGCAACATTGCTTTTCCAAGTAACAAAATCATTTGCAACCAGTGCATCTGTCTTTCCTGCTGTCACTACCGTTTGAGTATCAACAAGTTGTGTACCAACATAAGTCTTGACATCTGACTTTGTATTGTCATCAACATTGACTGCAATTACAATCTTGATGTCATTTCCCCTTGTACCTGCATGTTTTGCAGTTCCATAGATATTTTGTGCCTTTACACCTGTTCCCAATCTATACACAAACACCTTGACAGCATTCATGAAGATTTCACGCAAAGGCTTCATTTTATCATCAGTGTAGGAATAACCAAACAGCTTGAAGCAATTCTTTTGGAAATCACCCTTTTCCACTGTGATGACAGCACCTTCCTGACCCCATTTCAAAGCCATGGGAATTGCAACAATACCCCTGTCAGACAGTTCTGCACTTGCGGAAGCTGCACTGATTACATTGATATAGCTGCCAGGAAGAATTTTGTTTTGTGTTACAAAAGTACCACCGCCCAGTGCCATATTAGTTCACCTTACCTTTCATATATTTTTCTACCATGGAAGCAACTTCATCCAAGGTGTACTGTTTATCTTCATCCAATATGGTGTTCAATAAGTCCTGTTGACCATTGAACATTTTGGACTTGACAAGCTGTTCTTTTGAAAACTTAATTTCAATGTTTTCTGTTTCCTTTGCCATTTCACACCATCCTTTCATTATTTCAATTCAGATTGCTGAATCATTTCTTCCATCAGGTCTGCATCTTCAACCTTGTACACAAACATGTTGAAGTTCACAAGGAAGTTCAAAACATCATCCACTAATTCACCACGCATGTTTGTTCCCATCACCAAGCTTTCTTTCACCGTTGCATCAGGAAGTTTTTCTTTGATTGTGATTGTTTCCAGTGCAAGATATAAGCTTTCAAGAACCGCATTACATTCATTTCTTGGGTCTTTGGTTTTGGGGAAGTACAAGATGGAAAACAAGTTATTTCTGAAATACCTATTTCCTACAACCTGACTGCTGATGGGATTCACACACATCACTGAAAAGCAGGGTTCTTTCAAGTCCTGATTCTTCAATTCAGTATAGATTTCATACCCATCACCAAAGGATTCATTTAATTTTTCGCATATACCATCAATTATCTTGTTTATCATTTGAACACTTCCCCCAGGTACTTAATCAGTTTGTTTTCAATCACTCTTGGTGCATCAGCTTCAAGTTCTTGTTCTGAAATAGTCAACATGAATCTTCCTTCAACCCACCCCTTATGATTTGCAGTCCTATGACCAAATTCAACATATGATGCATAATGAACAGGATTGATGACTTCAATGACATAATCACTGTCTATCTTTCTAATAGCAAGCGAATTTGCATATACAACAGCATCAGTTCCCTTACCGCTTCCACTTTCAGCTTCCGCTTCTGTTTTAGCTGTCCAACCCCTTCTTAATGTGCCACCCATCTTCACAACCTGCTTCTTGACCTTACCTTTGTTCTTTCCGCTTTGCAGTCTGACAGCAGCACCTGATTCATCACGCACTATTGATTTTCCATAATCACCAACAGGTGTCCTTTTAATGACTTTGGCAAGCAGCCTTGCAGCCAGTTCTTTTGCAACTGATTCAATGAACATTTGAACCTGTTCATCACTTAACCGCTGCAACTTATCCCTGAACTGTTCAAGTCCTTTGAAATCAGCTTTCACATGCCTTCCCATTATGCCCACCCATCAAATAGTTCAAGAACCACTTCTTGGTGTGAAGGATACACCCCAGGTTGACCGCTGTTCTTATACTCTGTTGTTCTGCCTTGATGTGTAACAACAATCTTTGAACCTGGTTTAATTATAATTTCAGGGGCAATGAATAACTTTACCACCTGTGTAACCATTTCAGCACTTACGGTTTCCGAGTTGCTTTTGATGTTGGAAAAGGACAATTTACAGGGTTGATTTTGAATAACGGTAAATTCTTTCTGTCCAGTGGATTTGTTTGCTTTCTTGTATGACCTGTATTCCACAATGGAACATTTATCTTTGTACAGGCTTTCAATTGCTTTTCTTACCATTTCAACCGCCTGTAATGGACAAATTGACTTTTACCGTTTTGCATCAGGAAAGCAATCAGCATATCCAGTCTTTGTTCAGGTGTCATGCTTCCATTGCCAAAGGCAAAGGTCACATTGGTGTCACCTTCCTGAATTTGCTTAATTGCTGCATCAATGTTGATATTCAAACCCTGTAATTGTCCAATCCCTTTCTTTGCAAATAAAAATTCGCCAACCACCATCTGTGAAGCAACCTTCATCAATCCGCAAGGAACACTTGAAACATTGCATTCATTTTTGATGCTGTTTTCTACCTTCTGAATACAGAAGCCAAGAAGCCAGTCATCACCATCCTGCATTTCATAACCGAATGATGCAAGCAGCTTCCCAACATCATAAACAAAGGATGCACCAAGGCTTGATACATTCTGAATTGTTTGAATCAAAGCTTCCAGTCTGTCAGATATATCAGCCATTGGTCAACACCCCTTTCTTTTAGCCTTTGGACAGAATTCTTGCAATCGCAATTGCTCTGTGGTTGATGTAACTTCTGTCACCTTCGGCAATCTCACCGCTGTGAACAAGTGACCAGTTTACACCATCTTTCAGTTCCGTATCAGTCGGGGAAAGTGATGCCTGGTTGACCTTCTCATAAGAAAGACCAAACGGTGCAAAGCACTTTCTTTGTCTGATGTAAAGGGTATCCTGACCACCATTGGTTGCAGCATCCCTTGCCATTTCATAAGCAACCTTGACACCAATATCTTCATAGCTGATTGCACCTTCACCAAGGACATAAGTCACATAGTAGCTGTATGCATCAGCAGCAGAAACAGCAAGCTTGCCAAGTGTGGTTGTCGCAAGTGTTGCTCTCAAAATACCGCCATCATCCTTCATGGTGACAACCAGTGCAGGAACACCACCAACACCACCTGATTTTTCAGTTGCAGTAATGACACCGCCTGAATTTGTCCAGGTGTATTTTGTAGCTTCACCTTCTGTTTCGGCAGCAAGTAAGGTTTTCAATGCACCTGCAAGAGTAGTTGCGGAATTGGTGTCTGCAAATTCACCTGCACCACTTCCTGCATCTGTACAAGTGTATTCATGACCTGCAATCTTGATTTTGTCACCGATTGCAGCACCAGGGGATTTGATTGTGATAGTGTAAACACCAGGAACAGCATTTGCAGCAGATACCGCAGGAACATCAACATGGGGAAGTGCATCATCAATGACAACCAGTTTTCCGTTCCATGTTCCAAGGTCAAGTTCTCTTGTCACACCGTCTTTGTCAGTATATTTCAGGTGTTCAAGAAGGTTCAGGTTTTCAAGATTGGTTGCAACCGCACTGTGCATGAACACAAGGCTGAACTTCTTCTTGTTGTCACCGCAAGCCTTCTGAACCGCAGTGTTAAGTGTTTCCGCTGCCATCTTTCCAGTTGTGGTTGAAATGACATTGTGGGTGTGATTGGTAACAAACTCTTCATTTTTTGTACCAGTCATCTTGAAAATACCTTCAAGGATTGCAAGCAAAGTATCCTGGTCAAGACCATCCTTGTATTCTGCAATCTGCTGGGCAACATTTTCCATGAAGTCAACACCGCCAGTTACATCATAGCTGAAATCTCTTTCAATCCATCCTTTGGCACGACCTACCACAACAACACCCTGTTCAAAGGTCTTGGTTGTGGTTGCAGTGATGTCAGTCTGACCATCATAGTTGACAGCATCACCATCAGCAAGACCACGCATTGCAAGTCTTGCATATGCAGTGCCATCCTGACTTGCAAAGACATCCTTAATGTCAGGATTGCTGACCAGTGCTTTTGACTTCTTGATTTCGTTCATTTTTAAGTTGGGAACTCTACCAACCAGGTACTTGAAAGCTTCCGCATTGAAGCTTTTGTTATTGAATTTCGTATTTGGCATAATTTTCACCTAATCCTTTCAAAATTAAATTTTGGTTTCAGGGTGTGCTTCCAGGTATGCACAAAGTTCATCATATGACATGTTTTTCAAGTCAACCTTGCCATCAGGTTCTTCTTTACCTGTTTCCCCAGGAACTGCACCCTTCATTTTGGTCTGCTTTACTTCGGTATCAAATAGGAACTTGGAATCTTCTGCACCCTGCAATTTCTTGATTTGGTCAGTCAAGCCTTTGACCGTTCCATCTTCAAGAAGTTCTGCACTGTCCAGTTCAAGCAGTGCCTTGACCGCTTTCACATTCTTTGCCTTTGCATCAGTAAGTGCAGAAGCAATTGCAGTGTCAAGCTTCAACTGTTTGATTTCAGCAGCATGTGCTTCATCTTTTGCTTTATTTTCAGCTTGAAGGGTTTCAATTTGCTTCTTCATAGCTTCCACATCACCAGTGGAATTTTTAAGCTGTTCAAGCTGACCTTCCAATGTTGCCTTTGCGGTTTCAAGGTTCTTCTTTTCAGTGTTGACTTCATCAAACCTTGCCTTTGGGATAAACCCCTTCAATTCTTCCGCAGATGCATCAGCAACCTTCTTTGCCAGTTCTTCATCAAGTCCTAATTTCACCAAATCTTCTTTTTTCATAGTTTTCACCATATCCTTTCAAATTCATTTTTGACCTGGTTCAGTCCAGTATTATTTGTCTTGTTCTTTTTCGCCTTCAATACCAAAAAGGCGGTTTTGGGTATAAAAAGAAGCACCCTTGTTCAGGATGCTTCATTAACAAATAATTCAAATTGTTCTTTTGTATTTTTACCATAACCATAAAGTGAATGAAATCTTTTATGACATTCATCACACAAGGTAATTCCATTATCAACCAAGTATCTTTCAGATTCAAATTCATCATAAGAATTCAAATGATGTGCTGTAAGATTTCCACCTGTGTCATCATTGCATATTCTACACTTCCAACCATCCCTTTCAAACACTGAATTTCGCCATTGTGAATATTCAAATGTTTTTCTTTCTTCAATTCTTTTCTCATGCGTTCTTGATTCATCCCACCTTGGATGATTTTCACCAATAACACCGAACATTCCATTATTACTTCCACTTTTGGTTTTACTTTGCTTCAACTTGTATTCTTCAGTTTGTTGAATCTTCTTGATTCGCTTTCTAACAGATTCTTGCTGTAAATTTTCATTTGCTAAATTCCTTGAAAGTTCCCTTCTTTCATCCGCATCAATCCATTGTGTTTTGATTGCTTCAGAACCTTGCCTTATTGGAATATCAAATTTATTCAGCCAATTCCTAACCGAACTCATGTGTTTTTCATCACCATATAGAATATTAGAAATGTTCCTGATGCTTAAAAAGTCAATTAAATACCTTCGCTCAATCCAGTTTTTAAAATCTTCACCGACTTGTTCACTCATGTCTTTGACATTCATTTCATGTCTGAAATCATCATGACATTTCTTAGAACAAAAGTTATTCTTTGAACGTTTAACTCTGTGTGGTTTTATATTGAATTCATCACCACAATGTGCGCATTTCACAAGCATTTCAATCACCTTCCCTTTATTCGATTATATCACAAAAGGGAGCTGTTGTCAATCTACACCACAGGTTATTTTATAAATTGCTTCTTCCACTCATGATATGTGATGTTTGACGGAATATAAATACCTTTACCACTACTGTCTCTGGCGAATCTTTCACCGTCATTATCGTCAAAGTATGGTACAGTAGTGGTTCTGCAAAAGGGTGAAATGGTGGTGCTGTCACCCCAACTTCATAGTTCTTCATTTCTTCCACATGCCCATCAAGTTCCCTGCATATTTCAGAAGTGTGACTGTCCAGGGTTGCCACAATTTCAAACCTTTCCACATCCAGTGCATTGAAAGCATCCTTCTGTGACTGTGAAGAAAAATAAGCTGATTCGGTCATCACCAACCTTCCTGCTTGCCCCTGTGATGTTTTCATCTTTGCTGCAATAGCTTTGATTGCATCATCAGGTGACTTTCCAAGCATGATTGTCCTTGTAAGCTGTGTCTGAACTTCATTGATAAGGGAAGCCTTGTTTGACCATATCCTTTCACTGAAATTCTTTGCATCCGTCAGCCATGGTTTTGAAATTAACCTTTCAACAGTTCGGTCATCAATTGCAGCAATATCCCAACCAATGTTGAAACCTTTCTGAACTTCATAAACAGTGTGATAGTAGTTCTGTAAATAAGTCTTTTTCAGCAACTTATCAACTTCATCAAGCTGACCACCAAACAGCTTTTCAATGGTCTGCTGTGTTTCCAGTTTCAAAGCTTCAAGCCTGGAAATATGGAATCTTGCAGATGCATTTTCAAGTTCCTTCATCCAAATAGGATTCAATGCATTTTGTTCACCGTACTTGATAAATTCTTTGACATCCCATTTGAATTCAGCAAGTTCACCTGATGTTAAAAGCTTTCTTGCTTCTGCCATGCTGATTTGATTATTCTTTGCAAACCGCTGATACCAAGTTGAAATCTGCCTTTCAATTTCTTTTTCCGCTGCAATGTATTGTTCCTGAATGGTTTCAAATGTAGAAATAGCATTCTTGTGTGATGCAGCTTCCAATTGTTCAAACCGCAGCTTCCAATATGCACTATTCTTCATCTACAACACCACCTTGACCACCTTTCTGACCAGGAATAACAGGATTGAAGGCATTCTGATATTCAGCCATTGCAGCTTCTTTTTCTTGCTTCTTCCTTTCAAGTTCCTTCTGTGGGTCATCAACCCATGGATGGTTAGCAACCAGTGTTTCATCAGAAAGAATTCCAATTGATTTGTTGATGTTTTCAATGACTTCTGCTTCATTCATCAACATGTCACAATTGAATATAATTTCAACTGGTTCATCCTCAAAGTCACCAAGACCAGTGTTTGCAAAATGACAATTGATAAACCAAAGTAATTCTTCAAATGCAGCTTGATATTCAGTTTCCATTTCATTTGCATCCAAGTCAATATCAGAATACATTGATTGAATGTTCATCTGATTTGGTTCACCTGAAAGTCTGTCATCCTTTGCATCATAACCCATTGCATTTTCAATGATTGCTTTCTTGAAGATTTCAATGATTGCCTTGTAATTCTCTACATTCACTTCCACCTGCAAGGTTTTCAGGTCACCTGCTGCACCATCAACGGTCTTGACCTTGACAGCACCATATGTTGCAAGGTTCTTTCTGAATTCAGCAAGATTTTCACCGTCATAGTTCACCAGGACAAGGATTGTATTCCTTGCATCTTCTTCCATGTTGTTTTGGAAGTTGGAAAGTATGGTATTCAAGCCATCTTGCAAAGATTTCACATTCTTGATAAGTGGTATTTCCTCACTGTTGTATTTGAAGGGAATCAGCGGAATTCTTGACCAGTTCCATCCTTGGTCATTGCCTTCATGGTCAGTGGTGGTGAAGTAATTTGCAAAGAAGGGATTGTCAGGAACAAGCCTTCCATCTTCCAGGGTGAAGTAATGAATTCCATTTTCATCATAGACTTCAACTTTTTCAATAGTCTTTTCCTGGTCACCTTCATAAGCAATGACTTCATATATCCTGATTGCATAATCAAGGATGGTGTGGTCTACATCACGCCACCCAGGGATGATTTCATAAGCTTTGAACTTCTTTAAGGTGAATTCACCATGTTCATTATAGTAAACATACAACCATCCAATGCCTTCATTCAGTGAATCTTTACCCAGGTTCTTCATCAACCGCATAAACTGCTTATTGAATATCTGTGTCAACAGCTTATCATAAATTTCATTTTCTGTTCTGATTGCTATTGGTTGACCAAGCAGGTAATTTGTCTTTTGATTAACCATCTTCTTGTACTGGTTATCAACAATCCTGTTGTTTGGAAGGTTGTCAATTTCGGTCAATTCACCGCCTTCACCAATAACAGTCCTTTTTCTTTTCAGGATGTCATGGTTACCTGCAAAGTACCTTTCACCATCAAACATTTCTTTTCTTCTTCGACTTGCCTTGAACCGCTGAATTTCAAGTTCAATGAACCGTTCATCAGTAATCACTGTTTCAGCACCCAACCTTATGATGCTGTTTATCCTTTCAGTTTCAGATTCATAAAAATTAAACACGATTCATTCACCCCCTTTCCTGCTTAATATATTTCTATTCAAAAGAAAAAGACCTTCCTTTAACAAAATCTTCAAGGGCATATCTCATTGCATCCATCAAGTGGTTAAAGTCATCAATAGGAATATTCAACTTCTTTCCAAATTTATCTGTATCCCAGGTATAGTTACTTATTTCAGTAATAAAGTTCACACACCTTGGATGGACAACAATCTTGAAGTCCTGGATGAAGTCAATGCCATTGTTCACACTGTCTTTTCCTTTTCTTGCAGGGGTGATGTTGGAAACACCAAGTTCACGCAGCCTGTCAATGGACTTCGGTTCTGCTGAATCTGCCCTGATTCGTTCCTTTCGGTATCCCATCCTTGTGATTTCTTTTTCAATAGCTTCATTTGACATGCCTGTTTTGTACATTTCATCAAACACATAGATGGTTTTACCTTGCAGGTCAATCATTCCACACCATAGTGCAGAAGGGTCATTTGTGTAACCAAAGTCAAGACCGAAAGCTGACTTGATACCCTTTGTCTGCCTGATTTCTTCCAGGCTGAAAGCTTTTTCTTCCCAGTTCTCAAATATAAGACCCTCAACAATTCCCCAGTCACCAAGACCTGCAACCCTGTACCTTCGGGGATTGTTTTTCTTCATTGTTTCAAAGACCTTTCTATCCGCTGCATCCAACCATTCATTGCACAGGTAATTTGTTGTCAGTGCAAGAATATCAGGGTCAGGGGGTGCATCAAAGAACCGCTTTTTTATCCAGTGGTGTTCATTCCATGGGTTGAAGGTCATGGTTATTTGTTTGAACAGACCTTCGGGAACTTCACCACGAATGGATTCATCAAGCATGTCAAAATCAGGTTCTTTCATGATTTCATATGCTTCTTCGCATTGTGTTACGGGTAAGCCGTTTCCGCTTACCCTCTGTATGTTTCCATACAGAGCAGACTATATCTTCACCTTTCAGGTGCTTCCCGTTTCGGATTCACTTGAATCCTACTCTACTAACTGAAAAAGACACCCTTTTAAGGTGTCTTTTCCGCTTTCGATAGTCGTTGAACGTTCTACTTGACATTTTTATAAGCCTTACCGTTTATAATCAATCCTATCACCCTATTTGTCACACCGTATATTTTGCCAAGTGCAACCGTTCCAAATTCTTTGCTTTGTGGAACATATAGTTTTCGGATTTCTTTCACTTGTTCATCGGTAAGTTTTGCATTGGAATTTTCAGAACCAAGCCTTGAAGTTTTTAATCCCATCTTGTAAGCGTGAACCATTTGTTCTTTCCTGTCAACCCATTCAAGATTTTCAACAATGTTGTTCTGTTTGTTTCCATCTTTGTGATTGACTGTGCTTTTGCTTTCAGGATTTGGAACAAATGCTTCTGCTACAAGTCTATGAATCCTTTGCGTTTTGTCAATTCCTTGATGAATCAGCCTTACTTTCACATATCCATCGTGCGTAAGACTTGTTGAACGGATTTTCTCTTTTCGTTTTGCAGTTCCGCACCAACCACCAAGACTTTTAACACGCCCTGTATTACTAACTTGATAGAAACCTTCAAAGCCTTTAATATCTTTCCATTCCTCAATCATGATATCACCGTCCTTATGTATTTCATAAGTATATGATACCATAACCATTTAATTTTGTCAAGTAGCTTCGCTGCTGATTGCCCTCGTCTTTACGTTAGGGTGTTCCAGCAATTAGAGAAGTTTATTTTTATGATGTGAACCGATAATGTTAATCCACATCCAACACAGGTTTCCAACTTCAACAGTGATGGAAGTGACTTTCAATGGGTCATCAAGACCCCTGAAATATATCTTTTGACCTGTGGGAAGGTATGTCATTTCCAGTGGTGATTCAGTGACCTTCCAAAAGTCCTGAACACACAACCTGCTGATTGCCCACTTCAATTCAGTGAAGCAGGAATCCTTGATTGTTCGGAAAGTCTTTCTTATCACCAGGGTATTTGCATCAGGGTACTTCATCATATTAGTTATATACCATAATGCAGCAGTCTTTGATTTTTTAGATGCTCTTGAACCTTTTACTATTCTATATCTGCCTTTGAAATGCCAAAAATTTTTATATCCTTTACCAACAACTTTCTTCAAGGAAATATCAAGATTTGGCATGTTTATCACCGCCTTTTATGGTGCAATAAATATGCAGTGCTGAAAACACAGGCTTTTCAGATTGTTTTGTTACTAACCTGTTGTTAGTCATCATCTTCATCATCCAAATCATCATGAATGACAATGGGGATTGCACCAATGATGTTCATATTATCTTTGTACAACCCATATCTTTTCCCAAGAAGTTCAGCAGCTTTCATTTTGTCTTTTTCATCAGGTGCTTTCATCATTCTTCTTGCATCTGA
>Ga0255346_1003962_pt1 | contig 16822 bp, 6 predicted proteins | sample wastewater_treat_FD_194410 | JGI IMG/M metagenome (GOLD analysis project Ga0255346, IMG submission 194410) | Wastewater microbial communities from Lulu Island WWTP, Vancouver, Canada - plant22 | ecosystem: Engineered > WWTP > Wastewater > Unclassified | place: Canada: Vancouver, British Columbia... | reverse complement strand
TAATAACCATGATTATAGCCGCTCCAATAACCACCCCAATAGGGACGATGACACCCCCACCCCCAACCATAATCAAACCCATAGGAGTAATAGCCATAGCCATAATAATAGGGACGATAATAGTAGTTGGGCCACCACCAATTATAACCTAAATAGATACTCATGCCCCAGCTTGACGGAGCATAATCGTACCAATAAAGATTAGTATAATAAGGATCATAATAACCCCAACCTGTGTAATACCCGGAATGGAAACGACGAATACGAGACGTGTAATAATAGTCGTAATAATCGTCATTGTCGTAATAATAATTATTTGTTACATACGTATTACCGCCACTTGAATAACTTTTGGTTTCCGGATAATATTGTTCCTCTTCAGCATAATATTCATTGTTAGAATATTCTGATGAATATTCATTGGAATTGTTGTAGTTTTCGGCTTTCTCCGTATAGTAATTACTATCGTAATTTTGGCTTTGAGTGTCATATTGGTAGGAAGAGTTCTCGCTAATTTGAGTAGTCTTTGCCTTCTTTTGATATTGTGCATCGGAAGAGGTCGTATAAACATCGTCATAATAAACTAAGGACCCCAATTTACATGACGTCCCCAGGATTGCTATGACAATTAACGGAAGAAAAATCTTTTTTTTCATGGCTATATCTCCTATTTTTTAATTTATTGCTTTTTATTTTTTATTTTTGCACGATTTTATACTTATAGACTACAAATATAATACAAAGTTAATTAATAAACGAAAAATAATGGCGAAAAGTTTTACAACACGAGAAGAAAATTATTCACAATGGTATAATGATATCGTTAAAAAGGCGGATTTAGCGGAAAATTCGGCAGTTAGAGGCTGCATGGTTATTAAACCTAATGGTTACGCAATATGGGAAAAAATGCAAGCAGCTCTTGACAAAATGTTTAAAGATACCGGACACGTAAACGCCTATTTCCCTCTTTTTATTCCTAAATCTTTTTTAAGTCGCGAAGCGGCTCACGTGGAAGGTTTTGCAAAAGAGTGCGCCGTTATTACGCACTATCGTTTAAAAAATGACCCGGACGGAAATGGAATTATCGTTGACCCGGACGCAAAATTAGAAGAAGAATTGATTGTAAGACCTACCTCAGAGACTATTATTTGGGATACTTATAAAAATTGGATACAATCCTACCGTGATTTACCGGTGCTCTGTAATCAGTGGGCGAATGTAGTACGCTGGGAAATGCGTACACGTCTTTTTTTACGTACCGCCGAGTTTTTGTGGCAAGAAGGTCATACGGCACACGCGACCCGCGAAGAAGCTATTGAAGAAACCGAAAAAATGTTGCAAGTTTATGCCGATTTTGCCGAAAATTTTATGGCAATTCCCGTATTAAAGGGAATAAAATCACCGAATGAACGCTTTGCGGGAGCAGATGAGACTTATTGTATTGAAGCCTTAATGCAAGACGGAAAAGCACTGCAAGCAGGAACGTCTCACTTTTTGGGACAGAATTTCGCCAAAGCCTTCGATGTTAAATTTTTGAATAAAGAGAATCAACTTGAATATGTGTGGGCAACCTCTTGGGGCGTTTCTACTCGACTAATCGGAGCTCTAATCATGACTCACTCGGACGACCAAGGGCTAATAGTGCCTCCCAAATTAGCGCCGTTACAAGTGGTTATTATTCCAATTTATAAAACGGAAGAAGAGAGAAACGAAATATCACAGAAAGCAAATACGCTGATGCAAAAATTAAAAGAGAAAAATATTTCCGTAAAATATGATGACGATGACTCTAAACGGTCGGGGTGGAAGTTTAATGAATATGAGATGAAGGGCGTGCCTATCAGAGTAGCTATAGGACCTCGCGATTTAAAAAATAATCAAGCCGAAGTTGCCAGACGCGATACTTTTGAGAAAAATTCTATCTCGTTTGATAAACTCCCCGACAATATCGAAACATTGCTGGAGAACATACAAACAAACCTTTATAATAGGGCATTGGCATTTAGAGAAGAAAATACACGAAAAGTCGATACTTGGGACGACTTTATGGAGACATTGGAAAATAAAGGGGGCTTTATCTTAGCCCATTGGGATGGAACTGCCGAAACCGAAGAAGAGATAAAAGAGAAAAGTAAAGCTACCATTCGCTGCATTCCTTTAGAGGGTGAGTTGGAGGAAGGAAAATGTATCCTAACCGGCAAACCCTCAAAACAGAGAGTCTATTTTGCACGAGCATATTAAGAGAGAAGCAATCAGGACTATCTTATTTATAATCAAGTAGTTATTTTTATTTATTATTAGGGCGTGCCCCCTCGCTACGCTCGGGGTCGGCGCCCGGTTACAAGTCCGCAGGAAGGAGCTATGAATAGCATAGTCGAAAAAGGAGCTTCTAAAGTCGCTCTTTTTCTCCTTGCTCTTCAAAGCTCCTTCCTTTGCGGGCTTTCCACCTAAGCGCCTCACGCAACCAACCTGCTCATATCGAAATAGTAAACTTCGAGTTTTACATGCTTTTTGGGATAGTATCAAAAAAAATGAAAGAATATGCTCATAATTAAATAATTCCTATTCCTTAATTTTTATTATGTCGCCCCTTCGGGATTAGTTTTGAATTTTAGTTTTTATTTTCCCACTTTCCACTTTTTATTTTTCACTTAAATAGCTCTGCACGAGCAAGTTGACTGCGTGAGGGCGCAGGTGGAAAGCCCGCAAGGGCGGAAGCCGATGGGGACGCGGCGGCAAAAAAGCGAGCTTGTAAGCTCTTTTTGCCGCTTTGCGTCCCCACGGCTCCCGCCTGCGGACTTGGAACCGAAGACCGACCCCGAGCGCAGCGAGGGGGCACGCCCTAATAAATCTTATAATATTTAATATTATCCCTGTTTATTGCGTTTTGGTAACAATAAATAACAATTTGTATTAATTTGTCCCCAAAATGGTGGAAGTAATGGGAAAGGTGCAGATAAAAGAGAACCGGTTAGTCGTTTTTAAACGAATATTATAAATCCTTGTGCTTCAAAGCTATAGTATCTGCTAATTGGTCTAATGCCTTAAAGTCAGCATCTTTAGGCGCTCCTTTAGCGAGAACAGTGGGCAAAAGCTCAACTTTGAGATTCGGCAACATCTCAACAATACTTTCAATGGCTTTACCACCCCAAGCGTAAGAGGCAATTACAGACGCAAACTTAGTTTTAGGTCTGAGCGCATTAACCAACTTAACTGCATAAGAAACAAGAGGATGCGCTTCCGCCGAGAAGGTTGGTGTACCGACTATAATCGTGGCGGCATCTACCAAATTAATCGCTAACTTGCCGATATCGGCTGCCGTTAAATCGAAAATGGAGACTTTTACACCCCGCTGTTTTAAGGCTTGTACCAAATATTGCACCATTTTCTCAACGCTTCCATGCATGGAAATATAGGGAATCACCACCTCGTTTTTCACGTTGTCGGAAACCCAATCCTTGTAAGCGTCAATGATAAACTCCGGACGATTATACATAGGTCCGTGACTTGGAGCAACAATTTGAATATCAAAACTTTCCAATTTCGGCATATTTTTCTTAATGATAGTCCTGAACGGCATCATAATTTCTGCAAAATAGCGTTTTGCCGACTCATAGCCCTGACATTCGTCTTTGAGGAACATGTCGGCAGTGGCTAAATGAGAACCGAGAAAATCGCAAGTAAACATTATCTTATCCTCTTTTAGGTAGGCTAACATCGTTTCGGGCCAATGAACCCAAGGAAAATGTATAAATTGTAACGTTTTGTCGCCCAATTGAAGCTCTTCGTTGTCGGCAACGGTGATGATTTTATCTTCGGGAACAAAGAGAAGTTCCATTAAAAAGTCTTTTGCTTTCGGTGAAGCTATGACTTTAGCCTCAGGATATTTTTGCAACACGTGCGGAATTAAGCCCGAATGGTCCTGCTCCGTATGTAAAGAAATGATATAATCCAACTTTTTAACCTCTTTTAACTGTTCCATGAGAGAATCTTCAAAAGAGGGATCGGCTGTGTCAATAAGGACGGTCTTTTCAGAGCCTTTAATTAGATAAGCATTGTAACTCGTGCCGTCCGGCAGAGGAATGAGCGAGTCAAAAAGACGTCTATTCCAATCTACAGCATTTAAAAAATAGATGTTTTTTTTGATTTCTTGTAACATAGATATATGATTTAAAAAGTTAATTTCTTTCTATTATGTAATAAAGTGCAAAAAGGAGGAAATTGTTCACTCCTTTTAGAAAAAATTATAATTTTTGATTTTCATTAGGTCTTCGGGAGTATCAATGGCGATGCTTTCGTAGAAACATTCGGCAACAAAAATGGAGAAATCGTTTTCTAACCAGCGAAGTTGCTCTAAACTTTCAGCTATTTCCAACTCCGATTTTGGCAGGTCGATTAATTTTTTTAAGGTTTCATAACGATAAGCATAAATCCCAATATGCTTATAATGAGATACTTCCGTCTCTTGTTGTGAACGGACATAGGGAATCGGAAATCGACTGAAATAGATAGCTTTCTTGGATTTTGAAAATATGACTTTTACCATATTGGGGTTGCCGATATTTTCTTTTTGCGTATCTATTTTTTTTATCAGAGTAGCAATATTAACTTTTTGGTTATCAAATTGTTGTATAAGAGTTTCGATTTCTTCTTTTCTAATAAAGGGTTCATCGCCTTGAATGTTGACAATAATATCCTCATTTTTTAGGTTTAGAAGTTTGGCAGCTTCGCCGCAGCGGTCGGTACCGGAGGGGTGATTGGGGGAGGTCATCACTGCTTCTCCTCCAAAAGCGTGCACTGTTTTTTCAATTCTTTCATCATCGGTAGCTACTACGACTTTATCGAGAGGTGCTTTTTTGGCTTGTTCATAAACCCATTGAATCATAGGTTTTTGATGAATCAAGGCTAACGGTTTGCCCGGAAAACGTGTAGAGGCGTAGCGAGCAGGAATAATCCCAATAATTGACATTTTGGTTTGTGATTTTTACTTAAAAAGTCCGAAAAGTTCTGCGTTGATACGTTCGATGACAGTCCCAAAATCTTCGGCTTTTTCGCCAAATTTAATAACATTAACATCAACTATAAGTAATTTACCGCGTGTATAATTGGCAATCCAATTTTCATATCTTTCGTTAAGTCGTTGCAGGTAATCGATTCTAATGGAATTTTCGTAGTCTCGTCCTCTTTTTTGGATTTGCGATACTAACGTAGAGGTGTCGGCTTTGAGGTAGATGAGGAGGTCGGGAGCTTCGAGGAATTGCGCCATAAGTTCAAAAAGCGAGGCGTAGTTATCAAAGTCGCGAGTTGGCATTAGTCCCATAGCGTGCAGGTTCGGGGCAAAAATGTATGCATCTTCATAAATTGTTCTATCTTGAATTACATCTTTTTTCTTCTGTCTGATTTCAATAACTTGACGGAAGCGGTTATTCAAAAAATAGACTTGCAAGTTAAAAGACCAGCGTTGCATATCTTCATAAAAACTTGCCAAATAGGGGTTATTATCTACACTTTCAAACATGGGTTCCCAGCCATAATGTTTTGCTAACATGTTTGTTAAAGTAGTTTTTCCCGAACCGATATTTCCTGCTACGGCGATGTGCATAACGAATAAAATTTTTATATTATTAATAAATTAAACCAACATACAATTTACAATTTTTTACTCTTTTTTAACCGAGAGTGAGTGCCAAATGAGATAGGAGCATAGAAGAATAAACATCACAATAGAGAGTAAGTTAAAGGGCATCGAGCCAATCCATTCGGCAGGAGCTGACAATTCAACGTTCGCGTATTTTAAGATAGCGCTAACTACTCCCATGATAGCACCTCCGGCTAATAAACCTGAAGCGAGTAGCGTTCCTTTTTCTTTACGTTTTTTATTTAATTGTTCATCTTTTGAACGTGTACTAATAAGCCATGCAATGCTGCCGCCGACTAACAGCGGAAGATTTAATTGTAAAGGAATAAACATTCCCAGCGAGAAGGCTAATGCCGGGATTCCGATACGGTCGAGGACGATAGCGAGGATAGCTCCAATAATATAAAGTATCCAAGGTGTTTCTCCGCCAAACATAAGCGGTTCAATAATTGCGGCCATGGCATTTGCTTGAGGAGCAACGAGAGAGCCTTCGCCGGTATATCCGTACGTTTTTGATAAAATAAGAATAACACCTCCTACGGTTAAAGCGGAAACTAGGGTTCCCAAAAATTTAAGGGATTGCTGTTTATAAGGCGATGAGCCTATCCAGTATCCGATTTTCAGGTCGGTAATAAAACCGCCTGCCATAGCCAATGCCGAACAAACGATACCTCCTACAATGAGAGCTGTAATGATTCCGGAGCCACCTTGTAAGCCAACAGCAGAAAGGATGAACGAGGATAAGATAAGTGTCATCATCGTCATACCGGAAACGGGGTTCGTCCCTACGGTAGCAATTGCCGTAGCGGCAACGGTAGTAAATAGAAAAGCGAAGACAAAAATAACAAGCAGTCCCACCAAAACTTGCGTTATGTTCATTTGTAGCCCACCTGTGAGGAAAAAGATAGCAATTAACAAAGCGACAGCAAGGAAACCAAAAAGAATAATTCTCATCGAGATATCTCTTTCCGTTCTTAACACTTTAGTTTGTGATTCATCGGCTTTACTTTTCGATGCTTTGAAAACGACTCCGAAGGAAGATTTGATGACGCCGGCGGACTTAATAACGCCAATAATTCCGGCCATGGCAATACCCCCGATGCCAATGTAGCGAACGTAGTTTGAGAAGATTAACTCCGGATCTAGTTGTTGCATTAAAACCCCGTCTGCAGTAACGCCGAATTGTCCTAACAGCGGCACGATAAACCACCATGAGAGAAGCGAGCCAGCGCAGATAATTAATGAATATTTTAATCCTATTAAAAACCCGGTGCCTAATAGAATAGACCCGGCGTTCATTTTAAACAGGAACTTGTACTCCATAGCCAATTTTTCTCCTACGGCAAACATGCGAGAGGAGATGTTCTCAGCCCAAAGTTGAAAGCTGGTCATTAAGAAATCATACACACCCCCTATTAATCCACTGATTAATAAGAGCTTAGCTTGTGCTCCGCCTTTAGCTCCCGAAACAAGGATTTCGGTTGTTGCCGTAGCTTCTGGAAAAGGATATTTTCCGTGCATATCGGAAACAAAATATTTTCTAAAAGGGATAAGGAAAAGAATACCCAAAAAGCCTCCAAAAAGTGAAGCCAAAAAAATCTGATAAAAATTGATTTGCATATTAATATCAGGATTTTTTTCTTGGATAATATAGATAGCAGGTAAGGTGAAAATGGCACCTGCCACAATCACTCCGGAGCTTGCTCCGATAGATTGGATAATCACATTTTCCGAAAGCGGGCTCTTTCGCTTGGCAACCGTTGAAATGCCGACTGCGATAATAGCAATGGGGATAGCGGCTTCGAAGACTTGACCGAAACGTAATCCCGAGTACGCAGTTGCTGCTGAAAAGATAACTGCCATAAGGATACCCCATAATACAGTCCAGAGATTGACTTCTGGGTATTTTTTATCGGGAAGTAAAATAGGTTTGTACTTTTCACCCTCTTTTAGCTCAGTGTATGCATTGTCGGGTAATTTGATTTCTTTTTCTTCTTCAATCATAAGTTAAAAATTTTAGATATTTTAGCTACAAAAATATAATAAAAAATGTAACAAACAAATAAATATTCAAAAATTAGAGATGAAATCCGAAAATTTTCTTTTGAACATATTTTCATAATAATTTATTTCAATTAGCGTTGAACAAATGAGTGAGAAAAAACCTTATATTTCTAAACTCACATGTATAAATTAAAATAAAAATTAATGCATAAAAGAATATGAAAAAAAAGATTGAATTTTGCTTACTTTATAGAGATATGTGGCAATCATCGGGAAAGTATGTTCCCCGTGTTGATCAGTTAAAAGAGATTGCCCCTGCCATTATAAAAATGGGTTGTTTTTCACGAATTGAAACGAATGGCGGAGCTTTTGAACAGGTAAACTTGCTGTACGGAGAAAATCCTAATACAGCAGTGCGTGAGTGGGTTAAGCCGTTCAATGAAGCGGGAATTAAGACAATGATGTTGGAGCGTGCGTTGAATGGTTTGCGTATGTATCCCGTGCCCGCTGATGTCAGAGAACTAATGTTTAAAGTTAAAAAGGCGCAGGGCGTCAATATTGCACGTTCTTTTTGCGGATTAAATGACCCGCGAAATCTTGAACTGTCGGTAAAGTATGCTAAAAAAGCCGGTATGATATCGCAAGCGGCGCTTAGTATTACCTATTCGGATATTCATACGGTTGAATATTATATGAGTGTCATTGATGAGGTGGTGAAATTTGGAGCCGACGAGATAGCGCTGAAAGATATGGCCGGCGTAGGACGTCCTGTGATGCTCGGAAGATTAGTAAAAGCTATTAAAGATAAATATCCGCATATTTTAGTTCAATATCACGGTCACTCCGGACCGGGCTTTTCGGTTGCCTCAATGCTTGAAGTTGCTAAGAACGGAGTTGATATTATTGATGTAGCGATGGAGCCACTTGCATGGGGAATGGTGCATCCGGACGTGATTACCATTCAAGCTATGCTTAAAGATGCCGGATTCGATGTTCCGGAAATAAATATGAACGCTTATATGGAAGCTCGAAGCCTTACGCAAAAATTTGTAGATGATTTTCTCGGTTATTTTATTGATCCCAAAAATAAGGCAATGTCTTCTCTATTAATTGGTTGTGGCTTGCCGGGTGGAATGATGGGGTCAATGATGGCTGATTTAAAAGGTGCGAGAAATGGGATTAATATGTTCCTTCGCAATGCTAATAAACCCGAGCTGTCGGAAGATGAGCTATTAGTGCAACTTTTTGATGAGGTGAGATATGTATGGCCTAAATTGGGAAATCCGCCACTGGTTACGCCTTTTAGTCAATACGTTAAAAATATTGCTCTCATGAATATTTTGCAGTTGGCACAAGGGAAAGAGCGTTTTTCTCAAATAGATAGAAATAGCTGGGACATGATTTTAGGGAAAACAGGAAAACTGCCGGGTACGTTATCACCCAAAATTGTCGAATTAGCCGAACAAAACGGGTATGAGTTCTTTACAGGTAATCCGCAAGATAATTACCCCGATGAATTGCCGAAATATAGAAAAGAGATGGAAGAAAACGGCTGGGATTTTGGACAAGATGACGAGGAATTGTTTGAGCTTGCTATGCACGACCGCCAATACCGTGATTATAAGTCGGGTATTGCTAAAAAGAAATTTGAAGAGGAACTTGAAAAAGCTCAAAATAGCTCTGATGTTAAAATTATAGTAAAAGAGGTAAAGTTGCCCGAAGTGATAAAAGAGGAGCAAATTGAAAAGGTTAAACAGCGTTGTCCGAATGCGAAACCTATTGTTTCAACGGTTACGGGTACTGTTCTTTGGGAAGTGGCGGTTGAGGAAACGTCAATGGCGAAGCCGTTGGGCACTGCCTACGAAGAGGGGGACATTGTTTGCTTCGTATCTGCCTATTTTGGCAATGAGGAGATAAAAACTTTGTATAAAGGGAAATTATGTGCAGTTGTAGCTCAACAAGGCGACAAAGTTAAAAAAGGAGATATTATTGCTTTTGTAGAGTAAAATTAGCACGCTCAAAAAGTAAAATTATTTTACCGCACTAAAAAGTGCAAACTAAGAGATAAACACCATTTTACAATTAACAATAAATTGTTTTTTGATTTTTATCGTACAACAAGTGGTTTTAAATATATTTTGTTACTTTTGCAGTGCGAAAAGGCAACAAAAGATGTGAAAAAATGTCTTTTATTAATAAACAACAAAGTATAAGCGTAAGAAGGGAATTAAATGTATTTTTCTAAAAAAAATCATTTATTACATATTTTTCTCGTATTCCTATTTACTTTTAGCGTAAGTAGCTCTTTATGGGGACAACGTTATCTTTTGCGAACTAATGCTATTTTGAGTGCAACTACTTGTGCAGGTTTTATTTATGATAGTGGAGGAGCGGATGCTAACTACTCCGATAATTCTGATTCGAGAATTACAATTTTTCCAACACAAAGTGGTTTTGTAACCTCAATTAGTGGAACTATTTGGACAGAAATAAAAGATACTTTAATTATTTATGATGGAGATGGCATAACAGGTACTATCTTATTTAAAGGAGCTAGCCCGAGCAATGGTATGGCTGTTAATATACCCACTTGCACCTCTACATCAGGTCCGTTAACTGTAAGATTTATCACGGATGCCAGCGGAAACGAACAAGGAGTCGAATTGATGATTACTTGTATTGATATGAATACCTACGAGGAGGATCCGATTGTTCATGATACAGTAGCATGTATTGACTATACGAATTTATATGCGGATAATGTAGTTTGTACGTATGGTACTTTTTCAAATCCTTACCAGAATATTGGTGTTATTCCAGGGCGTCATACTGTTATGACCGATGTAAATGCCGTTGATCCTTACACTTATGGGGGGCTTCCTTGTGTTTGTCCCGGAGATTTAGCCTCCGTTCGTCTCGGAAATAATGTTAATGGAGCTGAGGCAGAATCTATTACTTATTCTTATTACGTTGACACTTCTAATTACGATATTTTGGTGCTAAAATATGCACCTGTTATGCAAAATCCTACCCATTCAACGAATCAGCAACCTAAATTTACTTTTGTTATCCTAGACCCACACGATATGCCTATAGATCCTGTTTGTGGAGCAGCTGAATTTATACCCGGATATAATACTCATAATTGGCATGATGGCTCAAGTACTGTTAAGTGGAAAGACTGGACATACGTGGGTATTGATTTAACGGCATATCATCAGCAAACGATTAAAATTCGTATAACTACCTATGATTGTAGTCCGACAGCTCATTTTGGCTATGCATACTTCTCTTTTGATTGCAAAAAACGTAGTATTAAAGTTGAAACTTGTGGTAATATTTCACAAAATACCTATACTGCTCCTGATGGTTTTACTTATCGTTGGTACTATCAGAGCAATCCGGGAACAACGCTTTCTACTAATCAAAGTTATACAGCTATCGTGGGAGATAGACCACAAACTTTATTATGTGATGTTGCTTTTATTGATAATGCCAATTGTAAGTTTACAATGGCGGTCAATGTTGCGTACCGTTTTCCATTAGCAGACTTTACTTATAATAGGATTGGTTGCAGTAATACGCTACAATTACAAAATACAAGTACTACCTCTTCTGACGGTATTACACCGGATGGTACAGGAAGTCCTTGTGAGACAGCCTATTGGAGCTTTGGAAACGGGGCAACCTCGAATTTGTATTCTCCTAACTCTATTACTTATCCTACTCCGGGAACATACACAATTACGATGATTGCAGGACTTGCCGATAATAGATGTCTTGATACGGTTAGCAAAACTGTTACTGTTTTTCCTAATACGGTTGTCATAACAGGAAATGATACAATTTGTATGGGAGATAGTCTAACTCTTAGCGTGGAGGCAGGTGATTATGTTTATTGGAATACCGGAGATACAACAACATTAATTACGGTTTCTCCCATAAGCACAAGGACTTACACGGTTGCGGTAACGACACAAGATGGTTGTTTTGCAACAGGAAATTTTACAGTAAATGTAATGCCGACTTACTCTTCCGAAAATGAAATCACATTACATAATAATGAAACTTATAACTTCGGAGGACAAATTATTACCGGAACGGGTGTCTATTATCAGTATTTACAAACTGCCAATGGTTGCGACAGCACTATAAAATTAACAGTACATCATTTTATTGATGAATATGTATCTATTTGTAGTACTGATGTTTATAATTTTCGTGGACGGGATTTAACCGAGCCGGGTGTCTACACTGATAGTATTCGTTTGCCTAATGGTTGTGATAGTGTCTATACCATTCACTTATCCGTAAATCCTATCTATTTCTCGCAGACAAATCATTCTATGTGCGATGATGCTTTCTATATATGGAATGGTGATACATTGTCAAATTTAAGTGCGGGATTGCATAATCTATATGATACATTGCAAACGGTTCATGGCTGTGATAGTATTTTTTACCTTCGACTTATTGTGCGTCCTACAACAAGAATTCGGGTGTATGATACAATATGTCAAGGTGAAACCTTTCGTTTTTTAACCTATAGTTATACTGAGGAAGGAATTTATTATGAAACCACTCCTCAGGCAAACGGGTGTAATAGGATTTATGAAGTTCATTTAAAAGTTCATCCTACCTATCTTTTTACTGATACTGTTTATATATGTGATAATCAATCTTATAACTTTAGAGGTCGATTATTAACCCATGCAGGAATATATTATGATAGTTTACTTTCGTCGAAGGGGTGTGATTCAATTTATAAATTAGACTTGAGAATTAATCCAAGCTATTTGTTTGAAACTTCTGCTACGATTTGCAATAATCAGACTTACAATTTCCGAGGTCAAGTGTTAACCCAACCGGGGGTTTATTATGATAGTTTGTTGACGAGTCGTGGTTGCGATTCAGTATACAAGCTTACATTACAAGTTTCTTCTACTTATCTTTTTGAGACTTCTACTACGATATGTGATAATCAAACTTATAATTTTAGGGGACAAACGTTAACGCAATCGGGCGTTTATTACGATAGTTTAATTTCCTCTCTTGGTTGTGATTCGGTTTATAAGCTCAATTTACAAGTTAATCCGACCTATCTGTTTGAAACTTCTGCTACGATTTGCGATAATCAGACTTACAATTTCCGAGGTCAAGTGTTAACCCAACCGGGTATTTATTATGATAGTTTAGTTTCCACCCTTGGCTGTGATTCGATTTATCGACAGAATCTGTATGTTAATGCGACATTTTTTAATTCTATTACAGTTGCAATCCCTGATAATGGAAGTTATAATTTTCGAGGACAAATTTTAACACAATCCGGCGTTTATTATGATAGTTTAGTCTCCTCGTTAGGCTGCGACTCTATTTACGAATTAATATTACAGATTAATCCAACTTATCTCTTTGAGACTTTTGATACGATTTGTGATAACCAAACTTACAATTTTAGAGGTCAAACATTAACGCAATCGGGCATTTATTACGATAGTTTAATTTCCTCTCTTGGTTGTGATTCGGTTTATAAGCTCAATTTACAAGTTAATCCGACCTATCTGTTTGAGACTTCTGCTACAATTTGTGCTAACCAAACTTATAATTTTAGAGGACAAACCTTAACACAATCGGGCGTCTATTATGATAGTTTGTTGACAAATCTTGGCTGTGATTCGGTTTATCAACTAAATCTACACGTCAATCCGACCTATCTGTTTGAAACTTCTGCTGCAATTTGCAATAATCAAACTTACAATTTTAGAGGACAAATTTTAACACAATCCGGCGTTTATTATGATAGTCTGTTGACAAATCTTGGCTGTGATTCTGTCTATAAGCTCGATTTGCAAGTTTCTCCGACCTATTTATTTGAGACTTTTGATACGATTTGTGATAACCAAACTTACAATTTTAGAGGTCAAACGTTAAATCAATCGGGTGTTTATTACGATAGTCTGTTGACGAGTCTTGGCTGCGATTCTGTTTATAAACTCGATTTACAAGTTAATCTGACCTATCTGTTTGAGACTTCTGCTACCATTTGTGATAACCAAACTTACAATTTTAGAGGAGAAACATTGACACAATCGGGCGTTTATTACGATAATTTGTTGACAAATCTTGGCTGTGATTCTGTTTATCAATTGAATTTACAAGTTAATCCGACCTATTTATTTGAAACTTCTGCTTCGATTTGCGATAATCAAACTTACAATTTTAGAGGACAAACATTAACACAATCAGGCGTTTATTACGATAGTTTGTTGACAAATCTTGGCTGTGATTCTGTCTATAAGCTCGATTTACAAGTTAATCCAACCTATTTGTTTGAGACTTCTGCGACGATTTGCGATAATCAAACTTACAATTTTAGAGGACAAACGTTAAATCAATCGGGTGTTTATTACGATAGTTTGTTGACGGGAAGTGGCTGCGATTCTGTTTATAAACTCGATTTACACGTTAATCCGACCTATTTGTTTGAGACTTCCGCTATGATTTGCGATAATCAAACTTATAATTTCAGAGGACAAACGTTGACGCAATCGGGTATTTATTACGATAGTTTGTTGACCAATTTTGGTTGCGATTCCGTCTATAGACTTGATTTACAAGTTAATCCAACATTTTTTAATTCAACTACAGTTACAATTCCTGACAATGCAAGCTATAATTTTAGAGGTCAAATTTTAACTCAAGCAGGTGTTTATTATGATAGTTTAGTTTCCTCGTTAGGGTGCGACTCCATTTATGAATTAATATTACAGATTAATCCAACGTATCTTTTTGAAACCGTTGCTACGATTTGCGATAACCAAACATATAACTTTAGGGGTCAATTATTAACTCAAGCCGGCGTTTATCACGATAGTTTAGTTTCTTCTCTTGGTTGTGATTCGGTTTATCGCCTAAATTTACACGTCAATCCGACCTATTTGGTTGAAACCTTTGATACCATTTGCGATATTCAAACGTATAATTTCCGTGGGCAAATTTTAACCCAAGCCGGCGTTTATTACGATAGTTTGTTAACGAGGCGTGGTTGTGATTCGGTTTATCGCCTAAATTTACACGTCAATCCGACCTATTTATTTGTAACTTTTGATACCATTTGCGATAACCAGAATTATAATTTCCGCGGGCAAATTTTAACCCAAGCAGGTGTTTATTATGATAGTTTATTAACGAGTCGTGGTTGCGATTCGGTTTATCGCCTAAATTTACACGTCAATCCGACCTATTTGGTTGAAACTTTTGATACGATTTGCGATAACCAAACTTTTAATTTCCGTGGACAAATTCTAACCCAAGCCGGCGTTTATTACGATAGTTTGTTAACGAGACGTGGTTGCGATTCGGTTTATCGCCTAAATTTACATGTCAATCCGACCTATTTGGTTGAGACTTTTGATACGATTTGCGATAATCAAACGTATAATTTCCGTGGGCATACGTTAACTCAAGCCGGCGTTTATTACGATAGTTTACTAACGGGTCGTGGTTGTGATTCGGTTTATCGCCTAAATTTACACGTCAATCCGACCTATTTGCTTGTAACTTTTGATACCATTTGCGATAATCAAACGTATAATTTCCGCGGGCAAACGTTAACTCAAACGGGCGTTTATTACGATAGTTTGTTGACGAGTCGTGGTTGTGATTCGGTTTATCGTCTAAATTTACACGTCAATCCAACCTATTTGGTTGAAACTTTTGATACCATTTGCGATAATCAAACTTTTAATTTCCGTGGGCAAATTTTAACCCAAGCAGGCGTTTATTACGATAGTTTGTCAACGGGGCGTGGTTGTGATTCGGTTTATCGCCTAAATTTACACGTCAATCCGACCTATTTGCTTGTAACTTTTGATACCATTTGCGATAACCAAACGTATAATTTCCGAGGACAAACATTAAATCAAGCGGGCGTTTATTACGATAGTTTACTAACGGGGCGTGGTTGTGATTCGGTTTATCGCCTAAATTTACACGTCAATCCGACCTATTTGATTGAAACTTTTGATACCATTTGCGATAACCAAACGTATAATTTCCGTGGGCAAACATTAACTCAAGCGGGCATTTATTACGATAGTTTATTAACGGGTCGTGGTTGTGATTCGGTTTATCGCCTAAATTTACACGTCAATCCGACCTATTTGATTGAAACTTTTGATACGATTTGCGATAATCAAACGTATAATTTCCGTGGGCAAACGTTAACTCAAGCCGGCGTTTATTATGATAGTTTGTTAACGGGGCGTGGTTGTGATTCGGTTTATCGTCTAAATTTACATGTCAATCCGACCTATTTGCTTGTAACTTTTGATACCATTTGCGATAATCAAACGTATAACTTTAGAGGGCAAATTTTAACTCAAGCGGGCGTTTATTATGATAGTCTATTAACGGGGCATGGTTGTGATTCGGTTTATCGACTGAATTTACACGTCAATCCGACCTATTTGATTGTAACTTTTGATACCATTTGCGATAATCAAACGTATAATTTCCGTGGGCAAACATTAACTCAAGCGGGCATTTATTACGATAGTTTATTAACGGGGCGTGGTTGTGATTCGGTTTATCGCCTAAATTTACACGTCAATCCGACCTATTTGATTGAAACTTTTGATACCATTTGCGATAATCAGACTTATAACTTTAGAGGACAAACGTTAACTCAAGCCGGCGTTTATTACGATAGTTTACTAACGGGGCGTGGTTGTGATTCGGTTTATCGCCTAAATTTACACGTCAATCCGACCTATTTGCTTGTAACTTTTGATACCATTTGCGATAATCAAACGTATAATTTCCGTGGGCAAACATTAACTCAAACAGGCGTTTATTACGATAGTTTAGTTTCTTCTCGTGGTTGTGATTCGGTTTATCGCCTAAATTTACACGTCAATCCGACCTATTTGGTTGAGACTTTTGATACCATTTGCGATAATCAGACTTATAATTTCCGCGAGCAAATTTTAACACAAGCAGGCGTTTATTACGATAGTTTGTTAACGGGGCGTGGTTGTGATTCGGTTTATCGCTTAAATTTACATGTCAATCCGACCTATTTATTTATAACTTTCGATACTGTTTGCGATAATCAAACGTATAATTTCCGTGGGCAAATTTTAACCCAAGCAGGCGTTTATTACGATAGTTTGTTGACGG
>Ga0255346_1003948_pt1 | contig 16856 bp, 12 predicted proteins | sample wastewater_treat_FD_194410 | JGI IMG/M metagenome (GOLD analysis project Ga0255346, IMG submission 194410) | Wastewater microbial communities from Lulu Island WWTP, Vancouver, Canada - plant22 | ecosystem: Engineered > WWTP > Wastewater > Unclassified | place: Canada: Vancouver, British Columbia... | reverse complement strand
TAATGCCCACACCGATAGTACCCGTTACTTTTTTCGGTTCCTTCCTTACGATTGTTGTTACGGGTTCAGTATTCTCGCAGTATTCGAATAATATTCCTGAATAATTCTTTTTGTTTTGTTTCTCTGTTATTAGTTCGTAAGCATCTCTCGCTTCTTCCAAGCTAAACCGATGAGATATCAAATCACTTATATGAAGTTTCCCTTCGCTTAACAATCTAATAAACTCTTCCATAAGTCTGTTTTCGGTCCACCTAACGTAGCCAATAGGATAATCAATACCTTTTTCTTCGTAGTTACTATCGTATCTTCCGGGGCCGTAAGAGCGGGAGAGCTTAAAAGTCAATTCTTTTTGGTAGAAGCTTCTTCTCGGGATATCCATTTTCGTTACACCGACCATAGAAATGATGGAACGATCCCGAGCGATTTCGGCTGCAATTTCGATCGGGTCGTTCGTTTCGGTCGCTGCGGTGATGATGATTTTATCTACTCCGTAACTGTTTGTAAGGTAATTAGTCCGTTCAACCAAATCCGGCGCAGCCGCGTTGATGAAATGGTTGATGTATTGCTTTCCGATAATATACTTCGAGTCATCAATGTCTATACCGATGACCGTGTTCGAGTAAGCGTTCAAGACTTGGCAAGTTATCTGTCCCAACAACCCTAAACCAATAACTGCGACCTTTTCCCCAGATTGGACTTCCGCTTGTTTTATTCCCTGAAGAGCGATCGCACCCAACGCGACAAAAGCGGCGTGTTCTAAGTTTTGAAAGGTGCTGGGAAGTTTCACCGCCAAATTTCGGGGAACGTAGTTTATTTCGGCATGGTTGGCATATAAGGCGCCCGCTATCGCTACGTAATCTCCTTTCTGGAATTGGTCACAGGAACCGCCAACTTCAATAACCTCTCCCATAGCGCTGTATCCTAACGGTAATGGTTCATCCAGCTTATTGAACGCCGTTTTTATCGTAGCAATCAATCCGTCAGTTTGCATTTTATCTATCGCCTTTTTGATTTGATCTGGCCTAGTTTTTGCTTTTTGGAGTAAATTCATTTTTCCGAAATCGATGAGCGTTTTTTCTGTCCCTGCGCTGACCAGAGAGTATCGGGTTCTAACTAGTATGCCGTCTTTTTTACATGCCGGACTAGGAAGCTCCATGATCAATATTTCTCCGGTTTTTACGTCTGTGAAAATTTGTTTCATCGGTTATCCCTCTACAGTTCGACTATTCGAAATATCTCTTTTGCTTTGATTGCTTCTTTTTGAGTTTTAAACTCCTGATGCGCTACCGTAGTTATTATACAATCCGATTGTACCAAAATATCCTGTAAGCACAGATTCTTGAGGCCATTTATTTCATTTTTGGAGCAATTCGGCTCGCACACTAAGACCTGATACCCTTTTCCCACTAACGAATCTGCAATCTCCAAGGAAGGGCTTTCTCTGAGATCGCCTATATCTGGTTTATAAGCTAACCCGAGTATTCCGAGTTTGATACGCTTCTCTTTTCCTGCATATAGGCTTTTTATTCGATTTTCGATCCGACTCACGATCCAATGAGGTTTGCTGTCGTTGACTTGTCGCGCTTGTTTTATCAAATTACTGTTGGCTGGAAAACTTTCGACTAGAAACCACGGATCCACAGAAATGCAATGCCCTCCTACACCTGCTCCGGGAGAAAGGATTTGAACTCGCGGATGTTTATTTGCTAAGCGGATTAATTCCCAGACATCGATATTTATTTCATCACAAAGAATGCTGAGTTCATTAGCAAAAGCGATATTAACATCTCGATATGCGTTTTCTATCAATTTGCACATTTCTGCTGTTTTGGTGTCTGTAATGTAAATTTCTCCGCCTTTCACGATAGCGGAATAAAGTTCTTTTACCACTTGAGCCGATTCGGAGTCAGAGGTACCGATGATTCGATGGTTATTTTTTAGTTCGTAGAGAATTTTTCCCGGTAAGACTCTTTCGGGACAATGAGCGAGATGAAAGTCACGTCCTTTCTCTAAACCCGAGCGCTCTTCGATTATCCTTCCGAACACTCCCTCAGTAGTTTTCGGCGGTACAGTGGACTCGAGAATAACGGTATTTCCCTTTTCTATAACGTCACCCAATGATTTCGCAGCTTCTATGACTAAGGATAGATCGGCAATTCTTTTTGTTTCGCGCTTTTGGAACGGCGTCGGTACGCAGACGATATGGACCTCCGCCTTTTTCAATTCTTCTGATGGAATGAGCTTCTTTTGCTCAAGAACGGTTTTGAAAAGTCCAAGCAAATCTGGTTCTTTGATATGGATTTCACCATTTTTTAGGGTTTGTATGATTTTAGGATTGGTATCATACCCATAAACTTCATATCCTTCCGCCGCAAATATGGTCGCGGTAGGAAGTCCAATGTAACCCATTCCTATAACGTTTATCGTTTGCTTGGGCAACGAATGATTCCCCCTATGGATTGCTGTTGTTTAAGACTTAATTATGATTTCAAAAAGGTAGTTTCTATCTTTATTGAGTTTTGGTCTGGTTTCTGCGCTGTAATAACCAGAGTTTTCTTGTTCAATTGGTGCCCGTATGCTTTTGAGTACAAAGTCTCTTTGATTTCTATATCAGAAGGCTCTTCTGAATGGATAATGATTTTTCCGACCATAATTTCATTTTTCAAGAGAAGGATTTTTCCAGGATCCCTCACCAACGAAATTCCTGGGTCAAAATGCCAATACACTTTAGCCACACCGGTTTCTGCCCCAGCAATTTTGTCCCGGACGCATAGCACTGAAAAATCCCTTTTTAGGTTTATTACCCTTGTATGTTTAACTCTACTAAAATCAAATCCTTGTAGAACCCCTTGAAACCTTAGCTCACAATCAGTATGATCCGTTTCCCATTGTATCACTTTCGCAGGGGTTTTCCATCGGAAGGTTCGCCATTGTTTCGTTTGGTCTTTCCCGTTCCATTCGAGGGTATTATGCGCCTGTGTGCTTCGGTAATATTTTCTTTCCTTTATACAAGAATTATAGCGATAGGTACCGCTGTCGACAAGGATATCATTCCTGTCTACGGATAGTTCGATGTGGAATAGATCCGCGTGCGCGTGCCATCGATGGGGGCCGAATTTTACTAAAAAATAACTTTCCTCGGTTTTGTATATAAAAAAACCTCCTTCTTCGAATTGCCAGGCTCCAGCTCGGATTCGATTTCGCCCCTCGAAAAAAGGGTCTGTAATAATCGGGCAAACACATCCTTCGTCATTGTCTCCTATGTTGGGAAAAGACCCATCCGGTTTTTCTATCGCGTCTAAAAAAAACAAAGCTTTCAACAAGCTCTCAGAATGAATGGATAATAACTCCTGAGCAATGATTAAAAATTCTAGAGAGAACCGATGGTATTGTATGGATTGTTCGATGTTTACGCCATCCTCGAGAAATTGTCGTTTGATCTCTTTTTCAACTTTTCGCGTTTTTTTCTTCGTCAATATCGCTAGCGCGACCAGCTCACCTAAATAGTGGTTGTTGCGTATTGCGTGTCTCGATATCCACAAAGTTTTTTTTAAAAAATCTGTATGTTGATCCAGGAGAGGGCCAAATCCAGTATCTTCCTTGTCGCAAGCAATAATGTACAGATTAATCGCTCTTATTGCGACTTCCAACCCCACTGCCCAACCTAGCCCGTTTGGATAGGGGTTTCTTTTGAACCATTCGTGAATAATGTCAACTACTAAGTTTTCTTCGCCGAATAACTTCGCTTCGAAGTAGGCCGCGGACCACTGCCATCCTCTCGCGATTTCCCAAAAATCTTTCGGATCCCTATCGGTCCAATGGGTTTTCCAAAAAGGTGTATCATAATAGGAACGGCTATATATTCCATCTTCTGGTGTGATATTTCCGAAAACCAAATATTCGCCTCTTTTTAAACGAGAATAGTGCTCTGTCGAATTCGGAGATGCAGCCGCGATGTTCTCCCAAATATAAGTTCGCTTCTTCACATTGCTTGGGTTAAATAGCCAAGAATAAACCCCTGCTCTTTGAAGGCTTTTCTCGACGAGTTTCGTAAGAAGCGTTTCAATCAACACAGTTTATCGTGCGTTCTATTATTTCGGCGAATTTAATGTTTAGTTTGCTTCGAAGGTATTTTTCCCGAAGGGCGACGCGTCCGCTGATGCTATCGAACAATGCTCCCTCCTCTAATTTTCTTTGTAGGTGATTTAAAGCGAGCGTTAACGAAGGCGCGTTACCACTCTCGAATGGAAAATCTACTTGTTTCAGTTCTTCCATTATTTGTTTCGATACCCCTGATAAACCATAAACAACGGGTTTGCCGGTTGCTACGTACTCGAAGAGCTTTGACGGTATCGTCTTCTCAAACATGGAAACATTTTTCAAGTGGATGAAAAACGCGTCCGTATTCCTGTATTTCTCAAAGAGTTCTACTCTGTCAACCGGTGGCGATAGCATTATATTTTTTATCCCGTTCTCTTTAATAGCTTGGTATAGTTGGTTCCTATCGCTGCCATCTCCGACCAACTCAAATATAAAAGTATCTTGAAAAGCCTTAGCAACGGACAATAAGATGGACAAATCTTGAGCAATACCTATGTTACCTGCATAAAGAATGCGAAAGGGTTTAGGTCCTGGTTTTCGCGTACCCATAGTAGCTAATTTGTCAAAGAATGTGTCTTCTATTCCGTTAGTGATGACGATAGGTTTTTTGTTGCTAAATTCGAGAATCGGCTGATAAAAACCTGGAGAGTTAATGACGATCTGTTTAGTCTGTTCATAACAAGTCTTTTCGATCTTTTTTAGCGCCTTATAGATAATGGAGGAAGGCTTTGCTATTCCTAAATCCAGGAGCACATCCGGCCATAGGTCACGGACATCAAGAATGAAGGGCTTTTTCGATTTTTTCGCGATAGTAGCGCCAACATAAGCCACTAACAATTGTGGAGTTGTTGCTAAGATCCCGTCAACAGAATCCGCAATCTTTTTTCCAACTCTAGTTGCCTTATGATAAAAAAACCAGTAATTAATACTCCTTCTAAGAAAATCCCGCTTTTGTCTGGGGATTCTTACTCGGATGATCGTTTCCTTCGTTTTTTTAAACTTTAAACCCTTGTGAAGCGTATGGTAGCGATTAGGAGTCCCCGTTAGGACGGTGATTTCATGTCCTCTAGCTATAAGTGCGTCTACTAAGGATTTTATACGAAATGCGCCCGCCCCTAAATCCGGTGGATAATTTTGAGAAATTATTAGGATCTTCATCATTAATCCTTATTTTTAGTAATCTCATTATATTGAAGCGCCGAATTACTATGGCTTTCGGATTCCCAAATTCTTTTTTTTCTTAATTTGCCCTTTAGAAATGACTTGAGTAAGCATAGTATTTCAGGGTATTTTGCGAACTCTACCATTGACTGAACTGTCGTGGTCTGGACTGGGTAATAGTATTGATTGATAAATACCACTTCCGTTTGATTTTTATCCACAGTTTCGCTGTTGAATACTTTGCCCGATGTCTATTCGAAAGCATCTCTTCGCGAAGCGGGTGAACTTACTTTTGGTTTGATGCGAAATATAGCCATTTTTGTCACCTTTACGATGCAGTGATTCATTGGAATATTATAACGCATCCTACGGGTTAAGGCGAGTTCGGAGCAGTAACAAAAAAAACTTGCTATTCGAAACCCTGAGGATCGCCTTTCGGACGAGTTGCTGCCCTCTTATGTTCACGGAGAAGGGCTCAAGCAAGGAAATTCGCGTAACCAATAAGACTAAGAGTCCGTCAAGGCCACAGGAAATCCCATACAGCACGGAAGGTCGAGGACTCATCCGTTCTGGAACTCAGCGTCAGCAGTTCTACATTTTTCGACGGCACGGAACACTTAATAAAAGGAGCCAGTCGAGGGCTACCCTTTTTTTGGAAGATCGAATTGTTTTGATTTACACGGCGGGCGTCGCTTGTTCGATCCGATACCCTTTCAGGTTCCGCTGTTCGGTGTCGATCTCGATCCCAACGTAGTACAGGTTCTTTCCACGATACTTCTCTCCGTACCCTTTTTCGCGAATTTGTTGCAGCGCTTTTTCCGCTGGCGCTTTCTTCAATTCCATTATGTACACGTCTTCTCCGTAGACGAGGACCAAGTCGCTGCGCCCCAGATTCGTCATCTCTTCCGCCTTCGCCTCTATCCCGCATCCCCGGAATAGAGTCAGCAGTACTACGTGATAGAACCGTTCTAACCGCTCGGGATGATTGTCTTTTTGCTCTTCGCGTTTGTGGTAGAGAGTGTATGGAATGCTGGCGAAGGTTATTCGCATCTGGTCGAAGATTATTCCGAAGTCCCTTTTGTCCAATCCGTCCAGGATTCCGTTCCGGATTGCGTCGTTCGTCTGAGGTTCCAGCCCGTAGCGGTGAAGCAACAGGAGTTGGCTGAAGGCGTCTTTCACTTCTTGATTCGGGAAATCTAACTCATACCCCCTCTTTTCACGATATCCTTTGAAGGTCAGGTATCCCGATTGCGTCAGAAAACTTGCCGCCGGCGCCGCTTCTATTTCATAGGCGCTGAATAGGCTTTCGCTTATTGGGTACTCCATTAGTTCGTCAATTTCTATCTCGTGGCGTTTGATGTACTCGCCCAAGAAATACGGTGACCCCGTTTCAAACCAGTAGTTCTTAAACCGGTAGTCCTTGAAGTATCCTAATATCGAGAAGGGATTGTACACGAAGGCTTTCCCGTCAAACGAAAATCCGTTGTAGTACCGTCGGATCTCTTCCAGGTATTCCTCTCGGCTTTGTCCCGTTTGTCTGATCCCCTCTTCGATATACTCCCGGAAATCCTGTTCCAGTTCTTCCTGCGTATACCCCAGCATCGTCGCGTATCGTTCGGTGTAACTGATGTCGTATAAGTTGTTTAGCGAGGAAAAGACCCCCGCTTTCGTGAATTTCGTGATCCCGGTCATCAGGACGAACCGCAGATACGGGTCCGCGTCCTTAATCGTGGAACAGAACGTTCGAAGCAAGTCTCGGTTCTTCTGCGCGATTTCCGGTTCGTGCAAGTGGTCGAGTATCGGTTTGTCGTATTCGTCGATGAGTAAAACCAAGCGCTCCCCGGTTTTCTCGTAAACTGAAGAGAAGAGGCGACGAAAGGCGACCTTCAGTAAGCGACTGTCCAACGTCAATCCGAAGGTCTTATATATATCTTCGAGCAAATTCAATAGGCTTGCTTGTAGCGCTTCCGGAGTAGACGTGTCTGTTTCTGTCAAACTGATATGTACTACCGGATAAGCTTTCCAATCCCATCGGCTTTCTATCCAGGTGTCTTTGAACAGTCCTTTCTCCCCGAGAAAGAGATACTTCAGCGTTGAGAGCGTCAGCGATTTCCCGAATAGGCGAGGGCGTGAGAGGAAATAGGGTGTTCCCTCATTCGCTAACTGATACAGATAGCGGGTTTTGTCAACGTAAAGGTATCCTTCTTCTCGCAATTTCCTATAATCCTGGATTCCGATCGGTAGCTTTTTCATTTGCCCTCGCATTTGTATTCGTTGGTCGCCTTATGTGTATAGTATAACATAATATCGTCGACGTATCAAATCGCACGCGGGGAACGACAAAAATGGGATTCACACAGAGAACACAGAGGGCACGGAGGAAGAAAAAAGAAGGGTTCGCACAGAGAACACGGAGGGCACGAAGGAAGAAAAAAGAAGGGTTCGCACAGAGAACACAGAGGGCGCGGAGGGCACGGAGAAGCAAATTCATCCGAATAAAGCCAAAGACATGCCAAACTGAAGTTTGGCGTTCCCAGACGTTCCAAAGAGGGGATCGCGGGGTCCCTTTGGTTACCCCGCGATAACCCCACACGAGCATCGCGGCGTAAGCGTTTTTTCTTTTCGCGACGGCGCGATACGCATTTCAAAAAATGGGGTTCGCACGGAGAGCACAGAGGGCACGGAGGGCACGGAGAAGCAAATTCAACCTAAAAAAGCCAAAGACATACCAAACTGAAGTTTGGCGTTCCCAGACGTTCCAAAGAGGGGATCGCGGGGTCCCTTTGGTTACCCCGCGATAACCCGCGAAAGCTGGCGTTCCCAGGCGCGATACGTTTTTGAGAAAGGGCAAAGGGCGCATCGCGAGACTTCGTGGGCTTCCGAAGTCAGCCCGCTGGTTACCCCGCGATAACCCTGCACGGGCATCGCGGCGCAAGCACCCCTTCTTTTCGCGACGGCGCGATACGCATTTCAAAAAATGGGGTTCGCACGGAGGGCACGGAGGGCACGGAGAAGCAAATTCATCCGAATAAAGCCAAAGACATGCCAAACTGAAGTTTGCGTTCCCAGACGTTCCAAAGCGGGGATCGCGGGGTCCCTTTGGTTACCCCGCGATAACCCGCGAAAGCTGGCGTTCCCAGGCGCTCTCAGGTGCGGAGTCGCGGGGTCGTAAATGTACTAACCCCGCGATGATCCTCTTAGTTATGTCGTCCCATAACTTGACCTACAACGGCTCCATAATCCCGTTTAACCCTGTGGTATAATCTTTTCGGGAATGATATTCTATCCTAAGAAGGAGGGCGCCTGTGAAGAAGCTCCCGGTGGGGTTGCAGGATTTTTGTAAGTTGCGAACGTACGGGTATCTCTACGTCGATAAAACGCGTTTTCTATACGAAATGGCCAAAGAAACGACTCCCATTTTTCTCTCGCGACCACGGCGTTTCGGGAAGTCGTTGACGGTGTCGACGATGAAGTATCTTTTCCAGGGAGAGAAGTCACTCTTCCAAGATACGTGGATATACGACCGTTGGGATTGGAATACCCGCTACCCTGTTGTGCATATCAGTATGACGGAGGTGGATTCTTCTTCTCCTGATAGGCTCGAGGAGAGTTTGTTTAACCTTCTAATGGAGTGCTTCGCCTCTTTCGATCTGGTCTTGGATGTCCGTTTGGTGAAGGATGCCTTTCGCCGCTTGTTTTCTTCAGTCTACAGAAAAACCGGTCAGAGGATCGTCTTACTGATTGACGAGTATGACAAGCCCATACTGGATCATCTGCATGAACCGGCTCTGGCCGACGCGATTCGCGGTGTGCTCCGGAACTTCTATTCCACGATCAAGGACGCCGATCCGTTTCTACGCTTTGTCTTTATCACGGGGATTACGAAGTTCACTAAGGCCGGCGTTTTTTCCACTTTGAACAACCTAAACGATATCACTTTCAAGGAGTCCTATGCCACGATGTTAGGGTATACGCAGGAGGAACTGGAAGAGGTCTTCTCTGAACATATCGATGCCGCGTCTCACAAGCTGGGTCAAGACCGCCAAGTCTTCCTGGATGATCTGCGCCGCTACTACAATGGCTTTTCTTTCGATGGACAGGAGTTCGTGTACAATCCTTTCTCGGTGTTGGGATTCTTTGGCGATTATCGCTACCGCAACTATTGGTTCGAATCGGGTTCGCCATACTTTCTGAGTCAGTATATCCGGACACACCGGATCGAGTTTGACAAACTCACCGACCATCCCGTGACCGAGAGCCTCTTCAGCAACTATGAGATAGAGAAGTCTCCTCCGGAGAGTTTCTTAGTGCAGTCAGGCTATCTGACGTTCAAGGATTATGACAGGGAATTGGGATATACGTTGGACTTTCCGAACCAGGAGGTGAAGGATGCGTTCAATCAGTTGATCCTGCTGAATTCGTACGAACTGGACGACTATCAGGCGGGCGCGATACGAGCGGCGATGATCGAAGGGTTGCGCAATCGGGACTTTCCCAGGATTTTCGCGCAGATGCAACAGGTCTTTTCCGCGATTCCATATCATTTATACCTGAATCGGCTAGAGAAGAAAGATCTGACGGGCGGGATCGAGCGCTTGGAGCGTTATTACCACGTGGTGTTGCTGACACTACTGTGGGGGTGCGGGATCGATGCAGTGGCGGAAGAACCTTTAAACCTGGGCAGGAGCGATCTGGCGATACGCTATGGGCAGGATGTGTGGCTACTGGAACTGAAGAAGGCGCCGAATCCCCAGGCGGTGAAGGCCACCGCGCAACAAGGCCTGGAGCAGATCAAAGAGAAGGGCTATGCGAACAGGTATAAAGGGCGGGCCTTGTTCCTCGTGGGGATTGGAATCGATGAGGAGAAACGAAATCTCGGCTGTTATACGATGGAGAGGGTTTCTTCTTAAAACGCGGGAAAATGGTTTCGCACGGAGGGCGCGAAAGAAAAAAGAGGGGGTTCGCACGGAGGGCACAGAGGGTACGGAGAAAGAAAAAGAAGGGTTCGCACAGAGAACACGGAGGGCACGGAGAAAGAAAAAAGAAGGGTTCGCACAGAGAACACGGAGGGCACGGAGAAAGATGAAAACGTAGAAGATATGGCGGACTGAAGTGCGGAGTTCCTAGGAGTTCCCAAGAAGCGAACTCAGAGAAGCAAAAAAACAAATATGAAAAAGAAGACATACCGCACTAAAGTGCGGCGCTCCCAAGAAGCGTAAAGCTGAAAAATCAAAACCCAGGTATGCCGGACTGAAGTCCTGCGTTCCCAAGAGGCGTTCCCAGGGCGTTTCCAGGAAGCACTTGCCGCACGGGAGGTGGATAGGAGTATGGGGCACACGAAAACTTTGTTCGAAGAGACGATGAACCGCATTCGAGACACCGGGACGATCGCGTTGCTCTCTAATGACTCGTCTCAAATTACCCCGAGTTCAAGCGCCCACAGAATCCTTACAGCCCTATATCCCGCTTTTCAAAGGGTTTTTGAAAGGTGTGGCGTTCATATTCTTAAAAAAGCCACCTTCCAAGACACCCTCCAAGAATCGGTATGGTCCTGTCGCACTTTCAATCTCCCTTTCTATCTCCTGCTTCTTGAGAATAGCGAATCCTTCGATCAAGTGTACGAATGGCTCGCCGATGAGCATTCGCGCCGTGTGTTCGATTGGTTCGTCCAAGTCCATATGAGCGGCTTGTTCTTGGGCCGCTTTACCCCAAAGATTTTTCCCTTCGTGGAAAGGGGTGAGGCGCCTACTCATCCGCCAATCGCGGTAAAAAGACGCGGGTTCTTTCGCTACCGCTATTTCGTGGACAAATATCAGTTTCATTGTTCTGAGCCGGTTATCGAGCCCGTCTTTCTACGCCGGGATTACGCATATCGGGACATCGTACTTCCATCTTCGGGTGAGAGTATCGTGGAGGGCGGGGGTTACTATGGTGAAACCGCGCTTTGGTTTTCGGATGCCGTGGGACCTGCCGGCCACGTTTGGTCGTTTGAACCAGATGCGCATAGTTACCGGATGCTCTGCGAGAATATGGCCCGTAACCGCTTAAAAAACGTCACTCCGGTTCCTGTTGGGTTATGGGATACGGAAGGGCAGATCGGGTTCCGCTCACAGGCTTCCGCTTCGAGGGCCGCGGAAGGGGATTGCGCCAAGCCTGTGCCCGTGATCACGCTAGACCGCTTAGTCGAACGGGAACGGTTGGAAAAGGTCGACTATATCAAGTTGGATATCGAAGGCGCCGAACGCCGCGCTTTATTGGGGATGGAACACACGATCCGATACTTCCGGCCGAAACTCGCGATCTGCGTGTACCATTTGTTTGATGATATCATCGCAATCCCTCGGCTCGTGAAAGAGCTCTGCCCGGACTATGTGCTGTATTTGGATCATAAGTCGGATACCCTTTCGGAGACGGTCTTGTTTGCTCTTCCTCGAACGCGTGCCGAACTTTCTGGGGGCGCCTAGTTTGGTATGCCCTTTGCTTTTCTAGGACACGAAAACAGGCGAAAAGAAGGTTTCGCAGGGAGGACACAGAGGGCACGGAGAAAGGAAAAAAGAAGGTTTCGCACAGAGAGCACAGAGGGCACGGAGGAAGAGAAAAGAAGGTTTCGAACGGAGGGCACAGAGGGCACAGAGAAAGAAAAAAGAAGGTTTCGCACGGAGGGCACAGAGGGCACGGAGAACACGCTGGGAACGCCAACTGTTAATGGCATGGTTTCTAGGCCGTTAACAAGATAAAAAGAGGGGTTTCGCACAGAGAGCACAGAGGGCACGGAGGAAGAGAAAAGAAGGTTTCGAACGGAGGGCACAGAGGGCACAGAGAAAGAAAAAAGAAGGTTTCGCACGGAGGGCACGGCGAAAGATGAAAACGTAGAAGACATGCCGCACTGAAGTGCGGCGTTCCCAGGAGAACACAGAGGGCACAGAGAAAGAAAAAAGAAGGTTTCGCACAGAGAACACAGAGGGCACGGAGGAGGGATGGAAACGTGGAAGACATGCCGCACTGAAGTGCGGCGTTCCCAGGAGGGCACAGAGGGCACGGAGGAGGGATGAAAACGTAGAAAACATGCCGCACTGAAGTGCGGCGTTCCCAGGAGTCCTCAGAAAGGCGAGGCCCAATTTTGGAAGATTGAAATGATTTGATTTACACCGCGGGCGTCGATTGTTCGATCCGATACCCTTTCAGGTTCCGTTGTTCGGTGTCAATTTCGATCCCAACGTAATACAGGTTCTTTCCGCGGTACTTTTCTCCGTACTCTTTTTCGCGGATTTGTTGCAGCGCTTTTTCCGCTGGCGCTTTCTTCAATTCCATTATGTACACGTCTTCACCGTAGACGAGGACTAAGTCGCTGCGTCCCAGGTGCGTCATCTCTTCCGCCTTCACCTCTATCCCGCATCCCCAGAATAGAGTCAGCAGTACAACGTGATAGAACCGTTCTAATCGCTCGGGATGATTCCCTTTTTGCTCTTCGCGTTTGTGGTAGAGCGTGTACGGAATGTTCGCGAAGGTTCTTCGCATCTGTTCGAAAACTTTTCCAAAATCTCTTTTATCCAATCCGTTCAGGATTCCGTTCCGGATCGCGTCGTTCGTCTGAGGTTCCAGCCCGTATCGGTGAAGCAACAGGAGTTGGCTGAAGGCGTCTTTCACTTCTTGATTCGGGAAACCTAACTCATATCCCCTCTTTTCACGATATCTTTTGAAGGTCAAATACCCCGATTGCGTCAGAAAACTCGCCGGCGGCGCCGCTTCTATCTCATAGGCGCTGAATAGGCTTTCGCTTATTGGGTACTCCATTAGTTCGTCTATTTCGATCTCGTGACGTTTGATGTACTCGGCCAAGAAATATGGTGACCCCGTTTCGAACCAGTAGTTCTTAAACCGGTAGTTTCTGAAGTATCCTAATATTGAGAAGGGATTGTAGACGAAGGCTTTCCCGTCAAACGAAAATCCGTTGTAGTACCGTCGGATCTCTTCCAGGTATTCCTCTCGGCTTCGTCCCGTTAGTCTGATCCCTTCTTCGATATACTCTCGGAAATCCTGTTCCAGTTCTTCCTGCGTGTACCCCAGCATCGTCGCGTATCGTTCGGTGTAACTGATGTCGTATAAGTTGTTTAGCGAGGAAAAGACTCCCGCTTTCGTGAATTTCGTGATCCCGGTCATCAGGACGAACCGCAGATACGGGTCCGCGTCCTTGATCGTGGAATAGAACGTCCGAAGCAGATCTCGGTGTTTTTGCGCAATTTCCGGTTCGTGCAAGTGGTCGAGTATCGGCTTGTCGTATTCGTCGATGAGTAAGACAAGTCGTTCCCGTTTTCCCATTTTTTCGATCAGTTCGGTGAAGGCGTACTTGTAATGTGCTTCTTCCAGAGATATTCCGTTTTCTTCCGCGATTCTTTTTAGCCGGTAGGTGATTCCACGTCCGACCGCTTGGGGGTCCGCAGTATCCACTTCCGTCATACTCAGATGGATCACCGGATAAGCTTTCCAGTCCCATCGGTTTTCTATCCAGGTGTCTTTGAATAGTCCTTTCTCGCCAAGGAAAAGATATTTCAACGTCGAGAGCGTCAGCGATTTCCCGAATCGGCGTGGGCGTGAGAGGAAATACGGTGTACCCTCATTTGCTAATTGATACAGATAGCGGGTTTTGTCAACGTAAAGGTATCCATCTTCTCGTAGTTTTTTATAGTCTTGGATTCCGATCGGTAGCTTTTTCATTTACCCTCGCATTTGTATTTTTTGGTACCCCTATGAGAGAGTATAACATGAAGAGCGTCTCGATTTGTGAAGTTGCGCACAGAGGAAGAAAAAAGTGGGTTTCGCATTGAGGACACAGAGAAAGAAAAAAGAAGGGTTCGCACAGAGAACACAGGGGCACAGAGGGTATGGAGGAAGAAAAAAGAAGGGTTCGCACAGAGAACACAGAGGGCACGGAGGAGGAAAAAAGAAGGTTTCGCACGGAGAACACAGAGGGCCCTGAAAAAGAAAAAAAGAAGGGTTCGCACGGAGAACACAGAGGGCACGGAGAAAGATGAAAACGTAGAAGACATGCCGGACTGAAGTCCGGCGTTCCCAGGAGAACCCGGAGGGCACAGAGAAAGAAAAAAAGAAGGGTTCGCACGGAGGGCACAGAGGGCGCAGAGAAAAAAAAAAGAAGGTTTCGCACGGAGAGCACCGAGGGCACGGAGGAGTGATGAAAGCGTTGAAGACATGCCGGACTGAAGTCCGGAGTTCCCAGGGGTTCCCTGAAGGCACAGAGGCCCCAGAGAGCACACTGGGAACGCCAACTTTTAAGTTGGCAGGTCTTTAGCGGGCCGTAAAAAGGGCGAAGAGCGTATCGCGGGGTCCCGTTGGTTACCCCGCGATTAACCTCAAAGTGCGGCGTTCCCAGGCGCTCCCAAAAATCGGTTAGTCTTCATCGCAGCCAATCAAAATGATGGCTACAGGGACTGAAGGGAAGTGCCTTTTTAGTCTTTCTATATCAAATACGAGTTGTTCTCCGTACGAAACGCCGCTTGACATCTGTTTGTGCATACTATAACAAGGAACGATTTCTATGCCGACGTCCATTTGTCCGCTGTTATAAAAAACTGGAATTTCGCCAAGTCATAAAACATGAAGGCGTATTTCCCTAATTGTACTTCAATGAGCACTCTCTTTTTGCAAAAACGATTTGTTTGTAAGCTCCTGGTACTTCGATCTCATACCCTTGTCGGGTTTGATCCTGATTTGGGTCGATTACTATCGTATACTTTTCGCGAACCTCAGCGAAGTCTCGATCACCGAATTATTTTTGAACTGTCGGTTTAGATCGATGGGGCTTAGAGGAACAGTCTTGTTCGATTTTCCCGTATGCACTATCTTGGGATGAATACTCGGCGTTTTCGCGCTTGGGTCATAGATCGGACGCTCCATAGGTCGGATTCTTAGTTCTCCTTTTTCTGCGGCCATGATTCTGCTTCGTGCGATTTCAACGTACTTTTTTTCTATTTCCGCCCCGATTGCCTTTCGTTGATGAATCATTGAAGCGATTTGCGTGGTTCCTGACCCACAGAACGGATCGAGTACCCAATCGCCTTCCTTTGTCATCGAGAGTACAAGGCGTTCGATGAGTTCTACCGGGAATTGCGCTGGGTGAATGGTTTTCTCGATATGATTCGCTTTTACGTTTGGGATATCCCAAACATCCGTTGGATTTTTCCCCAAAGGATTGCAAGAGAGCTCTCCCCGCTTCTCACCTTTGAAATACTTCTTTTCTGGGTACTTCTGCGGGACGCGTATGGGATCGACGTTGAAATAATAATCATCGGTTTTTGTAAACCATAATATTGTTTCGTATCTGCCAGAGAACCTCTTCGTCGCGTGTAAACCGTGACCATAATGCCATATTATCCGGTTCCTGAGCTGAAGATTCAATTCTTGAAAAATTGGGTATAGGAATATGTCGAGAGGCAAGATTTCTCCGTTGTCAACGTAGTTTCCTACTTGCCAACAGATACTACCCTCAGGCTTAAGCACCCGGTAGCATTCTTCGATTACTCTCTTTTGTGACTGGTAGTAGGCGCTTAAGGAGGATTTTTCTTCGTATTCTTTTCCTATGTTATAGGGAGGTGAGGTGACCACGAGCTGGACCGTTTCTTCTGGGATGGTGCCCAACAGAGTTAGACAGTCGCCTTCATAAAGAACTATCGTTGCGTTTGGATCGAAGTGATCGGCTATGCGCGCCATCTGACCTCCTTTCACCCACAATTACTCTCCCTATTCCTCTCCTTCCTCGTCGTATTCCTGATAAACCATCTCGGGCCGGACGAGTGGGAAGGCGATGACGTCTCGGATGCTCGGCGCGTCAGACAGGAACATGATGAAGCGGTCTATCCCGATGCCTAGGCCGCCGGTTGGGGGCATTCCGTATTCCAGCGCTCGTACGAAGTCCATATCCATCATTTGCGCTTCTTCGTCTCCGCTTTCACGCAATTTCACCTGTCCTTCGAACCGTTCGCGCTGGTCCACGGGATCGTTCAATTCGCTGAACGCGTTCGCCATCTCCCGCCCGTAGATGATGAGCTCGAATCGTTCGGTGAGACCGGCTTTGGACCGATGCTTTTTAGCCAACGGGGAGATCTCGATCGGATGGTCGATGATGAACACGGGTTGAACGACTTTGTCTTCGACGAGGTCCCATAACGCTTCGATCAGATGCCCGCGGTCCGTCAGCTCCGGCTCCTGGCCCCTCTGCTTCAGGTAATCGAGTAGTTGCGCATCGCTGCTGGAGTCTACGTCCATCTGGAGGTGCCGGTTTATGAAGTCTATCATCGGGATGCGCTCCCACGGGGGTTCGAAGTTGATCTCCACGCCTTGATAGGTGAGGAGATAGGTGCCAAACATCTTCTTGACTACCGATGACATCAGGCTTTCGGTGAGTTCCATCATATCTTCATAGTCGGCGTAGGCCTGATAACATTCCATCATCGTGAATTCCGGGCTGTGCTTGTAGCTGACCCCCTCGTTTCGGAAGTTGCGGTTGATCTCGTAGACTCGGTCGAAACCCCCGACGATCAAGCGTTTTAAGTAGAGTTCAGGCGCTATTCTTAAATACA
>Ga0255346_1003947_pt1 | contig 16857 bp, 15 predicted proteins | sample wastewater_treat_FD_194410 | JGI IMG/M metagenome (GOLD analysis project Ga0255346, IMG submission 194410) | Wastewater microbial communities from Lulu Island WWTP, Vancouver, Canada - plant22 | ecosystem: Engineered > WWTP > Wastewater > Unclassified | place: Canada: Vancouver, British Columbia... | reverse complement strand
CTCGGGCGGTAAGGAATATCACCGGAGCCTGTGTTTTCTGGCGAAGTATCCTGCAGAAATCCATGCCGTCACCGTCCGGCAGCATAACGTCAAGGAGGACAAGATCAGGTATACACTCCTCCAGCTTGAAAGCGGCGGTCTGTACCGAATCCGCACAATGCACGGTATATCCTTCATTTTCAAGGAATGAGCGGTTGATCCGCATGATGTCTGAATCATCTTCTACTAATAGTATATGCGACATAAATAATCCTCCCGATTACAATTTCGTAATTCAGTTCACTTTTTAATAATAATATGGTATAATGTATTCATCCGATAAAGGGGGCGATAACTATGAATAAAAAGAGTTCCGGTCTTCGCCGGAGATTGTTTATACTGATACTTGTTTCAATGCTTCTGCTTCTCCTGTGTATGGGAGGTGTATTCGCATTATTTACAAGGCAGATTATGACGAAGGAAAAAGAATCCCTCACGAAGTTCTCCGACGATATGAAGGATGTTTACTACGAAGATCAGAAGTTCATCCTGTCCAAGGAGACCGTTTATTCCGTAAACTGGCTGAAATATCTCGGTGAATACCGATTCTGCTATACTGATAATCAGAACAGCTTTGATATACAGTGCGTCAACCTGCTGGATCAGTACTGTTCCGTTTACGGAAGGACATACGAATTCTCAGATGATGAAGTCATCATCATATATCACGGAGATTACTTCTTCTGCGCCAACGGATATACAAGGGAATACGTGGAATGGCTGCTGAACGATCTGTACTTCGACGAGAGACGTCAGAGCGAGGTAAACAATGACTATCCTGACGGTGTGACATGGCTGAAAGAATGCCGCGTTGAATACTCCTACATAAAAAGAGATGATTCTCTTATATCTATAGGCATCAACACCGTATACGATATAGATGATAATACGCCTGTGAATCTGTGTATCATCAGAACATACACCGATGACGGCCTTATAGAAAATTTCTCCGAGGAATTCATCAGCAGATATGAGGATAACGCAAGCGCTGCCAATCATCGTGCTCTGCGGAGAGCGCTCCTGACAATGGTTGCGATACTGCTCCTCATTATCCTGCTCTGTCTGTTCTATACACGCAAGATGGCTGGATTTATCGCCGATCCCATCGAGCTTGAACAGCTCCGTGCACAGCAGGAGAAGGAGGCACTTGAGGAGGCCAACCGTATGAAGACAGCCCTCCTTTCCGATGCTTCACATGAGCTGAAAACTCCTCTTGCTGCAATGTCGGGTTATGCACAGAATGCGGAAATGGAGCTTGCAAACGGAGGAAATACGACACTTATACAGGAAAAGCTCAGGCGTATAAGCTCTGAATCCAACCGTATGGCTCTTATGGTAACGCAGATCCTTGATGCTACACGTATCGAGGAAGGCAGGATGGTACTGGAACTTGCCCCCTGCGATATCGAGAGTCTTGTGCGTGAGACCGTGGAGACCTATTTTGGCGTCCTGAACAAAAACAACAACCGCCTTTTACTCCGCATACCCCTTGAGCTGCCGGAGGTCGAGGCCGACAGTTCACGATTGCAGAGAGTATTCGTAAACCTTATCTCAAACGCCCTGAAACATACCAAAAACGGCACGATACTTGTAAAGGCAGAGGAAGACGAGGATCATGTAAAGGTCACCGTCATGGATACAGGCAGCGGTATCTCAGAAGAGGACATGCCGCATATCTGGGAGCGGTACTACAAGGGAAAGCACTCCGAAACAGGCACCGGTCTTGGTCTGTTCATCTGCAAGTTCATTATCGAATCCCACGGCGGAAGGATATGGGCAGAAAGCGAGGTCGGAAAGGGGACAGCCTTTATGTTCACCCTGCCGCTGAAATAGCATACTTTTACATTACAGATCATAAGCGGAGCAGAGTTCTGCAATAGCCGGATATGCAGGGTGCAGGACTCTGTTCTGCATTTCTGCAAGGAGCAATATATAATTTAAAATGAATATACAAATGCATTATATCATAAAATGCCTGAATTTGCAAGATGTATTTTTCTATTATCGTACTGCACATCTTCCGGTATAAAACTGTCTAAAAATATAATCTCCATTTGATTCCGTTCCGCTCTGTTTTCACTCAGCATTCTTTTTCAGCTTCTTCCTCTCTTATTATACCATAAAATGCAAAAAGCCCAGCTTTCGCCAGACTTTTTCGACAGGCTGATTGCCCTCCATACGGAGGGCAATATCTTTATCTATTTAGAATAGTCTCGTTTTATTTATCCTCTAAGAAATCAACAAGGCAGATGCTGATACTGTGCTTATGGATATCAGTGATACAGACTACAAGCTTCTTTTCGGAATCCTTATTCCATAAGCTGTAATATAAGCACTATAAGATGCATTTTTTCAGGGATAAGATGTATTTTAAAGCGTGTAACCTTCATTGACAGAAGATTATATTTGCTTTATAATAAATATATAAGAAATCGTGTAAGCAAAACGCATATACTAAAGGCAACACCGCACAAAGCCCGCCTGACGGCTTTGCACTGAATCTGCGGACATAGAACCTGTCCACATAAGGATTCATGCACGTCTTTTCGTCAAATTTTGCCGGTGACTGCGTTAAAAATCCTTGAAGGGCGACAGCACGTCGGCGGATTTTTGCCTTGTCACCGACAAAATTATGCCTGAAAATCCGCACATTCACCCTATGTGGACAGGTTCATATTTTCCGTCTTCTTGAACAGAAATCCCTTGACATACGATAGTATGCCTGCGGAATTTCTATACAATCTGACGAAAAATCTGACTGTGCATCTTCAGCACAAGCTTTGTGCGGTGTAGCCTAAAAGAATGGAGGAATCAAAATGAAAACAAGGCTGACTGCATTCCTTATATCAGGAGTGATGTTAACGACCGCAGCGGCAGCTATGCCTGTACCGGCGGTTTACAGTTCCGATACTGATGAAGCACTGAAAAAAGGCGATATGAGAATAACGCTCGTAGACTATTATACAGGCAATCCGATCAAATTTGACGGTAACGCCGAACCGTATCTCTGGTCGGATATCACCTATTTCACAACACATGGCAAAGTATCTTCGGGACCGATCTTCTATATGCACGAAAATTCCGAGATATGGGAGAATATGGCTGATTATTTCAATGCTGACAGCTTTGAGTTCGGTTTGAACTGGGATGGACTTCCAAAAGATTATTCAATCCCCGATGAATCTGTTGACCATGCAGGCTATTTCAACGGAAAGAGCGTTCCTGACAATTTCGTCACCGTTACAAAATATGACAACGGCTCTGCTGATGTTGAATTCAGACTGATAAACAAGAACAAAAGGCCTGCCGCTAAAGAGGATTATGAGTCTGTAATAGGCACTCTGCCTGACTGGACACCTCTGGATTTTGCCGACGCAATGCATTTTTATAATGAACACGGTAAATGCTATCTGGATGATAACTTCATATGCCTTGTCAGACCTATTCTAAAATCAGAAATAGATAAGTATGGTACTCGTGTATCGGGAAGTATGACAAATATCAATACTCCGGCAGGCACAGCAAGAAAGATATATGAGGTCGAGATACCTGAAAAGCCCGATCCTTCCGATGAAAAAGCGGTAAAGGAATTTGAAGATTACTGCGACAGACTGGGAGTTTATTCCCGTGATTACAATTTCTTTGAAGAATATGCCAAAAAAAGAAGACCCGTATGTATTTGAATTTCAAATGTTCCGGGTACTTGAAGGTTATGACCTGACGATCGAAAGCTATGAAAAAGAAGGCGACGAGATCAAGGTACTGAACACATACACTTTTGAGAATCCCGACGGTGACACTATCGAGACTGATATAAACAAATGGCTGCCCGATTGTAAATCTGAATGTAGTTTCTTTGCAAGTCCTGCAATTTATGGAAACTACATTGCATACCACTCAACAGAAAAATACTATCCCGGTACTGTTCTTAAAGTTGAACAAAAGGGAGAAGGTGCGGTTGAAAAAGCGTATGAATCTGAATGTTCAAGATTTTCACTTGTGCCGTCAGACGGCAACGAACCCGAATATGTAAGAGTCTATAAACCCGTTGCGGACGGCAGGCTCAACATAAGCTTTACAGTCGGCAAAGATGGGGAAGAACCTTTCGATCAGGCGGAATTTGACTGCGGGATAAAAAACAACTGCTCGGAGATAATAAACTATAAAGGTCATACAGTCTTTACATTTATCGACAAAGACACAGGTGAACTTATTCCCGAACCAAAGTCCGGCGAAAAATTCTTTTTCATAGGCAATTATTTCCGTGAACCGCTGTCAGGTCATATATTCAATATCACATCAAATCCGTGTGCTATAAAAACATTGCACACATACAATAAGAATGATAACTATACTTTCAATATGAAAACAGCGTCAGGACGTTACGATCTGCCCGAGTTGGAAGTAACATACGAAAGTTCAGACTGCATGGATATAACCTGCAAACTGAAATGGATACCGAACGGAGATGCAAACAATGACGGAGAATTCAGCATTGCCGATACTGTTCTGCTGCAAAGATGGCTGTTATCCGATAAGGAAACAAAGCTGAACGATTGGAAAGCTCTTGATTTCTGCCGTGACAATACAATTGATGTATTCGATCTTATCCTTATGAAAAAGCAACTGACAAAGAAATATATCACGGAATATATCGAACCCGAAAACAAGAGCGAATACGGTTATCCGCTCGTTGTCGAAAAGGATAATCTAAAAATGTATCTCGGCCCGGATGAAAATTATCCTTGTGTTGCGGAATTGCCGCAGGGCACTCCGCTCAGGGAATTCGGATATAATACAAACGACGACAACTGGCTGTTTACCGAATATGAAGGAAAGTCAGGCTGGGTAAGGACTGTCAACGAAAACGGTGAATGGAATGTCTACTTTGAAGCTGCGGCAGCTAAACCCGTTATCTATCTTTATCCCGAAAAGGAGACGGATGTTCATGTTGAACTTGAACTTACAGAATCCGAACTTTCGACAACCTATCCGAAGTATAATAACGGCTGGGATGTTACAGCTTATCCTGATGGTTCACTTCTGAACAAGGCTGACGGCACACATCACAAATATCTTTTCTGGGACAGCAAAAACTGCCGTACAAGATTTGATCTCTCTCAGGGATTCTGTGTTGCAGGAAGTGATACCGAAGCTTTCTTCAAGGAAAAGCTGACATATATGGGAATGACCGAAGAAGAAATGAATGAATTCATTGTATACTGGCTGCCGAGAATGGAGCATAACAGATATAATCTCATTTCGTTCCAGGGCGATGTATATACCAAGTCTGCGAAACTGAACATAACTCCGCAGCCTGACAGCTTATGCAGGATATTCATGGCATACGTTCCGCTTGAAAATGCTGTTGAAATTGAACCGCAGCAGCTTGACACCTTTGAAAGAAAAGGATTTGCGGTTTTGGAATGGGGCGGATGCGAAATAAAAGCCGGTGAAAAATGAGATATCAAATAAGGAATACACATGAGACTTAAAGATACGGAAACAGCTGTCATTATCTGTTCGGTTTCACGATGTTCCTTTATAATAACATATGGCAAATATCATAACCTGCTTTTGCAAATTTCCGCAGACACCACAGCCCAAAGCGTTAATGATCATGTATTCCTGAGACACTTCAGATAATCATACAATTATGAAAAACGGACTTTTCCAAGTGGTTTTAATACCAGGAAAAGTCCGTTTTTCATAATATAGTTCATGTCAAATCATAGCAAAATGCTGAAATCGTCATTAGTAAATACATTCACCCTATGTGGACAGGTTCTAAAACTATTACGTGATCCATTTACTTGCGATCATGTGTATCATATGCATCATTCTCTATCAATACTATAGGTTTAAGTTGTGCACTGTATGAAGTAAGTTGCTTTTTTCAAATGGTAAGTTGTATTGACAGAGGTTTTCTTTTGATGTTATCATATATATATAGGACAATTTCAGCAGAACTGCTCTGCCGCTGATCGATTTGAGGTAAAAGGATATAAAAAAGCTATCAGTACCATCTCAGGGCAAAGAGCATACTCTTACCCGTATAAAATAATCAGTCCTTGCGTTAAACGTAAAAATATGGTATACTAAAGCAAATTTTCATTGAAAGAGCTGATCTCTTATGCAAGAAAACAGAATAAAGATAACCTGGTACGGAACTGCTTCAGTTCGTATCACCATAGGCAGCTCGCAGCTTCTGATCGATCCCTTCTTTCCATTTTCAGACAGTAGTGTGAAAGTCCCTCCGGATGCCTATGATGGATGCAGTAATATCCTCGTTTCGCACGGACACTTTGACCACATCGGCAGTATTAAAGAAATAGTCCGTGATGATACCGCCGTATACTGCACGAAAGCACCGTATCAGACCCTTTGCAGAAAAGGTGTAAGCGAGAATAATCTTCACCTTATCAGCACCGGAGACGTTTTCAGCATAGGGGAATTCAGGATAACTGCTTATAATGGAAAGCACATTAAGCTCAGTGCGTGGGACTGCATAAAAAAAGCGTTCAGCAAGCGTATTATGCAGAACAGGAAAGGCATCTGCGGAAAGCTAAAAAAGATCACTTCGTGCCTTGAAAAGAAAGAGACTCTTTGCTATCTCATTGAGGCTTGCGGAAAGCGTATACTGGTGCTTGGAAGCCTTGCCCTTGCTGATAATGTAAATTACCCTACAGATGCCGATATTGCTTTTTTCCCATATCAGTATTCTGATGACATTTTTTCCATTGCATCATCTGTCTTTGAGAAACTGAAGCCCAAAGCCGTACTTCTCACTCATTTTGATGACACATTTCCACCCTTCAGCACTGAGACAGATACATCAGAAATTGAAGAACAACTTAAAAGATATGCAGCCGTCTACAAGCTTCGTAACGGCGGCTCAGTCGAGATATGATATTATCCATACTTTAACTCTATAATTATTTGCGGAGGCCGATAATGAGAATTATAATCGAATCCCCTCAGCCTGATGAAGATGATGTTGTTATTGTCAGATGCGCATCACCTGATCAGCGGCTGATATCCATGCTGCTTGCATACCAGACTGCAAGGACCGAACTTACAGGCTATCTTAATGACTGTATAGTGCGTCTTAACTATCAGGACGTATACTATTTTGAAGCAAATGAAAACAAGGTATTTGCCTATTACCACTCGGATGTATATGAAGTGAAATATAAGCTCTATGAACTTGAAGAGCTTTTCGGACCGCTCGATTTCTTGCGCTGTTCAAAGTCCATGATAGTGAACATGGAAAAAATAGAGTATCTCTCTCCGCTTTTCAGCGGAAAGCTTGAGGCTCATCTGAAAAACGGCGAAAAGATAATCATCTCGCGGCAATACGTCCGCAGTCTTAAAGTAAAGCTCGGTATTGAGGAGGTAGAATAATGGTAAAGGAATTTCTTATATCATTTTTACATTATTTTGTGGACATTACAACAGCTGTTCTTATTGCAGCGGCTATTTTTCTTACAGCCTCGGGACAGCAGATGGAAAGCGTCATCCTCTGGGAGATACTGCTTAGCGGTCTTATAACCGCCATTCCCACTGCTGCACTGCTGTGTTTCGATTCAAAAAGCGCAAAGCACTCATGGATACTCTGGATAGTGCATTTTATTGTTATCTTCTCCATAACCCTGCTTATGCTGAACGTTTTCGGCTGGTGCAGTATAACTCCTGAGTCTGTAATACTCACATTTTTCGCCGTTGTTTTCATCTATCTTTTTACCTGTTTCGTGCATTATCTTGTGGACAAAAAGCACACCACACTTATGAACCAACAGCTCAAAAAGCGCTACTCAAATGCAGAAAAGCCGAAAGAACAGAAGGACGTTTAAGGCAACACCGCACAAAGCCCGCCTGACAGCTTTGCACTGAGAACCTGTCCACATAGGGATTCATGCACGTCTTTTCGTCAAATTTTGCCGGTGACTGCGTTAAAAATCCTTGAAGGGCGACAGCCCGTCGGCGGATTTTTGCCTTGTCACCGACAAAATTATGCCTGAAAATCCGCACATTCACCCTATGTGGACAGGTTCATATTTTCCGTCATCTTGCACAGAAATCCCTTGACATACGATAGTATGCCTGCGGAATTTCTATACAATCTGACGAAAAATCTGTCGGCGCATCTTCAGCACAAGCTTTGTGCGGTGTTGCCTTAAGTGCTGAATGCGGATATCACGTTTCATTCAGCTGAGACCCGTCGTCAGGCTGTTCGCTTTCTTTAGCAGACGGTACGGTGAACATTATATCCAGCACAAAGATAGGATACTGCTGTGTGACATTCACTGTGCCGCCGAGCTTTTCGACGGTTTTTTTGATATTGAACAGACCGAATCCGTGATCTGTTTTATTCTCTTTTGATGTTTGAAGATTCGGGTTATCATTACTGTTGGGATTCGATATACATATTATCTGAATATCTCTCTTGAGGAAACAGTTAACATCAATGAAGCGTTTGTTTCCGTCGGGTATCTTCTGACAGGCTTCTATGGAATTATCAAGAGCATTTGCCAGTATGGTGCAAATATCGAAAGCTGAGATACACGGAGATATCACACCTGTGAAATTCAGCCTGCATTCGTTCTTGGCAGCGATCTCGTTTTTATCATTCAGTATTGTATCGGCAATGGTATTTCCGCTTCTGAATGTAGAAGTCTGCATTGTCTGATTATTGGTGATAGATTCAAGATATTTTATAGCGTCCTCTGTCTTGTTTTCGTTAAGGAGAGAGTTGAGGCAGAACATATGATTTTTGTAGTCGTGCCTGAATCTTCTTATATCGTTGGATAAATAATCCATCTTTTCGTAGTATCTTGCCTGCATAGCAAGCTGTTTATCCAGAAGAGAAGCGGATTTTTTATAGTAGTAAGCTGAGAGGTTGCTGGTAATTATGAACATCATAATGAACACGGATAAGATGCTTGTAAATATGATACAGGCCTTGAGTACCGTAAACAGCGATGTACCGAATATCCGTTTCTGAGAAGCGACCATAATGAATGAGTTGAAAACAGATATGATGCCTATGTATATAAATATAAGAATATATACTTTCATTGGCATAAGTTTCAGACTAAGACGGAGATTTTCGCCGTTTTTATTCATATACCGTTTGAACAGAAAGAAGAAAGCGGCATTAATAAGAAGTGATATGCTGCTGCTGAGGATATTGAAATACTTCTGTTCCACAAGAAAATCAAGTATCATTATTATTATCGGGCTTATCATGCCGTCGATGAAAAGATACAGCAGAGTGACATAAAGTGATTTCAGAGGGATTTTTCTGTGGGAAATACAGATAGCCGCATAAAGAAGAACCGAAATGAATGTATGGATAAATCTTAGCTTCACATTGATTATGATAAGCAAAGAATAGGCGATCGGTAAGGGGATGCTTGCCTTTGATATTTTTTTTCTGTCGATCGTTTCGGAGATGATGATATGTACATTGAAAAAGTACATCAGGTATTGTCCGAGTTCGATTATCTGTAACGCAGTATTCAATTTCCACCTCTCGAACTCTTTATGTAATTCAGGTAATAATTGCTGAAGTCCTTGTAATTATTCCTTGAAATTACCGCTTTATGACCGCTTGAAAGAACTACACCCGATTTATCGAATGAAGTGATATGGTTGAAGTTGACAAGGTATGAGCGGTGGATACGCATAAAGAAGTCTGAACGCAGTTCTTCTTCAAGGTATGAAAGATTGTAGGAGTAACGATAAGAGCCATTTTCAGTCTCTATAATAGAACAGACATTATCCGCCTGAGCGTATATTATATCTTTTTCGGGAATGACGATGCTCTGGTTATATTCAGTATCTTTGACGACTATCTTGAATTCCGAATTGAGCTCTTTAATGGCCTCATCTATAGCCTCAAACAGTTTCTCTTTTTCTACGGGCTTGACGAGGAATCTGAAAGCATTGTATTTCATGCTGTCGAAAACTATTTCGGAATAGCTGCTGACAAAGACGACTTTTGTGGAGTTGTTTTTTTCACGCAGCGCTTTTATCGTATCGAGTCCGCTTAGAAATTCCATCTGGTGGTCTAACAGTATTATATCGTAAGAGATCGGACTTTTCAGCAGTTTGCTGCCGTCATCGTATTCATCTGTCAATATGACTTGTCCTCGTTCTGTACAGTATAGATCAAGCAGACGGATCAGATCATTTCTGAATATTTTTTCATCATCACATACTGCGATTTTCATTTATCATACCTCAATTAAAAAAATTATTCGACCCATTTGGTCAATGTTTTTGTTTCTAGTTAATTATAACACAGTTTTAACAAGAAATCAACATATATATAATCAATAGCACTATATATAATGCTTTTTAAACCATAAAATAAGTGAAAAAAGTCCTGTTTTACCATTCACATAAAAAAAGCGACACTTTACAAGAAAGTTGTTGAGAAGCGGAAAATCAGACGCTATAATGGGATTGTACTTAAACGAAAGGACTTCCAAAAGATGATCTGGGATATAATAAAAGACTTTATTGGAAACTAAGCAAGAAACATAGTAAAAGAAAAAACAAAACGGTAGGTAACAGATATGAAAAAATTTACTAAGCACCTGCTGATCCTAAAAAACAACGATCAGGTGATAATAGGAAACAAATATGAATGTACTTTCCTGAAGCTGAGTGCTGAATGCTTCAGCATTCTTGAAGAGCTTCTTCAGAAAGGGATAGATAAAGACGGCTACGGAAAAGTCTTCTGCGACCCTGAAGATGAAAGGTACTTTATCGATATTTACGACAAGCTTACAGCTGATAAGATACTTGTTGATGAAGACGATGACGAGAGGCTGAATGAATTCAATATCCAATGGGAAGTAACAAACAAATGCAATCTTCATTGCAGGCATTGTCTGGCTGATGCGGTCACAACGAACTGTATAAACGACGACAAGGAAAAGATCTTTGCAATAGCCGACAAGATACTGGAGATCAGACCGCAGCTGATAACACTGACAGGCGGCGAACCGATGGTGCTTCCGTTCTTCTTTGAACTCAGTGAGTATATAAGATCGAAGCATAAGAATGAACTTGATCTTATGACCAACGGAACATTCATCAATGCCGGAAATGCTGAGCGTATTACAAAGCTGTTTGATGCGGTATTCATCAGCGTTGACGGCATAGACGAAGCTTCATGCAGCGAGATAAGAGGTGCGGGAGTATTCGGAAAGGTCATGGATGCGATAGGCTTCCTAAAAGCTGCCGGACAGAAAAATATCTCCCTTTCATATGTTCTCACATCTGAGAATATGAAGTATGAGAAGGATTTTTACAGGCTTTGTTCAGAACTTGATGTAAAGCCCATGGTAAGAGCTTTCTCTCCCGTCGGCAGAGGTGAGGAACACAAGGACTGGTATGTTCCCGAAAACACAGATATGACCGATGAGAAGGCACCGCCTGAGATTGCAGAAAAAAACAGAAACGGCCAGCCTTATGTTGAATTCGGCTCCTGCGGAGGAAGATACGCTTCCTATAACATCGGTCCCGACGGAAATATGTACTGGTGTGCACCATATGAGAGCGAAGGCAAAGCCATTGATAATATCCTTGAGATAAGCGATACCGAATCTTATTTCTACGGCGAAAAGTTCAGGCAATCGGCAGTATACAAGGAATTCGAGGAAAAAATGCCTGAAAACTACAAAAGGTGCAGCGATTGCTGTGTAAAGTATTTCTGCTGGCGCTGTCCGTTCCTTTTTGAACAGGCGGTAAAGAATAACGAACAATTCAACAATTATTGCAGATCTCAGAAAAAGGATCTGATGTTCTCACTGTGGGGTGTAGAATAATGCATATAACATTCTGGACTACTAATGATTGCAACCTGAATTGCAGCTATTGCTACAACAGGATAGGCAATAACATAAAAAAAGAGTATATGTCAGATGATGTGGCAGACAAAGCTATAGAGCTTTTACAGGGACTGGAATGCTGGAATGATGATGATATATCCATTCAGTTCCACGGAGGCGAACCGCTTCTGAATGTGGGTGTCATAGAACACATAATGGAGCGCTTTGAAAGCTTCTTCCCGAGGGAGAAAATATCATATGCGCTTACCACTAACGGCACACTGTTTGACGAGCGAAGAAAAAAGATCATAGACAAGATAGATGAGCTTTCTGTAAGTATAGACGGAAAAGCGGAAAACCACGATCTCAACAGGAAATACCTCAACGGTAAGGGCTCCTATGATCGTGTCATGAGGACCATAAGCGAGATAACGAAAACCAACGAGCCACGGTTAAGAATGACAGTAACGCATGATACTGTTTCATCACTTGCCGATACTGTATGTTATTTTTTGGATGAAGGCTTCAGAAGGATAGTTCCCGTAATGGATATGTACGATGGCCACTGGAACGACGGAGATGACGAGATCATCCTCGGACAGTTCGCCATGATACGGGAACATATAGACTCATGCGGTTATGATGATGCAGTGGTATCATATGTATCAAACACGCTTTTTACCCGTAAGGCAAAATGTTCGGGAGGCGTTGACAGCTTCCACTTTATGCCTGACGGTAAAATATATCCATGTTCCCTTGCGGTCGGTGACAGCGAGTGGCTTATAGGCAATACAGATACAGGCCTTGATCAGGAAGTGATCGACAGGCTGCAGCAGATCAACGATGTTGAAGTATCAGGCTGCAGCGGATGCGAAATGTATGAGTATTGCTCAGGGCCACGCTGTAAACTGGTAAACCGGAAGGTAACAGGTGACTTCTATACTGCAAGCAGTGTAGAATGTCTCAGCACCAGACTCCAGCTGGAGTTTGTTTAACACTCGATATATATAATACATCGGAGCAAAAAAATACTAATCAGGAGGAAGAAAAAAATGGAAATCAAAAAGGTAACAGACAAGGTAGAGCTCAACGATCGGAACGTAAAGGCAGAGTGGGATGAGTACAAGTGCAACCACGACTGTGTAGAATACTACTACGTAGGTTCAACAGCTAAGAGCGGCTGCAGAAGAGGCAGCAAGATCTCAGCAAGCTTCACAGGCAAGTTCTGATAAGAGCTTACAGCAATAATATCATTATATCATTATATCAAAAATTTCAGGAGGAATATAAAAATGGAAATCAAAAAGGTAACAGACAAGGTAGAACTTAACGATCAGAACGTAAAGGCAGAGTGGGATGAATACAAGTGCAACCACGACTGTGTAGAATACTACTATGTAGGTTCAACAGCTAAGAGCGGCTGCAGAAGAGGCAGCAAGATCTCAGCAAGCTTCACAGGCAAGTTCTGATAAAGCTTCTGCGGCTATAGATCCACTATTACGATGCAACAATAATTTCAGGAGGAATCATAATATGAAAATCACAAAGGTAACTGATAAGGTATCTCTCAACGACCAGAACGTAAAGGCAGAGTGCGATAAGTACAAGTGCAACCACGACTGCATAGAGTATGACTATGCCGGTTCAACCGCTAAGCACGGCTGCAGAAGAGTAAGCAAGATCTCAGCAAGCTTCACAGGCAAGTTCTGAGAACAGATAAAAAACAGATTTACAAAACATCAAATCAAAGGATAACATTGCTCCGATGTATCCATATATATACAATATATAAGCTGTACTCCTACAGCTTATATTACTATATTCCTGAAAAATGATATTATATCCTTACTGCTGATAACAATGAATAACATAGATAATAATTAGAGGAGGACAGTTATGATCTTCAGTAATTTTTTCAAGAAATACAGATCAAACAACAATGTAAAAACGGAAGGCTTTTTCTCCGACTGGAATGATCTTGACGATGATGCCGATCAGAAGAAAAACAGGAAGCATGACGTAAAAAAGCGTAAATTCCATATAAACGAAAAGATATTATAAAGGTTGAAAAAGATCCGGTGACAAATATGAAAAAAGTAAGAATTGCTATAATCGACAGCGGCGTTAATTACGGTATAGTCAACGACGATGTCCGCAGGAAAATATGCCCCGGATATATAGTTCAGGATGATCCTGATATATCAATGAAAAAGGTCGGACCCGAAGAGATGGTTGATCTGAACGGCCACGGAACGGTGTGTGCTTCTATCATAAACCGTCTTGCTCCCGAGGCTGAACTGATACCTATCTGCGTTCTTAACAAGGATGGCAGATGCAGTTCCGTAAAGCTTGCGGCGGCACTCAGCTTCGTCCTGACACTGGATGTACAGATCATCAACATGAGTTTAAGCTCCAACGATCTTTTCATATGGCACAGGCTCAGGAAGCTTACTTCAGAGCTTGAGAAGCAGGGCAAGGTGTGCGTTGCGGCCAAGTCAAATGACAGAAAGATCAGTTTCCCCGCTGATTTCAAAAACGTAATAGGTGTTGTAGGCGAGACAAATGTATTCAATGACGGATTTGAATATGAGCGTCATAAAAAGATACAGGTCACTGCCAGCGGAGCCCCAGAACTTATGGAGTTCCACCTGCCGGGTGCATACTTTTTCAAGGGCAACAGCAAGGCGGCCGCAATAGTTTCGGGTATCCTTGCAAACGCCTATGCAAATGAAAAATTCACCGCAAGAAAAGATGTTGAAAAATTCCTGGAAGCTTATTCATGGAGCTATGAGCGATTGTATACAGACCTCAGCAATGAGGATGAAGACCGTAAGATCCTGGATAGGATCGCTGAAGGGATAAGAAAAATGATAGATGAGGAGTATATCCGTGCAGGGCTTAATGATGATATGCAGCTGGAATACTCAGAATCGACAATATACGATTTCTATAAGATAATCAATATGCTTGAAGAGGAATTCTCATGCAGGATCTTTGGAAAAGTGCCCGTATACAGGACATATTTCAAAAAGATAGATTACCTCGGAAGGTTAGTAAAGGAAGCATTGAATGAATAAAGATGTAAAAAAGCTGCTGAGGCTCCATAAGCTTGACAATATGAACAGACTGTTGTTCATGGTGCTCATGATAGCGTCTACGGCATTATCGGTCCTGATACCAATGATGTTTGTAAAACTTATGGAAGAAGTTACCGCAGCAGTGTCCATGAAGTCACTTATTATGTCGATAGGTGTATATTTTGTGCTTAATGTTGCAGAGCTGACAGTAGGCTTTATTTTCAATTATTATTCATCAGTCAGGGAATTTGAATTTTCACAGAGACTGAAATACTCTGTGCTTGATAAACTATTTTTGAAGGACGGCAGCTTCTTTGCTGCGTCAAAGGCAGGCGATCTTCTGACTGTCGCAAATGACGATACCTGCAAGACATCCGCATTCGTTTACCGTGTATATACGGTGGCACTTTCATTGTTTCAGGCTGTGGGTGTAATGTTCATGCTTATGTATTACGACTGCAAGCTTTCGCTGGTGCTCATGGTCATGATACCCGTTACTCTGCTGATACAGCGGAGATTCGGAGAAAAACTAAGAGTACAGGCGCTGGCTAACAGAAACGATCACGGAGAGCAGAACGCACTTACAGAAGAATTTATCTCAAACTCATCTTCTATGATAACATATGGCTATCATAAGAAGTTTTTAAGCAAATATGAGCTCCTGACCGATTCACTGAAGAAGAGTTTCAGGAAGCTCACACTGACGAACGGCCTTTCAAACCAGACCATAGATATAGTATCGACAATAAGTATTCTCACCATCATGGTCATAGGCGGTTCGGAGGTATTTCATAAGCAGATATCGATAGGTGTGCTTGTTGTCTTTTTGCAGTCATGCACAAGGTTCATAGCCCCTTTTGAGAATCTGATATTTATGAAAGTAAGCTATAATATGACTCTTCCGTCACTGGACAGAGTATATGAACTCATATTCGACGGCGATGAAGCGGCCGGCAAAAAGAGCGTAGACGAGATCGAGCACATTAAGATTGATAAGCTTACCTTCGGTTATGTAAAGGAAAAAAACGTCCTGAGCGGACTTGAACTTGATTTTAAAAAGAATACAAAATATCTTATCTGGGGCAGAAGCGGCTCAGGAAAGACGACGATCTTCAATCTGCTGCTTGGTTTCTGGAATGCCTCATCAGGCAATATTTTCATCAATAACGAAAAGATCAATGATATAGACATTGAATCTTTCAGAGACAGAGTATCTTATGTATCTCAGAAGACATTTTTCTTTACTAATACAAATCGGAGATCAAGGAGCTGACAAACTGTGACGATAGAATACAGAAAAGCTGAAACAGAAGATGCAGAAATGCTGGTAAATATCTATAACGCTTCATTTTACAGCGATTACAGGAGATTTGGTGCTTGCCCCGGTTATGGTAAAACGATAGAAATGATGGAAGCTTCAATAAGAGATAATCCGAAATATATCATACTATGCGATAATAAACCTGTTGGGTGCGTTTCCTGTAAAATGCAGGAAATGAGAGTGTATGAGATCACTTGCCTGTGCATTGTTCCTGAGTATCAGGGAAAAGGAATAGGTACACAAGCGGTTAGGTTCGTAAAGACTCTTTATGAGGATTGGGAGAAGATAACTTTAGTAACACCTGTGGACAAGAAAGAAAATGTTAAGTTCTATACCGAAAAATGCGGATTCCGTATAGTATCCACCGAAACAGACGGTAATGTTGAGCTTGCTCGGTTCGTTCTGGAAAAGCAGATATTAACAGCAGAATAAAACACAATGCCCCTGAGCGTTAATTGATGACCCGCCCCCTGTCAAGTAGACAGCGCAAAAAACAAAAATAATCTATGTAGTAACCAAAAGCAGTCTGTGCAATTTGTGCAGGCTGCTTTGTCGTTGGCAGCAATTGGCAAGAACC
>Ga0255346_1003936_pt1 | contig 16882 bp, 7 predicted proteins | sample wastewater_treat_FD_194410 | JGI IMG/M metagenome (GOLD analysis project Ga0255346, IMG submission 194410) | Wastewater microbial communities from Lulu Island WWTP, Vancouver, Canada - plant22 | ecosystem: Engineered > WWTP > Wastewater > Unclassified | place: Canada: Vancouver, British Columbia... | reverse complement strand
CATTGCTCTTTCTGACACGGAAGAAATTTCCCCTGCGCCTATTGCTTATTGGAAATTTGATGAAACTAGTGGTTTGACCGCTTATGACGCAAGTGGCCAAGATAATCACGGGACGGTCAATACCGCAAGCTGGAAAGGTGCAGAATTTTGTATTAGTGGACCATGCTTGGATTTCCCAGGGAATGGATTCGTGAGTGTAGCAGATAGCCAAACTTTAGATTTTGGCACAAAAGATTTTACTATTTCTGCTTGGGCGCTCCATCGCGATTACACTTATCCCAAATCAAATTTGATGATTAAAAAATCTAATCTTTGCTACAGTGATGGAGTGCAAAATGCTGGTTTTGATCTCGGCCATGGTTACAAAAGTACAGGTATAGATGTCTGTCTTCGTGATAATTCCAATAACTATTTAAGAACAACTTTAACTTATGATCCAGGTAGTAGACCAGCTGATTTGCTTAATCAGTGGGTGCACTATAGCTTTGTTTTTGATCGAACTCATGACAAACTATTAGTGTATATCAATGGCAAAAAACAAAGCAGTGAGCTAGATATTTCAGCTATTACAGGTAGTATTAATAGTACACAACCCCTAACCATTGGCACAATGTACGGCTGGAAAACAGATGGTTTAATGGATGAGATTAAAATCTATCCTTACGCCCGCAATGCCGAACAAATCAATGCCGACTATGTTGTCGGCGCCTCAAAAATTGGCTCAAAAGCAGTTATTGGAGAAAAAGCGGGAGCCGTGCCAGCTGCCTCACTACCTAGTAAATTGATTGCTCATTGGCAATTTAATGAGGGTAGCGGTACTACGGTTAACGATACTTCTGGTCAGAACAATCACGGCACAATCATTAGTAACGCCAGTTGGACAAACTCTGGTAAATCAGGGAAAGCCCTTATCTTTGATGGGGCGGCAGCTAGAATTCAAAATATTCCCCCAACACCTTTTGAATATCGGGGTCAAGATTATTCAATTTCGCTTTGGTATAAAAGGGGAAATAGCGATGATCAAAGTAATTTGCTTTCCAAACCATGGAACGGATCGGGACAATACAATTATCGCATTTATCTAAGTTCCACAGATAGTTTATTTTTCTATTTACAAGGTGCCAGCTTTTGGAGTACTCAAATTGATAATTTTTCGACGAGAGAAGAATGGACTCATTTAGGAATTACCCTTAACGCAACCTCTAAAGAAGTCAAAATCTATAGAAATGGAAAGTTAATTCAGACGACAACACATAATATCAGCGACTGGACTCCTACTTCAGGTAACTCCAATCTTAGTTTGTGTATTGGATCTTTATATCCATATGGCAGTAGTTGGACCGGTAACACAACTTTTTCCTTTGAAGGCTCTCTGGATGAAATTAAATTCTATAACTCGACGCTTAGTCCAGAAGAAATGCTTCAAGATTATAACTTTGGCATGTCAACCATTATGGGTCAGTCACCAGAAAGTCCCGCAGGAACCACCGGATCGGCAGCCAGTGAATATTGTGTTCCTGGCGATACTAATCCTTGCGCTCCCCCTGTTGCTGAATGGAATTTTAATGAAAATCAAGGAACCGTGATAAGTGATTTATCTGGAAATAATCTTTCGGGTACATTAGTTAATACAAATAATGATAGTTGGACTAAGGGTAATAATGGTTTAGGATCAGCTTTAAGTTTAAATGGTAGTAATCAATACATTGAATTTGGTAATGTTTTAAACATGGAACTCAATGATTGGACAATTTCGGGGTGGATAAAAAAAACTTCAAATCCATCAAGTAACCAACATTTTCTCAGTAAATCAAGAGCAACATCACAAAATTATCGTTATTCAGTTGGAGTTGGAACTAATGGAGGCATTCGCGTTTTTATGCAAGGTGATGGTGGGGCTGATGTGGTCTGGAATGGAAATATTGTTGTTACAGATGGAAATTGGCATTACATCACTGTCATTTATGATAGAGACTCAGAGGCAAAATTATATGTTGATGGCGTTTTTGACAGTAGTATGGTGATCTCACAATGGCAAAATGCCAATATGGTCTCTAACAATCCCTTTAGACTAGGATCATATACAGCAAGTGATAATATTACACCGAGTGCCTTGTTCCAAGGAGAATTAGATCAATTTCGCGTTTACAACTATGCTCGATCCCCCGCTCAAATTGCTTGGGACTACAACCGCGGAGCACCAGTTGCCCATTGGCGACTTGATGAATGCCAAGGTAATGTGGCTCATGATGCTTCTAGCAATAATCTTCACGGCATCATTAACATTAATAGCAGTGGCAGCCAAAACGCTCTCGGCACCTGCACTTCAGGGAATGCTACAGAAGCTTGGTATAACGGTCGTGAAGGCATATTTGGCAGCTCACTGAGCTTTGATGGAACAGACGATTACATCGATCTGGGAAATGACAGCGGTATTAGGGATTTTGCCGATCAGATTACGGTTTCAGCCTGGGCAAAATATAATGCTTATGGTGGTGGCGGGCAATCTTATTCAGTGATCGCGGTTAAAGGAGATCCTTGGACCTTTTTATTAGAGAATTACTCAAGTAAAATACGTTTTCGAGTGACTGTAGGTGGTCTGGATAAAAATGCAACTGATTCACAAGTACATGAACTCAACCGTTGGTATCATTTTGTGGGTACTTATGATGGAGCAAATATCAAAATTTACAAAGACGGAAAATTAGTAGGCACCACTCCTGCCACCGGCAATTTAGCAGTTAGTGATGTAACTGCCAAAATTGGCACTTATCAAGGTACCAATTACAATTTCAATGGACAAATTGATGATGTAAGAATTTATAATTATGCTCTCACCCAGGAACAAATCAAACTTTTATACAATGACAACGCTGCTGTTAGATTCTAGCGAATAGTTAAATTAGTCTTCTTCATCATCAAATTCAGCCTCACCCACTGCATAAATGACTGCTTCGGTGACACCGTGATAATGAAAAATCTCATCTTTATCAAAAACAATACCAATTTCACGCTGCGCTGCTTCATTACTCGATGAAGCATGAATCAAATTCATTTGTTGACTCATGCCAAAATCGCCACGAATTGAACCACCTTCAGCTTCTCTCCCCAAAGTAGTACCCACTAGCAACCGCACTACTGGCACTGCGTCAATGCCTTCCCAAACCATGGCCACAATTGGCATTGAACTCATAAAGGTCTTCAGATCGTGAAAGAATTCTTTCTCACGATGCTCGCTATACCACTCGTCTAATTGACGATCATCCATACGCAACATCTTGAGACCAACCAGCTTAAGACCCTTACGCTCAAAGCGACTAATAATTTCCCCAATTAAACCTCGTTGCAAGCCATCTGGCTTAACTAAAACGGCTGTTTGTGTAACTTTCATTTTTCCCTCCTCTTTTATTGATTTCTTATTATATATCCTTTTGCTGCCACTGGCGATGATCTTAAAATTAGCAAAAAACAAAATGAGACAAAAATGGACTATTTTAGATATATCAATATATAAAATAAAATATCAAAAGGTTAAGTAATAGATAATAAAAAAGGGTAACAAAAATGACTACTAACTTTAATCGATCTAAACATTAATTAAGATATCAAAATGTTAATAAGTTAATCAAAAACCCATTGGCGAATTTCTTTTGCATTAGCAAAATTGCCAATCAGGGCAAATCGTAATTGCTCTTTTTGGAAAATAAGTTTGGCTAAGCGATTGAGGTCTTTAACTGTCACCGCTTCAATTTGCTTAATCACTTCGTTTGGCGTCAAAATTTGATCGTCCAAAAGCTGTCTAAAGCCGTAAAATTGGGCTACATTATTGCTCTCCTCTAAATTGAGCAGAGTTGTCCCCTTAAGGTAATTTTGCGCCCTTAGCAACTCCTTGGCACTAATCGCTCCTGATTCTCCTGCTTCCCCCTGACCATTAGCCAAGTTATAAAAAACGGCCTTCGTCGCCTCAATTGCTTCTTTGAGTCGTTTGGGGTCAACTCCAGCTTTAGCTCCTAAATAACCGCAATCGTGATAATACTCTAGGGTACTGTGGACGTAGTAACACAAACCTCTTTTTTCGCGGACTTCGTTAAACAGGCGCGAACTCATGTTATCGCCCAAAATGGTGGACAAAACCGAAAGCGCAATCCGATCGGGATGATGACGACTAAGCGCGGGCCACGCTAGCACAAAATGGGCTTGTTCACTCGCTCGCTTAATCAGTTTAAAACGACGACTAGAAAAGGCGCTTTTGTTCAGTTCTGAGAGCTCAGTTTGTTGAGTTTGAGCAAGTTTAGCCGTAGGCAATTTGCGATTTTCACCTCGTTTTTCATTGAGCTTGTTAAAAGCTAAAGTCACTTTGTCAACTAACACTTGTGGCTCTTTGCTAATTTTGTCCAAACCACCCGCAACCACTAACAGCAAATTTTCTGGACCGTAAAAGCGTTGTAAAAAATGATGAAAATCTTCACTGGTCAGCGAGCGAATACTGGCTTTGTTGCCAACAATATCGTGAGCTAAGGCGGGATTGGCAAAAAGCAATTGTTCAAAAACATTATCGATGTGATATTGAGGCGTATCGACATACATGTTTAATTCCTCGATAATCACCCCCTTTTCCCGATCAATATCCTCTTGGCGCAAGAGCGGAGCAAAAAGCATTTCTGACAACACATCGAGAGCTAGATCAAAATTATTGGCTGCAGACTTGACGTAGTAACCAGTGTATTCCTTACTAGTGAAAGCATTAAACTCGGCACCGACACTGTCTAGAGTCCGAGCCAGATCTTTAGCGGTGGGATATTTTTGGGTACCTTTAAACACCAGGTGTTCAAAAAAATGAGCAATACCCTCTTTGCCCACCGGTTCATAGCGGGAACCAGTATTGGCCAAAAACATCACTGTTACTGATTCACTCGCTGGCAAATTAATACTTAATAATGGCAATTTTTGCTGAAACTTGGGCAAAGCAATTTGACTCAATTGGTGTTTAAACATAGGGTTATTGTAACACTAAAATTATGCAGGTGAGTTTTGAAAAGTGGCAAATAAAAGGCGAATATTTTTGAGTATATTTATTACTCTTGCAGTTTTTAGTCTTAATAAATTTAGCTGGTGTTTTATGAGAAAAAAAATTTACTCAATTTTGATAAATTAGTTACAATATCCCTTTTCATATTTCGGACAGATTTCGGTGAGCTTAGCAGCGCCAATCAAAGACAATTGCTCTACTCTGGTACCAGATTAGCTTTAATTTGGCTAATTTTTTGACAAAAATTGGCAGCTTTTTACTAAAAATCAGTAAACAGCACAGTGAGTAAAGCAACTACTGGGCAATTGTAAAGCAACTGCTACACAAATATCGCTACACAATTTGCCAAAGTTAGTCCCCAAAACAATGGCCCGTCACTGTAAAAACACCCTCCAATTATCCTTCGCAAAATCATTAAAATTAGCCAAAAATTGTATACATTTTTACTTGGGTTTTTTTCAAAAAAAATTAAATTGAACACAAAAACTTGCAATTTTTTTGCATTTATTGCATAGTGATGGATGCGAGACAATTTGGCAATTCTGCCCGCATTGCTAAGTTGTCAGCAATGACCATTTTTTGTCAGTGATCAAAATTAGCTGAAAAGATCACTGCCAAGAATTGTTTTTTGGACTCGCTATATAGAATTTGTCATTTAACAGAATAATTGAGATGTCTCCACTCTGGTCAGTACGGATCACTCGGCTAAAAACGTTGTGCAAATTGGCCAAAACCTCTGGTGAGGGGTGATTAAATTGATTATTTTGGCCAACCGAAATCAGAGCAATTTCGGGTCGTAATTGCGATAAAAATAGCTCGCTACTTGAGGTTTTTGACCCATGGTGCGCTACTTTTAAGATGTCCACTTGGTCTATCAGACCAGAGTTAACTATGCTAAGCTCACCAATTTCCTCGAGATCTCCAGATAAGAAGACTTCTAGCTGCCCATATTCCAATAAAAGTGCGATAGATCGGTCATTTGTGCTTTCAATTTTACTAAAATTAACTAAATTTTCTTCTCCAACGGCCGATAATCTTGTTTCGGGTAGCCTGGGGTCCGCCTGGAAAAAATGCATGTTTTGCAAAAACTCATACTCGAGGTTGGCGGGGGTGAGAAAGGTTAACAGCAGCTGTGGCTCGCTTTGATCCAGGCTAAAATCCTGATAAGCGATTTGTTGCCCCAAAATCGGCTGTTTGAGCTGAGTTCCTTGTTCAATTAAGTCAAAAAAAACCCGATTTAACTCGAGAAAAAGCTCACTTTGCTTGTCATCGGTTAGGGGAGCAAAAATTGTCGAAATTCGATAACTTTCAGTTAAACTGGCAAAACCACCAATATGATCATCATCATAATGGGTTAAGACTAATACATCAATCTTTTTATCGAGAAAAGGCAAATGCCGATTGAGACAGCTCAGCACGGCTTCGTCTGGACCGGTGTCAATTAGCAGCTGAAACTGACCTTGTTGAAGCAAGATGGCATCACCCTGGCCAACATCACAAACTATTAATTCGACTGATTTATCAGGGAATTTACTCAATAACTCCCACAAGAAATAGACTAATAAAAGTGCCAAGACTCCCCTTTTCATTGAACTTTTAGGCTCGCAGCCACTTCGCTAATATCCTATATTTGTTTTTTAGATTAGTATGTTTTTGCTGGCGGTAAATCCAAAAGACCAACAGTAACTGAATAGCGATTAAGGATGTAATTATCAGGCTTTTATTAGTATCAATTACTATCGATTTAGCCGGCAAAGTTTCCAGATATGCCAAAATATTAAAAAATATATTGTTAGCAAAGTATATCATTCTCGTAACAAAATCGGCCAAAAAATGAAGATGCAGGAGCTGACTAGCAATAAAAATAAAATAGCCAACGGTTAGCCACTCGACTAAAGGCGCAATAACAATATTGGCTGGTATAGCAATCAAATTTATATTGGCAAAGTAGAAAATCAGCAGCGGCCACATACAAAATTGGACAGTGATACTAAACATAATACTTGATTTAGCAATCTTTTTTTTAATAAATGGCCAATAGAACAAAATAATAAAACTAGCCAGGAAACTCAACTGAAAGGCTAAGGACTGTAAATAAAATGGATTGATAAGTAGGCACAAAATAGCTATAGACAATAATAGATTCAATGGTTTAACGGATAAATTAAGGTAATGATTGGCTAAAATAACTAACAGACAGCTCAAAGCAGCGCGCAAAATTGACGGACTAGAATCAACTAGATTAAAATGCCCATTTATCAATAAAAAATAGGTAATGATTAGCAGAGATTTAGCAAAAAAAACAAGTTTTTGGCCAAAAAAATGCTCAAGAAAAGCGAGTAAAGGCTTAAAAAAAGACAAAATCAAGTAAATATTGGCACTAGAAGCTGCGATTAAATGCAATATCCCTATAACTTTAAAAGAATGATAAATGCTCTCGGGAGCACCAGACAGGTCAGCAAAGACAAAAGCTTTACCCAGAGTAGCTTCTCGAGTGGAAAAATTTTCCTCAAGTATCCAGGCGAGTTTTTCCCGCATAATTAAGGCTTGATTTTGTAAGTCAAAAAACCGATACTTTAACGAAAAAAAACTTGAGTAAATAATGCTTTTAGACGTTGCTAACAATCCTTTTACTAACTGATTGATATTTGACAATCGCCTATTCCAGCTGCTAGCTGATGCATTTTGTATCTCTTTGAAATAGTGCATTTCTTGAGTAAAAACAGAGAAAAAATGAGTGTTTGTTAAGTGAAACTTGACGTCAATTTTGCCCATTTTCGCTATATCTTTGGTTTGTGACTTATTTTCAAAAAATTCTTGTTCACTATTGGTTCTGATCAAGAAAAATGGCCACTTTCGGGTGTTTTTTATTATTGTAAAATTTTGCTGTATTATTAATATCAAAATCAATATCAAAAACATTCTTTTTATTTGATTAATTTTCTTATAAGTCATACACCCTCATGATCCAAAATGTTATAGTTCTTTGTTTTTTGTTGCTCTCTTTGGCCAAATTATCATTTTTTAAAAAATTGCTGCGTTTTTTAGCAATTGCCGATACTCTCTGCTTAGGCTCTTTTCACTTATTTTTGTTGTCTAGCGTCTTATAACTCTTTTTGTTAAATGCTAATTAAATCTTTTATTGCCTCAAATTGATTTTGGCTGAGCACTTTTTTCGTCACTAATTCATTAATTCTGCTATAGGGTCGATTAGCAATTATATCTGAGGCTCTTTTTTCGCCAATGCCGGGTAGTGTTTCTAAGCTTTTGTTATCCGCAGTATTGATTGAGATCAAGGCTTGACTATCTTGATCCAGATTTGGCTGGTCATTGTTGCCCTCTACCACTGGTTGCTCTTTAACAGTAGTTATTTGCCACTGCTCTTCCCAGGCATAAGGAATGTAGATTTTTTCTCCATCTTCTAGCGGACTACTCAGGTTAAAAGTTTTGGCCATAAACACCAATGAAGCTTCTGGATCTAAACCTCCAGCCGCTGCTAATAAATCTGCTCGCCGCTGACCTAGTTCTAGCTCATAAATACCTGGCTTTTTGACCGCTCCGGCGATTTCTACTTTGATCTGGCCCAACGCCTGCATACCCGCTTCTGGTAAAAGGTTTTCTGGACAACTTGGACAATAACATTCCAAACTCTCGGCTGACGCGCGTAAAGACTCTAGAGCGGGTTTGGCTATGACCAGAGCAATAACTATCAGACTAGCTGGCAAAAAGCGAAAAATCAGCCAAAAAAGACGTTGAGATAAATGTTTTATTTGCATTGACAACATTATCTAAAGCAAAAAAGACAAACAGCTGACAATTAGCAGAATACGGAAAATTCATCTAGGTTAGAGTAATCCCAGACCAAAATCAACCAATTGCTTGGCAAGCACCAGGCTGACTATCGGCAAATTCAAGGGGCGGACACCAGGCTGACTATCGACAAATTCAAGAGGCAAGCACCAGGCTGACTATCTTTCCCGGAACGTAAATTTCTTTCACAATTTGCTGACCAGCCAGCCACTTTTCGAGAGCTGGTAACGCTTTGGCCCTGGCTAAAATCTCCGTTTTATCGTCAAGCAACTCCCGATCAACAATCAATTCCCCCCGGATCTTACCATTGACTTGGACAGCTAGCGTTATCTGCTCACTCTGCGCGAGCGCCGAGTCGTAATCAGGCCAAGTTGTCAAATGAATCGATGGTGCAAACTCCAGGCTCTCCAACGCTTGCCGGCGCGCTCGCGCTTCAGCCAACTCGCACTTAATCTCCCCAAGAGTTTGATCGGCCAAATTTTGCCAAGCATACTTCGCTCGACCATATAATTCCTCACTCATAAACGGAGCTAGTGGTGCCAAAATAGCCAACAGCTTTAATAATTCTTCGGCAGTCAATAATATTTCAGGCTGAGGGGCCGTCCTTCTTGATAAACTAGCTTTTTCCCAGACATTAGTCAGTTCCATAAGACTGGCAATCGCGGTATTAAATTTCAATTTAGGCACATCTTCAGTAACTTTTTTAATAGTTTGGTGTAATTTTTGCACTAAGGCAGAGCGCCTGACCAAAGCTACACCCGCCCCCTCGTTGGCTGGACTTTGCTCAGTTTCGTTTTGATCATTGGTAGTTGCCTCATCCATCACTGGCCATAACTGGGCAATCAACTCGATCTCCTCCACTGCTAAACGATAAAATTTATGCAAAAAGCGAGCCACCCCCGCCACCGCTCGATCGTCCCAAGGCTTATCCGCCTCCAGTGGTCCCATAAACATCTCGTAAATCCGCAAAGTGTCGGCACCATATTGCTCGACTATCTCGTCTGGATTAATCACATTACCTTTACTCTTACTCATTTTGCGACCATCTGGCCCCAAAATCATCCCTTGATGACGCATTTGAGCAAAGGGCTCGCTAATTTTTAAATAGCCTTGATCGCGCAAAAATTTAGTGAAAAAACGGGCGTAAAGCAGGTGCAAAACAATATGCTCTGGACCAATGAGATACAAATCAACTGGTAACCATTGCTCTAAACGCTGAGGATCGGCAAACAGTTGCTGATTGCGACTATCACAGTAGCGCAAAAAATACCAGCTAGAGTCAACAAAAGTATCCATCGTGTCATATTCGGGCGTCCAACCTTTACCATACAAGCGTTCCACTCGCTCCTTAAACTCTTGAGAAGATTTGAGTGGTGACTCGCCAGTTGGTTTAAAATCAACATCATTCGGCAAAGTCCAGGGCAAATGCTCTTCCCTAACCGGATGCGGGTTCCCCTCTGGGTCATAAACAATTGGAATGGGTGTTCCCCAATAACGTTGCCGAGAAATCAACCAATCCCGCAGCTGATAATTGACCACCCGCTCTCCATAGCCCTTTTCCTCAAGATAATCCATCATTTTTTCAATGGCTTCATTGACTGCTAGACCATTTAAAAATTCTGAATTAATTAGTTTGCCCTCTCCTTCATACACTTGATCTACTGTAGTGATTGGGTCTTGATTGCCCTCTGGCCCGCTGACGACACGAATCACTGCTAGTGGTGGTAGGTCTTGTTGCGACTGTTGGGGTTGCTGTGACTGCTGAGGTTGCTGTGGCTGTTGAGCTTGGTGGCGATTAACGTACTGCACAAATTCAAAATCCCGCTTATCATGAGCTGGGACACCAACTACTGCCCCAGTCCCAAAATTAGCCAAGACAAAATCAGCCACCCAAATGGGCATGCGCCGCTTGGTCAGCGGATTAAGCGCATAATAACCAGTAAAAACGCCACTCTTTTTTCTGCCTTCTTGTTGGCGCTCGAGCTCTGTTTTCTTCTCTGCCTTAGCCAAATACTCCGCCACCTGCTGATTGTCTTCAGCCACTTGCTGAGCCAAAGCATGCTCGGGCGCCAGGACGACAAAAGTTGCCCCGAAATTAGTATCTGGACGGCTAGTAAAACAGGTTAACTCGGCAACCGGCTCGCCAGTTGCTTCTCCCGGTTCACCTCCGCCAGCTACCGCCACATACACCGGATAAGTGATATTAATACCCTCATGCCGACCAATCCAATTCAGCTGTTGTTGTTTGGTTGCTTCCGGCCAATCTAAATCATCAAGACCACTAATTAACTCATCCTGGTAATCCTTAATCTTAAAATACCATTGCTTGAGATCCTTCTGGATGACCTCGTTCTCACAGCGCTCACACAAACCACTCACTACCTGCTCATTAGCCAACACCGTTTGGCAACCTGGGCACCAATTAACTTTGCCCTCCTTCTGATACGCCAAACCCTTGTTATACAACTGCAAAAACAACCATTGCGTCCAGCGGTAGTAATCTGGATGATTGGTGGCTAGTTCGTTACTGAAGTCATAGGAGATCGCCAAGCGCTTGACTTGCCGGCGAAAAGTGTCAATTGCAGTCTTAGTAGTTTGGCTCGGATGAATGCCCGTTTTAATAGCATAATTCTCAGCTGGCAAACCAAAAGCATCCCAACCAACCGGGAAAAATACCCGTCGATCATGCATCCGTTGATACCTGGCCAAGATATCTAGAGCCGTCTTTGATTCAACGTGACCGACGTGCAAACCTGAACCACTGGGGTATGCAAAAGCAAATAAAAGATAGCTTTTTTTAGCCCGTTCACTCGCGGATAAGTCTAAATCAGTATCCTGAAACAAGGCAATGTCTTGCCAATATTTTAGCCACTTTTCTTCAACTAACTGATGATCATAGGAAATTTTTGGCATAAGGCTATTTTAACGAAAAAAGCAAGCTTTGAGAAGAGCGCATACAGCATAACAATAGAAAAACCTATAATAGTTGAGAAAATGAGACAAAACTGCCCAGCAATAATTATTAAAAGCAAAGCAAACTAATACCGAAGCAGTAAATCCCAGCCAACGAGTAAAGGACAAAAAACACACCCAAAACTGGCATAGAAAATTAACCAAATTCTACAAATATAATACGAACTAATATAACAATAGCCCAAAGTCTTTTTCCTGCATTTTTAACGAATTATTCTTGCATGATCTAGTAGCTCGATTATCGCAAAATCGATTTTCGGTAATATAAATATAACTTAATCTATCAAACTGTTTTGGGTCGATTAAAAAACAAAGACACCCAAAATCGCCTTACTTTATAAAAGGTCACCCCAAAAAATAGCAAAAAAGGGGTAAAAAAGCGCGTACAGAGCGTTTTTTAGTCAATACAACCAGGCTTAGACTTGACAGAATAAATTGAATAACTACTTAACAAACCCAAAAATCCTATATTTAGAGCAATTTTTGCAGCTTAGAGAGGATACTGAGGGGGCCTTCTACTTGAGGATAATAGTGCTGAATTAAACCACTGTCTTCTGCTAGAAAACTGACAAACCGATTATATATCGAATAGAAATCTATTTTTGATTGATCTTTTAATTTTTTTGTCGGGCCGATTATGTTTATCAGTTCGTCCAGCTCTTTGCTAATTCCAGAGTAAACCTGCAAACTATCACTTAAAGCAATTTTTTGGCCTATAACAATACGCTCATCACCCACTAAACACTCGCCCAATTGATAACCTATCACTGCTTGACGATAGCGTCCATTCAACTCGGCTAACACTAGATCGTTTAATTTTCCTGGATATAAAAATATGCCCCGATTGAGAGCAAAGCAACCTTGTTTAAGTAATAACTGGCGCAAATAGCGGAAATTTTGATCAGTTTTGATCGCCTCCAAAAAGACGATCATTGACCAATCACCATGCCAGTTGCGTCGGGCAATGGAAAGAGCCGGAAATTGCTGTTCTAATTGCTCCTGCCCATAATTAGTCAAGCTGTAATAGTGGTCCTCATTAATTAGGTGCTTAAGCAAGTATTGATTTTTTTCTAAATAAAACAATAAAGACTTAAAACCAGCCAAGGACAGGTCCGGCAATAAGAACCGCAACTGAGCAGTACTTAGTAACAAGCGTTGATCTGGCTGAGTCTGGCCAACAACTGTCGTAGGATATAAAAATAATAGAATTTTTCGAGTAGTTTCTTTCATAATTGTAATAAATTCAATAATATAAAGTAGGCTAAAAATCTCAAATTTTGACTTTTCCCCATTTTTTCAAACCCGAAGGTCATTTAGCTGGGTAAAAATTTTCATAAAAAATAAATTTACTCAAGTGATGACCCAGCCAAAAGGCATATTTTTAAATATTACTACACATAATACAGCACTTTTAAGTAAATCCACAACTAGCAATTTTGTGCAAAGTTTGGTGAATAACTAGGGATCAGTATTTCTGCTATGATCATTTTTGATCACTTTTAATTAATTTTGAATATCATGAAAATGAGTGAAACTACTCTGCAATATATATAGTACTTTCCCCTGGTGTGGATATTTATTTAAATCGACAAAAACCCGAATAAAAACTGCTGCTTGCTTCGCCTCAACTAGTTCTCTAGACTAGAAAAAGATTAAAAATACGAAACCAAAAAACTGTCTAATTCATCTGGGTTAGACAAGTAAAATAACAGTAAAAATTAATGCCTGCCAAAATAAAGCAAAACACTAGCCAGCATCAACTAAAAAAGCCAAAAAATGACTCGCTTGTGCAAAACTCGTGGCAAGACACCGAAGACCAAGCTAAAGCTGAGAAAAAATTTTTAGAGCTCCTGCAAAATCGAGACAAAAATAATAGCGAAATCAGCGCTGAACCAGAAAACACCAACGACAATAGCGCAAAAGAGATCCAAAAACATCTAAACAGCTACCTATTAGCAGTCAAAAATACCGGCTGCTCAGCTGCCACCATTCGCAATTACAAAAGTGATATCAAGCAATTTTTAGATTTTTTAGGTGAAAATAATTTAGAAGCTTTGGGAAGTAAACCCAAACTCTTAGCGTTTGCGAAATACCAGAGGGAGAAAGGTCTCAAAGATAGTTCCATCAAACGCAAAATCGTCAGTATCGGTCAATTCAAAAATTGGCTAAAAGATGAAGGTTTACTTAAATCAGAAATCCCCCTTAGTACTAAACAAGTCAAAAATGCACCAAGTCAGGATCTGCAAGCCATTGATTCCAGAATAGCCCTCGAACAAGAACTAAAAGCCCAACAACTAGTTGCTCAACAGTTATTAGCTCAGCAGACTCAAACCCACGGTGGCGAAGATTCAACAAAACTTGCTCAAGAAACAAAAAAAAGACGAAGCTGGTTTGGCCAAAGCAAGCGAGGTGTTGGACAAGCACAACATCGGCCAAATAAATTAGCACTGATCTTGAATATTATTGCCTTATTATTTTTTATTGGCGGCCTAGGCTATCTAGCCTATCAACAATTCGGTCAAGCGGTCCTGTCACTTGCCTATCCGAGCCTACCTACCAGTCCGAATCGGATTCTCTCTTTTCAGGGACGCTTGACCAACACCGCCCGCACCCCAATTGCTACTCAAACAGATATGGTCTACAAACTCTATGACAATGTTACTGGAGGTAATCTGCTTTGGTCTTCTAATACTTGTACCATTACTCCAGATCAAGATGGCATTTTTAACACCAATCTGGGCGCTGGTGCTGGAGATGGCAGTGATGATGAAGACTGCGGTGCCACTATTGATGACAGCGTTTTCACCGAGAATAGTAATGTCTGGTTAGAGGTGACTGTTGGTAACGCCCCTAGTTCGGAAACCCTCACTCCACGACAACCAATCCGCACTGTGGCCTACGCCATTAATGCTGAAACTGTGCAGGGTATCCGTCCTAGCCTGATCGCTACTCACAGCACTTTATTAATGCTTAATGATCAAGGTCAATTAGTCCTCGGCACTGATAGCCCAGAGGTGAAAACTGCCACTGGTAGCAGCTTAATGGTTGAGGCCGATTCAATCATGATCCAAACCCAAGCGGGCAGCAATGGCGACATTATTTTGGCTCCAGATGGCATAGGCAATGTGGGGATTGGCACCACTGACCCAAGTGAAAAACTAGATGTCGATGGCAAAATCAGAATAAGAACAATCGATAATGCAGTGGGAGACATATTGACCACCTCAGCAACGGGAATAATCCAAAAAAGGACTGCAGAAGAATTAAGAGGAGACATTGGTGCTGGAAGAGAAATAAATAGCGTTTACTACGTCGAGGGTAATACATCAGGTACTGCTGGAACTTGGACTGGCAATCACGACGATGTAATCACATACTACGACGGTTTAAAAGTGGCCTACAAGATAGGTATTGCAGGGGCATCAACGACAAGGCTAAATATTAATAACCTGGGTGCTGTGCTGGTGAGAAGAAATAATGCCAATTTAACCACTCACTTGCCCGTTGGAACGGTGGTGGTTCTTACCTACACCACAATAGCTGGAACACCCTATTGGGTTTGGGCTGATTATGACTCTGATAGCACAGAAAGCTATACAGTCAGATGGAATAACACTCTTCAAGCTGGAGCACAAATAACAAGATACAAAATAATAATGGCTGGAACAGATAATAAATGGTATCCCTTAACTATTGGTGACACCACCGCCGCTACCAAAACAGTAGCTTCTACTGAATTTTTAATTAATTCACCGATATTAACTTACTACACCACCACCACAATTGCTGCGAATGCAACATTCAGCAATATTTGGGAAGGTGTCAATATGGCTTACCTCAATTACACCCTTAATCAGTCAAGCGGAATGACCGCTTATGCCCCCGTTTATCTCGTTGGAACCATTAATGCCAATGGCAATTTCGTTTTGGACGGAGCTGGAACAGCAAATAATAATTTCTGGACGCAAACTCTGCCAACAACTGAAGACGGCAAGGTTTATATCATGATCGGCATTATGCACAATACGACGACAACAATGAGATTAATGGTTAATAAGCCGATGTATGAGTTTAAAGATGGTAAAATTAGAGAATACTCTGATCCCGATTTGTCTGGATATGTGCCATATTCCGGTGCAACTCAAAACTTAGACCTCGGAAGCAATAACTTGTATGTTGGTGGCAACGTCGGCATTGGGACGACTGCTCCTTCATATAAATTAGATGTCGCTGGTGATATTAACTTGACCGGTGCTCTGCGCGCCAACGGCAGTGCTGGAACCATCGGCCAAATTTTATTATCTCAAGGTGCCAACAATCCTGTCTGGTCAGATGTTAGTGGCGCTATTTCTGACTATGCTTGGCTTCAAGGGGGTAATAGTTTTGGCAGCATTGGCGTGCTTGGGACGAATGATGCTTATGATTTACAGCTTGAAACGGGTGGCGCTACCCAGATGACTATTGATACGACCGGTAATGTGGGAATTGGCACAACTGACCCCGCAGGAAAACTTCACCTTAATTTAGGAGTCGGTAATATTAATAGCTCAGTTTACATAGATCAAACTAGTTCTACTGGTTATTCATCCATAACCATGCGGGATGAAAGAGTTTCCAATTCTTATGTTGGTCAATGGGGCTTATATGGTTCTGGCGTGTCTGCTCCAAATACTAGTAATATGTTTTTCTACAACACGGCTGGAGGCGGAATCGGTTTTTATGTTGGATCTGGTGGATCTCCAACTAATGATTTGAGAATGTTTATAGCAAACTCTGGTAACGTCGGCATCGGCACCCCTTCTCCTTCTTACCCACTTGATGTGGCTGGGGACATTAATACCACCAGTACTTACCGCATAGCTGGTGTAGATTATGGTCAATATTTCATAGATGGTGCTGGTTCAAGTAGTCAGGTCTGGAAGAGTGATGGTAGTGGTCGAGGTTATTGGGCTACTGATGAAACAGGCACTGCTCTACCAACAGGAACACTAACTGGACAAACTATCTACTGGAATGGGACTAGTTGGACGTATTCAAATAATCTATTTAATAACAATACTAGTGTCGGAG
>Ga0255346_1003933_pt1 | contig 16888 bp, 9 predicted proteins | sample wastewater_treat_FD_194410 | JGI IMG/M metagenome (GOLD analysis project Ga0255346, IMG submission 194410) | Wastewater microbial communities from Lulu Island WWTP, Vancouver, Canada - plant22 | ecosystem: Engineered > WWTP > Wastewater > Unclassified | place: Canada: Vancouver, British Columbia... | reverse complement strand
GCCACCCGGGCGGCCTCGATCGCGTGGGTCAGTGCCGTTTGTAATTGTCGTCGGTTCATCGGGGGAGGGATCAATGTCGTTTCAATTCCAACAGACAGGCGTCGCGTGGACCGAGGGCCGGTTGTAACCGCACGGTTTTCCCTTGGAACGTACCGATCAAGCGTCGTCCATCCGGGTCCAGGCGATACACCCGGCCGCGCCGGGGCAATCCGCACGCCGCCGCCTCCAGTTCCAAAGTGGGCGTGAGCGGTTGATCGCTCAGGCTGGCCACCGCCACGGCCACGCCACCGTCCGCGGCGCGCCAGGCCGCGGCGGCCACCTGTGGCACGGTTTTACGAAATTCTGTCAAACCGCCGCGTTGCCCGGCATAAATCGAAAGGCGCGACATGTCTTGCTCCGCGCTTGGCGCGGTCACCTTCGGCGGCGGGAGCATGGTGCCGTGCAGGAGATAAGGCCGCGCGCCGGCGTGCAACCGGGCCAGGCGCAGGAGGTAATCCAGTTCCTCGGCGCGTGTCTGCAACTGGGCGGACTGGAAATTGGCGAGGGTGGGTTGTTGCCCCCAGACAAAGGCGCGCGCCTGCTCCAGGTAAAATTGCCGGGAAAATTTCCGGTCCAGCAACTGGAGCGGCTCGCGCGGCGCGAATTCCGCCGGCCATAATTCGTCGTAGGGCGGCATGGTCAGCGAGGAATAATTGCCGTAATAGACGTTGTAGCCGTGATACACGGCGGTGAAGAACGGAATGGGGGTCCAGCCGTCCGGTCCGGCGTAACGCTCCCGGCTCACCTGCAACGCGAGCATGAGATCCAGATGCGGCAGCCAGTTTTCACCGCAGCCTTCGCCGGCGAGCGCCGGGCCGCCCCGCGTGGCGCACCGTTGCCGGATGTCCGCCGCCAGTTTCTGGAAACCTTCCATCCAATACGTGCCCCCGCCGAGGGGATGTCCGTGGATCGGATCAAAACAAGCCAGGCTGGAGCAGGCTTGGTCCATGTAAATGCCGTCCACACCCAATCCCAGAAACGCCTCGGCGGCCAGGCCGGCGTAGGTGTCCCGCCAAAACGCCGTGCCCATGCACATCGAGGCGCAGGGCGCCTTGGTGAACGTGTTGTAAACCTCGGGCCGGATGTCGCCCGCCGGATTTTTTACCGCAAACCGCGCGGCATTTTGATTGGTCCAACTGGCCGTGGTCATGCCCCAGAGCCGTTGGTTCATATAAACCAAGGCATGCACGTCCTGGGCTTGGGCGCGCTGTAACGCGGCTTGAAAAGCGGCGGTGCCTTCGCGCGGCGGCAGGTATTCCGGAAACCCGTGGTCATAAGCGCAGCCGTGCCACCAATGCCAGAAGACACTCACCGGCAAGCCCAGTTTCTGTTGCAACGCAACCGCCGGGGTCAACACCCCGGGTGACGGCCCGCGATTCCACACCCACAGCGCGGTGTTGGTGACCCAGGCCGGCGTCTGTCCCTGCCGCAACCGGCTCGCCCGCGCCCACGCCTGGTTGGTGGCCCAGGCGCGATATCGTGCCGCCGCGTCAAACCAACCGCCGCGGAACGTGCCCAACACCACGGTGTAGGGCATGGTGTAAGTGTCCCGCGCCAACGAGTCGCGCTCGGGATAGTGCAGGATTTCCAGATTCAATCCTGTGTCGCCGCCGCCAAACAGGGCAAAGGCTTTGCGCTGGCCGGCAGGATCATCGCACGCGAGATACAGGCCGGCGCCGTTGGTGACCGAGAGGGCGAAACATTGCAGCGAGAGATAACCCGGATACGGCCACTCGCGCCGCTGCGGTTTACCGCCGCCGCCCCGCGCCAACGCCCGCGGCTGATCCGTTTCCTCGCCCAGCCAAGCGGGCACGGCCAGACGTTCTCCAGCTTGTTCGGCGATATGCAATACCCGTGGAAAACGGATCACCGAAATGGCTTGGCCGCCGTGATGATGCACGGCCAGCCGCCAGTGGCTGACCGGCTGGTGGCGTTCCAGTGTGACGGTGGCTTCCACGCACAGCTCCGGGGATTGCGCGAGACCAAATCCGCTCCATTGCCACCGCAGCCCCGGAGTTTTCCCCCGCAACGGCGTGACCGTCACGGATCGGGCATTGGTGGACGTCAACGGGCCGGCGCCTGCCAGTTCCAGTTCCCAAAGCGGACCGGTCGCGGCGCTGCCGCCGAGGAGATTGTGCGCCGTCGCGCGATCACGGAATTCAATCCACTGGCCGCTCGCGCGGTCCACGGCGAGTTGCAGGTGCGGATTGGCCACCGACAGGATTTCCCCGGCGACCCGCCCGGCTCCCAGCAACACGCCCAACGCGATCAATGCGGCGAACCTCTTCATGTGTGGATTGTGTGCGTTCCCGGCGGGGCGGACAATGCAATTCCCGGGCATCCCACAACTGCCGTCGAGGCAGCGCGACGAGATGCACCCGAGAATTCCGATGAAATTCCACCGCCTCAACCGTGGCGATCGCAGCGCGCAGAGAAGGATTCCCGCCTCCGGTCAGGGCAGCTCTTTGACGACCATCCGGTAGGTGTATTTATCGAAGTAAAGATTGCGGCCGCCGGCTTCCAGTTCGCCGCGTTGAAAATCCACCGGGTCCGAGCGCGGGCTCTGTTTGGGCGGCGTGAGTTCCTGGTTGTGATCCGCGTTGGCGGCCATGCGATACGGGTCCAAGCCGCCGAAGTAGAAATCGCGTATTTCGCGGCGTTGCGCCGGGGTCAGCGTGAACGCGTATTGCATGGCCCAGATGCCTTGGTAGGGGTCCACCGGCATCCAGCCGTAGGGCGCGAGATAAATCTCGCACCAATCATGAATGGACTGGCTCGAAGGGAAGGTGTTCCAGGCGGATTGCCAGCGCGCCGGAATGCCCTGCACCCGGCACAGCGCGATGAAGAGCAGCGCTTCCTGGCCGCAATCGCCGTAGCCGCGCGCCCGGCAGTAATCGCTGATGTTGCGGATCGTGGAATACTCGATGGCGTAGCTGTATTTGATGTTTTCCGCGATCCAATCGTAAAACGCCTTGGCCTGCCGGTAGGGATTCGTTTCGTCGCCCACCAGTTGCCGGGCCAACGCGCGCAGGGCGGGGGTGAAAACCACGTGCGGCGCCTCCCGCAACCACGGTTGCAACGCGGGATCGTGCGGATCGCAGGGCGTGACCGCTTCGGGGTGCAGATCAAAGGAAACTCCCCAAGCGGTGTATTCGTATTCAATTTGGAACACCGTCGGCTGCCCGGCCCGCGCCGGTTGCTCCAGCAACACCGAGCGGATCCGACTGGTCTCCGGCGCCAGATGCACGACCGGCGACGAAGTCTTCAGCAGCTTGAAATCGGTTTGGAACGGATAACGCCGCGGCAGCGGCAGCCACGCGCGCACCGTTTCGCCGGCGGGCGCGGCGTCGGCTTTCGCCGTCACGGTCATCGTCATGTGAAAGCGTTTTGGCAGGACGTAAGGTTTCCGGGCCGCGCGGGCGGCGTCGCGGATGGTCATGCACACGGTGTAAACGGCGCGGTCATGTTGCGTGGTGTCCCGGGGCGGTTGCCGGCGCGGATTCAATTCCGGGTGCCGGAAAAACAGGTTGCTGACGCTGGAATCCATGTAACGCCGTTCCCCGTCAAAATCGCGGTAATCAAACCGGCCCTCGGCCAGCCACTGGGCAAACTCCGCGGCGGTCAAATCTTTCACCGCCTGTTGCAGGGCGGCAAAAAGCGTGTCGCGTGTGTAGGAAAAATCCTGGCGGATCCGGTCCAGCCGTTCGCGTTCGAAGGTGAGCTGCCGGCGCGCCGCGGCGGCGAGATGGTCTTGGGCCAGGGCCTCCTCCAGCACGGCGGCGGCTTCCTGGAACCGGCCCTGTTCCTCCAAGCGGCTGGCCCGGGAGATCCATGCTTCCTGGGCCAGGCTGCTAGTCCCCAGAATCAGACCGGCGAAAACGGCAAATGCGCGGGCAAGTTTCATCGGAGCGGGATTGTGCCCGGCGGCCCGCCGCGGCGCAATCCCGCACCGCCAAGGACATCTGATCATCAAGCCCTCGCTGTGGGCGGCGTGCGAGGGGGTAAAACCGCGATTCCTCTGGCCATGAAGAGCCGGGAGGTGGCGCCACCCAAGCCGGCTGTTGCCGGATGGTTGGCCGGCGCGTCCCTTTTTGCTTTTGCTCGGAGGAGTCCGGTCCTACGCTGGCAGCGGTTCAGAACATGGGACTGAAACTGTTCAACACGTTGTCGCGGACGGTGCAGGCGTTCACCCCGCTGGATCCCGCTGGTCGGCGGGTGGGTCTGTATTGCTGCGGGCCGACGGTTTATGATTTTGCCCACATCGGCAACTGGCGCACGTTCGTCTTTGCCGATCTGGTGCGGCGTTATCTGGAATTCAAAGGCTGGGCGGTCTGCCACGTGATGAATATCACCGACGTGGAGGACAAGATCATCCGGCGGGTGCGCGAAACGGGGCAGTCGTTGCGCGATTATACGCGGCGCTTTGAAACGGCGTTTCTGGAGGATCTGGAGGAGCTGCATTGCCGGCGGCCGCATCACACCCCCCGGGCGACCGAGCACATTCCGGAAATCATCGCGCTCATTGCCCGGTTGTTTGAACGCGGCCTGGCTTACCAGGCGGCGGATGGCTCGGTCTATTTCAGCATCGAGAAATACCAGGGTTGCGGCTGCACCTATGGGCAACTGGTGAAGCTCAACTTCGACGCGATGCGCCCGGGCGCGCGGGTGCAGAGTGACGAATACGCCAAGGAAGCGGTGGCGGATTTTGCGTTGTGGAAAGCGCGCGCGCCCGAGGACGGCGCGGTGTTCTGGCCCAGTCCGTGGGGCGAGGGCCGTCCCGGCTGGCACATCGAATGTTCCGCCATGAGCATGAAGGTGCTCGGGCCCAGTTTTGATCTGCATCTGGGCGGGGAGGACTTGATCTTTCCGCATCACGAGGATGAGATCGCGCAGAGCGAGGGCGCGGGCTGGCAACCGGCGGGCCGGCGGTTTGTCGCGCACTGGCTGCACGGCGCCCATTTGCTCGTCGAAGGCCGGAAGATGAGCAAGTCGCTCGGTAATTTCTTCACCCTGCGCGATCTGTTGGGCCGCGGTTTTCACGGACGCGAAATCCGGTTTCTCCTGCTCACGGCGCATTACCGCGAGACCTTCAACTTCACCCTCGACGGTCTGCACGGCGCGCGCGCGGCGTTGGGGCGGATTGACGAGTGTGTGGGAAAATTGCGCGCGACGGCGGGCGCCGCGCCCGGGACCGAACGCCCCTTGTTCTCCGCCAGTGAGGCGGTGCGGCAACGGTTTGCCGAGGCGATGGATGACGATCTCAACATCTCCGCCGCCTGGGCGGTGGTGTTTGACTGGGTGCGCGACACCAACAAACGCCTCGCGGAAGGCGGGTTGACCGCCGCCGAAGCCGCCGATGCGCTGGCTTTGTGGACGCGTCTCAACGCCGTGCTGGGCATCGCCGCCGCTCCGGAAACGACGGTGCCGCCGGAAATCGAGGCGTTGCTGGCCGCCCGCCAGGCCGCCCGGCAAGCCCGGGATTTTCCGCGGGCCGACGCGCTGCGGGACGAATTGAAAAGCCAGGGGTGGTTGATCGAAGACACTCCCCAGGGACCGAAACTGCGAAAGGCGTAGGATGCGCGGCGGGCGACATTCCAGGACGGGGCGGCCACCGGTCAGCCTGCCGCCCAAAGGCTTGTTCATCACGTTTGAAGGGAGCGAGGGATGCGGGAAATCCACCCAGGTTCAGCGGTTGGTGGAACGTCTGCGCGATTGGGGGCGCACGGTGCGGCTCGTGCGCGAACCGGGCGGCACCTCCATCGGCGAGGAGATTCGGCACACCCTCAAGCACAGCAAGGCCAACACCGCCATGACGTGGGAAGCCGAGTTGCTGCTTATGAACGCCAGCCGGGCGCAACTGGTGCGCGAAATTATCCGACCCGCCCTGGCTGCCGGCGAAATTGTGGTCTGCGACCGGTTTTACGATTCCACCACCGCCTATCAAGGGTATGGCCGGGAACTGGACCTGGAAACCGTGCGCCGGATAATTGACTTTGCCGTGGGCGAAACCCGGCCGGATTTGACCGTACTGTTGCGCGTGCCGCCGGAAGTCAGCGCGGAACGGCTGCGGTCCCGGCAATCCACCCTGCCGTTTGTGTGGGATCGTTTTGAGGAGGCCGACCGCGCCTTTTTTGACCGGGTGGCGCGCGGGTATGAAGCGATTGCCGCCGCCGAACCGGAGCGGGTGCGGGTTTTTGACGGCACGGGCACGGAGGCACAAGTGCAATCCGCCATCTGGCAGGTGGTGGCGCCGCTGGTCGCCCTGGGTGCGGCCTGAAGCTGAACCCCGACGCATTCGTTACTTGACGCGCTTGTGTTGAGGTAGCGGTGTCGAATGGCGTTGCGTGATGGGAAAACTCTGGCGGGGTTAAGGATTCCCCGACTGGCAGCGACTCCCGCCGATTATTGCAGTGCAGAGGAGCAAAAGCGACGAACCATTCCCGCCGGTGGAACCAGCTGGCTTGGGCGAGCGCGTCGGGGCGGATGGCGTTCGGAAACAGACGTCTTGGGCAAAGACGACGGGGGAAGAAAATGGTCGGGGCGGCGAGATTTGAACTCGCGACCTCTTGCACCCCAAGCAAGCGCGCTAGCCGGGCTACGCTACGCCCCGACCGATCACTCGCCGTGCGGCGAGCGGAAAGACATTACCATTGTCCCTCGCGCCAACTCAACAAGGAAGATGCAGCGGATCAAAAACCCGTCGGCCCACAATTTCGCACCGGCAAAGCAGGGCGTTGGTGGGCTTAGGCCGGCCCGACGACCTCGCCGGACCAGGTGCGGCCACGTGCGAGCCGGTTCCCCGCGTTCACGAGTGGAGTTGTGACGGGAGTTCAACCCTTTCAATTTCACCACCGGGGGATATCACGCTGTCCCCAGTCTTTCCCAATTTTAGGGATGTTTACAGTTGACGCAGCTACTCGATTCCCCCCAAAATGCCGTCCGTCGAGCCACCACGCGTTAAACCAACGCTAACGCGCATGGCGTCGCGAATGCATCCGCAGTAATGAGTGAGCCTGCGGATGCGATCTGATGGCAACGGGTCTTGGAGATTATGAGGTCTATGATTCGTCATCGTTCGTCCGAGGTGCCGCCTTCGGTGTGGACAGGAAGGAGTCCCGCCGGCTTTACGTTGATTGAATTATTGGTGGTGATTGCGATCATCGCCATCTTGGCGGCCATGCTGTTGCCCGCGCTGGCCCGGGCCAAGGAGAAGGTCAAACGCATCAACTGCCTCAGTAACCTGAAACAAATGGGGGCGGGCAGCTTCATGTACGCGCAGGATTTCAACGGCGTGCTCGCAGGCAGTTCCCGGGGGTATTACGACGACAACGTAAACTGGATGTACCAGGCCTACGCCAAGAGCGCCAACCTCTTCATTTGCCCCAGCACCCGGAATTTTATTCGGACGCATGCCCCCTACGTGCGGGCCAACGGGAATCTCTGGGATTTGGAGGATTTTGCCTTCCACACCGGGTTCACCAACGGGTACAGCTACGAAAATTTTTCCTGGTGGCGCAACGACCGCACGCCCGGCGCCGTCGCCGAACAGACGGACGGCACCGGCGGTATTCAAACCAAAAAGACCGAGGCCCGGGTGCAATCGCGCCGGCACCAGAACACGACGGATGGGCTGGGGATGAAGGACATCATTCCCGGGCCCAGCCAGACTTGGCTGACCTTGGATGGCGACAACAAATTCAACCCGGCCAACAAATTCAACAATTACCCGGACCCCGGGGATAATCACGGCGCCGACGGCGGCAACGCCAACTTCTGCGATGGCCACGCCGAGTGGGTGCGCGAGAAAGGCAACTATTATTTGCGCATTCGCGAGCTGTCGCAGGACGAAGGCATCGGTGTTAAAAACGTGCCGTAACGACCGGTAATTTTTTCTGTCGAATTCACTCCCATCACCATCAACACCAACAACCACATGAAAAGAACCATGATCAAACCAACCTTCCCGCTCCTCGTCGGCGCGCTCCTTTTGTGGTGTGCCGCACCCCAAACCCCGGCCGTTCCCTATGCCACCTGTGTTACCAACCAGGGCGGGACGGTGTCGTTCCGCCTCAATGAAGCGGCGGACAACGTCAAGATCATCTCCAGCAACGGGACCGTGACCAACGATCTCGGCGCGGGGGTCAAAGGCTTGACGGTCATCAATCTTGGCCTGGCCGCGGGCGACATCCGCGTGATGGTCACCCGCTCGGCTGCCGCCGGTTATACCCAGTCCAGCGACGACGCCTATCAGGACAACGGCGTTTATGTGAACAAATACGAACATCCGCGCGGGGTGGTGGTGGACCGGAACCCGGCCTCCCCGGCGTTCGGGCGCATCTACATTGCCAACGCGCGCGGCAATGCCGCCACCGAGAATCCGGTGCGCAATGTTTACCAAGGTATTTACATGCTCAATGCGGATAATACGGTTGCACTGGATACCGGCGAATTCCCGCGCACGGCGGGACTGATGTTCACCCCCGGCAACACGGCTTCGCCCACGCGACTGGTGATTGGCAAAGATGATGGCCAACTCTACCTGTGCGATTGGTCGGATCCGAGCGGCGGCCTTTGGGTCACCGACCCTGACGTCACCACCGGGATGAATGTGTTCGATGGCATTGGGGATTTGATTTACGGCTCGTACAACCACGGCAGTGTGCCGGCGGCCTGGATTGAAGGCCGGGCGGGCGTGGATCTCAAAATTTATACCGTGGACGAAGACATGGCCCCCGGCGACAACCTCTGGCGTTATGACATCGGCAATACCGCCCTGCCTTTCGCGGGGATGCCCACCCAGTTGTTTGGTCCGCAAATTCAAGGGTTCAGCGGCGTGATGGACCTGGTCCGCGGGGGGGCGGAAAATTATTTTTATCTTTCGCAACGACGTTCTGCGGGAACGGAACCCAATGTTTACGTGCTGACGGAAACGGGCACTTTGGTCATTCACTCGCTGCAGGCTACCCGGGATTTGACCGGCGACCCGGCCAGTGTGGATCACTTGCGGGAAACGCTGGCGTTGGATCTCTCGCCCGACGGAAAAACCCTGGCGCTGCTGCGTGCGGTGTCGCCCGCGGTTACGCTGGTGCCGTTGACCAACGGCGTCTTTGATCTCGGCAACATTGACGGATTCGACTTTGGTTACCTCGGCATCAACAGTCGGGACATTGCGTACGATGCGGTGGGGAACCTTTATGTGGTCAATACGGCGCAAGAATGGCTGCGCATTTTCTCCAAAGGCGGCTCAACAGTCGTTACCACCGGCACCGATGGCACGCTGGACATCGCGGTGCCGCCGGTCCTGGTGAGCGTGACCGCCACCGAGGCTGAGGCGAACGAGGAAGGTCCGGTCAATGGCGTTTTCACCGTGACGCGCACCGGTGACAACACAGCCGCATTGACGGTCAACTACACCCTGGGCGGCACCGCCGTCAACGGCGAGGACTACACCACCCTGCCCGGCACGGTGACCTTCCAACCCGGGGCGGTGGCCACCAATATCACGTTGGCGGTGATTGATGATGCGGTTGCGGAGTTTACCGAAACCGCGATCCTGACGCTGGCTTCGGGGACGGGTTACGGCATCGGAAGCTCCGCCGCCGCCACCGTGACCATCCTGGATAATGAACCCACGGAAATCTCCATTGTGTCCGCCCAAACCGAGGAACGGCTGTTGGAGGGGTATTCCGAATCCAAACTCGGCTATCAATTGGTCCGCAAGGGATTGATCGGACCGGCACTCACGGTGAACCTCGGGTATGGCGGCACCGCCACCCGCGGCGCTGACTTCAACGGTCCGACCACGGTGGCCCTGGCGGCCCAGGCCGCGGATGCGACGTTCCAGATCACGTCCTTGGACGATGAACTCTTTGAGGGGTCGGAGACAGTAGTGATTTCAGTGGCGGCCGGAACGGGCTACGCCATCGGCTCGCCCGCCACAGCGACGGCGACGATCATTGACGACGATTATCCGGCGGGCACTGTCTTGTTTGCGGATGATTTTGAAACCGACTCGTCCGCGCGCTGGACCGTCAACAGCGCCGATGGCGGCTGGGATTCGGCGGCGGATTTTGCCTTCGATTACAGCGCGCTCTACGTGCCCCAGATGCCGGGCAGCACCACCACGAAGGCGCTGCGTTTCCGTTTGAACGAGCAAGCCGGCGCCGGCATCAACGCCATCAGCGCCTCGCCTTTGAACCTGAATTTGTCCGGCGATTTCCGCGTGAAATTCAAGGTGTGGATCAATTACAACGGGCCCATGTACGACGGCGGGGCCGGGTCCACGATGCACTTCACCATGGGCGTGGGCACTTCGGGGGACCATGCCAACATGGCCTTGGGCGGACTTTCGGATGGCATTTGGTTCGATCTGGATGGTGACGGCGGTTCCACCTTCGCCATGGGCGATTGCAACGCCTACATTAACATGGAACGGCAGGAGGATACTTCCGGCGTGTATGCGGCTGGAACGGAGAACTATCCCCGCAGCACGGGAAATCCGTATTACGCCTCCCTGTGGGGCAACATTCCCGCGCCGGCGGCGCAACTGGCCAATTATCCCGGCCAGACCGGCATCAGCCAGCCGGGGAACATGGGTGTGGCCTGGCACACAATCACGCTGACCAAAGCCAGTGATCAAGTGACCTGGCATATTGACGGCATCCTGATCGCCACCGTTCCGGCCAGCGGATTGCCCGACGGCAATGTCTTTGTGGGCTTCTCGGATCTGTTCGCGGGCGCCGCCGGGGTTCCGGAGATGGGCTTTGTCCTGGTGGACAATTTCCGCGTGGAAACGTTTGCCTCTGATCCCATCCGGATCACCCGGATTGAAATCAAAGGCGCGAACGCGGAAATCAGCTTCACCGGTCCGGCGGAAAAAGCCGCGAGCGAATTCAAGGTGCAGAGCGCCAATGCCGTCAACGGCACCTACGCGACGGATAATGCCGCGAACATCATTCAAGTTGGCCCGGGATCATTCAAAGCCACGACGTCAGTCAGTGGCGCGAGCCGGTTCTATCGGATCGCCCTCGGCACGTTGGCGGAAACTTGATGGGGTTTGTCCGTACGGACAGCGACCGGCGCCTGGCCTGCCCAGGCGCCGGTTTTTTGTTTCTCGGATGATTGTTTGCCGCTCGGAGGAGGGAGAAAATTTACCGGACCGGATTCTTCAGCATGTTCCGGCGGGGGCGTTGATCAACCGGCAGAGGGAATTTCCGCCGGCATACCCAGGTTGGATCAAAGTGAGCGAAATTCGTCCAGCCAAGCGGCGGCGGCGGGGAGGGCCTCCCGCCCGGGCAACGACAGCACCACTCCCAACAACGTCCCGTCCGTCCGCCGGGCGCTGAGCAGGGTGGCCTGCTGATAACTCCAAGTCAGGCTCTCAGGCCGCACTTGGTGCGCGGTCAGGACATCCCAGGCATCCGCGATCCGCCGCCAGGATTGCGCAATCGCGGGCGGCGGATAGGGCGCCGTGTCGTTATCGTAAAGAAAGGTTTCATTCGGCAAACGCACGGCGCGAAATAATTCACCGGGCAAAGGAGTCGCCTGACGCAACCATGCCGCCAAGGTTTCGCGGGTGCTCGCCGCCGCCTGACTGGCGCGGGATGAAGCGCCCGCCGGTTTCCGGGCTGTGATCAGGGCGCCGCCTGCGGTGGAGATGAGCACGGTCGAACACGCCGTCGCGGTTTCGATGGCCAGCCGGTCAAATTCACCGAGCGACAAGGCGTGCGCGAGCGGGGGGGTCTGATGGGAAAGGAACTCGAAAAAGGTCACCCAGTTCGGTCGCTGGGGACACTGCCATTCATGCAGCACCTCGCCGTGGCTTGAGCAAACCAGCATTTCCGTTATGTCCGGACGCTCGACCATGGCAGGCGGCGCGGGCGGCGCCGCTGGCGCCGGTGTCGGCGCGAAATCGGGCGGAGGTGCCGTCAAGGGTGGGGCGCTGGGCAATTCGGAAGCCGGTTCCGCTGCTTCTTCGGGTGTGGTTTGTTTCGCCTCATCCCGTTGGCGCGCCGCCTCCATCAGCAGGAATTCCCACTGACCGGCAATGGTCCGGGCGGGTGGTTCGACGAACGGGCGCAGGTTGAATCGGCCGCCCGCGATCGCCAGCAACCGGTTGAAGGCGGCTTCGCCTTGCAACGCGTCCACCTGCGCGTGGATGATCTGGCCGTCTTCCACGAAAATTTCCCCCTGCACCGCGCCGCCGGCCACTTCCAGCACGGATGAATTGCGCGCCAGGCATTCCATTTGCAGCACGTCCTCCAAACCGACCCGCCGCAAGACGCCGCGGAAGCCGGGTTCGGGCTGGAAACGCAACAGCTCGTTGAGCGCGAAATAGACCTGCTGCCAGCCCTCCGGCCGGGTGGGTTTTTGCAGGAACAGTTCCGCGCCGTTGGCCAGGCAGGCCGCGCGTCGCGCCTCGCTGGGCGAGCCGGTGAGCGTTACTTTGGGGATCTGCGGATGTCCCCGGCTCAGCAGCGAGAGGAATTGGATGCCGTCCATGACCTCCATTTCGATGTCCACGACGACGAGGTCCGCCGGCTGTTCCTGCAACCGCGCGAATGCCCGCGCCGTGCTCTCGAAACAAAGAATCTCCCACGTACCGCCGCTCAGGTCCGTCATGACCTCCCGGACCAATTGCAGAAAATCCGCGCTGTCATCCACAAACATCACGCGGTAACGGTGCGGGGCGGCTGCGCTCATGACCATTCCTCCGCGCCCCGCTGTTCAAAGGCGGCGAGCGCCTCGCCGGCGGCCAGTTGCACCCAGGCATCCGCGTCGCCCAACGCCTGCTGCAACGCCCCGACCCCGGCGGCCAGACGCGCGCGCGCCAACGCCTCCACCGCCGCCAGGCGCACGACCGGATCTCCATCCTGCAACAAGGCCGACAACATTTCAGCCGCCAGCGCCCGGCGTTGCGCGAGGGATTGGGTGGTTTGGGAAAACTCTGTGGCCGTCAATCCGGTGATCTGCTTGAGCAGGCTGACGGCGGCGGACTGGACGCCGGAATCATCGTGGCGGGTGGCGGTCTGTAATTGAGGGATCATCTGCTGGGCGGCGGCGGAGCGCTCCCATTGGGGCGAGAGTTGATTCAGGGCGCGCAGAATCGCCTGGCGCACGCCCGCGTGAAGATCCACCAGATGCGGCAAAAGCGCTTCCATTCCCCGTTCGTCGCCCAAAGCGGCCACAGCGTCTGCCGCCGCCTGGCGGACTTCCGGGTCCGGATCGCCCAACCGGGCCGCGACGGCCGTCAACGACTTTGGATCACGCAACCGCCCCAGCGCTTCCAAGACCGCTGCCCGGACTTCCCAAGAGGAATCCGACAAGGCTTGCAAGAGCGCCTCTGAAACCCGTTCACCCCCTAACTGTCCCAGTGCTTCGGCCGCGGCCGCGCGCACTTGGGGCGTGCGATCCCGCAGGCTGGTCAGCAAACCGTCAATGGCTTCCGGATTCTGCTGTTGCGCCAGCGCCTCGGCGGCGGCGGTGCGCACCAGCGCTTCCCCGTCTTTCAAGGCCGCCACCAATCCCCGCAACGCGGCCTCGGAGGATCGGCCCCCCAGCACGTTTGCTGCCGCCACCCGTTGCGGGTAGGAACCCGATCGGAGCAGGCGGGCCAGCAGGGGATCGGCCGCCGGGCCCAAAGCCGCCGCGCGCTCCAGCTCGCCGATGGCGACATAGTAGTGCAGTTCTTCCTCGGGGGTCCGGGGTTCCCATCCCAACGCGTTCAAAGCGTGCGCCGCCACTCCTTGGGCGGTCAGTTCTCCCTTGAGCAACACCTCCACCAGCGGTTCTTTGGCCTCGGAATGACCGATGCGCTTTAACGCCTGGAGGATGGCCCCTTGCACTTCGGGAGCGGCATCATTGATGGCCTCCAACAGCACCGGCACGCCCTGGCGGGATTTCAACTCCCCCACCGCCGCCGCCGCCGCCACGCGCACCGGCACGCTTTTATCCCGCAACGCGGTGGCGAGCAAATCCAACACCGCGGGATTGCCGGTCTGCCGGAGGCGTTGAACCGCACGCAGCCGCGTCTGGTCCGATCGGGCCGCCAATCGCCATTTCGTCAGCCAGAGATGTGGTTGAAACGTCATTCCCATCCGATACACCGAAGCCGCCGCATCCGGCTGCTTCGCTGCATCCTCACCTTACGCCGTTACGGGCCCCGCCACACGTCATTTATCGGAAGCAGCTTAGAATGGCTTGCGGCGGAGTTCAAGTTGCGTCCGACCGGCCTTCCCGGTTTGCGCTCTGCCGGAAAGAGCCATGACCGGGCGGTAATGCGGCTTCGGCACCCCGGGGAGGCTCACGAATCCGGCCCCCGACCGCGCCGGAAATGGCTCCCGCGTCAACCACCGTCTGAGAAGGGACGTCGTCCAAATTTGAGTTGGGCCCGCATCCGGTGGCGCGTCTGGCCTCAAGGACTTTTTTTGCCGGTTTTCCTAGACGCCGTGGTTTTTTTGGCGGGAGGAAAAACTTCCTGGACGGCTTCGAGGTAGCCGTAGCCGTGAGCCTGCGTCGGCTCCAGGCAACTGCCTTCGGGCCATTCGTTCCAAGCGTTGATCGTGAGGATTTTGGGCTGGGTCGGCGCGGCGAGCAATCGCGCTTTGATGAGGGCGAGCGATTCCTTGAACGCCGCGGGCGTGTTCCCGAGCACCACCGGGTTGACCACCGGCAGGGCGGGCCGGCGCCAATCCGCCTCGGGATGCGCGCGCGGACTGTTGTCCCAACCGATCATGACGTTGGGGAAATAAGGCACGGGATAGGCGGTCTGCGCCCCAGCCCAAAACAGCAAATACGTATTGCGCCCCTCGACGTAATCAGACACGGGGAAGGTCTGGTAATTAAGCGCGCCGTGATGCACCCAAGTGTAACCGGACAGACTGTCGAGCGCGAGTTCCCGGCAGAGCTTCGGCCATCCCGGCGGTGTTTTTCCTCCGGGCAGGTTGGGTTCGCCCCACAGAATGGCGTTGAGATGCACCCCGGGAAACCCGGCGGTCCGGACCTTGGCCCGAAAGCGATCCAGCGCCGCGCGCGCGCCTTCCACCGAACCGAAGCTTTCCAGGAATTGGCTCATCTCGTAGATGGAAAAATAAGGCCGGTCTTCCACCCGCCAATAGCTGGGGTGGCGGAAATACCGTTCTATGACTAGGTCGCAGATTTTATCCCAGGTGGCCGGCGTCACTTTGCCGGGATAGAGCAGCTTCAGATTATTATCCGCCGGGTTGTAGCCTTGGATGTCGTACCAATCATGGTTCGCCCACATCAGCGCGAATTGCAGCCGGGCATTGTTGGTGGCGCGCAGAAACCCCTCGTCCAGCGCGCGTTCGAGATAGGGGCCGTCGTCGTAGTAATACCAATCGAAAATGAAAGCGTTGAGTCCGCAATCCGCCGCTGCCGCGATTTTTTGCGCCATCACCTCGGGGCGGGATTCATCACCATAACCCCAGAGCGGAATTTGCGGTTGTTGATGGCCAGGAAAACGGGGCCGGGCCGCCCGGACCAAATCCCATTCCGTGAAGCCCGGATACTTCGCCGAATCCCAACGCGGATGGGGATGGGTGCAGGGATAATAATAAGCGGCCACGGTCACGGGAGCTTTGGTGGTTTTCACCCGCGCCGCACGGCTGCGTTTCGCTGGCCGGGCGATGACGGTGACGTTGTCGAGGCCGGGAGTGGATTGCAGGGCTTGGAACAGGATGGTAAGCGCGGTGCCCGCGGGAACGGCTTTGGCCGTGAGTTGTTGGTTGGGGCCCGCTGGAAAATTCCCGCCGGCGAGCGGATTCAATTGGTCATCCAAGATGGAAACGTTCAGCAATCCGTCCGGTTTCCATGGCGCGGAAACATCAAACGTCAACACCACATCGGATCGCCGGTCCACGGTGCCAATTTGCTGGCGGAGATGTCCCAGTTGAGAGGGATTGGCAGTGGGCGGCGTCGGCCCGTAGTTGGTATTGACAGCGTAGGCCCGACCCGACCCAGCCCATCCCGCCGGCACACCCGTGAACCAACCGTCGTTGCCCGGAGTCAGGCCGGTGAGATCGCTGAAGTCGCCGTTGACCACCTGTAACGCGGCAGGGGTAGTAAACGCCAGGCAACCCGCGGCGATGAGAAAGCAGACAAACTTTCTGCGGCGCCACCTTGCGGAGCGGGGCGCCGCGTCTTCGTCCCCACCAGCAGGGGGACTCTTTTCAGTGAGGGGCTTGATGACGTAACCCCACGTGCGTGAAAAAACTCCGGAGTGTTGGGTGGTTTGGTGGTCTGCAATGGCCGTCGAAAGTTCAAAGCATGTCGGATTCATGAGTGTTGTTGCTGGTCTGGATGCGGGCATCGGTTCTGGTCATGCCGGCGAAGGCAAATCCTTGAGCCGCTTCAGGGTGTTCTTCTGCCGACGATAGATCAACTTCAAAACCAGCTCGCGTTGGGAAAGACTGGGGACCTCGTGTACCCGGTGGTGAAGCTAGGCCGGCTTTGCCACCGCACGGGCATGGGTCGTTGCGACCCGGTTTGGGTTCGGAGTGGCGAACAGACATGGCTGGTGCAGTTATTGATGCCAGCCGGGAACGGGAGACTTCTTGAGCGGCTTGGCATCCAAGCGACCGGCTGCAGATTGCATTGGGCCATGAACCGCCTCAACGCGACTTTTAGCGTGCGAGGAGTTCGGGAGTAGAGCCCGCTGGCTGCGCGGGCAAGGCATACCAAAAAGCCGTGCTTCCCCAGATCGGATGCTCGCGGTGAATGAGGATGTCGCCACCGTCCAATCCGACGGTTTCCTCCGCCACCCGGATATTACGGCGGAATTGAAAAGCATCGTTGAGATGGAAGGTATACACGCCCACCTCTCCCGGGTGGG